>Ga0214473_10012094_pt1 | contig 10128 bp, 8 predicted proteins | sample RVTome_7_FD_203509 | JGI IMG/M metagenome (GOLD analysis project Ga0214473, IMG submission 203509) | Soil microbial communities from uranium-contaminated site in the Upper Colorado River Basin, Wyoming, United States - RVT98D197 | ecosystem: Environmental > Terrestrial > Soil > Contaminated >... | reverse complement strand
ATCTATAACCAAATATAGTATCTTTTTCTGAAAAGTCAAGCCCCATCAGGGAGTGGCCCCTCAAGGCTTCAGGGTGCGCGGATCAGGGCGATACTGGTCGTGGAGAAGGGTCGGTCGCTGGTGGAGGTAGATCAGCAGCGGGAGGGAGCTCAGGCCGTTGCCGTGGGAGGCCTTGAAGGTGTAGAGGCCCTGGGTCAATTCATAATCTTTGATGTTGGAAAGCGCCTCGACGATCAACTTGCGGTTCAGGGACTTGGCATCCTGTATGGCCTTCACCACCAGCATCACCGCGTCGTAGCCCGAGGCAGCGAAGCCAGAGGGGGCGGCATATCGAAAGCGGGCTTGGAAGTCGGTAAGGAACTTGGCGAGCTGAGGCCTGCGGTCCACAGGGGTAAGGGGAGTGGCAAACACCGTATCGTTGCCTGCCGCTCCGCAGGTCCCGATGTATTGAGGGTTTCCCAGGTCCGGGGAGCCGACGATCACCCCACGGTAGCCCATCTGTCGCAATTGCTGGGCAACATGGGCGGTTTCGGTGGCAAGCCCCCAGACCACCACCCCGTCCGGTTCTTTCTTCAGGATCTTGCTGATTGGAATGGTGAAGTCCCTCTCCCCGCGATCAAAGCTGGCCACCGACATGGGGGTCATACCCAGCCTCCGGGCGGCCTTGGTGAAACCCATCATTCCCTCGATGCCGAACTCATCTGCCTGATGAAGGATGGCGATCCTGCGCCATTTCAGCTCCTGGACGGCGAAGCTGGCCATACAGGCGGAGATGAGTTGATCATAGGCGCTCACCCCGAAGACCCACTTATTTCCCCGGCGGCTGACCTCGTTCGACCCATTGGGGACCAGGAGGGGGATCTGCTTCTCGTTGGCGATGGGCATGCTGGCCAGGACGGCTGCAACGCGTGTGCTCCCGATGGCCGCCAGGCATCTCTCCTTTTCGGCCAGATCGCGGAGGACCTGCCCTGCAGGGGTGGGGCCGGAGGCCTCATCCTTGGCCACCAGTTTCAACTTGACCCCACGGACTCCTCCCTGCCGGTTGACCTGCTCAATGGCGAGGGTTGCTCCCTCAAGAAGGGCGCTGCCCGAGGGCTGGTCCGGGCCGGTCAAGGGGGCGAATAGCCCGATCTTGATGTGCTTTCCTTCGGCGTGAGCCGGGCCGGGGGGGAGAAGGATCAAAAGGAGGGTAAGGAGCCAGACCCAGCACCCGGGCTGAAAACCTTCCCGGAGCCGGGGGGATTCGACGGATTCAGGAGACTGTTTGATCATCGTGTTCGCTCGCCGGGGCAGAGGGTGGCTGCGAAACTCAGGGCCGCTGTTCATTGCTGAGAGGAAATTCGCTCCAAGATCGCAGTGAGGCCCTGTCCCCCTCCCACGCACAGGGAGATCAGTCCCAGGCGAGACCCTCTTCGGCTCATCTCGGCCATCAGCTTGACCGCCAAGATGCAGCCGGTGGCCCCTACCGGATGGCCTAAAGCAATGGCGCCGCCATTGACATTCACCCGCTCCGCCGGGAGGTTTAGCTCTTTGATGACCGCCAGGGTCGTAGCGGCGAAGGCCTCATTCAGCTCGACGAGCTCGATCTCTGAGAGGGCTAAGCCGGCGAGCTTCAGGGCCTTCTGGATCGATGCAACCGGGCCCAATCCCATCAAAGAGGGGTCCAGGGCGGTTGCCGCGGTGGACCGCAGGAGAAAATACTCCGGACAGGAATGCTTCCTGGCTAGCTCTTCCGACATCAAGGCCACCGCGGCTGCGCCATCATTGATTCCGGAAGAGTTGCCCGGAGTCACCGTACCCCCTGGTTTGAAGGCGGGCTTCAGGGCAGCTAATCTTTCCATGCTGGTGTCGGGGCGCGGGTGCTCGTCTCGGTCCAGAGCCTTGGGCTCTCCCTTCGGCTGGGGGATCAAGATGGGCAGGATCTGGCCCTGGAATCGGCCCTCAGCGATAGCGGCAGCGGCCTTTTGCTGGCTTTCCCAGGCGAAACGGTCCTGTTCTTGCCGGCCGATTCCACATTTCTCTGCCACATTCTCGGCGGTGATGCCCATATGGAGGTTCGTGAAGGGATCGGTGAGGGCGAGGAGGATCCCGTCTTCGAGAGTGCCGTGCCCCAGCCGGTGTCCCCATCGGCCCTTCCGCAGATAATAGGGGAACTGGCTCATGTTCTCAGTCCCTCCGGCCAGAATGACCTCGGCCTGGCCGGATTGGATCTGCTGGGAGGCAGAAACGATGGCCTGCAGTCCAGAGGAGCAGAGGCGATTGACGGACAGGGCTGGCGCCGTGAAGGGAAGGCCGGCGTTGACTGCGCATCGCCTGGCAATATAGGCATCCTCGGCGACCTGGCCGATGCAGCCCATAATGACCTCATCGACCTGGGAGGCCTCTATCTTGGCCCTGCCTTGAACCTCGCGCAGAACCAGGCCTCCCAGTTCGGCAGCCGAAACCTCACGGAGGCCTCCTCCGAAGCTCCCGATAGGGCTCCGCGCGCTCCCCACGATGACTGCTTGCCTCATAATCCCTCCTTTAGAGCTTGTAGATCGAAATGGAGCTCTGATCGATGCCCAGCATCTTCCTCTCCACCAAGAGCACCGCCAGCTCCTCGACCCCGTCGCCGTCGAGGTCGCCTTGATAGTAGTCGGCCATATACACCGGGAATTCCTTGCTCTCCCACACCGCCTGCAGGGATTCCCCATCCCATGCGAGGCGATAGATCTTGGACCTTTCAAAAAAGCGGATGCCCTTTAAGACCGAAAAGGAACTCTCCATATTCTTGAGGACATAGAATTGCGCCTTTCCGGGTACGGGGAAGAGGCGGGCCTGCAAAGAGATGTATCGAGAATCTTGAGATTCCGGGCGATTAAAGGGAGAGGTGGGGTTGGAAGGGGGAGTCGCCAGGGGGGGTATCTCCAGGGAGAGCTCGGTCCCTCCATATTCCTCGGTGCTCCTATACTTGCGCTTTCCATCTTCCCCATAAATCTCGATATGGTTGGACTCCGATAAAAAGACGATCTCCTTCTTGCCATCCCCCTCCATATCCATCAGGGCCAATCCGTAGAGATTCACCCTGGGTGGCAGGTTCAGACTTGGTCCCTTCCGGTAGCCGTTATCCGACCACAGGTATTGGTGGACTTTGCCCCAAATAAGGTTGGGAACCGCCAGGGACTGGGCGAAGAGTTGATAGCTCCCCCCCGGGCCGGTGGGCAGGCAGCGCAGGAAGAGGTTCACCTTCTCCCAGATCTTCGTGTATTTCCCCTCTTTGTATTCCAGGACAAAGGAATTGAGCCGACCTGCCACATAGCTGGTGGCGAAGATCTCAACGGTTCCATTTCCGTTGATGTCCACTGCATCCAAGGAGATGATGTGGATGTCGTTTTCCTTGGGCATGGTGTAGAGGATGCGATAGCCGGAAGGATCGATGGAGTAAATGGTGATCTGATTCTTGTCCGCGACCACCAGCTCCGGCTGCCGATCCCCATTGACATCGGCCACCACCAAGGCATTCAGCGCCTTGTCCACCTTTGGTCCCTTCCAGACCCCGGCTCCGGAAAGAGCCGCCCCTGGAGCGGTGATAGTCTCAGAGGGCGCAATCGGCTTGCCGATTTCCCTTTCCGGGGACACTGGCCTGGCGATTTCGGTGGAGGGTCGAACGCTGACCGGGCGCACCTCGACGCTGGCAATCGTGAGCAGCGACTTGGTAGAGGTGGAGAAGATTTGAAGATCCATGAAGAGGCCGCTGAGTTTGCCCTGAGCCAGGATGGCGATGTTCAATTTCTTAGCCATGACCTCCAGCAACCGAGGATCGGTGAAGGAGACGGGGTCCGAGATCCCCTCGGCCTGTAGGGCAGAGAGCAGACGCCTGTCGTCCCAGACCTCAAACCTCTCCGTTCGGGTCAGGGCCAGGGCCAGCTCCCGGGTCACCGATTTTGCTTCCTCTGCCTTCGCGCCTGGCATCTCGATCGTGGGCAGGGCCAGAGGGATGCGGGCGCCGGTCATTCGGACCCGATCTCCCTTGGTCACCGGCAGATCTTCCACCTTGGATACCTGGGTGGCGATGGAGAACTTCTCGCGAACCTCCAGCACCCTGATCGTTCCCAGGGGCTTTTCAAACCGGCCCAGGATCTCGCCGGTTATGGGATGGGTGAAGGGCTCGCCCTCGCGGTAGAGATCGAGCTCCATCCCGGGATAGGCCCTTTCCTTCTCCCCCAGATCGATGTAAATGATACCGCCCTGTGCGCCCCGTGTGGACACCAAGAGGACATAGCCCGTCAGTTTGGGGAAGGAAGCGACCAGTTTCTGGGCTACCTCATTTGCCGCCGCGCTGTAACTCAGGTCGGAGGAGGGGGATTCCGCTGCCGCCGGAGGCAAGAACGCCAAGCAGCAGACACACCAAAGAGACAACAGGAAAATCGTCTTGAAGGCCTTGCTTAGAGTGAACATAGGAACCGTGTAGCTCCTTCGTCGAGGTTAACAGCCTCAGGGAATCAACCTCCCCTTTAGTCGTATGCTATCAACTTAGCCCCGGAAAATCAACCCATTTCCCTTGACATCCATTGGACAGGCTCTCTATATTAATTTGGCCCTCCTTTGGGCGGTGGACGATCCAATCCTGCTTGTCCTTCTGCAATCATTCACTGAAGAGGAGGAAGAGATGACAGAGGAAAGAGTCTGGAGGCTGCTTCAGGGCGCCATCGATCTTCATATCCACGCTGCCCCCTCCCATATGAAACGAAAACTGAATGACCTGGAGGTAGCGAAGGAGGCAAGAGCAGCGGGCATGAGGGCGATCCTCATCAAGGATCACCTCACCCAGACTGGGGATCGCGCACAGATCGCCTCTCAGGTCGCAGCGTTCCAGGTCTGGGGGGGAATAGCCCTCAACCTCTCGGTGGGGGGCCTCAATCTGTTGGCGCTCAAGGCCGCCCTTCCGTATGGGATAAAGCAGGTATGGATGCCTACCCTCGATGCCTCCCAGTTCCTCCACAGCCCGGGAATCGTTCCGGGGTTGAACCCCTACCCGGAGGAGGCAAGAGGGGGGATTTCCCTCTTTCAGTCGGGCGGGCTCCTGACGGAAGAGGTGATACCCATCCTCCGTTGCATCGCGGATAACGACCTCCTCCTGGGAACAGGGCATGTCTCCGCCAAGGAGGGCAAGGCCTTAGTGAGAGAGGCAGTCAAATTGGGGGTCAAAAAGATCCTGGTCACCCATCCGCAGGCCCCCTTTTTGGACTGGACACTGAAGGATGTACAGGAGATGGTCGAGATGGGCGCCTTCTTGGAGCAGGATATCGTGTTTTCTCTTCCCGGGAAGGAAATCATCCCCGCCGCGGAGATCGCCAGGTTCATCCGGGCAGTGGGGGCCGCACATTGCGTGATGGCCACCGACTCCGGCCAGGCCTCCAACCCAGCTCCAGTAGAGATGATGCGCTTCTTCATCGCCGAAATGCTGGCTCAGGGGATCGGGGAAGGGGAGGTCGCCAAGATGGTTCAGGAGAACCCAGCCGCCTTGCTGAGCCTGTCATAAGGCCTTTGGCGGTCCTCCGTGATTAGAGGGGGGCGTGCAACTTCACCATCACGCTGCCATCCGGCATGACCTGTTCTAAGAGGATGCGAGCGTCATATACATGGGCCCGGGAAGGGATGGTGGGCTCTGAAGGGGTTTCCCCCATGGCCTTCCTGATAAGGCCCAACCAGTTCTGCGCATCTACCCTCGCCGCCCTCTGGGCCACGGGGTGGGCCACCTCTTCGGAGAAGATATTCCATGGACGAAGGGCCAGGCCAATCACGGTGACATAGGAACTCTCCGGATCGAAGGCCACCTTGAGCAGCTCGCCCCGATAGTCCTCATCCCGGGGGTTCAGGGCCACCCTTAATTGAGCTTGCAGCAGGGATCGATCCAAAGAACCCGGGGGCGTATAATTGAAGGCTAAACGGTAGAGGCTGACCAGCATCTCGTCGGGGGTGAGGACCAAGACCTCTTGATGGGCCTGGAGGCGACCCCAATCCTCCCTCTTCGACTTATTCTCCGGGCGAATGGAAACAGAGATCTTTTGCAGTCCGGGCCATTGAGCTTCCCATCGGAGATTGAAGGTGGCCGAGGACAAGGGAGGAAGGGAAGGGACCAGAAAGGAATCCATCGGCCTGGTCTCTCGGTCCGGAGCAGTCTCCTGGACCTGAACTTCCAGGTTTTTCGCTTCCTCGTCGCCGTCATTGTGGATGGTGACCTCAATGGGGATTCTGCTTCCCTGAGGGAAGGTGACCCTGGGGATCACGATATCTGCCTGATCTACCACCAGGAAGGGTTTGAGGCTCTCCTTGCCGATAATCTGCTGCAGAAGCTCCCGGGCGATCCGCCCCCCCCCTTCTCTCAGGGCCTTCTCGCTGGCCTCCAGCAGGGTCGCCGCTTGCGCAGTGCGGAGGATCTGATAGGAGCCCAACTTGGAATAGCGATGCAGGTCGATCACCTTGGCGCCGAGACGGGCGGTGGCCTTGATTGCCTTTTCCTGGAATTCCTGGAGCTCTAAATAGCTCACCGCTTCGGAGAGGATCAGGATGTCCGCATTGCACATCTTGCTGATCTCGTCCAGTGCGGGGGGAGCCAGGGCCTCCAGGCTGGAGGTTAAACGGGCCAGGAATTCCCCCGAGAGTTTCGAGGAGATATTGAATCCCAACTGAGAAAAATGGTTGGAGAGGATGTCCCGGATCAAGAATGGAGGGACCCGCTCCTCCGCATTGATCTCATTAGAGATAATGACCACATCTTGCAGTCGGTCCAATCGGGCCAGCCTGGCCTCCACCAGGGGAAGGTAGTTTGGCTCTAAGGAGGCGGCCTTTTCCCAGGCAGAACGGGCATCCTTGATCCTTCCCATCCCCCAGTAGGCCTTGCCCAGAAGCATGTGCCCTTCCGCTGAATCGGGCCGATTCTCCACTTCCTTTTCCAGGTAGGCGGCTGCCTGGGAGAATTGGTCGGTGGAGAGCAAAGCCCGTCCCCAGGTGAGGAAAGAAAATGCCGGACCGGCCTCCCTGTTCTTGGGTGTGGCTTCTTCCTCGCAGACGGCCCAAGAGGTCCACAGGAGGGTCAGAAAGAGCAGCACCGGAAGGCAAATGAGCCCCTTCCTTCTTAAAAGGGGGTAGGGCCCGAAGGGCCAGCTCCTCCCCTCATGGGCGAGGGGCCAGTTGCGGAGCCATCCTGGCCAAAGAGAGATGTCTGTCGCCTGGATCGAAGTTGCCCTCATCTGTAGTCCCTTAATAATAAGGATCGGGGGTGAAATGAAGTCCCCTGGAATTAAGCCACAGGCAATCCTCAAGGGCGCCGATTCCCCCCTCTGCCTCCTATAACATGAAGACGAAAAGGAAGCAATCCAATTTTTTGATTGACAACTCCATTTGGAACTGGTTATAAGAACGATAGGGCCGGTATATCGCACCGGCTGGAAGAAGGGTAGCCGGTCCCGGGCCGAAGTGGTGGAACTGGCAGACACGCTGTCTTGAGGGGGCAGTGGGGAATACCCGTGCGGGTTCGAGTCCCGCCTTCGGCACCATTTTACAGCGGATCGGGCGCCCCCTGTCCAGGATCAGCCGTTGGAGGCATAAGGGGCCGCCAAGGGGAGAGGAAGCCTTCCCCGTGGCCGTGGTCCCCGAGGCCTCTGTGGATAGACAATTTTTGCTGCCGCGGAGGTTCCATGTCCCTCATGGTGGACATCGCCCAGATTATAATCGCCCTGAGTCTCCTCATCTTGGTCTTTTTGTTGATCCGGCTTCTCCTGGAGATGCGTCGCCTCGCCGTGGCCCTCATGAATTTCCTCAAGCAGGCGCAGGCTGATCTATCGCCCATCGTGACCAATTTGACGGAGACGAGCGAGCGATTGAGGGATGTTTCCGCTGAGGCCGGGGATGGGGTCGCTAAGCTCTCTGATCTCTTCGTAGCGATTGGAGAGGGGGCGGGGACGATCCGGCTCGTCAATTCGATGCTCCGGTCATTGCTTCCTTCCAGCGTGATTGGGGCTGCCAGTTTCGTCGCGGGCGTGAAGGCCGGGTTGTCGGTGTTGATGAACCAATTGTTTCGAAGGAGGAAAAGGGAATGAGCGAGGAAAGAGGAAATGCTCCTGTCATCCTCTTGGCCTTCCTGCTGGGGGGCGTGGTGGGGGCCGGCCTGGCCCTCCTCTTTGCGCCTCTCTCTGGTAGGGAGACCCGAGAGCGCATCAAGGACCTGGTGGAGGAAGTTAAGGACAAGGCAGATGGGGCAGTAGAGGAAATCAGGGATAAGGTGAAAGAGACGTTAGATTTGGGCAAGAAGGCCTTGGAGGAAAAGAAGTCGATGGTGTCGGCCGCTTTCGAGGCTGGGAAAGAGGCCATGGGGAAAGAGAGGGAAAAGCTAACCCAGAAATAGGGGTTACCCTTTCGGGGAGAGGAAGGAGGGAGCTTTGCGGCTCCCTTTCCTTTTTAAGGACGGAGTTATAAAATATGCCAGCTCGTCGCACGAAAATCGTCTGCACCATCGGTCCGGCAAGTGCTTCCCCCAGGGTATTAAAAAAGATGGTGGATCGGGGGATGGATGTGGCCCGCCTCAATTTCTCCCACGGTGATCGGGAGGAACATCGGCAGCTGATCCAGACCATCCGGGAGATATCGTCGGAGCGGGGCAAGGAGGTGGCCATCCTTCAAGACCTCGCCGGCCCCAAGATCCGCATCGGGGGAATCCAGGGAGGCTCCGTGGTCTTAAAACCCAGGGCCGATTTTACCCTCACCGCGGAAGAGGTACCCGGGGATGAAAGGGAGGTTTCGATCGGCTTTCCTGACTTGCCCTCCATGGTGAAGAGAGGGGATACCATCTTGTTGAGCGACGGGGCCCTGGAGTTGAAGGTCCTCTCTCGCGATCGTTACCATATCTACTGCCGGGTGATGGTGGGTGGCGTGCTCGGGGCCCACAAGGGGATTAACCTGCCGGCTACGACCCTCTCCATTCCTGCCCTCACCGAAAAGGATAGGGAGGATATGGAATTTGGGATCGCTCACGGGGTAGACTTCGTTGCCCTCTCCTTTGTTCGCAACGCCTCCGACATAGACGAGGCCCGCAGCTTCCTCAGGGAGAAGGGAAAGGACCTCCCCCTGATTGCGAAGATTGAGAAGCACGAAGCCTTGGGTCACCTCGATGAGATCGTGGAGGCCTCGGATGGGATCATGGTGGCGCGGGGGGATCTGGGGGTGGAGATCCCCCTGGAGAATGTTCCGATTCTGCAAAAGGCGATCATCAAAAAGGCGAATCGGGCGGGAAAGCCCGTGATCACTGCAACGCAGATGTTGGGGTCGATGGTGGAGAACCCTCGACCGACCAGGGCGGAGGTGACGGATGTGGCGAATGCGCTCCTGGACGGGACAGACGCGGTGATGCTCTCGGAAGAGTCGGCGGTGGGGCGCTATCCGGCGGAGGCCGTGGCCATGTTGGCGAAGATTGCCCTGCGGACCGAGCGAACCTTCCCCGGGGAGAGGAAGGAGGAGGAAGGTAGAGATCAATCCAGGAGAGGGCGAGACATCTCGGAGGCAATCAGCCATGCCACCCGATCGATGGCGATCGACATCTCCGCCAAGGCCATAATCACCTGTACTACCTCGGGAAGCACCGCCCGACAGGTCTCCAAGTATCGCCCCCCCGTGCCGATCGTGGCCATCAGCCCCCAGTTGAACACGGTCAGGTGTTTGGCCCTTTCCTGGGGGGTCATTCCCCTTCTATCTCCTGGCTATTCTGATACGGATGACATGATCAACAAGGCGCTGGACAGGGCTTTGGAATCTGGCATATTGCGTCGAGGGGATGCAGTAGTTATCACTGCCGGAATTCGCGTCGGTGTGCCCGGCTCCACCAATCTCCTGAAGGCGACCATCATCCAGTAACCACCATCCCTAACAGTAATTCGATTCTTGAAGAGGAGGAAAGGATGCGATCTTTTCGCTACATATTGATCGTTCTCTTAGCGGCGTGCCTCGGGTTGGCTGGAGGCTACTTCTGGGAGCATCAAAAGGTGAAGGACCTCCAAGGCCAAGTCCAGGGCTTGATGACCGAGCTGCAGAATGTCTCTCAGGCCTCGCGTGAGCAGTTGGCAAAGGCCGAGGCCCAGGCGGAGATCTGCAAGT
>Ga0214473_10012093_pt1 | contig 10129 bp, 8 predicted proteins | sample RVTome_7_FD_203509 | JGI IMG/M metagenome (GOLD analysis project Ga0214473, IMG submission 203509) | Soil microbial communities from uranium-contaminated site in the Upper Colorado River Basin, Wyoming, United States - RVT98D197 | ecosystem: Environmental > Terrestrial > Soil > Contaminated >... | reverse complement strand
GTTAAAGGCTTATTTCCCTGCATCAGCCTTTGCATACAAGTATCTGTACCCAAACTGTCAACCTTTGGTTGGCGGCGCAGCAGTTTGAAATAAGCCTTTAACCCGGCCAGCGCGGCAGGTGAATCGAAAAGCACCTGCTTGCCGCGATTATCTATCATATGCCCGCCTGAACTCCAGATCCATGAAGCGGTGGTGTGCACAAAGTCGTTGAATGGGGAAGGCGCATACGGCATGAGCCAGGCGTGCTCAACGGAATTGAGTTCTTCGAGTTTGCGGACAGTCTCTTCAAGGGCGAAAGGTGTGGCAAAAGCTGTTGTCCCCTCCAGACCAGCTTGTTGAAGAAGGTCACGTCGATAGGCAACCGCATATGTATAGGCGCTGAGAGGAATTGCCCAGGCGTGCCTGTCGTCCTCCATCGTCACACTTTCCCAGGCGGAATGGAGAAAAGATTCCTCTCCGCCAATTCTGGTAATGAGATGAGGAGGAATCTGGCGCAGGGAATTCATACTCACCAGACTGCTGACCCAGGTAGAACCGACATGTGATATGTCTGCTCCCTGCCCATGTGTGGAAATATTGATGAGCTGTTGCCAGGCATCATTCCAATGCGTAAGGGTGAGTCTGACCTCTACGCCGGTCTGTTTCTTGAAGCTGGCCAGTAGTTCGAGCAGAAGATTGTAATCAGCTTCCGTGTCTGATATTGCAGAGAATTCGATGACAACCATGTTCACCTCACAGAAATATTTCGTACTGCTGAGAAGCTCTCTTTCATGTTCCTTCGCATCTCACGTGTGATGTTCATCCCGTCTGTTTCCATGCCTAGCATGGCGGCCCCGATCACAGGCGGAGCGCTCAGTCGCACATTCCGCCCAACGGATGAGGTCACGCGCGATTTCGTCGCCGTGTTCTGCCACGCGAAAGGCGAGCGGCACAGCATCTGCACCAATCTGATATTCATAGGTCGTGTATCCACGCATCAAATCTTCAAGGTCTTTCGCGCCCACATAGGCGATCATTGCATCCGCCAGTGCAGTTTTGGGCATACGTTTGCTCCATGAGTACCCGATCAATTGCATACAGCAGTGCATGAGCTCCGTCCCGCCTGCGCCTTCGCCCATCAATACCCCATGACCAGTTACGCGTCCATCGCGCTTATGTTCGCGGTCCCAGCCACGGTAATTCGACCCCGTGCCCGAAACAACGATGACTCCCCAGCCTGAATCAATTGCGGTTGCGTACCGAAAATGCCATTGAATGTCGAAAGGGCAACGGAATACTCATTTCAGAGCACTACGTTATTTCAGTTGAACGCATAGTCAAGAGGAATGCATTACACAGTTGAGAGATCCCATTCTTCATAGATCTTTGGAACATCATTGAGCAAGCGTTGGGTGTACGGCTCTTTCGGATGCAGAATCACCTCATCGGCAGATCCGCTTTCAACAAATTTTCCGTGCTCCATAATATATACGCTGTCAGAAACATAGTATGCCAGGCCAATATCATGGGTGATGAAAATAATCGTCATCCCGATTTCGTTACGCAATTGCATCAGCTCATCCAGGATGGTCGCGCGTGAACAGGCATCGATCATCGAGGTCGGTTCATCCGCCAGCAGGATCTTCGGCTTCAGCAGGAAGATCCGGGCGATCATCAAGCGCTGCATCTGTCCGCCGGAAAGCTCAAAAGGATACTTGTTCGTCAATTCCTCGAACTTCAAGTTGACAAAGCTGCACGCCTCTGCCATTAACTCCACTTTTTTCGCCTGCGGAAGATTTCGACCGCCGCGCATTCGAATACAATCCAAAAGCACGGTATCGATCTTGTTGAATATGTTGTAGGAAGAGAACGGATCCTGAAAGATCGCCTGAATGTTCTTCCAGTATTCCTGTCTTTTTCGATGAGTACTGATATCGCGCTTCATCCCCTGGAAGTAGACATCGCCCTCCGTCTGATTGATCAACCCCAAAAGCATCTTCGCCAACGTGGTCTTGCCGCTGCCCGATTCGCCCACGATCGAGACGACTTCGCCCTCGTAGAGATTGATATCCACATGATCCACCGCGAGAGTTTTATTGCGGCCAAACCCAAATACCTTGGTCAGTCCGGACGTGCTCAGGCATAATTTTTTTTCATCGGGCATTTTTATAAGCCTCCTTCGCATAAGCCTCCCTCAGTTCTTTTTCCGATAGGATGCAGCGGTACGCGCGGCCGCTACCCATGTCGTGAAGAGGGACAGGGCCTGCCTCGCATTCCAGCTGAACGAATTTGCAGCGTTCGGCAAACCGGCAGCCGGTGGGTGGTTTTTTCAGATTCGGCGGGACCCCGGGAATGGCGGCCAGTTTGACATCCCGCAGTCCCTTTTCAGGCACGATGATCGAACCCATCAGACCTTTGGAGTAGGGATGGAGTGGGTCAAACACAGCTTCCTGTGCGGTGGCCTTCTCCACGATCTGTCCGGCGTACATGACCATAATGTCGTCAGTCACGTTGTAGAGGAGCGGAAGCTCATGCGTGATGAAGATCATCGAACTAATCAACCCCGTTTCCATGAGTTGCCGCAGCATCTTGATGACCATCTTCTGGGAGGTGACATCCAGGGCAGAGGAAGGCTCATCCGCAATCAGCACTTTGGGCAAAAGCAGGACAGAGACCGCGATCACTGTGCGCTGCTTCATGCCGCCCGAAAGTTCCACGGGGTATTTCTGCAGTACCTCCGCCGGAAGCCCCAGGTTCTCGAACAAGATTTTGGCACGTTCGTAAATATCCTTCTTGGTGACGTACAGATCATGTTCCTGGATCACGTCCTCGATGAAGTGGATGATCTTCTGGGTGGGGTTGAGGGCGTTCATTGCGGATTGGGGGATATAAGCGATCTCGGCTCCCAGGATCAATTTCCGAACTTCATCCGGGTTCATCCCGGAAATACTACGTCCATCGATGATGATCTCGCCACTCGTATAGTGCAGCGGAGGGAAGTAATATCCCATCAGGCTGAGGGCCAGCGTCGACTTTCCGCAGCCGGATTCGCCTGCAATGCCCAGCGATTTCCCTTCTTCGACCTTCAGAGAAACGTGGTCCACCGCATACACATCTTCTCCAAACCTGGTGATATATTTTGTCGTGAGGTCGTTCACCTCTAACATGACGTTTGCCATCTCAATCTCCTAGTCTCTCAATGCCGGATTGAAAATCTGGTCGAGGCCGGTATTCATCAAATTCAGCGAGAAGGCAATCAGCGCGATGACGACGATCACGGGGAAGTACGCCCACCATTTTCCCAGGATCTGCGCCTGGTAGATCATCGCCCATTGCATCATCAGCCCCAGGGTTGGTACTTCCGTCGTTCTAGGTCCCAAACCAAGGATCGATAAACCGGCCTCCGCTAGGATGCCCAAGGAGATCTGCAGGATGAGCGCCATGACAACGTACGAAGCGATGTAAGGCAGAATATCGTTTAGGATGATGTGGGAGATCGAGTGCCCGGATAGTTTCGACAAATTGACATGGTCGCGATTGCGCAGAGAGATCACCTGCGCTCGCACAGCCCTGGTAGTCCAATACCAGGATGTCAACCCGATCACCACGGCAATGGTAAAGGCCCCGCGTTTGTCCTGCCCGATACTAAACGAAATCAGGATCAACAACACGACAGAGGGGATGACGGTGAAGAGGTTGGTGATGAACATGATGATGTCATCCACCACACCGCCGACATACCCCGCCAGCAATCCCAGGATCAGACCGATCAAGGTGGCGACGATACCGGCAACAAAACCGATCTGCAGCGATACGCGGGTGGCCGCGACCAATTCCGTCAGCACATCCCGCCCAAAGTTATCCGTTCCTAATGGCAAGACGCGCACACTTGGGACCTGATTAATATTCACGTAATCCGACGGTGCGACAATATCTGTCTCTTCCAGGGCGCCTGTGTCCGCGTTTTTTACGGCGATGCTAATTCCTTCCGTGGAGAGCAGTCCCTCGAGCGATTTATTGAGCCGGATATAGTAATTGCGCTTGGCATTGGTCATCCCGGAGATCTTCTGGGCCGGGTCATAATTGGTCACCCACTGATCCAGGAGTTTTGCCGTGTCTGCGATATCGATCTCGTTTTCAGGAATCTCGACTGCCACGAGCCATTCCTTGATGGCGAGACGATCCTCGTCGCCCAACTTGCCCGCAATTCGTTTCGCCGCGGCATCATCCAGATTAAGTATATAGGGGGTTGAACCAATGCTGTCATACACACTGACGTAGATCCCGGGTGGAAAGAAGGTACCCTGCCCGATGATCGCCAGGGGAGGATCGGTGATGACCAGCGGATACACCAGCACGATCAACAGGATCCCCATAAAAATCGAGAAGCCAAACACAAATCGGGGAGAGCGAAATATCTGTTGCAGGGTATGTTTCATAGCAGCCTCTCTCCTTAATCAGCCTGCGCCGCTTTAATACGCGGATCAAGAATGCCGTAAACCATCTCAATGAGGAAGCTCGCGCTCAACACCATTATCGTGATGACCAATGAGACTGCCGAGATCAGCGGATAATCCTGGCCTAACACGGCAGTCAGGATTGTAGAACCAAGCCCCGGGTAGCTAAAGATGATCTCCGCAAATAGAGCGCCGCCGACCATGGTACCGATCGATAACGCCAGACCAGTGATTTGTGGCAGCATGGCATTGCGAAATACATAGCCGACGATCTTGCGGTCTTTGATTCCCATGAAACGGGCGTACTTTACATAATCCGCATTCAGCTCATAGATGGCCATGGAGCGCATGCCAATCGCCTGACCGCCGATCGTGATCAAGACGATCGACCAGAACGGCAGTTGGTAGTGGACGATCACTGACCAGACAAATGACCAGGTAAAGCTGGGAATCAGGTCAAACCCATATCCACCGGAGGTGGGGAACCACTTCGCATTGACTGCAAAAATAACCAGCATAATGACAGCCATACCAAAGGCCGGCAAATTGCTGACAAAAATACTAACGGGCATAAGGACTCGATCGAAGCTCCCCTTGAGATAAGCCGACAGCGCGCCGAGTGAGTTCCCGATCAGCCAGCCGACGATGATCGCCGGGAACTGCAGACCAACCGTCCACCAGATGGAAGATTTGATAACGTCCGCCACCGTTCTGGGATATTGGCTGAACGAGAAACCGAAATCACCCTGCATCACATTTTTCACATAAATGAAAAATTGTTCGAGCATGGGTTTGTTGGTGCCAAACAGGTCAGCGTACTGCTGATAAATCGCCTGGATCCCGGTGGTATTGGACATGCCTTGGGCAAGCCTTGATACGATGGCCGCCACAGGATCGCCGGGCATCAGGCGCGGCAGGATGAAATTCAACAAGAATGCGCAAACCAACGTGACCAAGAACCAACCCAACTTGTTGAGGAAATACTTTTGGTACCGTTTCAACGCAACCTCCACGTAAAAATAATAAGCATTATATCAATAAGGTGACAGTCACCTGCTCAGACGAGATATGCGTCTAGGGATTCAGAGATGTGCCACAATGGACGCAAAGTGACTGTCACCTGCTTATTACAGTAACAGCCATGCCCCATTTTGCGGAACATGGCTGTTATTACTGGTTTACGGTTTACTTAACAAGCTCTAGGTTATAGAGACCTGCAATACTCCAACCGTCCATCAGGTCGAGCGGCGGGACGGGCGGGTTGGTACCATCACCATCGTGAGGGAAGTTGGTCCAAACACTCTCGTTCACAGTGTGGAACGATTGGGGGCGGTACATGAGCGTGAAGGAGGGAATCTCAGTCAGGTAGATCTTGACCAGTTCAGTGTAGTATTCCTTCAACTTGGCAGGATCGGTTTCAGCGGGGATCGCCTGGATCAAGGCATCGACGTCAGGATTTGAATACTGACCCCAGTTGCCGTTCCAGTTGCTCGCCATACCCTCGCCAACGAATTCGGAGCTCAACAAATGGCGGATACGTGACCATGGCTGAGTCGGGCCAGCGCCGTCGGTCCACATCATGAAGATGTCATAGCCTTCCGCGGGGAGAGGCGCATCCGATTTGGTCACGACGGTCTGATACACGGACCATTCAGGGAAGTTGGTGGTGATGTCAATCCCAATCTCTTTTCCGGCGGCAGCAACCACTTCAATCGCAGCCTGCCAGTCGGACCAGCCATTGGGGCAGGTGGCTATATAGCTAAGCTTTTGACCATCGAATTCACGCCAGCCATCACCATCTGTATCGACAATACCGGCATCATCCAGGAGTTTCTTGGCGCCTTCGATATCGTTGCCAGCCCACTGCAGGTCAGCGACGGCAGCCTGGTCATACAGGGCCTGTTCGCCAGCGGTCGGGTTCATAAGCGAGCGCGGAACCTGATCGAAGGTTGCCGATTGGTTGGTCATCGCGTTGGCAATGATGGTGGGATAGTCAACTGCAATGGCGATGGCCTTACGGACCGCAACCTGGTCCAAACCAGGGGAATTCAGGTTGAAGTATGCGGTGGGCAGGCTGGCGCCAATGCCATAAGGAGCATCAGGCAGGTAGGTGGAGATGGGCAGGTTATCTTTCAGCCATAGATCCTGAACATTTGAGTTGAACTGCTGGCTGACATCTACCTCACCGGCTTGCAGAGCGGTTGTACCGGCAGCGTTATCCTTAAAGATCGTATGCGCCAGGTACTTTGGAATTGGCAGCTTGCCCCACATGGAGGCATCCTGACCCCAGTACTCCTCGTTACGAACATAGACAACTTTCGAATCGTCAGCGAAGTACTTGCCGTAAGGCCCGGAGTAAACAACGTCCTCCGCCGGATCAGCCAGGAGCGCGGTGGCATCACCGCCGACGCGTTCTTCCAGTGTTTCGGTCCAGGCTTTCTGGTTGACATAATTGCTGCTCAGGTAAGCAGCGACGATCAGAGGATTGACTGCTTTGCCACTCTCATCCAGTTTGGCTTTGATCACAACCGTCTGGGGGTCTGAAGCAACGATGTCCTCGATATAATCTTTGTTGCTAGCGCCGGTAGGGGTATTGTACTTGATGTGGGTGGCCCAGGTATAAGCGACATCTTCAGCCGTCACTGGAGTGCCATCGCTCCACTTGGCAGCAGACTTGATCTTGAAGGTGATCTCGGTGCGGTCGGCGTTCCATTCGTAATCCCCATCCGCCAGCAGAGGATACACCTTGCCATCCAGCATGTTGTACAGGTACGGGGTTTCGAACATGATAACGCGGGCATTGTCCTGCTGGGCAACCGCCATAGCATTATTGTTGCTGTTGGAGTAAGGATTCCAACCCACAACTGGACCCCATTGTTGACCATTGAAGTACAAGGTCTCGCTGCGGGGCAGAGCATTCGGGTCTTCAGCGGCAGGTTCGGTTGCAGGGGGTTCAGTTGCAGCAGGTTCTTCAGCGGGGGCTTCGGTCGCTACAGGAGCTTCTGTCGCTGCGGGTGCACCGCAGGCAGCCAGGACCATCGATGCGATGATCAACAGGGACAGAACATACAAAAGTTTCTTCATGGTGAGATTTCTCCTCTATATTAGGAATTTGGATTATAAGTGGTTGTAAAGGGCAGTGATGAAGGTATCGGTCCGGAGTTCACCTCCTTTCAAGGGTTTGTGTTTACTTAGCAGCCACATGAACAGCGGTAGATAATTTCAGTAGGGAGGACAACCGCTTCATTCGAAGACCGGTTTTCGAGCAGAGAAAACAATTTTTCCGTGGCTATTCTTCCTACTGATTCGGTCGGAGCCCGAACAGTCGTCAAAGGCGGGTTCAAAAAAGGGGCAAAACCAAGATCATCAAAGCCAACGACCGCTATATCTTCCGGTATCCGATATTCATGCTTGTGCAAAGCTTTCAAGACACCAATGGCTGCATCATCATCACCGGTAAATACAGCATCGAACGCGCCCCTCTTTCCGTTGCAAATAAAATCATTTAAGACTTCGTAGGCGATGTTGCGTTCAAATTCTCCATTCAGAAGCAGATCCTCATCGAAGGGGATTCCATTGGCCGCCAGCGCCGATTTGTAGCCCACTTCGCGCCGATATGAATCCTCCTGATGATCAGGACCGCGCATGAATAAAATTCGGCGTTTCCCATGCACCTGGATAAGATGCTCGATCAGTTTGTGGGTGATTTCTATGTTTTCAACAGTTACACTGGGAATGGAAAGGGAAGGGGGAGGGGTGCGATGTACCAGCACCATTGGGAAACCGCTTGCGCTGAAATCAGCCAAACCCTCATCAGAGAGACCATCCGAAAAAACCAGGATTCCATCTGTATTATGAGGACCTATCGGTGGCGGCACTGCAGTGCGGCCATTCCCATAATACGTGGCTATGATCAAGTTGTAATCTTTTTGGCGGACAATCGCTTCAACGCCATTCAAAAGCGGAACGAAGAAATCATTATGCAGATTATTGAGTAACAGACCAATTACCCGAGTTTTGCGAGACGCCAAATGCCGGGCTGCAGCGTGTGGCACATATTTCAGGTCAGTCATCACTCGATCTAGACGTTCAGCAACCTCTGCCGAAACGGGTACATTTCGATTAATATACCGGCTGACCGTAGCCACAGAGACCCCCGCTTGTCGAGCTACATCATAGATGGTAACAGAGTTGGATCGTCGGGTCATATTGTTCTTATGTAAGGGGTTACAGTAACCGCTTACATTATTTCATAGTCCTAATTCCAAGTCAAGCTACGCTTTGCTTAAATTTTTGTTAACAAGCAGAGGAGAATTCAATCGTGCCAGGCTGGCCTAACTGGGACATTTTTAACCACAGATATTGTATCTGTCATGATTTTGCGGATGGAAGGCCTTACGATCAACCCGTTTGCTTCCATTCCAAGCATCACAGCGCCAAACACAGGTGGAACACTAAGACGCACCAGGCGGGCTTTCGATGCCACTCTGTGAATAGTCTCACGCATAGGTTCGATCAGCCTAGGGCCGCCTTCGAACATACTGCCGGTCATCACAACATCGAAGGAAAGATTCTCGAACTCAAGCTGGCGGATCACAGCGTTTGTCAGTTCACCCAGTTCAGTTCCCGCCCAGTGAATGAGGTCACGCGCGGCCTCATCACCATTTTCTGCCACACGAAAGACGGTGCGAGCCGCCTCGGCTCCCACATGATATTCATAGGTTGTATAACCACGCATGAGATCTTCCAGGTCTTTGGCACCAACATGGGCGATCATCGCATCAGCCAGCGCGGTCTTTGGCAGGCGTTTCGTCCATGAATAGCCAATGATCTGCATGCAGCGATGGATAAGTTCAGAGCCGCCTGCACCTTCGCCCATCAATATACCGTGCCCGGTGACACGCCCTTCCCGTTTGTGTTCGCGATCCCAGCCGCGGCAGTTCGAACCTGTACCTGAGACAACGACAACCCCCCAGCCTTCCTCGGAGCCAGCGATCAGCCCAAGCACCGCGTCGTTGACGAATTTATATGGGGCTTTAAAACCGAGACGATCAATCACTGAAGCGGTGGCTTTGATCTCGGATGGCCAATCGTATCCTGCAACACCGAAGCCTGCTCCCGTTATCTCATCCTTTTTCAATCCCGCCGCGCGCAATGCCTGCTCCATGCCGCTGTACATGGCTTGGAACATGCCGTCATATCCAACGGACTCATGATTACCAGGTCCGCTTTCGCCGAAGCCAAGCGCGCGGCCGGTTTCATCGACGATAAGAGTGTGAGTCTTGGTTGCGCCCAGGTCGACGCCAAGGTAGTAACGCATATGTAATAAGTTTAGGAAGGGCGATCCAATAGGCCGCCCTTCTCATATCGTGGCATATTTCCAGAATTGGGGCAGATGCTCTTTATGTATTTCCAGCATTTCGTCGAGCACTGCCTGCACTCTGTCTGCCTTTGGCCCCAGAGGGTGTACTAACAAGGCCTGATAGGCAGCCTGGCGGTCTCCATGAACAGCGGCTTCCACAGTCAATAGTTCATAGGCTTTCAGTGCTGCGATCAAGCCGAAACAGGAAGCGGGGAGTGGTTCAGTAGGGATGGGAGTAATTCCACTCTTCTTCACAGTGGATGGAATCTCCAACACCCAGTCTGCGGGCCATTCTTTGACCGCGCCATTGTTCTTGATATTCACTACATGC
>Ga0214473_10012092_pt1 | contig 10129 bp, 3 predicted proteins | sample RVTome_7_FD_203509 | JGI IMG/M metagenome (GOLD analysis project Ga0214473, IMG submission 203509) | Soil microbial communities from uranium-contaminated site in the Upper Colorado River Basin, Wyoming, United States - RVT98D197 | ecosystem: Environmental > Terrestrial > Soil > Contaminated >... | reverse complement strand
GTAGTTCCGGTTGGACCAGCAGAACCGGTTGAACCGGTTGAACCGGTAGGACCACCCTGACCGGTAGCGCCGGTTGGCCCGGCTTCACCCGATGCGCCGGTTGAGCCCGTGGGACCAAGCTGACCCGTTGCGCCGGTTGAACCGGTTGTTCCCGTGGGACCAAGCTGACCCGTTGCGCCGGTTGCCCCGGTAGTACCCGTGGGACCGGCTTCTCCTGTTGAACCGGTTGAACCGGTAGGACCGACTTGGCCTGTTGCTCCGGTCGGACCGGCTTCTCCAGTTGACCCTGTTGAGCCGGTTGAACCGGTAGGGCCAACAGATCCGGTTGACCCTGTTGAGCCGGTTGAACCGGTAGGGCCAACAGATCCGGTTGCGCCGGTTGAGCCGGTTGAGCCGGTAGGGCCATGTTCGCCCGTTGATCCTGTAGCACCGGTTGATCCGGTCGGACCCTCCTCGCCTGTCGTGCCTGTTGAACCGGTTGGGCCGGCTTCTCCAGTTACTCCTGTTGCGCCGGTTGTACCCGTCGGGCCTGCTTCCCCGGTTGCTCCTGTAGCTCCTGTAGTACCAGTTGGACCCGCAGAGCCTGTCCCACCGGTCACACCGGTCGGACCTGCTTGTCCGGTGGCACCGGTCGGCCCGGTTTCACCCGTTGCCCCGGTCATACCGGTAGGACCGACTTGGCCGGTTGAGCCGGTTGAGCCGGTAGGACCAAGAGATCCCGTAGCGCCGGTAGAACCTGTAGACCCGGTAGGTCCGACCTCACCGGTTGCGCCGGTTGCGCCGGTGGTACCGGTAGGGCCGGCTGCTCCCGTCGTACCGGTCGATCCGGTAGGACCTTCTTCACCCGTTGCGCCGGTCATACCAGTAGGACCAGCTAAACCCGTTGCACCAGTGGTTCCGGTAGGACCGATCTCTCCGGTTGCACCTGTTGCGCCTGTTGAACCGGTGGGACCGGCTTCACCCGTTGATCCTGTTGATCCGGTTGAACCGGTTGGACCGGCTGTTCCCGTCGTACCGGTCGATCCGGTAGGACCTGCTTCACCCGTTGCGCCCGTTGCGCCGGTGGTTCCGGTAGGACCTGCTTCACCCGTTGCGCCCGTTGCGCCGGTGGTTCCGGTAGGACCTGCTTCACCCGTAGCACCGGTTGTTCCCGTAGGACCTCTTAAGCCGCTGGCGCCGGTTGATCCGGTGGGACCGGCTTCACCCGTCGAGCCAGTCGATCCGGTTGATCCGGTGGGACCGGCTGTTCCCGTCGTACCGGTCGATCCGGTTGATCCGGTGGGACCGGCTGTTCCCGTCGTACCGGTCGATCCGGTAGGACCTTCTTCACCCGTTACGCCGGTCATACCCGTAGGACCTACTTGGCCGGTTGATCCGGTTGAACCGGTGGGACCAGCTTCACCCGTCGAGCCGGTTGATCCGGTTGAACCGGTAGGGCCTGCTTCACCCGTTGATCCCGTTGATCCGGTTGAACCGGTAGGACCAACTTCACCCGTTGATCCCGTTGATCCGGTGGGACCGAACTCTCCGGTTGCTCCTGTTGATCCGGTTGCGCCGGTGGGACCGAACTCTCCGGTTGCTCCTGTTGATCCGGTTGCGCCGGTGGGACCTCCCTGACCGGTTACGCCTGTCGTACCTGTCGGACCGGTTTCTCCTGTTGTACCTGTTGTGCCGGTCGGACCTCCCTCACCCGTTGCGCCGGTTGCGCCGGTAACACCGGTCGGTCCAGCTTCACCGGTTGCTCCTGTTGCGCCGGTTACACCGGTCGGCCCTTCCTGACCGGTTGCGCCGGTTGTGCCGGTCGGACCAAATTCACCGGTTGATCCGGTTGAACCGGTTACACCGGTTGGCCCTTCCTGACCGGTTGCGCCGGTTGTGCCGGTCGGACCAAATTCGCCGGTTGATCCGGTTGAACCGGTAGGCCCACTTTCGCCGGTTGCGCCAGTTGAACCGGTTGTCCCCGTCGGACCGAGTTCTCCCGTTGCTCCTGTTGCTCCTGTTACACCGGTTGGACCGACCCCTCCGGTTGCACCCGTTGCGCCGGTTGTGCCGGTCGGACCTTCCTCACCCGTTGCGCCCGTTGTACCGGTCGGACCTTCCTCACCCGTTGCGCCGGTTGATCCGGTCGGACCTGCTTCCCCTGTTGCGCCGGTTGATCCGGTTACGCCGGTCGGACCTGCTTCCCCTGTTGCGCCGGTTGATCCGGTTACGCCGGTCGGACCAAATTGCCCTGTAGTCCCGGTGACTCCCGTCGGTCCGGCCTGACCGGTTGTGCCGGTTGAGCCGGTCGGACCGATTTCACCTGTTGCGCCGGTTGATCCTGTTGTGCCTGTAGGACCGGCCTCGCCCGTTGCACCCGTTGAGCCGGTTGCACCAGTGGGACCAGCTTGTCCTGTTGCTCCCGTTGTTCCGGTAGGACCTGAATCGCCCGTTGCACCGGTAGACCCGGTGACTCCGGTCGGACCGGCTTGTCCGGTTGTTCCGGTTGCGCCAGTCGGTCCGGCTGAGCCGGATGCGCCGGTTGAGCCAGTCGGACCGGCTTCTCCCGTGGCACCGGTTGCACCGGTTGTACCGGTCGGGCCTTCCTCACCCGTTGCACCGGTTGTACCGGTCGGGCCTCCCTCACCGGTTGAACCGGTTGAACCGGTCGGACCAAGTTCCCCTGTGGTGCCGGTTGCGCCGGTTGAGCCGGTCGGTCCGGCTGAGCCGGTTGCGCCGGTTGAGCCGGTCGGACCGAACTCACCGGTCGAACCCGTAGGGCCGGCTTCTCCGGTTGCGCCGGTTGAACCCGTTGAGCCGGTCGGTCCAAGTGCTCCCGTCGATCCGGTTGAACCGGTTGATCCCGTTGGACCGAGTTCACCTGTTGCGCCGGTTGAACCGGTTGAGCCGGTCGGACCCACACCGCCGGTTGAACCGGTTGAGCCGGTCGGACCGAACTCACCGGTCGAACCGGTACTGCCGGTAGGCCCTACCCCTCCGGTTGCACCGGTTGCGCCGGTTACTCCGGTTGGACCTGCTTCACCGGTTGCTCCCGTTGCGCCGGTTGAGCCGGTCGGCCCGAGTGATCCGGTTGCGCCGGTTGAGCCGGTTACTCCGGTTGGACCTGCTTCACCGGTTGCGCCGGTTGTCCCTGTTGGACCGAACTCACCGGTTGAACCCGTAGGGCCTGCTTGACCGGTAACTCCGGTAGCACCGGTTGTTCCGGTCGGACCAGCTTCACCTGTTGTGCCGGTGGCGCCCGTTACTCCGGTCGGACCTGCTTCACCGGTTGCGCCGGTTGTTCCGGTCGGACCAGCTTCACCTGTTGTGCCGGTGGCGCCCGTTACTCCGGTCGGACCAGCTTCACCGGTTGCGCCGGTTGTTCCGGTTGATCCGGTGGGGCCTTCCTCGCCGGTTGCGCCAGTTGTTCCGGTTGATCCGGTGGGGCCTTCCTCGCCGGTTGCGCCAGTTGTTCCGGTTGATCCGGTCGGGCCTTCTTGGCCCGTTGCTCCCGTTGTACCGGTAGGACCTGCTTCGCCTGTTGTGCCGGTTGAGCCGGTCGGACCAAACTCTCCGGTTGCACCGGTAGGTCCGGCCTCACCGGTCACTCCTGTTGCTCCGGTAGGACCGAATTGTCCCGTGGCACCCGTTGAACCGGTTACTCCCGTAGGACCCACACCACCGGTTGCACCGGTTGAGCCCGTGGGACCACCTTGACCGGTAGCTCCGGTTGGGCCGGCCTCACCGGTTGCGCCGGTTGAACCGGTTACGCCGGTCGGGCCGAGCTGCCCCGTTGGACCGGTTGAACCGGTAGGACCAAGGAGACCGGTTGCACCGGTTGAGCCCGTCGGACCGGATTCGCCGGTTGATCCTGTTGTTCCCGTTACACCTGTAGGACCGAATTGTCCTGTTGTTCCGGTGACACCCGTAGGACCACCTTCTCCAGTAGAGCCGGTTGAGCCGGTTGAGCCGGTCGGACCGGCCTGGCCGGTTGCACCGGTAGGTCCGGGTTCACCTGTGGTACCGGTTGCTCCCGTTGTTCCGGTCGGGCCGGCTTGACCTGTGGCACCGGTAGAACCGGTCGGGCCTCTCTCTCCCGTCACTCCGGTTGAGCCGGTAGGCCCTGTCTGTCCCGAAGCACCGGTTACGCCGGTGGGGCCGGTTTGTCCTGTGGCGCCGGTTGAACCGGTTCGTCCGGTCGGCCCGAGTTCTCCGGATGCGCCGGTTGAACCCGTTACGCCGGTGGGGCCGGCTTGTCCTGTGGCGCCGGTTGAACCGGTCGGCCCGAGTTCTCCGGATGCGCCTGTTGAACCCGTTACGCCGGTGGGGCCGGCTTGTCCTGTGGCGCCGGTTGAACCGGTCGGCCCTGACTCACCGGTAGCGCCCGTTGCTCCGGTAGCGCCCGTTGCTCCGGTAGGGCCTTCTTGGCCGCTTGCACCGGTCGCTCCTGTTACACCGGTTGGTCCTGCCTCACCGGTAGCGCCCGTTATACCGGTCGGGCCGGCTTCTCCCGTTGCTCCGGTAGCGCCCGTTGCTCCGGTAGCTCCAGTCGAACCGATCGGACCTACCTCACCAGTTGAACCTGTAGGGCCTTCCTCGCCGGTTGATCCGGTTGATCCGGTTGATCCGGTAGCACCGGTCGGACCCGTTTCGCCGGTTGATCCGGTTGATCCTGTTGCTCCTGTTGCTCCTGTTGGACCCGTTTCGCCGGCTTCACCGGTTGCTCCCGTTACGCCTGTTGAGCCCGTCGGGCCAGCTTCTCCCGTTGATCCGGTGACGCCGGTAGGGCCACCCAGACCGGTTGAGCCTGTGGGTCCTGCTTCTCCGGTGACGCCAGTTGCACCAGTCGGTCCGAACTCGCCGGTTGCTCCGGTTGTGCCGGTCGGGCCGGTTTGGCCTGTCACGCCGGTTGAGCCGGTCGGACCACCCTCACCGGTAGCGCCCGTTGCGCCGGTTGAGCCGGTAGGTCCCGGGATTCCTGTTGCGCCGGTTGACCCCGTCGGTCCGGTTTGGCCCGTTGCACCGGTTGAGCCGGTTGGACCAACATCTCCGGTCGCACCGGTTCCGCCGATAGAAATCGGCGTTGGCGTGGGTTGTGGCGTTGGCGTGGGTTGTGGCGTTGGCGTGGGTTGTGGCGTTGGCGTGGGTTGTGGCGTTGGCGTGGGTTGTGGCGTTGGCGTGGGTTGTGGCGTTGGCGTGGGAATGATACAGGTAACAAGCCGATTCTGGGCATCGATACAGAGATTTTCACCCGCACCGCCGAGAACTTCCGTGAACGTAATTGCTCCCGAAGACGTTATCCCTGTCGCAGCTTCGATCGATCCGAGTGAGCCAACGCGGAATGCGTCGCCGTCCCCAACCACGAGAAGCTCAGAAACGTCAGCCTGGGTCGTTTCCAAGCCGCCGAGTGCTGAAAGAAGACCGGAAATAGAAGCCTCTTTGGAAACAGCGAGCGTTGATCGGGCACCAACGTCGACATTGAACTCAAGAATTCCCTGTTCTGCCGCACCAGAAAGAACGCTTCCTTCAGAAGGAAATTTCTTCTGTTCGACAATATTCTCCTGCGCCGTCTGCATGCGTATTCCGCGAACCCAGGAAATCACGGAATACCCACCGTACGCAGAAACACCTGCGGTTATTAATATAAGGGTAACAAAAAATGTAACAGAGTGTATGAATCTGCCGGACGAGACCGGCCCCCATTCGTTGAGTTTCGTTTTTTTCTCAAACCACGATCGAAAACCTTTGGGAGGCGGACGTTTTTGGAACGGCTTCGGCGGTGATGGGATCGATCGTCCCGGATCAACCCACCTGAGAAATTGCTTGAGACTCGCAACGGAGCGCCGTGCGGTACTCTCCGGTATGCCCTGGTGTCTGAGATATTCGTGGTAATGATCGATTTGACTGAGGATAATTGATGCAGGACTAAACGATCCCACCACGGTCGTGTACCAGCGAATAAACCGGGAGAGATCGGCGAGGTAATTGCGAATGGAACTCTTGCTGAGACCTTGATGGGCAAGGTACTCAGCGTAATCCTTCCCGTAATCGTGCTGGGCCGATAATATTTTCTCTTGTGCTAATGGTTCTTTTCTCGCTTCAGTTTCTCTAGGACGTTCTGTAGGATATGATTCTGATAAGATTATTACCTCTTTATCCGCACCAGTCCACCTAAGAAATTGTTTGAGGCTCGCGACGGAGCGCCGAACGGTAGTCTCCGGTATCGCCTGTGCATTCAGGGAACGCCGGTAGTCGTCAACGTGTTGCGGTCGAATGCTTTCCGATACAAACAATCCGACCGTTTCCGTGTACCAACGAATAAACCGGGAGAGATCGGCGAGGTAATTGCGAATGGAACTCTTGCTGAGACCTTGATGGGCAAGGTACTCAGCATAATCCTTGGGCAAGACGCTCACTATATTTGAATAAGGGTAGCTATCGTGTAACTGCTTGTGATAGCAAGCTTTTACATGAAAAGTTACACCTAATATTATAATAAGACTTTTTCAGAGGAATTTGTCAAGAGGGAACAATGACAATCAGTGGATTTGAGGGAAACTCGTATTCACTTATGTCAATCTGCATTGCAGGTATATTACCCGTTCGATTGATTAACAGATAGAGCCTATTCATCTGACCTTTTCTTATCGTTCCTTATCCGGTGAACGGTTCGTCGAACCGCCTCGTGAAATAGCGTATACCCATGACGTCGTAATCCTATAGAAAGAACCAGGAAGGACACTACTCCGTACCGGTACGAGAGGATTCGGCAATTCTAGATGTTTGTATAGATGGAAACGGCGTTTGCGTGGGCGTAAATAATGGCATTCGGAAAGGTAAAGTCCTTCACTTCCTGCCCCGTATTCACGCGTATCGGGGTATTCCGAATGATGGTTATGAAGTTCGCGTGGAGCGGAAGGATATCAAACGGCCCGTTATTGTTGACCGATGATACGGAAACAGCTTCGCCTTCCCATATAAACTTCTCCGGACTGTTAATCCGTACGGATAGTCGGTCACTCATACGGGATACCCCAAAATATTTTCCTGATAATCCCTTTGTACCATGCCCATGCTCCGGTAAAAAGTGAATAAATTATAGGACTTCTTAACGCTCTCAATTACACTGGTACTACAGGTCTCTTATCCCCTCGTTATTTTTGGGTGTCTACCTTTCTTCCGTCGCGGCATTCTCCGTTTCCGGCGGTTTCTGTTGACCGTGTCCGTTGCCGTTTACCGGAGCACTGACCGCGATTTTTCCGTCAGCGAGGCTCCCGATATACATGAGTTTTTCCGGCGGAACGGCATCAACTGCGCCCGTCAGAATCTGTTGGACATCACGGACGGTCGTTTCCCGCGGCACCATGATCCCCTTCTTCCCTGTTTGGGCTTCGGTCGTATAAAACGGTTGGGTCATGTAGTTAATGAGTCGTTTGGCACGCTGGTATGTCAGCTGGTCCTGAGGCGAGAGTTCCGCTTCACCGACAATCGCGACAATTCGGCTCAAACGCTGGTGTTCGTTCAAAACTTCAAGCGCTTTCGTTGCCGTATCATAGTGCCAATCACCGACAATTCGTTTCGTGAACGAACTTGATGATGAGAGAAGGGAATCAATCGGAGGGTAAAATCCGCGTGATGCCCGATCGCGTGAGAGAATGACCTGTGCGTCGAGATGCCCAAGGATTGCCGCAACCCCTACGTCCGAAAGTTCGTCGGCCGGCACGTACACCGTCTGAACCGACGTGACTGATCCGTTTACCGTTGAGACCAGCCGGTTTTCGAAATTCGATATCTCCGTCTCGAGCGTCGCCTGGTAGCCGAGTTCCGACGGGATGGCACCGAGAACCGATGATACTTCCGCTCCCGCCTGGACGAAACGGTACGTATTATCGGCAAAAAAGAGCACGTCTTTCTTCTCACCGTCCCGGAAGTATTCGGCAAGTGTCGCACCCGCCCAGGCCACACGGAAACGGATAATCGCATTTTCGTTCATCTGCCCGAAAACCAGTGCAACCCGATCGATCACCTTCGACGCTTCCAGTGCCTTCATAAGTTCATGTCCCTCACGGATCCGCTCACCGATTCCGGCAAAGATGGAAACCCCCTTGTGCTTGTAGGTGATATTGTGGAGAAGCTCGGTCATGAGGACTGTCTTCCCCACGCCTGCCCCACCGACGAAGCCGAATTTCCCGCCTTTTATAAAGGGCGTAAAAAAATCAATTTGCTTAATGCCGGTTTCGACGATCTCCTGTGACGTGACGACTTGGATCGATGTGGATTTGTCCTTGTAGATCGGTTTAAACAAAACGTCGGTTATCGGCCCCTTGTTATCGACCGGCTCGCCGAAGAGATTGAATACGCGGCCAAGGACGTGATCGCCGACCGGAATATTAAGAGGACCACCGGTTGACGTAATCGGCATGTTCCGGTACAAAAGCCGTCGTTTCGAAAGCGAGAGGCAATAGAGCGTGTTGTTCTCTCCGTAGCCGTAGAGCTCGAGCCGCACCTTCGTATTCTCCGGGCTCGTGAGGATATCAAAGAAATCCGGCAGGTGCGTTGCATTGTCGTAGGAAACCTCAACAATTTGACCACGAACCGCCTTTACCCGACCGACAAACTCCTCGTTCTTTTCCGTCATCGCCGGACTCCTTTCATGGCGTTAAACGTCTCAAGGAGTTTAATGTTGATAATGGACGCCTGCATTTTCCGAAGTTGCGACCGTTTTTGTTTAATAATCTCCCGTGCCCGTTCTTCCGCTCCGCTCATGGTTATAAGTCGCGCAGCCGTTCGGGCAAGATCGGTTTCAAGGAGTACCCGAAGAAACAGAAGGGACCGAACCTGTAATTGAAAAAACTCCAGGATTTGCGAATATTCCGGTTCAAAGAGAATATTGATCTCCTCTTTTGGTATCGTTTCGTTCGCCTTTCCCGCCTGGCAAATATCCAGTTTCCCGACTGTTTGGCTCACAAGACTGACGAACTTTGGATAATAGATAATGACACTTCTATAGGGTTTGATGCGATTAAGAAATCCTTGTGTTTCGTCCGCCGTCGGCCTGTCTTTTGCAAAAATCAGTCGATCGAATGGATGCGCGTAGGTTATCGACCGCAAAAGATCAGATCCGGTGGAGCCGATAATCAGACGATCGGTCTGTTGCGCTCCCGTATCCCTCATGTACGTTTCCATGATATTCGTATTGATGTTCCCGTAAAACCGCTGATTCGACGTGACGGCGACGGAAAGCATCTTCCCTGTTTCTTCTGTCCCCTCGACCGGCCCCGCTCGTCCCAGGATCCCCTTCTTCCCGGGTAGAACCTTTTTCCCGCTTATCCGTACCAGGTGGTAGAGGTGTGTCATGTCGTCAAAAAACTGCCGGTTCCGCTCAAACTCTTCCTTAATTTTCTGAACACGAGCAGCTGCTGCCTCCGTGAAGGCAGAGCTCACGAACTGCAAGGTCACCGAATCGTCAAGTTCCTCCCGTACTTCGGTTATGGTCGGCATGCTGCCTCCAGTTCCGGCGTATGCTCCCCGAGTTTCGCAATCACATCATCAAGCGCGAATTTTTCGATGGATTCTACCATAGGATGGATGGTTGAACTTTCGGACAGTACGGCGATGAGCTTGCCCTTTATCGTCTTCACCTCATCGACATCCTTCTTATCGTAGAAACCGGTGAATACGAGTGCGAGAAAAAGGATCTGCACGGCCGGCGGAATGGACGTCAGCGGATCCTGTTTGAGAAGTTCCTCGGTTATTTTCCCGCGTTTAATTTTGAGTTGCGTTTCGATCGAAAGTTCGGATCCGAACCGGGCATACCGTTCCAGCTCATGAAACTCCGCAAGAAGAGATCGAACCCTATCAGACAGTACTTTATGGATAAACATCTGTGTCTGCCGTCCGACACGGGTTACCGATCGTTCCACTTCAATAGCCGGATACTGCCCCTGCGCACGCCGAAGCGCTGAGAAAAGAAGGTGACCATCCGTTTGCGACATGACATTCGTCGGAATGAGATTAGTGAAATTCTCAATGTTTGTCTCGATCACGGGAAGAAGCGTAATTGAGCCGTTTTGAAAATGCTCATTAAAATTACCCGCCCGTTCAACCAGGCTGCTGTGCTGGTAAAAAATATCCGCCGGGTAGGATTCAC
>Ga0214473_10012091_pt1 | contig 10129 bp, 11 predicted proteins | sample RVTome_7_FD_203509 | JGI IMG/M metagenome (GOLD analysis project Ga0214473, IMG submission 203509) | Soil microbial communities from uranium-contaminated site in the Upper Colorado River Basin, Wyoming, United States - RVT98D197 | ecosystem: Environmental > Terrestrial > Soil > Contaminated >... | reverse complement strand
GCGGTTACGACTCTCGGCTCTTTCTTATTCCTCTCATCATATATAAATATCTCACGCATCCTGTCTGCTTCGGGTTTCTCCTTCACAAACAATACAATATCCTTAAACAAAGTGGTAAACACTCCCTCTTCTATCGCACCAGGCGCCCTTGTTGTTATAACGTTTGAAATCGTTTCTCGCAGCTTTATCATGCTAAGAGGCCCGAGATAAAAGCTTACAAGCACCCCTGTGAGAAAACAGCTTATCCCAAGAACAAACACAGGCGCAGCTATTGCCTTAAAAGTCATCCCGCTTGCCCTGAGTATTACTATCTCATTGTCGGTATTTAGTCTGCCATAGGTGAGGAGAGTTGACATCAAAAGGGACATCGGCAGTGTAAGAATTAACATCGGAGGCTGCAGATAGAGTATTATCTTTAACATATCAAAAAGAGATGCGCCTACAACAGAAAGCAGTCTGCTCAGCCTGAGTATCTTTTCCATTATAAGAATAAAATTAAGAGCTATCAGGCTTAAAAGAAATGTAAGGACAAGCTCCTTGAGCATCTCCTTGTGTATTGTATAAATTCTTATTTTCATCTGTCGCAGGCTCAACTCTCCGAGAGGTATTTTACCTTATTTGCGTCTTTGACACCAAATATTCATAAATGTTAAACTTTAAGCCCGCTCTACGAGTCATCAATTGCATTGTTTAAGGGGAAAATAAGAGGAATCTGATTTGGACATCAAGAAAATAGAAAAAGGCGTAAGGCTCATACTCGAAGGCATCGGGGAAGACCCTGAAAGGGCAGGGCTCAAAGACACCCCTTCACGCGTTGCCAGGATGTATGAAGAAATATTCTCCGGGCTTGAGACTCCGACTGAGGAGATACTCAAACACATCGAAGGCGAAAGCCACGATGAGATGGTGCTTTTAAAAGATATCCCTTTTTATTCTGTATGCGAACACCACCTCCTGCCTTTCATAGGCAAGGCCCATGTTGCATACATACCGAGCGCCGGCAAGATAGCAGGCATCGGAGAACTCGCAAGGGCAGTTGAAGTCCTTGCAAAGAAACCGCAGGTGCAGGAGCGCCTTACGGCACAGCTTGCAGACATGCTTATGGAAAAGCTGAAGCCCAAAGGCGCAATGGTAATTATTGACGCAGAGCATCTGTGCCTGAGTATGCGCGGGTTGAAAAAACCGGGGGCAAGAACAGTGACATCGGCAGTCAGAGGGATATTCAGGACAAAGGAATCAACACGTGGAGAACTGCTGGAACTGATAAAAAAGAGGGATTAGGCATTGGGGGCTGGGGAGTGGTTATTCATCTCAAAACTAAACCCTAATCGCTAATCCCCAAACCCTAAATCAAGGAGGAATTATGGCAGCAAAACTAATTGACGGCAAAAAAGTAGCGGCAGACATCAGGGCTAAATTAAAGAACGAGATTGAGGAGCTTAAGTCTAAAGGAATTCATCCGGGCCTTGCTGTTGTGCTTGTAGGAGAAAATCCTGCGTCACAGAAATATGTTGCAGCAAAGGAAAAGGCCTGCGCTGAAATAGGCGTAGCAAGCCTTGCCCACAAAATACCGGCCGCGACAACGCAGGAAGAACTGATAAAACTCATTGACCAGCTTAATAATGACACAAAGGTAAACGGGATTCTTGTACAGCTTCCTCTGCCGAAAGGGCTTGATGAAAAAGAGGTGATGAACAGGATATCCCCTGCAAAAGACGTTGACGGGTTCGGGCCTGACGCCCTCGGAAAACTTGTGCTTGATGAACCCGGGTTTATTGCGTGCACCCCTCACGGCGCAATGAAAATGCTTGAGGCATACGGCATTGACCCAAAGGGGAAACATGCGGTTATCGTAGGCAGAAGTGTAATCGTCGGAAAACCTCTTGCATTGCTCCTGCTCAGAAAACACGCAACAGTCACTATCTGCCACAGCAGAACACCTAATCTTAAGGAGGAATGCCTCAGGGCAGACATACTCTGCGCTGCGGTAGGAAAAGCAAAAACCATCACAGGCGACATGGTAAAGGAAGGCGCTGCGGTCATAGACATCGGCATAAATGTGACGCCTGAAGGAAAGATTGTAGGCGATGTTGACTTTGATGCCGCAAAAGAAAGGGCAGCTTATATAACGCCTGTGCCGGGCGGCGCAGGGCCCATGACAATAGCAATGCTTATGTATAACACTGTTCTTGCCGCAAAGATGGCAGCGGGGATGAAGGTAGAGATATAATTGGTATTTAACCCCTGCTGTGAGAGCAGGGGAATTACTTCGTTTTTGAAGGAGGAGATTATGGCTAAACTTCCGGGGCAATATATGAGCATCAGGAAAAGGTTTAAAAAATATTTCAAGGCTGTTGACAGTCTTGGAAAGGCCGCAAAAACATCAGGCCCTATAAAAAATAAAACTTCTCATTTGATTCAGCTTGCTGCTGCCGCTGCAATAAGGTCAGAGGGCGCTGTTCATTCCCATACAAGAAGGGCACTTCAGGCAGGGGCAAAACCAGAAGAAATATATCATGCAATTCTTTTGCTTACAAACACTATAGGGTTTCCGACAATGTCTGCGGCATTGAGCTGGGTTGATGACGTTCTGGGGAATAAGAGCAAATAATAATTTCTCAAGCTACACTACATTCTGCGATTCAATTGATTTTATAGACTCGTCGATTCGCCGAGGAGAGCCGAGGCGAAAAGCCATATTCCCGTTCTCCAGTTACAATCCTTTCGGCTATCCATCTTCATAGCTGAGATAATAGGGATGTGACCCTGATTAAAATGACATTCCCTCATCGGTTCATCCCCGCATGTGCGGGGAACATACGTTGTGCGCTTGGAGCGCCGGATCACAAAACGGTTCATCCCCGCATGTGCGGGGAACATGAATTATTCATCAAAGGGCAATGTAGCTATATCGGTTCATCCCCGCATGTGCGGGGAACATATCTGAAAGGAGATTTGTTAATTTTGAAAGGACGGTTCATCCCCGCATGTGCGGGGAACATCTCAGTTACGACCTTGACATATTTTTCACGGACGGTTCATCCCCGCATGTGCGGGGAACATCTGTCTCCTGAGAAGATTCGTATTTGCTGGCTCGGTTCATCCCCGCATGTGCGGGGAACATCATTTTAGCTCTATTAGGTACCAGATATGAGCCGGTTCATCCCCGCATGTGCGGGGAACATATTGTTAAAATTGAAAGGACTTATTTTAAGTCCGGTTCATCCCCGCATGTGCGGGGAACATACCTTCCATTGCTCAAAACTTGGCTGTTCAGGCGGTTCATCCCCGCATGTGCGGGGAACATTGTCCACTTTTCTCCGCCTCCGCTTTTAATTGCGGTTCATCCCCGCATGTGCGGGGAACATGGATATATCCATATCGGGCGTTCGCCCAATCTCGGTTCATCCCCGCATGTGCGGGGAACATATCCTATTAGAAAATCATTTACGGAGGTCTAACGGTTCATCCCCGCATGTGCGGGGAACATTCTTCTTCTAACACACTGATTTATAAGTCAGTTTTCAATGAACAAAAATCTACCAACAAATTCTTACTCAAGATTTGATGTTCCATCTTCTATATTTTCCGACATAAACGACACCAGTTTTATCCCATCCATCTCTACAGGCTCACGCCGATTAGTGCCCCAAGTGAGGAAATCGAATCCGGACTCAGTATTCGTGCTCCAAGCCATTACGGCATTGCCTTCTCCGCAGCCCTTAATAACTGTTGACCAAATCATCTCACGTACTCTGCGGGATATATGTCCTACATAAACGCCAGCTCTCACTTCAAGAAGCCATACAGCAAGCCTTCCCCGCAGTCGTGGAGGCACATTCTCAACCACGATGACCAGCATCGCCTAATCCCTCCTTGTTTGGTATTGCTATCGGCACGGCTTCTTCATGAGCCTTTGGTCTTTCCATCTCCCCGGCTGCCAGAACTTCTTCGATAGCAGGTATGATCCTGTGCAGAAGCCGTGATTGCCTGAATGCATCTCTGCAAGCAAGTCTCACTTCCCTCTCCGGCTCTTTCGGGTTCTTCGATGCTATGCGAAATGCTACGGGAACAACAGTCTCAAATTTGAATATATCAGCAATATCGTAAACAAAAGACTGGGGTTTGCCTGTGTGTATAAATCCGATAGCCGGCGCATATCCGGCAGCCAGTATTGCTGATTCACTGATACCATAAAGACATGCTGTCGCAGAACTGAGGCAACGGTTAGAAATATCTCCGCTCTCCCATTCCGTATAATCATAGTTCCTCGTCTTCCATGTAACTCCGTGCTGACGCGCAAGAAGTTCATACATCTTTCTTACCCTCACGCCTTCTATACCTCTTAACTGTTCGATGCTTCGCCGTTCAGGTGGTTTTTCCTTGAAACGCATCTCGTACATCTTGCGGACGACCTTCAGTCGTGCTTCATCATCCAATGCAAGCTTCGCCTGATAGAGCAACCTGTCAGCCCTCGCGCCTCCCGGCTGGCCTGAGGCATAAAGCCGCACTCCGGCTTCGCCTATCCACACGAGCAAGCATCCTACACGCGAGGCAAGTGTCACAGCCGCATGAGAGACACGCGTGCCTGGTTCGAGCATTATACAAGCAACTCCTCCGACAGGTATATGCGTTCGCACTCCATTCTTATCCACTACCACAAACGCCCCATCAAGCACATCGAGATTGCCCTTTTCGAGAAAGACCACGGACACCCGGTCTTTTATCGGGATTGGCTTTAGAGGGGGAAGGATGGGTTCAGTCATTTTCTTTCCAGCCTTTTCCGGCTCTCCGGTATGGTCAGGTAATTCTCGGAGGACACCACTTTTTTCTTCGTCTCTTTTTCGAGTTTTTTACGCGCATGGCCAGCGATACGCCCTCCCTTTTTTGCCGACGTTCGGTTCTCATCAAAGCCTTTGGCATCATGCACCCTCGTTATCTCAGTAGTCGCGGCCTCGCCAAGCATTGAGAAAATCAGTTCAAGATCGGTCATATGGTCACGTAGATTTTCGCGCTTAAGGCCTTTCATTTTCTTATGCCGGGACGGCGTAATGCCGAATGCAGCCTTTGCAATTTCAGCGGTAAGAATTTCATATTCCCTTTTCTCTTTCACTTCCCTTTTTTTCCACTCGTCCGTTAACTCCTCTCTGATGGCAATGCCGCGCATTCGTTTTTCTATCCAGTCGTCAGAATAGCCCTTTGCCTTATAAAGCGCTCTTGTCCTCTTCGTTGCAAGCTCCGGGTTTTCTATCTCCTGCACTCGCTCGTACCCGACTTTTGCCAGCCAGCGCTTGAAAGGCTCGGCTTTGGGAGAGGTGATAGACTGGATGATACGGAAGATGCCTTCCGTGTTAGCACAATTTGTTTCTCTAATTTTCCCATCTGGGGCCATGATTTCAAGGGGGGTACAAATTGTACCCCAGTAGGAACTCAACTCCTGATCTCGCTGCCTCATCTTCTTGATATATTGCTTTGGGTCAGCGCTGTCGGTCAGCGCTTCTACTATGTCAGAAACGGAAAACCACCATTCATTCTTATGAATTGTCTTCCTGATTCCCCTACCTCTAAACACGGCTATATTTGATTCCACGCTCAACCCTCCTATTTACAATCTACTCTCATACCCGCCTCACCAGCATAAGACCACAGCCGAAGGCTTTGGCCCGGCCAATGCCTTGCTCCAGAATAGCGCGCATACTTTCAGGATCGTTAACACAAAGCTGGCCGCTATACGTAACCGTAGCGATTTTCCCGGCCTTTCCATCTTTCCGAAAGTAAAGATTACGTTTATCCACAATCTCAGCATTTTCGAGACCGGCTGCATCTTTCAATTTGTTTTTGAGCCATACAATAAGTTGTTCATCATCAATAAGCGGAACCCGGCAACGCTCCTTAAGAAGCTGCTTAGTGGGATTAGCGCAAAGCACAAAATGAAGTCGGTCTTTCTCTTTGAGTACGGGGTTAAAAACTTTTGTTCTCAATAGAACGCATCCCTTAATATTTTCAGTGGCGGATGGTTCATACTCCGACTGCATGAGAATGCGCAAAGGCTCATTGTCTTTTCCGTAGAAAACTCTATACAGGAAAGACCTCGTGTCCTCGGACATACCGGGGAAAAGCCTCCATAGAAATCGGTGTATCTCATAAGGATTTTTTAATAATTTAGCGTCCAATACTATCTCACTGAGATGCATTTGTCCCTCCCGGTGAGTGGATAAATACGGTTCTTATTGTAAACTGCCTTTTTCCGTTGCACAGAGGCACGTCGCGTACAACAAAACGATTATTGTTTTCGTCCTCTTCGCTGTAAATTGTGCCGCGAAATGGTTCAACCGCTTCTAATGCCTTGATAAGAGATTCGGACTGGACAATTGAATGGAAAGGCGGAACACTCAAAGGGCAAGAGCGACGACCGAGAAAGGGAGTGTAAACCGGTTTCTGCAAGTGATCAATAATTCTTTGAACGCTGAAAACATTTGTATCCGTCAATTTCAAGGCAACTGTAAAAGTTGCATCACAGAGGTACTCACGCCGGGAGACAACTGGATCGTCACCTGCTTTTCCGCTCACTCTTCGGGCTTTCAATACAGTATGAAAATCGGTAATCTTGTGAAAACGGTTCGGCATTTCATCTACCCGCGCTGCATATCTGAAGCTTTCCGATAAAGCCTTTTGATTTTCTAAATCATTTCTATCAATGCCGAGGCAGGCGGCAAGAAGGCCGACAAGGCCGCTCCGCGTTGGAAATAAATTACTCGGTCTATAATCTTCAAAAGTATGCCCGCCCCAGCTTTGTAAAACCCCTTTTAGACGTAATATCAGATATTCATTCATGACATCCCCCTTTTACTTCTTCTCCTCGCCGTTATTGCGTACCCACTCTTCTAATTTTTCAAGCGTTTCCATTTTCGGCTTAAGTGTAGAAGTGTCATTTCCTTCATCCGGCAGATCCCATAGACAAAAAACAGCCTTCTTGTGATCTATTCCATATCCTCTGTAAACAGTTGCCATGTAATCATCGAGCGCCTTTATTGAAGGGCGTAAATATCCCCCGGCAGGACGTTCATATTGCACCGGTTTCTCAAAAGCATTAGCGGCAGATAATGGGAAATCACTAAAGGACACCATTACTAAGTCTGCGAGGTTGTAAGCGGCAAAAGCTCTCTGTTTAGCTGTCGGGACAACCGTAGCAAAAAGTCGAACGAAACGAGCTGCAACATCTAATGCGCTGCTTCTGTCTATACCCATATTTTTTGAAAGCTGGTCGATATTTAAACTTGCATAGCGATAAAAAACGCCTGCACCGAAGCCCTGAGTATCAAGATGACCTGATCCCTTTGATTGCAGTTCGTCTACAGCGGTAAACCAGTCAATCTCTGCCTGCTCAGCGTGAGTGGTAAATCCATGTTGCACAGATACAGCGCCATCCACCGGAAGTAGAAAATCTGATGTTGACATCCTGCCAGATATTGCAACATCCAGCGTGAACTTGCCCTTCATTGCCTCCTTGATTTGTGTCAAACCTTTTTTTAGAAAATCAATTTTTTTCTCGGTGTTCAACTCAAGAGAATCTTTGAACAGTTTTCGTATTTGTTGCATTTCCTCCTCGACAAAAGGCAGTATCTGACATTCAATTTGACCGCTGTCTGCCCTTTTGTATTTTTTAATATCTGCAGGCTTTGATTTGCCTTCTATAAGGGCTGCCAAGTACAAACCGGACTCTTCAATGCTCTTTGCCTTTTTTTCATCCTGGCAGTCTTTCGCAAACTCGTTGACCAGTTCATTCACAAAAATTCTCGTTCTTACAGAGCTATCAAAATTCTCCTTATAACAGTCGCTCTTACGAACTGCCCGCTTGAAGCACTGACTCGATATCCTCGTCCTGCGAATACCCCCAAAATATACACTCTTTTGCATATTGCTGTCATCGCGATTAAGGCAGCAGGGGCTGTGAGATATGAGCACATGCATATCAAGAAATCTTTTTTCGTTCATGTTATTCTCCTTCTTCATGGTTTTCTCCTTTTCCTTTTTTGTCGATATATTTTGCATGTAAGTAGTCCTTCAATAGCTGCCTCTTATTTTCGTCGTTCCAATAATACAGCGATGCGCCGAACTGATTCCAGTTTACTGTGGGCTTCACATGTTGCATGAGGCGTCGTAATTGAATCAGATCATGGGGTGATTCAAATCTTTCAAGTTGCATCATCCTGATTTCTCGCACACCCGCGTGTGCAAAAGCGGCTCCGAGTCTGTCTGCCTTGTCAGCGTGCGCGGCATACGGTAGAAAGTACACAACCCTTTTCCAGTTTCCACCTGGTTTTGCTCCTTTTGGTAAAAACTTTCCGATGAGACGGTAGAATGTCGGCCTCAATTCGAGATCGTCCGGGTCGTTAACCCTAATGTCAGCTCGTTGACCGGGTGTGAGGCTCTGCTCGAAATAGTCTTTAAGACCGGCAAAATCAATCGGCTGGCTTTTTTTCTCAAGTATCTCCGTCATGTTTATATTTCCTCCTTTATTGAAATATCTGTTTTAGACCATGGTGTAACTCATTTTGCTTCAGGATAATCTTAGGGATAAACTTCTCATTGCGATTGTATGGCTCCATCGTAGTAGTAAACGCTTCAATAGCGAAGTTTTCGATTCTTTTTTTGAAATCTTGGATTACCGTTTCCATTTCGTTCCATTTTATTGTTCTCAATATTTCGTGAACTACAGTTTCAACGGACTGCATATATAGCTCTGACGCTCTATTTGTCAGACTTTCTACCGTATTAGATTTGTTAAAATTTTTGGGCTTCCGAAACAAAGCTGGAAGATCGCCCGGACCTTTATCTGTTGCCAATCCATATATGATTCCTCTGAGCAGTGCCTTGACTTCTATAGCTAATTTAATAAGGCGTTCAGCGTTGTCAAGTTTATTTTCCCATCCTGCAGGCAGTGAATACATTTCATGTCGGCGAGCTTCAATTTTTTCTGTATTTTCTCTTGAAGATATATAACCGCCGATTGAAATTGTGATAGGCTTGTCATGCCAGACTTTATTATATTGAGTGATAACCAATGCTGGCGCCTGCCCTTCATCACTGCTTTTCTTTTCCCAAAAGAACTGCGATAAATTTGCCCATGTCGGCACCTGCGACCAGAATTTAAAGTATGACTTCTGCACGACATCAACAGGAGAGTGAGGGTGTCTCCAAAAGCCATCTCTTTTATAAGGCAAGGGTTCCTGACAAAAGCCCACAAAATGTTCTGCTGTTTCAACTCCGCACACATCACAAACAATCTCGCTATCAGATCCTTTTCTTAATTCAACACGTGCAGGCTGCCAAAAAAGCCCTCTCAGTAAACCTATCTTATGAGCAGATTCAGCGGTTTTTTTCTTGATTCGAATCGGTATCTTCCATGTTGGGATATTTTCCTCCGGTTTAGTGGAATATAATTCTTTTTCAGCAAGAAAACCCTCGCTTAGTAAGTTTACCCAAATCCTCTGTCTTAAGTTCTGATGAACAATTAAAGTCGTAACGGGAGACGCACCTTTCAGTCCAACTGTGAAAAATCTTCCTCCAAGACTAACCCCATTCGTCGCCTGCTGGAATAAAGCAATTGCCACGCAAGAAGGACATGCTTTTTCAACCTCGTCAACTTCATTAAAAAAAGCATGGGCGAACGGGCTTGTGCTTGCTTTTTCCGGTAAGCCAATAAAGAATTTTTGTAGTGAAACCTCCTTGCCTTTTACTCCGCGAGTCTGCATGAATGGCTGTTCCAGATGATCAAGGACGAACATATCAGCAAATTTAGCTATGCCTGTTTCATATTCGTCTTCAGTAAGCGGCTTTTCCATTCTCTGTTTTAGTTTCTTACTGTCATGAGGTATAAAGACGACCTGCACAAGGCAGACCGCAAGCTGTAATGCGGCAAGCTCCATGTCATCTCTGTTCAGAGAGATTTGCCAATCCTCATTCTTGCAAAGCAGGTCTTTCAAGCTGATATGCGTGAAGTGACCTTGGTAAAGAACCGGTATGCACTTCCCCCGAATTAGCGGACACACCGAAAGGTTAGGTTACAATATTAACCTTATAACCTTGGGAGGTGTAAGATGCAAGAGAGCAAAGGACATAGGAAATT
>Ga0214473_10012090_pt1 | contig 10129 bp, 8 predicted proteins | sample RVTome_7_FD_203509 | JGI IMG/M metagenome (GOLD analysis project Ga0214473, IMG submission 203509) | Soil microbial communities from uranium-contaminated site in the Upper Colorado River Basin, Wyoming, United States - RVT98D197 | ecosystem: Environmental > Terrestrial > Soil > Contaminated >... | reverse complement strand
ACACCCGCAGCTCCACGACGCGCGCCGCCTACGCCCGCCGCGCCCGCGAGCGCGTGCAGCGGATCGAAGCGCTGCTCAAGCGCGCCGGCATCGATTCCGTGTTCCTGCGCACCGACCAGCCGTATGACCGCCCCCTCGTCGACTTCTTCCACGCGCGCGCCAGGATGATGCGGTGACGGCACGCCTGCGGCGGCTGGTGATGGCATGGGCGCTCACGGCATCGGGCTCCCTGCCGGCCTCCGTACCGGCCGCCGAAGCGCCTCCGGGGCAGCAGGGAGCGACCGCGCCCGCTCCGGCGACCCCTGCTGTCACGCTGCGGGTGGATCGGCAGCGCGTGACGGTGGGCGACCCGATCGAGGTCACCATCGAGATCCGCTACCCGGAAGGCACCGAGGTGTCGGCGCTGGCGCCGGGCGCCGATTGGGGCGGGCTGCGGACCCTGGAGGTGATGAGGGGGACACCGCAGCCCCACCCACAGGGGGGGTGGGTGCGATCCGACCGGGTACGCGTGGCGGCGTTCACGCCCGGCGCGGCGAAGGCGCCACCGCTCGAGGTCGAATATCGTGGCATGGACGGGCGGATTGGCAGGATCTCCACCCCGCCCTTCGAAATATCCGTCGATTCGATTCTTGTCAAAGGTGAGGCGCCGGAAATCTCCGATCTGAAGGATCCCGCCAGCCTGTCTGGAGCGCTGTGGCCCTGGGTGCTCGGCGCGGCGGCCGTGGCAGCCGCGGCGGCGGGAGGAGCGTGGACCCTGGCCCGCCGGCGCCGGAGATTGGCGGAGGCGCTGGCGCGCCGGCAGGACGGACCGCCGCTGCCTGCACATGAATGGGCGCTCCAGAAGCTTGCCGCCCTGTCGGGGTCCGACATGCTGGCGGCGGGTCACTGGCTCGAATACCATGTGATCCTGTCGGAGGTGCTGAAGGAGTATCTGGCGCGCCGCTACGGCATCCCCACCCTGGAGCGGACCACGTCGGAGGTGCTGGCGGAGGCGCGCGAGCGCCGGTTGGGCGGCGGGCTGGTGGCCGATCTGCGCTCCGTGCTCGAGCCGTGCGATCTGGTCAAGTTCGCCCGCCGTCAGCCCGCCCGCGCCGATTCGGAGGCCACGCTGGGACGCGCCCGCGCTTTCGTCGAGACCACCCGCCCTGTCGAGATGCCGCAACCCACCGCAAGCGCGCAGGCTGCCGGATCATGATCGCCCGGCGTATGGCGATGCTCCTGCTTCGTGAAATAGTGTCGGACAGCCCTCTCTGGAGTGGCATTTTGATGCCTGATGATCGGGGTTGGGCTCGAGGTAGTCAGTGATGCCTGGCATTTTGATGCCTGATGATCGGGGTTGGGCTCGAGGTAGTCAGTGATGCCTGGCATTTTGATGCCTGATGATCGGGGTTGGGCTCGAGGTAGTCAGTGATGCCTGGCATTTTGATGCCTGATGATCCGGGACGGAAGCCGGCGTACTAAGTGATGCTCTTCAGATTCCTGCACTGGCCCTGGCTCCTGCTCCTGGTGCTGCTCCCGCTCGGGGTTTGGTACCGGCGGAAGGCGCACCCGCTCGATCGCACCGTGGTGCGTTTCTCTTCGCTGGCCCTGGTCGAGGGGCTGCCGCGCAGCTGGGCCTCCCGCCTGTGCCCGTGGGTGCTCGCCGGGCTGCGCCTCGCCGGCTTGACCCTGGCGCTCGTGGCGCTGGCCCGGCCACAGGCGGGCCACAGCGAAGAGGAGATCCTGACCCGCGGCATCGACATCATGGTGGTGGTGGATCGCTCCGGGAGCATGGCGGCCGAGGACTTCAAGCCGCGAAACCGCCTGCACGTGGCCAAGGAGGTGGTGGCCGATTTCATCGATGGCCGCCGCCACGACCGGATCGGCATGGTGACCTTCGCGGCGCGCGCCGTGACGCTGTGCCCGCTGACTCTCGATTACGGGCTGCTGCACCAGGCGTTGGAGGAGGTCGACCTGGCTCGCAAGGAGGAGGACGGCACGGCGATCGGCATGGGACTGGCGAGCGGAGTGAGCCGCCTGCGCCGCTCGGACGCCAAGAGCCGGGTGGTCATCCTGCTCACCGACGGGCGCAACAACCGCGGTCAGATCGATCCGCTCACCGCCGCCCAGGCCGCCCGGGCCTTCGGAATCAAGGTGTACGTGGTCGGGGTGGGAACGGAGGGGGAGGCGCCGTTTCCGATCGAGGATCCGATGTTCGGTAAGCGCTACGCCCTCATGCGCGTCGATCTGGATGAGGAGACCATGACGCGCATCGCGGAGCTGACCGGGGGTGCCTACTTCCGCGCCACCGACAGCGAGTCGCTGCTGGCGGTGTTCGAGAAGATCGACGCCCTGGAACGCAGCGATTTGAAGGTCCGCCAGCACGTGCTGTACGCCGAGCTTTTCCCCTTCCTGCTGTGGCCTGGAATGGCGCTGCTGGTGCTCGAGCAGCTCCTGCGCCAGACCTGGCTGCGGAGCATCCCTTGAGGAGATCGCCGCCGTGCGCTTCGCGCAGCCTCTCGGACTGATAGCCCTCGCCCTGGTGCCGGCGCTGGCGGCGCTGTACGCCTGGGCCGTGGGTCGGCGCCGGCGCGACCTGCGGCGCTTCCTGGGGCCCGAGCTCGCATCGCGGCTGGCGGCCGGCGCGAACCTCGAGCGCCAGGCTCTGAAGGGAATCCTGGCGGCGGCGGGGCTGGCGTTGGCGGCGCTGGCGCTGGCGCGGCCGCAGTGGGGGATGCGCATGGAACCGATGACTGTGGCCGGGATCGACGTCGTTCTGGCGCTCGACGCCAGCGACAGCATGCTGGCGGAGGACCTGCGGCCCAACCGGCTGGAGCGCGCCAAGGCGGCTGCGGCCGAGCTGATCGAGCGCCTGCCGCTCGACCGGGTGGGTGTGGTGGCGTTCGCCGGAACGGCGGAGGTGCTCTGTCCGCTCACCCCCGACCACGAGGCGGCCCGCATGTTCGTCGATATCGTCGACCCCTCGGACGCCGCCGTGCAGGGGACGGCCATCGGCGAGGCGCTGCGCACGGCGCGCTCGGTGTTCAGCCGCAAGGAGCGCAAGTACAAGGCGATCGTGTTGATCACCGACGGCGAAGATCACGAGCAGCAGGCGTTGCAGGCCGCTTCCGAAGCCGCCGCCGAAGGCGCCGTGGTATACACGCTCGGCGTCGGTTCGGGGCGCGGCGAGCCGGTGCCGGTGCGCGGTGAGGACGGCACGCTGCGCGGCTACAAGAAGGACGAAGAAGGACGGGTGATCACCAGCCGCCTCGACGACATGGCGCTGGCGGAGGTGGCGCGCGCGGGACGGGGCCGCTACTTCCGCCTGAGCGGGGATCAGCAGGAGGTGGCTGAGCTGGCCTCGGAAATCGCTTCCCTGGAGCGGCGCGAGCGGGAAACGAGGGTGCAATCCCGGCTGGAGGATCGATACCAGATTCCGCTGGGGGGAGCCGTGCTGGCGCTCGGGATCGAGGCGCTGATCGCCGAGCGGCGGCGCCGGCGGACCCTCGGGGAAGGGGGGCGCGCATGAGATCGGGGCGGGGGCGCCGGGGTTTGCCGGGGCGCGTGCTGCTGGCCGCCGCCTGCGCGGCGGCGGTGGTTGCTCCCGCCTCCATGCCGGCGCTGGCCGCCTCCCCCCGCGCTCTCAACGAGCAGGGGAACAAGGCCTACCGGGGGGCCCGCTTCGAAGATGCCCTGCGGGCCTACACCGAGGCCCAGGTGCGGTCGCCCGGCAGCCCGGAGATCCAGTACAACATCGGCAACGTCTTTTACCGGCAGGAGGATTACGAGCGGGCCACCGAGGCTTACCGCAAGGCGCTGGAGGGGGCGCGCGGACAGATGCGGCGTGACGCCGCATACAACCTCGGCAATGCGCGCTTCCAGGCCCGGGATTATGCCGGCGCCGCAGCCGCCTACCGGGGCGCGCTCACCCTCGATCCCACCGACCGTGACGCCAAGCGCAACCTGGAGATCGCCCTGCAGCGCCTGCAGAACCCTCCTCCACCGCCCCCGTCGAAGGGCGGGCCGAAGGATCGCGAACCCCAGCAATCCAAGCCGCCGCAGGATTCGCAGCCCAACCGCCCCCAGGATTCACCGGAGGATCAGCGCCAGCAACAGCAGCCCTCGCCGCAGGATCTCGACCGCCAGGAGGCGGAGCGGCTGCTCGAGGCCCTGGAGCAGGAGGAGCGCGACAACATGGATCGTGAGCACCGCCAGAGGACTCCCGCGCAGCCGCCCCCCGGAGGCAAGGACTGGTGAGCCGCCCGGGCTTGATCGCCGCCACGCTGCTGGCGCTCGTGATGCCGGCCGCGCCAGCCGGTGCCGCCCCGGGGACCACGCTGGAGGCGTCGGTCGACCGCAACCGGCTCGGAGCCGAGGACACGCTGGTTCTCACCGTGCGGGTGCAGGGAGAGGGTGCGGGGCGTGCCGGAGCGCCATCCCTCGAACGGGCGCGGGATTTCCGGGTTGTCCAGGGCCCTTCGGTCTCCACGCAGTTCCAGTGGGTGAACGGGCGTTCATTCTCGTCGAAAACGTTTACGTACGTCCTGATGCCGCGCCACGAAGGGCAGCTGCAGATCCCGGCCCTCGAGCTGGAGGTCGAGGGGACTGCCCTCGCCTCGCAGCCGCTGACCGTGGAGGTGGTCCAGGGCAGCCTGGGCACCCCACCGGGCCGCCGGCCGGGAACCATCGGGCGCCGCAGCCCTCAGGCTCCTCCCCCGATCGAGATAGAAGGCTCCCAGGTGCGGGTCGAGGCCGAGCTGGATCGCGAGCGTGCTTTCGTGGGACAGCAGATCACGCTCACCTACAGGATTTACACCCAGCTCGACATCACCGGGCTCGAGCTGGTGGATGCACCTTCCTATCCGGGATTCTGGGTCGAGGATCTGAAGGTCGATCCGAATCCGGTGGGGCGCCGCGCCGTGCGTAGCGGAGAGGAGTATACGGAGTTCACCGTCATCAAGAAGGCTCTGTTCCCGACCCGATCCGGGCGCCTGGAGATTCCTGCCCTGACGTTCAGCCTGGGGGTGCGCGGAGGAGGCGGTGACCCGTTTCAGGGGCTGTTCTTCGGCTCCGGACAGACGGTGTACCGCAAGAGCCCGCCCCGGTCCGTCGAGGTCGAGGCCGTTCCGGAGGCGGGTCGGCCGCGCTCCTTCGGAGGAGCTGTGGGGCGCTTCCGCCTGACTGTGAGCCCCGACCGCCAGGAGTCGCGCGTCAACGACGCCATCGTGCTCAAGGTGCGGGTGGATGGGGAAGGGAACGTGCGCAGCGTGGCGCCCCCCCAGCTCCCGGCCCTGGCTGATTTCAAAGCCTACGACCCGAAAGTGGAGGAAAAGAGCAGCGCCGAGGGGGATCGTCTCAAGGGGAGCAAGGTCTGGGACTTCGTGCTCCTGCCCCTGGCGCCCGGGCCGCAGGAGATCCCGCCACTGGAGTTCTCCTACTTCGACCCCGACTCGCGGCGTTACCAGACCGTGCGCAGCAGCCCGGTGCGCATCCAGGTGGCGCGCGCCGCGGCCGACAGCGGGCCGTCGACCGCCGACCTCGTCGTGCCGCGCGAGGTGAAACCGGTCGGCAGGGACATCCACCACATCAAGAGCGCCCCGGCCCGGCTGCGCGGGGACTCCCGCCCGCTGCCTCGTTCCCCGGCCTTCGCGGTGACGCTCGCCGTGCCCGCGCTCGGCAATGCCCTGCTGGGCCTGTGGCGCTGGAGGCGGGATCGGCTGGGGGGCGCCGCGGGGGCGCAGCGCCGGAGGCGGGCGCGGCAGCGGGCGCGCCGCTCGCTGGGCCGGGCGGCGCAGGCGGGGGACGGCACCCCGGCGGAATTTTACGATGCCGTTTCGCGCGCCCTGCGGGAGTACGTGGCCGACAAGCTGGATCGCTCGGCGGCCGGACTCACCCAGGGTGAAATTGAGCAGGCTCTCGAGCGGGCGGGTGTGTCGCATGCCGACCGGGCCCGGGTGCGCGGCTGCCTGGAGTCGTGCGACCGCGGGCGCTTCACCCCCGAATCGGGCCGCCCCAAGGCGCGGCTGGATCTGATCGGGCAGGCGCGCGCGGCGATCGACAGCCTGGAGGGACGGCTGTGAGGCGCCCCGGGGCCGCCCTGCTGCTCTGCGTCGCCACGCTGGCCGGCGGTGGCGCGGTCGAAGACCGGTTTGCCGGCGCCGGCCATGCCTACGAGGCGGGGGATTTCGCCCAGGCTGAAATCGGCTATCGCGCCTTGCTCGAGGAAGGAGCGCGTGCGCCGGAGGTCTATTACAACCTCGGCAGCGCCCTCTACCGTCAGGGGAAACTGGGGGCGGCGATTCTGAGCTACGAGCGGGCCTTGCGGCTGGACCCCGGCGACGCGGACACGCTCCACAATCTCGAACATTGCCGCCAGCAGATCGCCGATCGCGATGAGCCGCCCCGGCATTGGACTACCCTGGCTTATCAGGCATGGAGCCGCCGGGTCGGTTCGAGCGGCGAGGCCTGGATCCTGCTGTCGCTCTACCTGCCCGGCATGGCTGCCCTGGGTGTCTGGGTCCTGCACAGCGGCGAGCGGGTCCGCCGCGCGGCGCGCTTCGCGGCCGTGCTCCTGCTGACGCTGGCGCTTCCAGCCGCGGCCCTGGTGGGAGTCCGCGCCGCGGTGGAGTCGGGAAACCCGGAGGCGGTGGTCCTGGCCGACAAGGTAGAGGGGCGCAGCGGGCCCGGCGCTGACAATGCCGTGCTGTTCAGCGTCCACGAAGGATTGAAAGTCCAGGTCCGCAACCGGGCCGGAGACTGGGTCCAGGTACTGCTGCCGAACGGTCTCAACGGCTGGGTCCCGGACTCGGCGCTGGAGACCATTTGATGGCGCCGCTGGGCGTCTACGTGCACGTGCCGTTTTGCGCGCGGCGCTGCTCCTACTGCGATTTCTTCGTGGTCGCCGGCCCCGCGGCCGGCCTGGAGCGCCGCCTGGCGCGGGCCCTCGCGGAGGACATCCGCCTGTCGGCGCGTCTGCAGGGGCTGGGCGGGCAGCCGGTCGATACGCTCTATTTTGGAGGGGGCACGCCGTCGCGGCTGCAGGCCGGGGAGGTGGCCCGAATCGTGGCCGCCGTGCGCGAAGTCTTCGAATGGCGCGAGCCGGCCGAGGTGACGCTCGAGGCCAACCCGGAGGGGCTCGACGCTCCGAAGCTGGCGGCGCTGCGTGAGGCGGGCGTCAACCGCCTGAGCCTGGGGGTGCAGACACTCGACGATGCCGCGCTGCGCGCCCTCGGGCGTCTGCACGGAGAGGCCGAGGTGCATGCCGCCGCCCGCGCGGCCCGCCGGAGCGGGTTCTCCAATCTCAATTTCGACCTGATCTGCGGTCTCCCCGGGCTCGGGTTGGAGCCCTGGATCGAAGGGATCGAGCGCCTGCTCGAGCACGCCCCGGAGCATGTCTCGATCTACACGCTCGATATGGACAAGGACACCCCGTTGCGGCGTGCCGCCGAGTCGGGCAGCACCCGCCTGCCCGCCGAGGAGCGCACCCTGGAAGCGTTCGAGGCGGGGGCCCGGGTGCTGGAGGCGGCCGGGTACGAGCGTTACGAGGTGTCGAATTTTGCGCGTCCGGGCGGGCGCTCCCGGCACAATCTGAAATATTGGACCGATATGCGGTTTCTTGGCGTCGGCCCGTCAGCCTGGTCCTATCTGCAGGGCGGGAGGGTGCGCCGGGTGGCCGACCTGGAGCGCTATCTCGCCGGTGTGGAGGCCTCAGATCCGCCTTGCGAGCCGCCGGAGCGGAACGATCCGGATGCCCGCCTGGCCGAGGCCGTGGTCCTCGGTCTGCGGCTGCGCGACGGAGTGGATCTGGCGGAGCGTGGCCGGGAGCATGGACGCGATGCCTGGGCCAGGTACGGCGAGACGGTGCGGCGACTGACCGAGGAGGGGTGGATCGAAACGAGCTGCGGCCGCATCCGCCTGACGCCCGCCGCCCTGCCGGTGGCCAACGAAATCTGGGAGCAATTCATCTGAGAAACCTCAGCTCCCGGTTCAGCAAAGAGGCGGCAAGTAATATCCCGGGAGCGGCATTCTGATGTCTGACCCGGTTCGGATTGGCTGGCGCTGGAAACAATGCCTGCTCGCAAAAACATCTGCTCCCGGCTCAGCCAGATGGCTGCAAGTAATATCCCGGGAGCGGCATTCTGATGCCTGACCCGGATCGGACGGCCTCGTGCAAGTAATAGATCTCAGAAGCGACACCGTCACGCGCCCCACCCCCGCCATGCGCCGCGCCATGGCGGAGGCGGAGGTGGGGGACGACGTCTACGGTGAGGACCCGACCGTCCGCCGTCTCGAGGAGCGGGCGGCGGAAATGCTCGGCTTCGAGACGGCGCTGTTCGTTCCTTCCGGGACGATGGGGAACCAGATCGCCGTGCGCCTGCTGGCGCGTCCGGGCGAGGAAGCGGTGGTCGAGGAGCGTTCGCACGTCTTCAACTACGAGATGGCCGCCATGGCCGACCTGTCGGGTGTGCTGGCGCGCCCGGTGCGCTCCGAGCGGGGGTTCCCCGCCGCGGCCGACCTGGAGTCGGCGCTGCGTCCGGATCTTTACTACCTGCCGCGCACCGGCCTGATCGTCTGGGAGAATACGCACAACCTGGCGGGAGGGAGTGTCGCCCCCGAGGAGGCGACGCGCGCCGTCCTGGCCATGGCGGCGCGGCGCGGCATCCCGGTGCATCTGGACGGGGCGCGCATCTTCAATGCCGCGGTGGCCGCCGGCGTCCCCGCCGCCCGGCTGTGCGCCGGGTTCACCACGGTGATGACCTGCCTGTCGAAGGGACTCGGTGCCCCGGTCGGATCGGTTCTGTCCTCCGACCGTACCCGGATCGCCGAGGCCAGGCGGATTCGCAAACGGTTTGGGGGCGGCATGCGGCAGGCCGGTATTCTGGCGGCGGCCGGCCTGGTGGCGCTCGAGCAGATGGTCGGCCGGCTGGGCGAGGATCACGCCCGGGCCCGCTTCCTGGCCGAGCGCCTGGCGGGCGTCCCGGGGTTGCGCACGCGGCCGGAGCAGGTGGAGACCAACATCCTGATGGTGGAAGTGGAGCGGCCCGGCTGGGACGCGCCGAAGCTGTCGGAGGGGTTGCGGGCAGCGGGGGTTCTGGCGCTGCCGGTGGATTCCCGGCGCGTGCGCATGGTCACACATTACGAAATCAGCGACGCCGACGTGACCCGCGCCGCCGAGGTCGCGACCGCGCTTCTGCGCTGAGCCGCGGCCGCGCCGTGCGTCCCGGACCTCGAATTGACGGGGCGCGGCGCGGCAAGATATCCTCATTCTCTTGCGCCATGGACTTCGCCTTCTCCCCCGAGACCGAAGCGATCCGCCAGACGGTGCGCGAGTTTGCCGAGCGGGAGATCGCACCGCATCTGATGCGCTTCGACGAGGCGCAGGAGCACCCGCGCGCCATCCTCGACGGCCTGGGGAAGCTGGGGTTGCTGGGAGTGCTGGTGCCGCCGGCCTACGACGGGGCGGGTCTGGGATACGTCGAATATGTGGCCATCCTCGAGGAGCTGGCACGCGTGGACGGCTCCATCGCCCTGTCGGTGGCGGCGCACAACTCGCTGTGCACCAACCATATCCTCAAATTCGGCAGCGAGGAGCAGAAACAGCGCTATGTGCGACCCCTGGCCCGCGGCGACCAGCTCGGCGCCTGGAGTCTGACGGAGCCGACGGCCGGCAGCGACGCCAGCGACACTAAGACCCAGGCCAGGCGCGACGGCGGGGGCTGGGTCCTGAACGGCTCGAAGACGTTCGCCACCCATGGGAGCGTGGCCGACGTGGCGGTGGTGTTCGCCGTCAGCGATCGCGGTGCGGCCAAGAAGGGGATCTCGGCGTTCATCGTGGAACGGGGGACCCCGGGCTTCCGGGCGGGGAAGAAAGAGAACAAGCTTGGCATGCGCGCCAGCGACACGTCGGAACTGATCATGGAGGACTGCCGCCTGCCGGCGGAAGCCCTGCTCGGCCGGGAGGGACAGGGGTTCGTGAACGCCCTCGAAATCCTGGACGGAGGGCGGATCTCGATTGCCGCCCTGGCCGTGGGCATGGCCCGGGGGTGTCTCGATCACTCGCTGGCTTACGCCAGGCAGCGCGAACAGTTTGATCGGCCCATCGCGCAGTTTCAGGCGGTGCAATTCATGCTCGCCGACATGGCGGTGCAGA
>Ga0214473_10012089_pt1 | contig 10130 bp, 8 predicted proteins | sample RVTome_7_FD_203509 | JGI IMG/M metagenome (GOLD analysis project Ga0214473, IMG submission 203509) | Soil microbial communities from uranium-contaminated site in the Upper Colorado River Basin, Wyoming, United States - RVT98D197 | ecosystem: Environmental > Terrestrial > Soil > Contaminated >... | reverse complement strand
CTGAGGCGCAAATATGAGAAGCATGACACGAACCTGCTTGAGTTATTGGCTTGTCCTATTTGCAAGACCGAGGTGGTTAATCAAAACGGCAATCTTGTTTGTACAAATTGCAGCAAATCCTATTTGATAAAGGGTGGAATACCAATTTTGCTGGAAGAACTAGCTCAACCCATCTAAAAGAAATGGCCGAGGTGTCAAAGCGCTTGAAGATCGCGATGATTCACAGGGATCTGCCCAGTGAACACGACAGAGGAGGGGTTTCCTATCACGTTCACTATCTGGCCGATAATCTTGCCGGACGGGGGCATGAAGTCACCATTTTTTCTTCGGATCCCAAGCCTGCTAATGCGGCTTATCAGGTGCGCCGGATTGAAGTGGCGGAAAGAATAAAGAAATCCAAACTATTTCAGACCTATCTTTGGTCACTTTATGTAAGCCGGCAGGATTTTTCCGGGTTTGATGTGCTTCATGCTCATGGTGACAGTCAGTTCTTGTTTTCCGCCAAACCGCCGGTCATTCGTACTTTCTATGGCTCAGCTTTGGGCGAAGCGTTGAGTGCCGTCAGTCTGAAGAGAAAACTCGCACAGCTATCGCTGTATCCTTTTGAGTTTCTCTCAGGGATGTGTGCTGCCAAATCAGTTGCGATTTCTCAAGCAACCGTTCGTCATTTGCCGTTTATCAAGACGGTTATTCCTTGCGGAGTCGACGTGGAACGGTTCAGGCCGGCGGAGGAAAAGAGCAAGAACCCGACAATTCTGTTTGTAGGAATGTTGGCAGGCAGAAAAAGGGGCAACCTGCTGGTCAATGTCTTCAAGAGCGAGATTAAACCTGTGATTCCCGACGCTCGGCTCTGGCTGGTATGCCGGGAAGAAGTAGAGGGAGAAGGGATAACCTGGTTCGGAAAAGTGCCGCTGGAAGAGCTGATTAGACTCTACCAAAGTGCCTGGGTTTTCTGTTTGCCCAGTTCATATGAAGGCTTTGGAATTCCTTATATTGAGGCAATGGCCTGTGGTACACCCGTTGTCGCGGCCCCGAACATGGGAGCAAGAGAAGTCCTGGAAGAAGGAAAATACGGACTTATCAGCAATGAGAAAGGGTTGGGCCGGGTATTAATAAAGGCATTGCGAGACCAGGATTTAAGAGCGGGATTGGCGGAGAAAGGATTTCGAGATATTGAGCGGTTCTCATGGAATACCGTGGCCGCCAGTTATGAAAGCATCTATCTCTCGGTAATGAACGGTGAAGAGGAAAGAGAAAGCAGCATGAAACTACGGGCGGGAAATCTTGATGCTTGAGGCGAAGCGGCTCTTCAGCTCGAAGGCAGGTGAGCGATGACATGAATATCTTGATGATCGGTGACACTCTTCCTCAAGATAAGCCGGGTGGAGGCGGGACTTATTTGCTTGAACTAAGTCGAAGGCTCGCTTCAAGCGGCCATCGAGTCTTTGTCATGGTACAAATGCACAATCCGGCTTGCCCTGTTTATGAGACTGAGGATGGGGTTCACATTTACCGTTTTGACTACAACAGGCGTACTGCGTTGACCTCGTTGATCAGCCGATTCTTGAATGCTCGCAAACTCTTTGAGAAGTTGGCCCAAGAAGTGAAATTTGATGTCATAAATGTCCATTTTTCTCTGGGTGCTTTTGGAGTGTTTGGGTCACGACTGAGCCGGTCAGTGCCGTGCATATTTACCTTTCACGGACCCTGGTCCCATGAGGCGCTAATTGAAAATACCAGACGAATTAAGGATGAGAAAAGTCTGGCCGGGCTTTCAGGCTTGTTGAAAGAAAAACTTGCTTTTTGGGTTATGTCATATATAGAGCGCAGGGTTGTTCAAAAAACCAACAAGTTTCTGGTTATCAGCCGGTTTTCCAAAGACTTGCTAGCCCGGATCTATAAAGTTTCGGAAGAAAAAATTGCGGTTATCCCCAGCGGAGTTGATTTAGCGAGATTCCATCTCAATGGGGACAAGAATGCTGCAAAGTCGAAGATCGGCATTCCTCCCCACCTCCCTGTTTTGCTGTCCGTGCGTCGATTGGTCTCGCGGATGGGGCTGGAGCATCTCATTGAGGCAATGCCGCTATTGCTTAAGCAACAAAAAGCACTGCTTGTTATCGGAGGCACAGGATACTTGGAACACGAACTAAGATACCTGGTTGGGAAACTTGGTTTGGAGGACCATGTAAGATTTGTTGGATACGTATCCGATGAAGAACTCCCGCTTTACTATCAAGCCGCCGACCTTTTTATTATTCCCAGCGTTGCTTATGAGGGGTTCGGTTTGGTTACCCTGGAGGCTCTGTCGTCGGGAGTACCGGTTTTGGGGAGCAGAGTCGGTGGAACGGTTGAGATTCTTGAGAAATTGGACTCCGGTTTGCTCATCTCCGACAACCGGCCCGAATCGTTGGCCGAAGCTATCAGCGTTACGCTGGCCCGTAAAGATCTCACTCCCAATCGATTAAGACAATTTGTTGAAAAAAACTATTGCTGGGAAAGTATCTTCCCAAGGGTAGAGAAGTGCTTTGTTGATACGGCAGACAGGTCAAATGAAAAACATTTTGTTTCTTGATCACACTTCATTGATTAGTGGGGCGGAGATCAGTTTGTTGAGCTGCCTCAGCTCTTTGACTCAAGATAAATATCTGCCGCTTCTTGTCTGTCCCCCGGACGGGCCATTGATTGACAGTGGCAAGAAGATAAATTTGAGGCTCGAAACGGTTAAGATGCCGCAATTGACGTTTACTCACAATCCACTGAAGATTGTTCTCTTTGGTGTGTCGATCTCAAAAATGACGCGTCAATTGGTCACTCTCATCAACAAGTACGATATTGACCTGATACACGCCAATTCCATCAGGGCGGGAATCTTGGGGGGATTTGCAGCACGTCTGACCAAAACTCCTATTGTCTGGCATATCAGGGATTTCTTGCCGAACGGCTTGGCTGGCAAACTCATTCGTTGGATGGCCGGCATGCAGGCAACAAAGATTATTGCGGTTTCAGAGGCGACAAGAGAGGACTTCTCTCTTTCAGAGAGTCAGCAAAATAAAACAATCATCATCTATGATGGAGTGAATCTGATCAAATACGATCCTCTCTCAATTGGCACGAACGGAGTCAGACAAGAGCTCGGACTTGTAGATGCCTACCCGGTGATCGGCATTATCGGCCAGATAATCGACTGGAAGGGGCAGAAGGAATTTCTCCAAGCTGCCGCCAAAATCGTAACAGTTTTTCCCAAGGCGAAGTTCCTCATTGTCGGAGAGGCGTTATTCAGAAAGAACCTCACTCTTCGTTACAAGCAGGAACTGGTTGATTTAGCCACGCAATCAGGTATATCCGAAAGAGTAGTATTTACCGGTTTTCGAGACGATATCCCGGAGATAATCGCCGCGCTTGATATCCTGGTACTTGCTTCCTGGAGCGAGCCGCTGGGTATCGTTCAGCTTGAGGCAATGGCTATGAAGAAGCCGGTTGTGGCGACCAACATGGGCGGGGCAACGGAAGTAGTTGAAGACGGAGTGACCGGGGTACTGGTGCCGCCAAAAGATCCCGGGGCGATCGCCGATGCGATCATTGACCTGGCACGAGATAAAAATAGGCTGGACGAAATCGGAAAAGGAGGGCGGACGCGGGTCGAACAAAACTTTAGTCTTGATGTGCATCTTCAAAAGATTGAAAGCCTCTATGATGAAGTTCTCTTTGCAAACTAGATTGCCGCAGAATCCATAGCAAGAAATGAAAGAGGGTGAGAGCAAGAAATGAAGATGGCAATAGTCCACGATAGTCTAGCCAATGCCGGGGGAGCCGGAGGAGCAGAGTGGGTTTTGGCTGTTCTTCATGAACTTTTTCCAGACGCACCAATTTATACTACAGTGTTTAATCCGAAGAAGATGCCCTGCGATTTTCAAAAAATGGACATTCGGACCTCTTTTGTTCAAAGACTTCCTTTTGCTCCGACAAAATATAAACTCTACCTACCTTTGATGCCGACGGCAGTCGAACAGTTTGACCTGACAGACTACGATGTCGTCCTAAGCTGCAACCACTCCGTGGCAAAGGGAGTAATTACGAGGCCGGAAACCGCGCACATTTGTTATTGCTATACTCCGTTGAGGTATGCTTGGGAATTCTATCATGAGTATCTTGAGCGCGAGGATTTCAACCGGCTTCTGAAGATGCTGATCCCGTTTGCAGTCAACTATATGAGGCAGTGGGATGTGGTTTCCGCAAATCGGGTGGATCATTATGCCAGTATCTCCCATAACGTTTCCAAGAGAATTTTCAAGCATTACCGGCGGGAATCAAAAGTCATCTATCCGCCGGTTGACACGTCCCGATTTCAAATCGGTAACCAGGTTGATGACTTCTTTTTGATTGTCTCAAGAATGGTTGCCTACAAACGCATTGATATCGCTGTTGAAGCCTTCAATGAGCTCAAACTACCGTTGGTGATTATCGGGGACGGTGTAGAGCGAGCCAGGCTCGAGCGGATGGCTCGATCCAATATCCTATTTTTGGGACGTCAGCCTGATGAGACCGTCAAAGAATACTATAGAAGATGCCGGGCTTTCATCTTCACAGCCGAAGAAGATTTTGGCATCACGGCGCTGGAAGCTCAAGCCTCCGGGCGACCCGTAGTTGCCTATGGAGCGGGAGGAGCGCTTGAAACGGTCATAAATGGCGTGACAGGCAGATTTTTCTATGAGCAAACACCGCAAGCTCTGGCTGAAGCAGTCAAAGATTTCAACCCTGATCAGTTCAATCCACACGAGATCCGCAAACACGCTCTTCAATTCGATAGGAAGGTTTTTGAGAAAAAGATTACAGCCTTTATACAAGAGAAATACCTGGAGCACCAGGAAGAGCTTACTTATAAACAAAAACTCTATCCGGTTCCTCCAATAGTCGCTTAGATTGTATCCGGCGAAGTATTGGGATCATTCGTGCCTGTAAGTGAAAACCCTGGCACAGAGGTCTTCGTTCTCCCATATTGGCCTTGTGGCCGAAACTCGGTTGCTTGTCGATAATTAAGTAGAAAGGGACCGAATAGCAGGGAGGGAAAGGAAGAATAGACATCGCTATTCAAAGATTGAAATGGTTGGAGCAAGACGAAATTCAGGCACAAGAGGAAAGGACAACGCTTCAAGCTTTGTTTGCAGTCCCCGTGGATGTTGCAACGTCACGACAAAGCCTGGTTTTAAAAAGGCTGTTTGACTTGCTTGTGACGCTTTTTCTTGTCCTGATTTTCACCCCATTTGCGCTGCTTATTGCTCTTTTGATTAAGCTTTCGTCTCCCGGGCCGGTTCTTTATGTTCAAAGGCGAGTGGGCAAGTACGAAGAAGTTTTTGATATGTACAAGTTTCGTACCATGGTTCAAAATGCTGACGAGATGCTTGCTGAGCTGAAAGACCAAAACGAAGCCCAAGGACCCTTTTTCAAGATTAAAGATGATCCGAGAAAGACCCGAGTGGGAAAATGGCTCAGGAAGTTCAGTCTCGATGAACTGCCCCAGCTCATCAATGTGCTAAGGGGCGATATGAGTCTAGTCGGTCCGCGCCCTATGCCTGTTAATGAAGTTGAAGGCTATAATAATCTGCATCGCCGAAGGCATGAAGTCATCCCTGGTATGACCGGTCTTTGGCAAGTGAACGGAAGAAGCGATCTGTCTTTTGACGAGATGATAGAACTCGACATTCTTTATATCCAAAACCAATCTCCAAGACTTGATTTCAGTATCCTCTTAAAGACCATTCCGGTTGTGTTTCTCAGCAACGGCGCTTACTAAGACCACATTAAGCCCAAATGTCAAAATCCCAATGTCAAATCGTGCTCCGCCATAGCTTCACGACGGCGAGTCAAGCCCCAAACCCAAAATGCAAATAATTTGACATTCAGGTTTGGGATTTCACTTGGCATTTGAGCTTTGTAATTTGGATTTTTCTACGCTCTTCCAATCCGTCAATCCGCAACTAGTAACTATCAGACCATGAAATGATGAGCAGGAACTACATTCCGATTATGGATGCGACAGATAGACTGATATTATGTTGCGCCAAAGCCGGTCTTGACTCTGCCGGCGGAGGAGAGCTTGAGCAACTTTTGTCTCAAGTCCCGCTAGGTGGGATAGACTGGAAGCGGTTTGTCCGAGACGCGTCAAGACACGGCTTGCTGCCGTTGGCGAATCATATCCTAAAGGATTCTCCGGAAGAGTCACATTTGCCTCCGGACGTTAAAGAATGCCTTCACGGTGCATATATGCAAGGTGCTGCCAGGACCATTCTTCTCAACCATGAGCTAAGAGCCGTCCTTGCCCGGTTTTCAGAAGCAAATATCCAACTGATGGTTCTCAAAGGACCCTATCTTTCGGAGAAGATCTATTCCCAAAGAAACATCAGGTTCTTTTGTGATCTCGATCTTTTAGTAAGCGAAAAGGACGTCGCTGAGGCCGGCTCTTTGCTGAACGAATTGGATTACCGGTTTTGTCCTGAGAGAGCCCGGTTCTGGTGGGAAGATGCCTACCCCGAAAAAGTCTTTGCAAAAACGTCCGGCAGCTTATGCGAGATTCACTGGAATATTCTGGACAAGAAACGATTCTTGCCCGCTAACATCGATATCAACAACGAAATTTGGGAGAATGCGACCCAAGTCCAGTTGTTCGGCTTGCCGGTTCGGCAAATGGCCCCGGAGCACTTGCTCATCTACCTGTCCCTGCATCTGGCTGTAATTCACCGTTTCGGAATACTGATTCTATACCGTGACCTAGCCGAGGTGCTCAATTTCTATTCCAATTCTTTCAACTGGGACTACTTTGTGAAATGCGTGGCCGGTTGGCAAGTAAGATCACAGGTCTACTATCCTCTGTATTTTGCTGCGAAACTCCTCGATGCGGACATTCCCGACAACATGCTCCGGGAAATCCGTCCTCGCTATTTGACCGCCAGATTCTTTGAACTGATCTTTAGGAAAACGAATTTTGTGTCTCTTCCCAAATACACGCCGGTAGATGCCTTATTTCTGGCTCTGCGCGATCAAAAAGCTAGAAGGTATAAGTGCGCGCTAGGCCTGCCTTACCGGGTCATAAGATGGCATCTAAAGGGGAACACCTGCTAAAGAATGAATTCAAAAGTCAAAGCTCAAACACTTAATCTTATATTGGATGCCATGGAAAAAAAAGATAATGCTTGGTTGAGTGTAACAGGGGCAAGCATGTATCCTTTTCTTCGTCCCGGCGATAGGCTGCGAATTGAATCGGTGCCTCTTCAGCAATTGGTTCCTGGTGACATTGTAGTTTACGAGAACAATTCCAAGATTTGCTCACATCGGGTCATCAAGAAGCACACAGACGGAGAAAAGAATTGTCTTCTGACCAAAGGAGATGCTAATCTATTCTTGGACGGTTCTTTGACCGGCTTGAGCGAAAAAGCAATTGTCGGTAGAGTGACTGCTATCTGTAGAGGCGAGTACCTTATGAGTTGTCGGAACAAGTTTTGGAGGACAGCCAGCCGTATGATCCTTTGTTTATCTCGGTTCACCGGTCGCGTCCATGCTTTTGCCGGCGAAGAAAGCCGGAGTTTGCCAATACGGCAAGAAACGGTCTTGCTGGCGGCACGAATCATACGCAAGTTCACTGTTGGCGTTGCTTGGATGCTCGTTAAATGTGGCAGTCTTGGGCGGGAGGTATAGGATGGAAGCAAGAAAAGAGTTTCCGATGAGAGATGATAGGACCGCTTGGAGAGTCATTGACGGCGAAGCAGTGATCTTGAGCATTGAAGACAAGTTCATCAGGAGCTTAAATCCTGTCGGAACGCGTGTATGGGAGCTTCTTGATGGTACAAAAACAGTTGATGACATCGCTGAAATTGTCAGTTCCGAGTTTGAAGTGGGTACAAACCAAGCCCGGCAAGATATTCTAGATTTCATCGAAGAACTTGCGCAGAAGAAAATAATCTCAATGAATGTCACATAAGCAAGCCAAACGCGCTATTCCTTTAGGTCCGGCTCTCCAACCGGACCTTTTTTCATGCAATTTTTTCCTTTTTCTTGCAGGCAGGGCAGCCTCGGTGCGAGCAGGCAAGGTGTGATTGATCAGGTTGGATAATCTAATATCCTAGGACTAAGGTCCCAGGACTTTTTGGCCGATCAAATAATTGAACTGTTGAAAAGAGGAAACAAAGCAGAAGGACCCAATGAAAATGATTTCCAATGCAAGATCTTTGAAAATAAGGAAAAAGCTGGCGAGGATAATGATCTTTGTTCTCGTCATTTCTTTGTTTCCCGCAAGGTCTGTGGTCCCGGTCGCAAGTGCGGCGCAGACGACAATAGTGTTTCAATTAAATGAGGCGGCAGGTGGCACCCCGGCAACGGATACGCAAAGTCTCTATTCGGGAGTAGTGAATGATGCAGCACAGACTTTTACGGGTGACGGTTACTTCCACGGAGACGGCGTCAACAACTATATAGATTTTGAGAACAATGACACAGCGCTAAAGACTTCCAAAGCCATTACGTTGGAAACGCGGATAAAGCCAACCGGCTTAGACGGTACCGGCACGTGCATAAGACGAATATTTGCCAAAGATAACGGAACCGGGGGCTATCAGATATCCATCTGGCGAAACAACACCCTTATGCCCTCCTATTTCAATGCTCCCAGTGGCACGACCTCTATTGCTTTCTGGGTGTGTCCGACTGATGCTCACGGCGGTCAAACATGGAAGCCGGTCCTGACGGATTACACCAACTATCCCGTAGTGTCTGATCATTGGTACCTGGTTAGAGCTGTCTGGGATTCCAACAAGACGGGAGGCATACCCTGCGACATCTACTTGGATGATCAAGGAACTGACGGAAACGGCGCCGGCGAAAACTGGTCAGGCTATGCAAATGCCACAGATTCCGACCAGTCCCAACTCTCGGACGATAGAAAATTCCAGCAGGGAGATACGATGAAGACGACCGATGGTGACTTCTGCATCGGTACCGCTGTTGCCAATCATGCCAACAATGTGTTCAACGGGCTGATTGACTGGATCAGCATCAGCGGCAATTTCTTCGCCGGTCTTCAAGCAGCTGTTTCGGCAGAATGGAAGCTTGATGAAAACACGGGTGATAAGACTTACGACGAAACGGGCAACAGTATCGGGACATTGAAGCCCGGTTACCCGACAAATAATCCTCTATGGACTACCGGAAAACTTGGCAGCGGCTTGAGCTTTGATGGAGTTGACGACTACGCCGAATTCGGAACTTCGCCGAGTTTTGAGAAGAACAATCCTTTCACAATCGAAACTTGGGCAAAATTCACCAGGACAAGCCTGTCAGATTGGGGGGAAGTATTTCTCTCAAAAATGTCGGCCGACGTCCCAATGAGGGGTATTACAATTGCAAGAACAAACGGAAATCTCATTAATACCAATGTCACCGACTACTACTACAATTCGGTTGACCGGGTTCAGCTAAGACGCTCTTCGACTGCCACAATCACTCCGGGAAATTGGTACCACATTGTAATGACCTACGACGGCAGTTCCGACGCAAACGGAATTAGTGTGTATGTAAACGGGCTGCTAAGCAACGGGGCGGCAAGCACCGCCGGTACTCTTTCGACAATAGTCACGACTGAGCCGTGGAGACTGGGTGCCAGAGGAATCAACGGCTATCCCTTTGCGGGTGTTCTGGACGGAGTGCGCATCTACAGCCGAGTTCTAACAGCGGATGAAGTTAAACAAAGATATGGCATTCCCTGGTCCTACACCACCTCAGCCAGTAGCCTCGCCCCCCCATCAGTTCTTCCGTCTTCAGGAATTGTTCTTACGGGAGGAAACAACACCGATATATGCGGGATGAATGCCTCAAATGGCACTGAAAGCTGGACTCCGTATAACACGGGAGGAACAATTCAGTCTAGATCTCCTATAGCATCTGTAAAGATTAGCTCTGTCTCAACCCCTATTGCATACTCTTGTTCTTCTGATAATTATCTCTATGCGATTAACGCATCAACAGGTTCTCTAATCTTTTCAAAGAACCTAGGAGTCCCCTTGCAAGGAGCAATATCGGCTCAGAAGAATCTAAACATCTCAGGAGTAGATGCAACAAACACCGACAAATGGGTATTGTTTGTA
>Ga0214473_10012088_pt1 | contig 10130 bp, 7 predicted proteins | sample RVTome_7_FD_203509 | JGI IMG/M metagenome (GOLD analysis project Ga0214473, IMG submission 203509) | Soil microbial communities from uranium-contaminated site in the Upper Colorado River Basin, Wyoming, United States - RVT98D197 | ecosystem: Environmental > Terrestrial > Soil > Contaminated >... | reverse complement strand
GACCATCACGGTCACAATGGCGGCGATCGCGAGAATGAAGGGCCAGTAGGTACGTTCCGGATCGATGGGAGCCGGGCCAAAGGTCATTGCTGGCTATCCCCTCTGCCATGATGGCCGTCTTGAAGAGGCCGGCTGACACATGCCGGCGCCGATCATCGCACCGAATAATCTCAAATGCACCGTGCGCACGGGAAGGCCATCCAGGACCGGCGACCGGACGTCATGACGTCCCGAGGAGCGCCTGGAGCCCGAGGCGCACCATCATGACGCCGATCGCTGCAAGGAGGAGGTTGACGACCTTGCCGAGAACGTTCAGTGTTCCCCTGCCTACGATGGCCATGATCCGGTCAGCGCTCCACAGGGTTGCCCCGACGATTCCAAGATTGACCAGGAAGGCCGTGATGGTGAGCCAGAAGCCCTGACTGTCCAGAAGGACCATGGAGGTGGTCAGGACGGCCGGTCCGACCATCAACGGCATCGCCAAAGGGACCACGCCCATCGTTTCGGAAGGAAATCGCCTGGTGCGCTCCTCAAAGAGGAGATCGGTGAGGGAAAGACAGAACAGCAGCGTGCCACCGGCGATCTGAAAGTCTGCCTCTGTGATCCCAAGATAGAGGAAGAGGGCTTTGCCGAGCAACATGAATCCGACGCCGATGCAGCCAGCCGCCAGGATCGCCTGCCGGAAGGTTCTGGTCCGCTCCTGTTTCGACAGATTCGCGGTCATGGAGAGGAAGATCGGAAGGACGCCGAAGGCATCGATCGCCACAAAAAGGGGAATGAACGTGAGGAGGAAGGGCCGGATGAGATCCACGCGCGACAGCCCTGGCTACCGATGCTCGGTCAGGGCGAGGTGCAGGAGGTCGGGACGGTCCGTGATGATCCCATCGACCCCCAGATTGATAAAATGGCGCATCTGAGCCGGCTCGTTCACCACCCAGACGACGAGTTGGAGGTCTGCCGCGCGGCAGGCTTCAACCTCCGTCTTCGTGACGAAGGAGGCTTCAAGCGCCAGGCCATTTGCCTCGGCGGGGCCGGCCAGCGCCGACAACGACACAGGCCTCCCGACCAGAAGGGCGGCTGTGCGGATGGTCGGCTCGATCTCCTTCAGCCGTCGCAGCGCATAATGGTCGAAGGACGCTACGGCCGTTTGGTCGATGGCTGCGCACTCACGCAAAGCCGAGATCACCTTCTCCTCGATGCCCGGAAAGAACGCTGAGCCTGCCTTGACCTCGAGTGCCAGTTGGACCTTCCCGGCGAAGCGATCAAGCACCTCGTCGAGTCTCGGGATTCGCTGGCCGGCAAAGCCTTCTCCGAACCAACGGCCGGCATCCAGCCTCATGAGCTCCGCAAGGCTCCGCTGGTGAACCGGGCCAGACCCATCCGTCGTCCGATCGAGCGTGTCGTCATGGATCACGACCAGCTCGCCATCCCGGCTCAAGTGGAGGTCCAGCTCAATCGCATCAGCGCCCTGCTCGACCGCCTTGTCAAACGCGGCAATTGTGTTCTCAGGCGCATAGGCCGATGCCCCCCGATGCGCGATATTTAATGTCACGGCAGCACTCCTGGCGCTGGTAGGGACCGACACCAACTTAACCATGAGTCTTGGATCTGGGTGCCCTCATGCTACTATATGGCGCAAGCGGTGTAAATAGGTTGCATGTTCCGGGTTCCACGTTCTGGGCTCAGGACTGCCCAGAACTGCTCCGCTTCTTCCTTAGATCACGCGCCGGTCAGGCCACGCGGGGACACGATAGCGCGTGACGAAAAAATGCCTTGACAAGCCAATTGCAGGCGTGATACGAGTAGTGCGATTTCGGAGTCGCAAAGTAGCTGGTTATTCACGTAAATAACCGCGGCGCTAAAGAAATCGAGGGGGGGCAGGGAGGAGAGGTCTCGGCGAAATCAACGTGTCGTTATTCATGTCTCTTCATTAGTAAGAGTTTCACCTCATGGGCGAATGGATTACAAGTAAAGTTGCGGGCCTGCCCCACTTGCCGGGGCAAGGAGGAGCAAGAATGGGTGCTGTAACACGGGGTCCAATCAGCAAGAAGGTTCTCTTCTCCCTGCTAGTCTCCATCTTCGCATGGTGTGCTGTCGTGCCCATGAGCGAGGCAGGATTCCAGTCCAACTTCTTTATGTCAGACAACGGGACTGGCTATTTTGCCTTCAAGGACGATGGGGCAGTGGGCGATCCTGCTCACGTGAACGCGCTCGGGCTGGGCGCCAGCACCAGCGGTGTCAGCGGTTCAACGACATCGAACCAGGACGACCCACTTGAAACCGATGTCTCAATCAGTCCGCTGTTCAATGCGGCGAACGTGAGGCATACAGGTATTGTAGGAAGCTGCACCCTGCCGGGAACTTTCGATGGAGCGGCAAACGGCGGGGCCGGGAGTTGGACGATTGCCGGTCTCGGTGGAGATGGCGCCATTGATGGTTTCGCTGATCCTCTCCTCACGGTTATCCTCAGCGCAGGCGGAGGCAGCGTTCCTGCCGGCGTCGCTTCCGGGAACCGATATGCGTTTTCTGCTGGTCCAACGACGTCTGTCGCCAAGGGTGGCGGGTTCCCCGGGAATGGGTTCCCTATGAACTCCGGGAACTGTTTGATCCTCGTTCTGAATAGCTCATCGCTCCTGTTGCCTGGGTCAACCTTGAGCGGAGCCGGTGCGGTTTCCGGGTTCCTCGGCAACTCGAGCGCTTTATGTACGGGCGGCACAGGTAACTTCGCCTGCGCCACCGCGGCCAAGCAAGACAACGACTCGGTTTTCCTCCCGACGACGACGTCAACGTCAACCTCGACCTCGACGTCAACTTCGACCTCGACGTCAACCTCGACTTCGACGTCAACCTCGACCACGACGTCAACCTCGACCTCGACGACGGTGAGGATCCCAACGGCCGGCAACTGGGGGATGACGATTCTCAGCCTTGCCTTCTTGGGGGCGATCGCCTGGATGCTCAGAGCGCGCAGGTCTCTCCGACCATAGATAGCAACCTAAGTAAGGTCAAATTCGCGATCAGGAAAAACGGGGTTAAATGCCCCGTTTTTCTTTTGGGGGGCAATCTTGGCCCTACAGGCACTCCCACAGACGGCCCCCACTGAGGCCAAGGAAATCTCAGGAGGAAAGCGCCGGGCCTGGATCGAGGTGGCGAGTACTTTCTTCGCTCTCGCGCTGACCTACGGGCTGCTTCTCTGGTACTTCAAGCCTTCTCTCCTGTTTCGCCCAACGGTCACGGCCGGCGGCGACACGCTCTCTCACTACGTGGCAGCGAAGTACCTGCGGGACTACCTCCTGCCGAATGGGAAGATCGTCGGCTGGATGCCGGGCAACTTCGCCGGCTACCCGATCTTCCTCTTCTATTTCCCCCTGGCTTTCCTCCTGATCGCCGGCCTGAGCCTGCTCGTCCCGTTCACGGTCGCATTCAAGCTGGGAACGGTTGCCGGAACCTTCGCCCTGCCGCTCGCCACCCTGCTCAGCCTGCGGTGGATCGGCTGCCCCTTCCCTATCCCTGCGCTCGGCGCCATCTTGACGCTTCCGTTCCTTCTGAACACAGGCAACAGTATGTGGGGAGGAAACATTCCCAGCACGCTGGCCGGTGAGTTCGCGCACAGTCTTTCGCTGGCGCTGCTCGTGCTATTCCAGGGAGCTCTCTACCGAGGTATCCAGACGCGACGACACGTCGGATTCTGCGCGGTCCTCTTCGCCCTTGCAGGATTCGCACATGCCTACGGGCTGGTCATGGGCGCGGTGCTCGGCGTCTACTTCCTGGTTGTCGAGTCAGACTTCCGGGCTACTTTCATGTATCTGGTCCGCGTCTATGTCATCGGTGGACTGTTGTTGGGATTCTGGCTGGTGCCGCTCCTCTCCTACCTCCACTATACGACAGGGTTCCCCATCACCTGGGACTTCAAGTCGCCCCTGGAGGTTATTCCAGTCATTCTCTGGCCGACCCTGATTATAGCGGCGGCCACGGCCGGCTTGGCATTGCGGCGGAAGGAGGCCGACAAGGAATGGCTTCGCTGGGTTCACTACCTCGCGTACCCTGTGGTTGTGTCAGTCCCCTTGTACTTCGTCTCCCCGCGACTGACCCTTGTGGACGTCAGGTTCCTGGCATTCGCCCAGTCCTTCCTCACGCCACTTGCCGCGGTCGGTCTCGGCCGGTTCCTGACCCGGCTGCCACGATCGCTGCACCTATTCGCGCCCCCGCTGATCGCGGTGATGACCATCGCTTGGATCGTACCTCAGCAGGGGTTCATCCCGGCCTGGATTCGCTGGAACTACGAAGGGATGGAGCACAAGCCATGGTGGCGACATTACATCTTTGCGAACAAGTTACTGCTCTCCGGTGGGCCGCACAGCCCGCGAGTCGTGTACGAGCACTCACCTCTGCACGACAAGGCCGGCACAATCAAGGCATTCGAGGCGATTCCACTTTTTTCCGGGCGTCCGACGCTCGAAGGGGTCTACCTGCAGTCGTCGCCGAGCGCGCCGTTCATCACGTACATTCAGTCCGAGCTCACTGAGACACCCTCCTGCCCCTTCCTGCCATATCGCTGCACCAAGTTTGACCCGACGCGGGCCCTGGCCCACCTGGAGCTGTTCAACGTGAAGCAGGTAATCGCAGTCAGCGACAACGTCAAGGCCGCTCTCGCGGCGAACCCCGGCTACCGACAGGAAGCTGAGATTGGGCCATACAAACTGTTCCAGGTGCGCCAGGGCAACGGCCGGTACGTCGTGCCCTTAACGTATAAACCAACCTACGTACCCGACGCAGATTGGAAACGTCTGGCCTACGAGTGGTTCCAGAAGCCCGAGTGGCTGGATGTTTCACTCCTCTTCCTCCGGCCTGGCGAGCCGGTACCCGGGTCCACAGTGCCGTTTCGCGGCCTCGAGGAAGAACCGACGAGAGAGCCCTTTTCGCCGGAGTGCCGGGTCAAGGAAGCGCAGGGCTACGAGGAGATCCGGTTCGAAACCGAGTGTCCTGGTCGGCCGCACCTGATCAAGATCTCCTATCACCCGAAATGGCGCGTCGAGGGAGCTAATCAGGTCTATCTGGTCTCCCCGGCGTTCATGCTGGTCTATCCAACGGCCAGGGAAGTGCGGCTCGTGTTCGGCAATCGCTGGCCCGATTACGTCGGACGGACGGCCACGGCGGTCGGGATCATATGGCTCCTCACAGAAATCATCGGTGGGCAGATCAGACGACGATATCGTCAACCCTTACCTGGGACCTCCGCGACGTAATCGTCTAAGGACATGCATTTTACCTTGACGCGAGTGGCCCGCTCCGTCTAGCATTCCTAAAGCGTAGACAAAGCCGGTGCTGGTCCCTCTCCCGTCGCGGATCGATCCTCTGGGTATCCGCAAAGGGAGAACGAGGTTTCGGGTGAGATTTCATCCTCTTCCATTGCAGCAATCGAAACTCGCCATGCTCGTACCCCCGGCCAGCCGCGCCTTGGCGCGCCGCACGCTGACCTGGTAGACCACGGCCGCACGAGGCTGTGTCGAACGATCGGATCGCCCTCTCCCTCATCATCCCTACCTATAATCAGCGCGCTCGGACCGGACGGGCCGCCGCCGCCGTGATGGAGTTCTTCCGGGCGGGCCCCTTCGAGCGGACTGAGCTGATCGTCGTGGACGACGGGAGCCTACCCGGCCAGGCTGTCGAGCCCGGTGACCTACCGTCAGGCACGACGCTGATCCGGCACCAGCGGAATCTGGGCAAGGGGGGCGCGGTCCGAAGTGGAGTCATCCAGGCTCGCGGCAGCTACATCGTCTTCACCGACTCCGACCTGCCCTTCTCTCTCGAACCGCTCGCGACCACGCTCGAGTGGCTTCGTGACGGCGCAGATATCGTCATCGGCGAGCGACGGCACGTCGAGTCGCCCTCCGCCATCAAAGTCACGCGGGCGCGGCACCTCTCGAGTGTGGCGTACACATGGGTGGTCCATCACCTGCTCAGCCTCGACTACCCGGACATACAGTGCGGCTATAAAGGGTACCGCGCCGCGGTGGCGAAGGATCTTTTTGGGCGCCTCGAGGTCACGAGCTTTGCATTCGAGGCCGAGACCATGCTTCGCGCGCAGAAAGCGGGTTATCGTATTCGCCGGCTGCCGGTGCGCCTGGTGCATGACGAAGATTCGTCGGTTCGCCTGACACGACACGCTCCCCGGATGCTCCTTGACATCCTCCGCATCGCCTGGCGAGCACGGCGCGGCGCCTATGACTGACCGCCGCGGTCTCACCTGGTCCCAGATGGCAACCACCGCGTGCCTTCTCGGCCTCACCTGGGCGTTCCTGCTTTACTACTTCAAGCCGTCGCTCCTGTGGCTCGACACGATGGCCTCCGGCGGCGACACGCCCTCTTTCCTTCGCCCGGTCCATCATCTCCGCGATGTGCTCTTGCCCGCCTGGAACCCGCAGGGCTGGGACCTCGGCAACCTGGGCGGCTACGCGCCCTACCAGTTCTACTTCCTGCCGCCGTCACTCATCATCCTCGCGCTCTCGACCGTGATTCCCCTCAACGTGGCCTTCAAGCTCGTCACGGTGGCCGGGACCTTCCTGCTCCCTCTCACCACGGCGCTCGCGCTCCGGGGGCTCGGATATGCGTCGCCTGTGCCGGCGCTCGGCGCGGTGGCAAGCCTGATCTTCCTCTTCAACGAGGGCAACTCGATGTGGGGCGGAAACATCCCGAGCACGCTCGCCGGCGAGTTCGCCCACAGCCTCGGGTTCGCCTCCGCCGTGCTGTTCGTGGGGTTGCTCTATCGTGGCATCGAGGAGGAGCGCGGCTGGCGGTCGCGCGCCGCCCTCCTGGCGTTCACCGGGCTCTGCCACCCCGTCGCGTTTCTGAATGCGGCGACGCCGGGACTCTTCTTCCTGCTCGACCGCACGCGCTTCGCCCGTAACCTCCGCTACCTCCTCGCTGTCTACGGCGTCGCAGTGCTCCTGATGGCGTTCTGGCTCTTGCCCCTCATCGCCAAGCTCGGCTACGCGACGTCGATCAACTGGAAGTGGGGGTTCCAGTCCTGGCGCGAAATCATCCCGCGCATCTTCTGGCCGGTGGCCGCGATCGCCGCCCTCGACGTGGTGTGGATGGCGGCGCGACCGCGCCCCACCGACCGTCCGGCCCGCTATCTTCTCTTCGGCGCAGTGGCGGCAGCGGTGAGCTTCTTCAACGCCACGGCGGTCGGGCTGCCGGAGATCCGCTTCGTTCCGTTCGCGTACTTCCTCACGATCCTGCTCGCGTTGGACGTGATCGCGCGGCTGCTGCCCGCCACACGCGTGCCCTCCCTGGCTGCGCTCCTTATCGCGGCCGGCATCCTCGCCTGGGTACAGGCCTGCACAAGCTTTATCCCTCACTGGATCAAATGGAACTATGAAGGGGCGGAGCGGAAGCCTTCGTACGCGCTCCTCCGCTCGATCGCCGACGCCGTGCGCGGCACGATCAGCGATCCGCGCGTCGCGTACGAGAACTCGCCCTTGCACGACCGGTTCGGCAGCATGCGCATCTTCGAGGATCTGCCGCTGCTCTCCGGGCGTGCCACCCATGAGGGCGTCCTCCTGCAGACGGCCGTCACGTCTCCGTTCATCTACTGGCTCCAGTCCCAGATCTCGAAGCAGGGGAGCGGGGTGATCCCTGGTTACAGCTACCCGACACTCGACTTGACGCGCGCCACGCCTCGCCTCCAGTTGTTCAACGTGAGCGACATGATAGCCGTTACGCCAGAGGTCACGACAGCGCTCGACGCTGACCCGCGCTGGCAGCGTATTTTCTCAAGCCCGCCCTACGTCATCTTCCATTTGAAGGATGCCGACCGCCGCTACGTGCGTGTGCCCCGTTACCGTCCCGTGCTGGTTGAGACCAGCAACTGGAAGAAGGACTTCCACCGCTGGTTCGCGACCGACGCCGCGCTCGACGTGCCGATCGTGGCGGCCAGCCATGTGCCGCCCGCCGAGCGGGCCCGGTTCCCGCTCGTGAGCCGCTCGCCGTCCGAGCCGCCCCGGGACCCGATTACGGCAGACTGCCATGTAGACGAGCGAATCGATCACCTGGCGATCGAGTTCACGACCACCTGCCCGGGCCTTCCCCACCTGATCGCGGTCTCCTACTTTCCCAACTGGCAGGCCGAAGGGGCCAGCCGCGTCTTCCTCGCGAGCCCGGCGTTCATGCTTGTCTTCCCCGACGGCCCCCACGTGCGCCTCCGGTTCCGGCGACTTGTGGTAGACTGGCTCGGTATTCTGTTAAGCGTGGTCGGCGTGGGGCTTTGTCTCATACCGGCCCGGCGGCCATTTGCGGCCACGGAGCCCTCAGGGGCAACGACGCGCGCGCTGGCCGCTGCGCAACCGTACCTGATCAGGGGCATGGTGGTCGCGATCTTCGCGGCCACAGCCTGGAACGTGGCCCACGACTTCGGCCCTTCGTACTACTACCAGCGCGGGTGGGAGGCTTTCGAGAGGCAGAGCTACACGACAGCGCGGCGGCACTTCGAGCGGTCCATCCTCCTCGCCGGTGAGTCGAATACCGCCGCCGAAGCAACCTTCTTCCGTGCGGCGAGCCTGCTCCGCGCCGGCAATCCCGCTGCCGCGGTTGCCGGCTACCAGGAGGTGATCGATCGCTTTCCCGAGAGTGTCTGGGTGGCCGAGAGTCACTACCACGTCGGCCTGTGCATGAGGCAACTCGGCCGCTTGAGCGAGGCCAAGGACCGGTTCCGTTACGTGATCACCACCTACCCTGGGAACCGCTGGGCCTGCTTCGCCGACGAGCAGCTCCGCGAGCTGAACGGGGAGCCACGCAGAGAGATGCCCTGTGTCTAGCGTCGTCGTCACCGGCGCGAGTGGCTTCATCGGCACAGCACTCATTCCACGGCTGGTCGCCGCTGGGCACCTCCCTCGTCTCATCATGCGTCGGCCGCCTGCGGCGCCGCCCGCCCCGCCGGTCGAGGTCATAGCAGGCGACTTGACCTCCCCTGCGAGTCTCCGCGCCGCGGTGGCAGGCGCGGACGCGGTCGTACACCTCGGCGCAGCAACCTCGGCAGGACGCCTCGATCCCGCCCTTGCCTACCGGGTGAACGTCGGCGGCGCAACTGCCCTCATAGAGGCCTGCCGCACAGCCGGTTGCCGGCGCGTTATTGTCCTCAGCACGCAGCATGTCTATCTGCCCCGCTGCGGCACCTATGGGCGTACGAAGCGAATCGCCGACGCGTTGTTTGCAGGTTCAGGACTTGATGTGACGATCCTTCGTCCGAGCCTGGTGTACGGCCCCGGCTCGCGCGGAGTCTTCGTGAAGCTCGCCGGGCTTGTCCGTCGGCTGTCCGTGATCCCGGTGATCGGCCCCGGGACATGGCACCTTCGGCCCCTCTATCTGGACGACCTGGTCGCGCTAATCGTCGAGACACTCGCCCGCCCCGACGTGAGTGGGCGAACCTATGATGTCGGCGGCGCGGAGCGGATTACCTACAATGGCTTTCTCGCGGCGATCTGTGCGGCGCTCGGCCGGCCGTGCCGACGCGTGCACATCCCGCTCGCCTTAGGCTTTACGCTGGCCTGGCTTCTCGAGCGCGTGCTCGCGAACCCTCCGGTGACGGTGGACAACGTGTACGGCTCACTCCTCGATGTGCCCTGCGACCTGAGGGCGCTGCTCCGGGACTTCCGCCCAGCGTTAACGCCGCTGACTGTTGGGCTCAAGCGCACGTTCGCGGAGGCAACATGACCCATAGCCACTCCCTCAGAGTCGCGGTCGTCGGCGCGGGCCGCATGGGCATGATCCACGGGCACCTGCTCGCGGTCTACCCCGGGACCGAGGTTATAGGTTTTGTGGACCGCGACACAGGGCTCCGCGACCACCTCGCAAGCCAAGGGCTCTCTGCCCCTCTTTACCCCAACGTCGAAGCGCTCTTCGCCGCGGCGACGCCGGAGGCCGTTTTCATCTGCACGCCGACGCACACCCACCTCACTGTGGTCCGCGAATGTCTTGGACGCCGCGTCCACCTCTTCATTGAAAAGCCCCTCGCCACAACCCTCACAGACGCCGAGGCGATCCTCCACCTCGCCACAGAGGCTCGGGTCGTTCACGCTGCGGGCTATGTATACGCCCATCTCCCAATCGTGCAGGCGGCGCACGGCCTGCTT
>Ga0214473_10012087_pt1 | contig 10131 bp, 13 predicted proteins | sample RVTome_7_FD_203509 | JGI IMG/M metagenome (GOLD analysis project Ga0214473, IMG submission 203509) | Soil microbial communities from uranium-contaminated site in the Upper Colorado River Basin, Wyoming, United States - RVT98D197 | ecosystem: Environmental > Terrestrial > Soil > Contaminated >... | reverse complement strand
TTCTTACCGAGCAACCTGGTAAATCACTGGCCGGTAGCGAGGGACTGGAATGGACTTTCCAGATTGACGGGCCGCTTCAATCCAGGCCTTTTTGGCCTTTTCCACCTCCTCCAAAGCCTGCTCCGGGGTTTCACCGAAAGCAGAGCAGGAATCCAGGTCAGGAATATCAGCGATATAGCCGCCATCCTCTTCGCTATAAAAGATATTGATGTGATAGTCGCTCATTCATCATCCTCCAATCTTAAATTATACCGTTCGACCAGTCGAAGGAACTGCCGAATTTGGTAAGGCTTGGCCTCTCCCTTTACTTCCTGAAGATTAACCAGTTCTTGAACAGCCGGATGAAGAAAGATATGATGACTTCCGCTAACACGGTCTAACCGAAAGCCAAATCCCTCAACCATATTTATCATGTCTCCGAAAGCAACATTTTTCAACTGGCCTTCGGAGAGCCTCTTGAGCAATTTTCTACGCTTCATTGAGGAGTCCTCTGGAGGAACGAGTGGTGAAATTGCCATTCCATAAAACAACACATTCGAAAACCATGCACTATTCTCGTAACGCAATTATTAACAAACATTATCTATAAGGTTTGGACCCGATTGTCAATTCTTAATTTTGTTGCTAAGAAATGCACCTTTTACACAGAATGCGACAGCCAATTTGCCCATCAAATGGCATCCTGGATACCCCTACCACTCTCGATTACACCTTTTGATGGAATATGTCAAACATTTCTGGCGGTCAAAAGAAGAAGGGCAGTGCTTCACCCATTTGACAGAGACGGGAAAAAGATGGGGTTGACGCGGGATCTGAGGGGCTGCCGAGTCGGTGAGGCGGCCGGATCGGGAGTTCAAATCTCCTCTCCCCGACCATTTTTTTCATTCCTTTTTTTCTTTCACCCGTTCGACCGCGCGAAGCCCCGCCTTTTGAGGTAGGGTAGAAGGCGCGGCTCAGGATGAACCTCAAGGAAGCCCCGACCCTTAGGGCAGGGAGTCGGGAGGTTCACTTCTCGCAGGTAATGATCACCCGGTCCCTCGATGGATTTGCCTGTTGTGCTCACATTTGTTATCCTATCACCTCTCTCGTCAGAGAATAGATCCAACAGGAGGAGGAAGGAAAATGAGATTTCTTTACCTTATGTCAATCCCCCTGACCCGAGCTGCTTATCTTTATCGGGAGTTCGCGAGAAGGTCGAAACGTCATTCCATGTTGAGCGTCACTAGGGTCGTTCTTGGAATAGCCCTCATTCTTCTCGTCCCCCTCCAATTTTTTTCGCCCGTGGCCCGACCGATCTCACCTATCGATCTTTCATCCCGTGATCCCAGTGTCATAGAAGTCCTGAAACTAGCCGACATGATCCGATGGATCACCATCGATCGCCTTCCTGAGGGCAGGGTTTTGAGATATGCCGGATTGATCTACCACGCTTCTCAAGAGCAGGGACTGAATCCTTTGGAAATCATTGCCATCATCATGGCTGAAAGTGAGTTCAAAGAGAACAGCGTCAATACCAAAACGGGCGATTACGGCCTCGGGCAGATCAATTGGGAGCACTGGGGCAAACCGAACGGATTAACCTCTAAGGATCTTTTGGATCCTTCGATCAACATTTATTTCACCTGCCTCGTCTACAAATTCTTCGACCGGGATTTCGGCAAATATCACCGCGGCAACGGGATAAAGTGCAAAACCTACCTGCTGAATGTGAAAGGCATTCTTTCTACGTTGAACGCCTTTGTCGAAATGAGCAGAGACGATACATCGAATCGGCCAAACGGCCTGAGGATGTGATTACCGGTCACCACTACTGTCCAAATTAAGTGCGAATTGCTTGGACATGGGTTAATTTCGTTAGGCTTTTAGATACGCGTAGGCCTATCTGGAAGGCAGGTTCACCGCAAAGGCGCAGAGGTCGCAAAGGGTGAGTTGTTTTTGTGATCCAATCGTGAGAGGCGATTGGATCACAAACCCTCGTCCCTTCGGGAATAACTATTTCGCCCCAGAGGGCGGCCTTTGCAGAGAGGTAGGCAGGTATCTCGAGAAGAAAAGCGCTTTTTATTTGGCGGCCTCTCACCGCCAAATAAAAAAATGACTTCTTTGCGCTCTTTGCGCCTTTGCGGTGAAAAACCTATTTTGGACAAGAGTGACCGGTCACATAGAGCTCTCTCACGACAAACAGAGGCCCCAGCCTCTGCTCTCGCCCCCTCGCGTTGACGGCTCAACATTGGGTGCAACCGTTCCCGTTGATCTCTGCCGCCCCCTTATTTTTCTTCCTGGATATCCCAGGTATAGCTCAGGTCAATGCCCCGCTTGAGTGAACGGTGGACCGCGCACCGGTCCTCGAGGTGGTCGAGCGCCTGCTCTACCTCCGCCTTTTTCCCCGTAGGCAGGGTCATTCTAAAATGGAGACGGACTCCACTTAATAAACGCCTCGGGAAGTTGCTCAGCATCGTTGGATTACTCTTGTCCCTCTCCTCGTACACAAAATCTCCTTCGACGTCAGTCGTTATCCGGCCCATTGAAGGAATCCCGCGCGCCTCCAGCGCGCTATGCAAGGTGCTTGTCATTCAACTGGCCAGGGCCGCCGTGATCAAATGGAAGGACTCCGGCGTCGGGGTCTCCGGTTGGATCCCCAGCTTTGCCATGTCCGGATTGGCAGCCGATACGATCGGCTTATCAAACCCTTCGAAACTCACCTCTCTTACCCAGCCTTTCCCCAGTATTACCTTTCCCTTTATCATTGTCATGTCTCCTTTCCCGTACCGTTGCACTTCTAACACGGGCTGGTGAATACTGTCAAGAGATCCGGAAGAGACAAGAATATGGAAAGAGTGAGAGGCTGTGAAAAAATTGGTCTCGTGCGAATTTGGCCCGGAGGGATGGGCCGCGTTCCAAAACCTTAGAATTGCGACATTATGATTTAGGGGTAACCATCGTGAATGGTAAGTCTATGAATTTAGTGCCTATAGGGCTCCGTGAGTTTTCCGTGTAAGGTTTCGCTCTAAGGTTTCTCCAGCGACTCATCCCTCCGGACGCGGTCTGTTTCTTGTTGAATTTCAATTTTTTCAGCCTTCTGAGGCATTACAAGTTGATTCTGTTTTTGCTTTACTTTTTTCTTTTCACGGTGTATAAAATAAACACTCATCGCTTGCCTTCTTGTACATGGGAGGCAATTCAGAGTGTCAGAAGGGTTTTAGGACCCCTCCTTGTGGCTGGGGTTGCTTACTTAGGCCCTTAGGGAATTGATATCGACAAAACATTGTCTGCAATTCAGACGCGGTTGGCGTGTCTATCCGTAGCGCCCTCGTTTACCGGGGGCGCAGCTTTGCGTCCCGAATAAATCGGGACGCTACGAAGGATAAAACCTCCATACGCGGCTGCCCCGAAGTCCCGCCCTAAGCGGGATTCCAGGCGAAGTCCCGGAAGAGGCCTAGATTCTAAGGCTTCAAAGATCGAGGAAACAATCCACACTACAAACACTACAGGAAGGAGAAATTTATGAAGCGGATCGCCTTTTTTTGGTTCTTTGCCCTATTCTTATTTTTGGTCTCTCCCTGCGCTTACGCTCAGCCGGACCCATGGGACGAGTTGTATAAAGCCGCCAGGGCGGAAGGCAAAGTCATCTGGCAACTCGGGACTCCGGTGGAAGAGTACAAGGTCGTGATCGACGGCTTCGAAAAACGCTTTCCGGGGGTAAAGATAAACCCTGTCAGGGCCGTGGGCGCATCCATGGTGAGTCGCCTGATTACCGAGAGTGCATCGGGAAATGTCTCCGTGGATGTCGCAATGTTAAGTCTTGTATTCCTAAAACCCCTTCTGGACAGGGATCTATTGGTCAAAGAGGACTGGAAAAGGTTTAAGAATACAGACACCAGTGCCGCACTCATGGATGGCCGGTTTCTTGTCGTCTCAGGGAACGCAGGCGTTATGATTTACAACACGAAGTCCGTGCCTCCTGCCAAGGCGCCCCAAAAGTGGGAAGATCTGCTTAATCCCGAATGGAAAGGTCAAATAGCCATCCCCCAAACTCAGATAGGCTTTTCTATCTTATTTGAAATCTGGGATGAAAACAAAGCGGTCAAATACCTGGAGACCCTGGCAAAGCAACAGTTGGTTGTCGAAAGCGGCGCCAACATGACGTTGCCGCGATGTGCCAACGGAGAGGTGGCACTGGCCAACACGTATATGTCTCAGGTGCCCATGTGGAAAGCTAAAGGGCAACCGATCGATGCTACCCCCATTTCTCCCCAATGGGATTCGCCTCAGGGTGTGTACTCTGTGAAAGGCCTCCCTCACCCTAATGCTGCAAAGCTGTTGATGGGTTGGCTCATCACCCCGGAGGGCCAGGCTGCCATGGTAAAGACAGGCCGCGGACTTTCTTCCCCCTGTAACGCCTCGGCGCCGGCTCAACTCTTCTGCGACAAAGGAATCAAATTAATCAGGACAGACACATTGGAGAAGGCCTTGAGACAAGACAACCTGATAGAGAGAACCCGGGCCATTCTGGGTCTCAAACCGCCAACGTGATCGACCTCTTGCCGTTCTGGGGAATCCACAGCGGAAGGAACCTTTAGGCTACTTAGGGAAACCACATCGACAAAGAATTGTCGATGTTTACCAACATCCACATGGTAGCCGTCCCGTTTATCAAACGGGGCGTATTGGACTCGGAGGTCATGCCAGCCTTAGAACGCAACCTTAAGGTTGCGGCTACCTGGAAAACGGCGGCCCCGAAGTCCCGCCGCAAGCGGGATTCCGGGCGAAGTCCCGGAGGAGGCATAGTGCCTTATCGTGTCAAAATATTAAAGATGTCCTGAACGGCACTAAATCTGACAGGGAATGTCAAATTGACGCTCTCTGCCAAACAAGTTCCAGCTCTTCCAGATCATAAAAGCACCGTCTTAAGTTCGTTTAGAATTCTTTTTCCTTCATGGATCAGACCTGCCCACTCAAGCCATAGGTGTGGCTTAATCCGGAGGCACGGGTTTGCGATTTCGATAAAGGCGAAGGCGTTCCTGAGCTTCTCTCCTTGCGTATTGGTCAAAGGATTTCATACCCTCCACCGCCTTCTCCTGCCACTTCACGGCCTGATTGAACTCATCGGCTCTCGCGTACGCGGCCGCGAGGGTATCGAGGTATCGAGCGTTCTTCCACTCCGTCAGTTCGCACGCTTTCAGGGCCAGTTCTACCGCTCTTTTCCCATCACGCATCTCCTTTTTCTTGGCTGTCGCCAGGAACCACGCAAGACTGTTGAGGGGTGGCGCATAATCCGGGTCCGCCTCAATCGATTTCTCGATGGACGACACTGCCTGATGATATTCTCTTCTCCGCAGGTGACCTAACCCGATGTAATAGTAATATCCGCATTCTTTCGTTGTTCCCCTCTTAATGTCCCCTGCCGCCGGCACCGCATTGAAATCTCTCCATTTGTTCCGGAGGACTTCCTTTCTCTCCTCAGGAGTCAGCCAGTACCATTCATTGCCGTAAGAGGGCCTTACAGGTTGCATGAGCCCATCCTTTCCGTGCCCTTGCCCTGGCAGGAAGGCGTGGAAGAGTTCGTGGAGAAACAGGTTCGGCTCCGGCTCTTTTACAACGATATACCTCCAAAAGACCCCGTCGATTCGCCCAATGTGTAATCGATAGGCTTCAGACTTCTCCTCGAAATAGGCAAAAGCTACGGCAACATCAAAATGACTGGTCTTCTCCCACGTCTCAGTGGCAATTCTTGTCAGCATTCCGCTTGAGTCACTTCGCTCATCGCCCCATTTGATCTGGTGTGTATCGACGATTTCGAGCCGTATCCCGACCTGCATCTCCATAATTCGCGAGCATTTCGAAACCAGTTTCCCCATCTCTTCTTTCCGGTACGATCCATCCGTGACGATCAGAATTCTCAGCGTCCGAACCGGCTCGTTCTCGGCTTTGAACTCCGGGCGGTTTACAAACGGCTTGACGGTTCCGGCATAACAACCGGTTAGGCCGATCAGCAGCAATATAATCAGACTCACCTTCATCCTGGCAAGTCCAGTCCACGTTTCTACCGTAGGCCATGATCCCTTATCCCCTAATCGCAGGTTCATGTTAGGCTCCTTTGTTCTCAGGCCGGATCCCAATTCTATGATGAAGCGTTCAACCTCCCTCACAAAGAATCGATTTTTCGTGGCATCTAGGTCCAGCGATCTCAAGCTGAACGGCCATTCTGACGCTTGCACCTACAAATGCAGATCTTGATATGGGCCGGAAAGGTGATGATTACCAAAACAAGTAGTGGATAACCCAAAGGATAAAGGACGCCGTTTTTGCTGCAGCGTTCCTCTTGAGACGTTAGGGCTTTTGTTCAATCTTTGGCATCTCCTTTCTGTCCTGGACTGACATGTCTGCAAGCCGTATGGTGGAGGCATATCCCCTCCCCTTGGACTGGTACAGAATCAACACATCTTGGCCACCAATAATCATAGCCCCGAATAGTCGTTCTACAGATTGAAATACCTCTTTGTAACGGGTGCCATCTGGCAACGAAATAGCGATATCAGCCAGGTCCTCTGAAGTCAGCTTATTATCGGCATTTGTGTCCTTCCCGATCACCTGGTACAGCATCGCATCTATCTTCCTATTTTGGTCATAAGGTTTAAGGACAGATAACATCTCAATGTCTGCAATGAGCTGCCTGTTATCCTTGAATAACCATCTCATTTCTTCTGTTTGCTTATTGACGAATAGTAGATTCCGGCTCGGCTTAAAGTAGTCCCCGATGTAGTCTCACTAAATCCCCCCTCCCCCCCTTTGAGACTGTGTCGTAAACCCATTTCAGGCACGGGCACATACAATATGTTGTAGGGGCTCAATTCATTGAGCCCTATAGTATTAGTGGGCTTGATAAATCAAGCCCCTACAATTACGACACAGAAAGGGGGAGAAGTTATTTAAGGGTAAGCCCTAAAGGCGGTGCAGCCGATCGATCACATCGGGTGGCAATAGTTGGGTAGAGGCTGCATTTTGCTTTGCCTGTTCGACCGTACGGATTCCGGGAATAACCGTTGAAACGTTCGGGTTCGACAGACAGAATTCAATCGCCACCTCTGCTGCCGGCTTACCGAGCTCTTCTGCAATTTGCTGAAGATGATCGAGCTTGGCCTGGAATTTAGTGACCTCTGGAGCACTCAGGATGCGTCTGCGGATATCCCCCTCTGCGAATTCATGGCCCTCGCCAAAACGACCCGCGAGGAAGCCGCGCATCAGCGGCACACGGGAAATGACGCCTACCCCCGCCGCCTTGGCCTTCTCAAAGACAGCCTCCGGGTTTTGTGTTAGGATATTGTACTCCATCTGCATCACCGAAGGCTCCCGGCTTTGGATTGCCATTTCGCATTCGGGCAGCGTATTGACGGAAACACCCCAGTGCTTTATCTTACCCTCCCTGACGAAGTTTTCGAGCAGGTCAAAGCTGTCCCGTTTCGTCATGTTCTCTACCGTGGGGTTATGAAGAAGGTAGAGATCAATGGCGTCGACGCCCAACCGGGCCATGCTAGCTTCAAGGCAGCCCTGGATATACCTGGGTGTGAAATCCCGCTGGCGTGTCACCATGTTATTGCCGCCCTTCGTGCAGATGAGAATCTGGTTCCGGTCCGAGCGTTCCTTAAGGAATTTTCCTACGATTTTCTCACTATGTCCCATCCCATAGGCGTCAGAGGTATCGATGAAGTTCATCCCCGCGTCAATTGCCGCATGCAGGGTTTTGATACTTTCATTGTCATCTACGGGTCCGAAAAATGTGCTGATACTCAACGTGCCGACGCCAACGACGCTTACTTCCAAGCCCGTTCGGCCGAGCATGCGCTTTTCCATTCCCATGTCCCTCCTGATAAGATGAATGACGAGAACCCGGTTCCGTAAAAAGCAATATTAATCGAGAGCGATTCGGTTGTCAAGAATCATTATTCCCACAAATTTCTTGACAGTATCCTGAAGTTCGTGGTAGAAGTACAGCAGTTCGAAGACAGATCGGTCAGATTACTGACGGAGGCTAAGCCCGAGCAGTGAGGAGACCCGGTATGATAAAGATGAAAGTATCTCTGGATAAACATTATACAAGGAAAGTGACGATAGAGGGATTTAACCAAACAATTATCTCGGCCCCTAATCCTGAGATGGCCAAGTACGGGATTACCCATCCTGAAGGCGGGCAATACTCTGTGCCAGGATCCTTCGAATTGATTGTTACGGCCCTGGCCAGTTGAATGACAAGCACGTTGAGCAGCGCACTGGAGGTGCGCGGAATTCCGACAGGCTCCAGCCAACTCACAACAGAGGTGGAGGCAGACTTTGGAGAGGCTGAAAGGGACATGACTGTTTTAACCCAGCTGTCGCATCTTGGCCAGCCGAAGCGCGTGCTGAGCGCAGTCCGCCTCAATTATCAACTCACCATACCCGAAGGGAAACGTGAAGCCGCGGAGGAAGCCCTCAAGACTCACGACAGGATCTGCGCCGTCAAATTGACGCTCCAGAGGGGTGTGGATATAAGCTGGACCTGGAATATCCAGGAGAAAGGTCGGTGACACGTTCCCGAGTTTTCTGGGACAATTCGAATGCTCCTGGAGGGAAACGACTAGAATAACCAAGGGAGGGATATGCCATGAAAAAAGCGAACTGGGTGGTTGTTGGAAGTGTTCTTTTGGTCCTTCTATTTTTGCCTTTTGCCGGTATCACAAATGCTCAATCCCCCGATCTTAAGAGGTTGTATGAGGCTGCGAAAAAAGAAGGAAGGCTTGTTATCCATGATGGGGGTACACTCGAAGAAATTCGGCCGATCATCAATGCATTCGAGCAACAATTCCCGGGGATAAAAGTTGAAGCGATCTGTCAACCGGCGCCCACCATTCCCACAAGAATCATCGCTGAAGCGGCAGCGGGTAAGCTATCGATAGATGCTGCAAGTCAAAGCGTTGGAGGACATCTGTTGAATCTCATCGAGAGGGGTATCGTGCGAAAGGTCGATGTGACAAAGGTTGTAAAAGTAGAACCTGAAAATATCTGGATGGGAGGGTATTTATATGTGGAGACAAGCGTGGTGCCGGTCTGGGGGTACAACACCGACCTTGTGTCACCCGCTGATGTGCCGAAGACCTGGGAAGACCTTCTCCACCCGAAATGGAAGGGGAAAATATACATGAGCGGTTTCGGCAACATCCATGCGTCCATGTTTTTCACCCGTCCCGAGGCTGAAGCGGTGAGTTATCTCAAAAAATTTCGGCCCCAAAATGTCGTCCTCAAAGCGAATCCACGAGCAACTTCAAACTCGATCGCGACAGGAGAGGCCGCCATAGGAGAAACGTTTACACGGGTCTTCATCGAGTATAAGCAACGTGGCGCCCCGGTGGACATCGCCCCCATCGGCCCCCAGATGTATGTCCCGGACGGCACATGTGCCATGAATGGCTCTCCCCATCCGAATGCGGCGGATCTATGGGTTGCCTGGCGGCAAATGCCCGAGGGGCGTGCGGCCTCATTGAAGTTTGCAGGCGAGGCTCCGGAGTTCCGATGTGAAAACTGCCCGTCGGCTCAATGGCGTTGCGACAAAGGCATTAAGATTCATCCGATCAATTCTTTTGAAGAGGCCCGCCGCCGGGGCGAATATGAAAAAAAGGTCCAAGACCTTCTAGGCCTGACGCCAGGGAAATGAGGCGGGACCTCGAACCTTGCCTTTCTTAAGAGAAGGCCAAGCAGGGAACATCCATGGCGGCTAAGCAGGCAAATCCTGTCCTCGGGGGAAGAATTCCTTGGGCAGCAGTGATCTGGGTGACAACAGCGGTGCTGGTCATCTACCTTGTTGCCGGGCCGTTGTTGATGCTTATCTTCAGCAGTTTCAGGAATACGGCGCAGAAGCTTCCTTTCGAAGCGACCGAGTTTACGGTTTCCAACTATGTCCAGGTCTTTGCTTCGGGCACCACCTACGCGCTTCTGTGGAACACCCTGATTTACGCCCTGGGTACGCTTTCTCTCAGCCTCTCCATAACCATCAGCTTCGCGTGGCTCCTCGAACGGACGAACATCCCGTGGCGCTCTTTCCTTCTCATGTCGATCCTTGTTCCCATGGCCGTCCCCGGGATTGTAGAGGGCATGGCCTGGATA
>Ga0214473_10012086_pt1 | contig 10132 bp, 10 predicted proteins | sample RVTome_7_FD_203509 | JGI IMG/M metagenome (GOLD analysis project Ga0214473, IMG submission 203509) | Soil microbial communities from uranium-contaminated site in the Upper Colorado River Basin, Wyoming, United States - RVT98D197 | ecosystem: Environmental > Terrestrial > Soil > Contaminated >... | reverse complement strand
CTGAAGCCCATGTGATTATCACCAATCACAATCTGGTGCTCCTGGATAGGAAGATGAAGTCTGAGGGTCTTAAGGGAGTATTACCTGAGTATGAATATCTCATCATAGATGAAGCCCACGAGTTTGAGGCTGTGGCGCGCCAAGTGCTAACTTTTGAGTTTAAAAGCAAAGAGTTGGCTAGTATTTTTTATGAAATCTCCAATGAAAAGAACACCGGATTCTTAGATCGCCTGCTTCCCAGTACTTACCAGACTTTGCGAGAAAATATGGCCAATACTCCTGGACAAGACGAACCAGATCCTTTTGCCAGATCAGTCAAGAATTTGTATGAAGAGATTAGAAAGTTATGGGATTCCGGAGATAACTTCTTCAAGACTGTAGAGAAATTCATAGATAACACACATACGAAGCGGTTTACTAAGAAGCACGAAATAAAAACCGATTTAATAGAACGAGTTCAGGCAGTCAATGCTTTACTCAAAGACTTTGGTTCCCACGTTAAAGACAAAGATCAAAAAGCTGCTGTAGACTTTGCTAATAAGCGCTGCACAGAAATAGCTATGGGCGTGGATGAAATCCTAGAACTCCCCAATCTGGCTGGAAAAGATTTCTCTCACGTAGTGGCCTGGGCTGAGTCTAGTTTTGGGGCTAATAAGACCAAAAACTATTCAGTAATAAACGCACCCATTTTTCTTAAACCAATCCTAAAAAGAATTGTTTTTGATGCTTTGAAATCAGTAGTTCTAACCAGCGCCACTTTGGCTGTTGCTGGAGAAAATCCTTTTCGAATGATAGAAAGTACCTTGGGATTAACTAACCCAATGAGGTTAAAGCTACCCCCTGTCTTCGATTATGCTAAACAAGCATGTATAATTGTGATCGAGGATATGCCCGAACAGTCGGCAAAAAACTATGAAGAGGCACTTTCGGAACAAATTAAAAAATTCGTTAAGGCCACTAATGGTGGCTCTTTTGTGCTATTTACTTCCTTTAAAACAATGAATGCTGTTTATGACAGTATTTCTACCAGCTTGGAATTAATAGGATGTAAGCTTTTTGCGCAAGGAAAAGACTTAAATCGTAACGCCATGATCGAGGAATTTAAAAAAACTAACAAAGGCGTGCTATTTGGGGTATCCTCGTTCTGGACCGGGGTAGATATTCCAGGACAAGCCCTGCGGAATTTAATTATTACCAAGCTACCCTTTCCATCCCCAACAGAACCTTTATTACAGGCCCAAGAAGAAATTTATAAAAAGTCTGGGCGTAACTTCTTCATGGAAAAACTGGTTCCTATGACTGCTATTTCGTTGAAACAAGGCTTCGGAAGACTTATTCGCACTACACAAGACAAAGGCATCGTGGTAATACTCGACAGCAGAGTAGTCACCAAAAGGTATGGATCAATCTTTTTAAAATCATTACCTAATGATTGTCCACTAAGAAAAGCCCGTCGTGATTCAACAATAAGTTAATAACCGTTGAAAGCTTGACTACATCATCAGAGTATCGTACTATTAATCTAGTAAGGTATTCAAAATGGAGATCAATCTTCAAGCACTTCAACCAGACCCCAATAACCGGCCATTCCAGCCGGACCACCCCGGTAAGCGTAATCCCTGGGATAGATCTAGGCACCCCTACAACTATCAATATATTCAGCGAATTATCGAGAGGGTGGACGCTGAAAATAATCGCCCCCCTAAATATGACGATTCTAAGAGACAAGAAGTCTACCGCCTTTTCGCTAAGGGCATGACCCTTCGTCAAATTTCCGACGAAACAGGAGTCTCTAAGAGCACTGCTTGTCTCTGGACGCAGCAATATCGCCAAACCATCGAAAGCGTCACTGCCTTGGTGACCCAGCCTGGCACAGACACTGTGATATCTACCGAGTATACGCTGAATGAGGTCAATTTAGGTAAATTGAAGCCTAAGACTCGTGGACGTAAGCGTAAAGTCATTCAGGACTAGCAGCTTTCGAGATGTTAGGAAATTTTAGTTTCGGAGGGAACGATCATTCCACTTCTGTCGAATTATGGTAGCATCTTACGAGATCTTAAAATTCCAGTTACTCATGTCACTGTGCACCCTGATAAAAAGGACCATTACGAACTATGGAGCAAAAAAGGCTATTCGATAACTTACAAAAACAAGAGCTAAGAAATACCAATTTCGCTTAGTCCGTATTTGAGTAGCAGCAAAGCATCGGCATGATTATCATCAATAATATCTACGTCTGGGTAAAATTCTTTGGCTTTTTTGATCATTTCATCTTTTCCGGAATTTCCTTTGCCAGTGGCAAATTTTTTAAGACTGCCGGAATGAACCGCGAGATGCTCTAGGCCAAATAAAGCCGCTTCCGCAAGAACGTCTGTCGCAAATCCAACTAGTAGTTGGGTTGAACTTCCGCCGCGAAAATGCGGAGATTCATACACTATTAAACCGGGAATTTCGTTAGAAAATTGTTTACCCATCTCTCCCAGAGAAAGCATTTCTTTTAGCCATTTTCTGAACCTTAGAAATCTCATACCAGTTGACTCACCTCTTCGCAAATCAAACTCTTGCATTCCAGAAGTAAAGCCACCATTTCGATCTAAAAGAGCCCAGCCAGTTTTTGTGGCCAAATCCAAACTTAATACCGGTAAATTCATTTCTAGACTGTATGATGAATCATCCCATCAGTCAAGCATTCAACTGTCCAATAGTTGGATCTTCCCGCTAATCGAGTATTCTCTTGTTAGAGGCCCTTCATGTTTAGAGATATTATGCAAAAAGCCGGAAAACTTTTCCAAGAAAAGGTAGTGGGCAAAGTCCCAGTAGACGTCTTAATGGACCGAAAACAGGTTAAGATGGAAAAGACCAGAGAGTATGAGGCCGATGACCACGCTAATTTAATTTGCTGGTCTTATAGATTTAAGTTCGATAATCAAGCGCGCAAGCGTGGCTTTTTGGAAGCCACTAAAAATTACCCACCCCAAGAATGGGATAAATTTGTTCGCTGGATGGATGATATTTCCAACTTGAATGAAGAAATTACTATGGAAGCACATTGTCGTGTTCCACCGGAGCAGGTGGGGCGGTTCCGATATCAGTTCGAACAATTTGTAGTCCAATTAGTGGTTAAAATTTAATGGCAAATAGGCAACTTACAGTAGTCATTAGTGAGGAGTTAGTTTCTACACGACCAGATGTCTTATTATCAGACTGCCTTCGAGTGGAATGTACTAGTCGAATCAATATTACTACGGGTGTTGCTACTCGTGTTAATTTGACTATACATAATACCTCACAGACAGGAAGAATGGCGCAGTTAAATGCGCAATTTGATAATCGAATAGTAAATGTCCATATTCCTAACTCACTTGTATTTGTAGGACCAGAATCTAAAACTGTAGTTTATGCTATAATATATACACTGGTTCAATCGGGAAACAGCCTTGTTACCTTTGATGCCGCCTAATTAATTTCCGATAATTGAATTAGGTAGATGAAATATATTAAAATTGTGCTATGACTTTGATCCAAACTCTCGACAAAATTACCGAAATATTGCGTACTATTCAATATGCAAATCAGTCTAAAGAGGAATTGATTATCCTTTTGCAAAAATTAGTATGTTTAGTTGGAGAAGTTTTAGTACAAAGAGATTCTGCTACGGAGGAACTTAAAAAATATAATTGCCAGCTATGGCTTTCGCATATCACAGGAGAGATGGATTGCCCCGAATGTAATCATAATATTCCAATAGACTTTTTTGTAGGATCTAAGGGTATCGGCGGGCGGCCCCTTACCGCAGGATCTAAAAACGAATTGATCGAATTACTAGAATTCCCCCCTATTACTAAAGACGACTTGAAAAGATCACCCATTCCTGATTTTCTTCCTGACCTATAGTAGATTTATCGCAACCAACAAGGTATAATTACTGCATGGAATCGGATTTTACTACTAGACATCATCTAGACTCAGTTGTACCCTTTTCTGATCCGGGTATCGGCGAATTGCTGCACAGGTACCGAAATCCCCCCGTCGAGCCTAAGATGCCCTCGGTCAATCAATTTTCTGGTGTTGAGGCTCCGGCCAACGCTAGTGCAAGTAATGTCTATATTAGTAATATGCTAGGCCAACTCCAAGGCGTAGTTCAATCCATGATGAGTAACAAAGAACCACAAAATCTGTCCGGATCAGGACTACAATTAAGTGTTAATGCAGATATTCTCAGATGGATGATTGTTTTAGCTTTTGCCATTGTTTTGGTTGTAGTATTGTTCCAGTTTATGAATCATCGGAGAGCCAAAAATCCTCTGAAAAAGCGATTAAAGCGACTGGAAAATGAGATCAAAGCACTTCGAGTCAGAAAAAATCCAGCAGCTTTAGAGCAAGACGACGATTTAGAGCAAGACGACGATTAGGTCAGCTCTTTATAGATAAGATTGAAGCCCAAAAATCCCCACCAAGGATTGTAGGCTAATTTTCGAGTAAAGTAAGTTAGAGATTTCTTTTTGATAGTATGAGCAAATAAAAACTTAGTGTTAAAAGTATTTTTTAAATGTTTCTCAGCAAATGAGAAGAGTTCTGTTCCGATCCCTTGATTTTGGTGTTTGGAGTTAACTCCAACTTGAAGGCAAAATCCATTATTAGGAGATATCGGGAAAGCTATTATGTAACCTACTATTTGGTCTGCCAGTTCCATCACAAAAGAAAAATGTCGTTTTATTAATTTTCGATAGATATAAAATCCATAGTTAAACAGTCTCTGTGCTTTTCCTATGGCTTGGATATTGGGAATATCTGATTCCACAGCCTCTCGTATCATAATACTATTTTAGCATGTTCGGGCCTGGCGGTTCTTTTCAGCCATGTTAATAATTAACTATGCTTAGTTTAGCGCTAATTGTTAAAGATGAAGAAAAAAATCTCCCTCGCATTTTGGATTCGATTCAAGGATTATATGATGAATTAGTTATTATTGATACAGGATCCACTGATCGAACTGTCGAAATTGCTCGTTCTTATACAGACAATGTGTATCATTTTGATTGGATTAAACACTTCGCTAAGGCCCGAAACTTTGCCTTTTCTAAATGTACCCACCCCTGGATAATGTGGTTAGACGCCGACGATTATTTGAAACCTGAAGATGTTAAAACGATAAGAAAATTCTTTTTGGAACATAAAGATGACCCAAATCTTGACTACATTCTTTTTAACTATTTCTATTGGGTGGAGCCGCCCACCCCTGAGGGCGTCATACAAGCTACACAATTGCGAGAAAGAATTGTGAGGAAAGAAAAAGCTATCTGGCAGGGCCGCTGCCACGAAATAATTCCGATCTATTGGGAAAGATCTAAGTGTATTCCCGAAGTGGGGGTCTATCATCTCAGAAATGCAGAAGATAGAAAAGCCGATGGAGATAGAAATATAGAATTAATGAAATTGGCAGCTCAGGAAGAGCCAACTTCTAGAAGCTATTTTTACCTTGGAAATGAATTTATGGATCGAGGTTATGCCAAGGAAGCCCGAGCTAGCTATCGTATAGCATTTAATAAGCAAGATAATGTGGATACTTGTTTTCAAGCATCATATAAAATCGCTAGAATTTACCACGTAGAAAAAGTGTTTGGGAAAGCCCAATATTGGTACAAACGAGCACTGGAGTATCAAGTAGATTATCGAGAGCCTGCCCTGGGTCTTGGAGAAATAGCATTTCATAAAGAGGATTACTCTAAGGCTGCTTATTGGTATGAATCGGCCCTTAGTATTTCGGAGCCTAAGCATCCCGTGATGGTCATTACCAAGGAAAATTATTCCTGGTTGCCTTATGATAGGCTTGCTAAGTGCTACTTCAAACTTGGCAAGTTTCAAAAAGCACAAGAGCATCTAGAGAAGTTGTTTGAGATTACTCGTCAAACTGGAGTGCTGAATGATCTAGGTCTTACGCTTCAAAAGAGAAAAGAAGAGTATAAGAGGCCAACTACTACCACTCGATTAAATTTGGGCAGCGGCGGAAAGACCATCCCCGGATTCATTAACTGTGATCTTTTCCCACAGCCAGGTGTGGACGAAATCTTTAGTATGGAAGAAATTCCATACGTAGATAAGTCTGTAGATGAAATTTCTAGTGAGCATGCCTTGGAGCATCTACCTCGTCCGATGGCGGAAAAAGCAATTCGAGAATTTGCCCGGGTGCTGAAATTGGGGGGTAAGCTCACACTTAAGGTGCCTGATTTAGAAGATTGCTGTCGTAAGTTTTTAGAAAATCCAAATCTTCAAGAATCTTGGTATATGCATACACTATATGGTATTCAAGATTTTCGAGATACCCCTAACGCCCCGTTTAAAGACAAAGTAAATTATGGACAAATTCATTATACTGGATTTACCGAATCTAGGTTGCGCCGATTATTAACCGAAGTTGGATTTACTATTGACAGGAGCTATAAGTATGATGGTTTTGACACTCCATCATTAGCAGTTGAAGCGCACATACCAGGAGTAAATGTGGGTAATAAACGAATAGCATTTATTAATAATTCACTCAATCCTCGATATCTAAGTTACGGTGATTATTGGGAAGATGCTTTCCGAGCTAATGGGCATCAACTTAGTATTTTTAAATATGAACAAGTTGCTACTCTAACAACGAATTTTGATCTTTATTTCTTTATTGAGGCCAACAATAGATACAAATTAGATTCAATACCTGATGCCGTAGATGGCGTGGCTGTATACCCTAAAATGCTTTATACCCAAGAAGATACTTCAGAAGACCAATTAAAGTACTTCAATATCATTGCTACGCCAAATGGGAGTTACTACACCAAATGGAAAAATGCTGGATTTAATGTAATATTAGTTCCCAACAGAGAACATATTAAACAGGTGCCAGTTTTACTTGGAGAAACCCAAATCACGGAAAAGGCGCCCAGCAAAGTAAGCATAATCATTCCAAGCTATAAAAACTGTAAGTACCTTGAATTGGCCGTGGAATCAGTCAAAAGAAATACCACTAACTATGAATTAATAGTCGTAAATAGTGGAGATGATGAGGAAACTAGAAACTATCTACGCGCAGAAAATGCATTGAATAGCTTGGTGTTGATCGATTCTCAAGATCGACTTAGCTTTAGTCAGGCTGTAAACCGAGGGCTGCACTATGTTCAGAAATATTCTACTAATGACGTTGTTATTCTTAATAATGACACAGTTGTGGGAAAAAATTGGCTGCCACCACTAAGAGACAGTCCTTATGATATTACCAACCCATTAAGTAACTGTGACCTGGGTTGGATACATACTCAACATATCGAAGTTGGTGGGGTTCCTTTGCATCCTAATATGAACATTGAGGATGTAGCCTTTGAAGATCTTCTTAAGTTAGAAGGAAGAAATGGTTTAGTGGCCAGAAATCAACCATACCACTCTTGGGTTGCATTCTACGCTACTTATGTCAGACATGAAGTTTTAGATGCAACTGGCCATTTGGACGAGACATTCATTAACGGAGGGGAAGATTATGATTACTGTCGGCGTGCAGTGAAACAAGGTTTTACTTGTGGGCATAACTTCGCAAGTTGGGTATTCCATTATGGAGGTAAAACACGCAAGGTTAGTGAAGATGAAAACTATGATAAGCATCATGAAGAAGATGCCTATAACAACACAATTATGCGTGCTAAGGAACGTCCTACTATTTGCATTTATACCGGCCCTGCTTACGAGAGATGGACAGTAGAAAATATTAACACTACTGGCATAGGAGGATCAGAGACTTGCGCAGCGCTCTTAGCTAAAGAATTTGCCAGCAGAGGCTATCGATCTGTAATCGTGGGTGACTGCGTCGGTATGGAGAAAACCATCGATGGTGTTGAATATATTAATCACACTAGATGGGATGAGTTTAAAAATTCTAATTACATTGATTATCTGATTAGTAGCCGGTGCGTTCGACCTCTGGCCCATCCTATAAAGAATGGGAAAAATTATGTGTGGGCACATGATATTTTTATTCCGGAATCGATGTATAAGCACCCAGATCACTCGGAGAAGGTTAATAAGTTTATTTGTCTTTCACCTTGGCATAAGCAATTTTTTGCAGAACATCATAAAGTTGACCCATCTCAAATTTATCTTCAGGGAAACGGACTAGAACTAAGTCGGTATGATAATTATCCAAATGTAGAAAAAGATCCCTACAGGTTATTCTATAGTTCTAGTCCAGATAGGGGCTTACTAACCTTATTAAAGCAGTTCCGAATACTCAAAAAAGAATTCCCCAAGTTAAACCTTCACATTTATTACGGGTTCTTCAATTGGAAGTCTGCTATTGAACAAAGAAAGAATCCTCAAGAACTTGATCATCTCCGACAAATCGAAGAGTTAATGACTTTGGATGGTGTTCATTATCATGATCGAGTTTCACAGAAGATTTTAGCAGAAGAACAAATGAAGTCATCATTATGGGTATATCCAACACAATTTACTGAGACTTGGTGTATTACTTCAGTAGAAGCAATGATAGCAGGGGCAATACCAATATGCACTACCTTAGCAGCGTTAGCTACTACAGTTCCCGATGGATGTGGTGTTAAGGTTGAAAAACCGGAACAATGTCTTGAAATGACAGCCCAACTACTTCGTAATCCTGAACTTCAAAATAGTTACCGGGAGAAAGGCCGAAAACACGTTCTAGCTAATTGCGGCTGGGCGGTTACCGCTGATCGATGGATTCAGATGTTTAATAACACTTAATTCGGAAAAGCCTATTGCAAAAATTTAAATTTAACTTAACCTCCTTTCATGAAAAGCCTAAGCAAGTTGTACCCAGAATCCCTTAAAAAAATCCAGACAGCTTTTAAAAGTCTTCGTAAAAAGAATATTTACGCGCAATCTAAAGCACTAGATTTTGATAATAGCGGCTGCCAAGATGTTATCTTTCAGGCATCCAAAGATAACCCATCTCTACGTGGTGGCATATATTGGAATGGCCAGCATGACTTTGATAGTTATCCAGTCATCTGGTTAGGATTTACTGCTAGTTCTGCTCCCATAGAAGAACTAGGACAAAAAGTTTTAGAATGGATTAAATCCCGCGACACCGAACCATCAGAAGCTGAGTTGGAAGTCTTTGCTAAGAAGATCTGGAAGGCTAATGAAGAAGAAAGAAAAAAGAATGCCATACAGATCGCTAGTGAAAGCAATGAAGCTCTGAAAGAGGCTGGACTTCGGACCGCTTGGAATGGCTGTGTTTGTACTACTATTCAAATAGTGCTTGATAAGGATTTTGCCTTGGAGGCCCCACGAGCCTGCGTTTGTGAAAGAATATGGCAAATCGAGTTTGCCCGTAAAGCCGAAGGCAAACTTAGTCATTCTTAAGGTTCAGATGTTCCAACAAACTTAATATTTGGTTATAATACAAAACATGAATGGAAAATCCGCATTTCAACCTCAAACCTACGAGCAATGGCTCAGCGAACTTAAATTTCAAAATGAATTCGCCGATATAATTAAAACAGCCAATCACATTGCCAAGATATCAACTAATAAAAAACAAGCCCAAGTAGATGTGGCTTTAGTAATCACAGAAAAATACAATGTAGATTTGCAGCGTGCTTATAATAGCATGGTGCGACGAACTATTGAAACTGATTATGATAAAATTGCTGAAGCACTTTTCAAGTGTAAAATGCCAGCCCTTATTAAATACGCACAACAAAACGAACCTAATTTAGCTAGACATAACAGAGTAGGTGAGGCTTCCTCTCACAAAGGAAAGCCCTTGGGGTTTTTGCAGGGGTATGATTCCACTGATGAGAAGGGAAATGTTCGGGCACCATTGGGCTTTGTTAAGCCCCCTTCTGCCAAAGTTGATGAGAAGGGGCGTGCCAACCCATCTCTTGGATTTTTGACTAACGATTAAGTCTTGACAAACCAACAATTAAATAAATTTTGTTCGTAATAGGGGAAAGTAATTCGATAAGTATGTTTATCTTTAAAACCCCAGTCTTGTAATAGCCACCGACATCTAGCATAGTGCTCATCCGCCGGGGATAACTCTATTATTATTTGTTGAGCACCACGAATAGTTTGTTCTCCTCCTTCTAGGACGTCTAGTTCAGAGCCATCAACA
>Ga0214473_10012084_pt1 | contig 10133 bp, 9 predicted proteins | sample RVTome_7_FD_203509 | JGI IMG/M metagenome (GOLD analysis project Ga0214473, IMG submission 203509) | Soil microbial communities from uranium-contaminated site in the Upper Colorado River Basin, Wyoming, United States - RVT98D197 | ecosystem: Environmental > Terrestrial > Soil > Contaminated >... | reverse complement strand
GAACCCCTTCAGGGCGGACTCTACGACCACGTCGTATTTGAGAGGAAGTTTTATCTGGCCGACAGGCTTTTGGCCGCGTTTCGTAGGTGGTGGGAGCAAAACAAAACCACCCTCCTTGAACGTGAGAAGATGTGTCGGCTGTTCTTCCTCCACGAGTTCCTTCACACTCGACAGCACGTAGATTCGAATTCCTATCGCTATTCGGTCGAGGCCGATGAATCATTCCGTTACATCGATTATGACGCTGATGCGTTTGCTGTGAAGCTAAGCCTAATACTCGGCGATCATACAAGCCGTTGGATCGAAAGACTTCCGTTGATTCTGGCGGCGCACATAAAATGTGGCGACACTTTTCGGTTTGCAGAGGACGGACAGGTCGCAAATACAATCGATGGAAGGCGACTTCAACGGCAGCTCTTGTGGCACTTGCAATACGCGAGGTCAAGATCGTTTAAGCCCGAGGCCGCATTTGAAGAGTTTGAGATTGAGAAGCATCTCATTGTCGACTTGTACAGTTTCACTGCTCAGGGAGAAATGGAGAATCTCTGTCTCCGCGAATCGGTAGAGCCTAGTGACATTGTGACACCCATCGAACTCAATTTGGTTTGGGGTGGTAGAAGGATCCGACACAGTCTTTCCTTACATCATTACACAAATAACCTCATGGAGGGCGTTTTCAACGCGAATCTCCAAGCCTCGGCCGAAGCATTCAGGGCATTGTTCGACGAGCATCCCGAATTGATTGGTAGAGGAACCTCGACAATCGCAACGGCGCATTGAAGTCATCTTCCTGTGGAATAAGTCATGTCAGCGCCGCATCGTGGAAACCGTTAAGAGTTACGAAAATAACTTCATAGGTAAAGCCCTCATCCTTCTAGCCTTAAAGCGAACTTAGAGTAGCGCCCGCAGCCGCTTCTTGGTAACAGCCTCTTTATGGGCTGAACGTCTGTGAGTTAACGCGCGTTTGTAGGGCTGGGTCAATAATCGACATAGGTAGGCTGTCGCCAGCTTTCCCTGTCACACCACCGGGCATACGGGTCCGTACACGGCGGTTCGGCGAGTTAAGCTATAAATAGCCGGGCTTTCTGCTTCGCGCTTCACCGCAAGCGATTCGGTCCCTTCCACGAAGTCCCTCGGAGCTTCACTCCTACTCACCTCCGCGAAGGCCAACACTAGCTGGTTCTTCTGCCGCTTGTCGCTCATGACTAGCGCTGCTTACTTGCCTCTCTCTTTACCCTCCTTGCGGAGGACCGTTTGGGCCTTCATCACTGCGCGTGATTACTATGCCCGCTGCTGACTGCTGCCGCTGTATTCAGGTTGGATCGCTCCTCCCTCAGTCGCGATTCCGCGACCAGCGCCAGCTCTCCCGAGGTAAGTTCGACCGCCTTCAGCGCACAACCGCCGGATTTACAACCAGCGTCCTTGATGGATATGGGCTTCGCTGTCAATTGCCAACTCGCCCGACGCCGTATGCCTCCCATCCGGTTCTTGTTCATCGGCTCGCGCCTTTGCTCCACGCTTCCTTCAGACCCCGCCTCGCGACGACGCCCTTGCGATTCGCTAACCCTTCACCTCCATCAGGTTGGGTAGAGGACTTTCACCTCCAAACTGTCGAACATGCTCGGCACACAACCGAAAGGCCGGAAGTGATCCGGCCTCTATATCGGTTGGCGGAGGCTTTCGCCTCTGTGGTCACTGTCCTCACCCCAAGCTCCAGTTGCTAACTACTAAATTCGAGAAGCTTTAATTGAACTGTAAGGGACACTTATGGTCGGGCTTGGACAGGCGTGGCCAACGAAGCCTACTAATTGATACTAATACCAACATTATCAATAAGTTAGTTGCGATGCGGTGAAGTTCAAGCAACGTCCTTTAAGGCAGGCGACGCGCCTATAAAATCCTCAAGATCGCGGGTTCTGATAAGGTAGCGGCCCCCGAATTTGACGGCTCTAAGTCTCCCGCCAACAATCTGCCTGCGTATGGTTTTTGAACTGCATCGCAGTTCCGCCGAAACCTCGACGATGGTTAAGAATGCCTCCGCATCTGCCGCCCCGGTGGTAACGGTTGGTGTGTTTGATTCTTTTGACATGTGCCCCTCTTTTTTTCTGAGGTTGAAATTAATTATCCGAAAGCAAGGAACGCGTCTGTTGGTGGACAGCGTTCACGAAGCTGCGGGAGCACAGAGCAATCTTTGTACCGAGGCAACAGCGCCAAAGGACCCCGATTTTTGGCGAGATGTTTTTAGGTAGCGGGAAAAACTGACCAACGATTACTGCCCTTGCCCAATCTCATTGGCCCAACAATTCCGGCGATAGAGAAGATCTCCGACGGGTATACCGGTCAAGACCGGTTGAAACTCTTGTAGCGAAAGAGAAGCTATGTGGGTGAAAAAGACCCTGCCGTTAAATGTGAAGTTGAGTTTTTTGGACCCTATCTCAAAACTGCTTAGGACTGACCTCGCGGCGCGGAATCAAGAGAGCGGCGCAGATCGGCATCGGCTTGAAATCAAACCTTCAAGACCGAACCTCTTGTACTCCTTCAAGCTTCTGATACAAGAGTGGGTGTGTTCAGCGTCAATTGTTTTTTCTGTTCGGGCGTTCTAATTGTCGCCCATCATGGGTGAGTTAAACGCGCTTGGAGACGCAGGGCATCAAACTTGGCACGGTTTCGTCGTTGGCGTCGACTTCGGTGCGATGAGCGAGATAATAGGTAATCGCGCCGTAAACCTGCTCAAGCGTCAGGGTGTCATAGTTATCGGCGATACTCTCCGGAGAAAGACCGCTCAGAAAATTATAGGCAACTGAATCAAGCGAGACACGACTGTCTGTGATCCGATAAGCGCCATCAGCCTCCATGACGTAGCTTGTTTCCATTGCGGCATCTCCTCCTTTACTCATTCTAATGTGGAACCCGACCGCTATCAACGTGAGTTCTGAAGGTTCGCTTTGATACCCGCCGCGCGTTCTCATTGATAAGTTAGAAGATCTGTGAAGACTCTTCAACGCTCATACACTACTGCCGAAACTCAACCTTGGTGCTTCCTCAGACTAATCTCTACTAACCACATTTCAAGTTGAATGTTCCACAGTCGAACGAGCGTTGCTATATCTAGCAAGATTGAACCTGACTCATTGGACTAGTAGTAGTCTCACTCACGTTGACACAGAGGGATGTCGCCTACCACTTACCGAAGAACATTCCGTACACGCTAACCAAATACAAAACCGCTAAGACGGTGCAGGATTTACTCGCGTGTGTGTAGTAAATTGTCTTGCATGAAAAGACTGGTATTACTCCTGCTTGCTCCGCTGATATGGGACGGCGGCAGCCATGCTGTTTATAGATCGAGTTACCAGCAGTCTGTCAGGCAGACTTCTCAATACAATTTATCCATCAAGCTTTTGCCTGACAATCATCGTATTGAAGTGACAGGTACATGGAGGTTGCCTCCTGCGCCAACCGGGAGAGATCAGATCGAGTTCTATCTGTCGCCGAAGATGGAAGGGCTTAGAGTGCAACTTCTAGAACCAAAAGCTTCTGCCCCTCTAAACCTACAGAGCAATCAAGAAGAAGACGGAGATACGAAGTGGATCTTCAAGACAACGCTGCTAATCCCTGCCGGCCAATCGGTATTGCTTCAATTCTCATATAGTTCAGATGGCCAACCCGCGCCGCAGTTCAACGTCAGCCCGGAAGGTTCCTTCGCCGGCGGCGGCGGCGAACTATGGTATCCGCAAGCGGCCTACAAAAACCGCGAGGTTGGGACCTTGCACTTCAAGGTGCCCGCAGGTGAGACCGCGTTCTCTAACGGAGTGCTCGAAAGCACTGCGCAGCAGAAAGCCAGAGGGGAGTTCATTTTTCGTGTCACCGAGCCATTAAAATTCGCATTCGCCAGTGGCAAATATACTGTTACACGGCGGGAGGGAGCTGTTCCCTTCAACCTGCATTTATTGCGTCCGAGAAAACAAGCGGGAACCATTCTAGACGGCTGCGCCAGGGCACTAACCTTTCTGACCAGCCTTTTCGGCAAATTCCACTACCGAGAGTTTTCACTTGTTGAAGTTAATTTTCCGACCGTCGTTCGTGGGACTAGCGAGTTCGGAGCTATTTTTGTCGACCGCTCGAAACTTGATGAATTTGATTTGGCCTATTGGGGGCACGAAATGGGACATCAGTGGTGGGGGCTGGTTGTCAAAAGTGCCCCTAACACGACGGGTCAAATGATGCTCTCTGAAGGCGTGACGCAGTTTGGAGGGTTGCTTGCGGTTGAAGCCGTCGAGGGGCAAACGGCAGCAGACGAGTTTAGACGCAACGGGTACAGAGGAAAAGGTCAATCAGCAAAGTATTACTTCCAGCTGCTACGCTCCGGCACAGATTTCCCGCTCACTGCCTACATTCCCAAAAACCAGAATGAAACTTTAACGATGCACAAGCTTGCCAACTCAAAAGGATTCATTCTCCTGGATATGCTCTCCCGAAGAATAGGGCGCGGGAGGTTCGCCGCTATTCTGCGACGGTTCATACAACAGAAAGCTAACCAGACAACTTCCTGGCAAGAGTTTCAGCAGACAATTGAGGCGAGTGCCAGGCAAGATATTCATTGGTTCTTTGACCAATGGTTTGAGCGCACAGGCGCGCCTGATTATCAACCGACCTGGAGGCAGGAAGGGAAAAACGTGCGCGGAATTATTAGGCAACCCGCGCCTTACTTTCGCGCCACCCTGGAAGTAGAAGTTAGCGGCTCTGGTCGTCGCTTGCTCAGAACGATTGAAGTTGTTAATGGGCGAACGGAATTTAACTGGACGGTGCCTTTCAAGGTTAATTCAGTGATCCTTGATCCGCATTACAAGGTGTTGCGATGGACGCCCGAGTTTCACAGCCAACCTGCGCGCTGATATATCCTTGTAAAATCCATTATGGAGCGCTCTCTAGATATTGGCATTGTGGGCGGGATGAGTCCCGAATCAACAGTGACTTACTACCAGCGCATCGTTCATAGACATCAGGCAGAATTCCACAACCATAATTATCCTCGAATCATCATCGCCAGCGTCTCCTTCCAGCAGTATGTGGCATGGCAGCATGAAGGGGCATGGACTCATATCGCTAGAGGGCTGGAGAGTGAGTTTCAAGCGGTGGCGTCTGCCGGAGCGGACTTTGCGCTCCTTGCGACGAATACCATGCACAAGGTTTTGCCACAGATTCACAGCCCTGTCCCTGTTTTGAGTATCCTTGACGCGGTTAGTCGCCAGGCAAAGTTAAGAGGCATCAAGAACATTGGGCTTACTGGAACTCGATTTACTATGAGCGATGGCTTCTACGCTCAAGGGCTGCAAGGTCGAGGTTTGTCAGTTGTGCTTCCAAACGCATCCGAACAGGAGACCATCCACAACATCATTTATAATGAGTTGATTTTTGGAAGGGTCAATCCGTCATCGGCAAGCAAGTTTATTGAGATTGCGCAAGGGTTACTGACGCGCGGAGCGGAAGCGATCCTTTTGGGATGTACCGAATTAGAGTTGCTTACTAGAGAATATCCTTCTCAGTTAAACTTCATTGACAGCACCAAAGTTCACGCCGATACAGCGTGGGAAATATCAATAGGTAAATTGTCTCTTTCAAATTAACCACGAGATATTCTAATCAATGCCGCAGCGAATAACTCATTGCAGCGGGCGCGGGATCACGTGCCCCTCAAACAATCTCATTCTGTTGTTGCTTGAATGCTGCTCGCCCGCGCGCGCTGAATTAGACCGTTCGGCGCTTCTTGTTACCAAAATTGAGATGAATTATGAGAAAGACTCTTACAATACTATTTCTTTTGCTGCTGTCGGCTCTGTTAATCGGACAGGCGAAGCCAACTCCTAAGTTCAAGCCTCTCGTTCTTACTCACGTGACTGTCATAGACGCTACGGGTGCGCCAGCTAAACCCGATATGTCTATCGTGATTGTAGTTGGTCGAATTAGCGGTAGAGCGTTACTCGACTTGAAAGATAGAATCCAGGTAGTGTGGCGCCGAGCGGCCGGCTGGACCATGACGTTCGGCGGCTGTTGGAGTCTTAAAGGTCAAAACAGTGGCACATGGATTCTTCCGCAAAGTTAAGAGCAGGAGTATTATCACAAAAGAATGGATGGGGTTTAGCGATGTCTGAGTCTGAAAACCTTAATGATGGAAATCTGCCGAGAAGGTCTTTTCTTGCGAGTGCGGCGGTGGCGATTCTTGGGCTGGCATTAGAGTCCAAAGCATCGGTTCATCAGTCTTCGGCGAAGACTTACGAATTCCTCAACGGGAGGTGGTTTGACGGGCGTAGGTTTCAAAAGTCGAAGTTCTACTCCGTGGGCAGAGTGTTGACCACGAGGAAACCCGCATCTATAGATCACGTCTTCGACCTGGCAGGCAAGTATGTCGTGCCGCCATTCGGCGACGCGCACAATCATTCTCTCTCCGGACCATTCAACGTCGACAGCATGATACGTCAGTACTTGAAGGACGGGATTTTCTACGTCAAGAATCCAGCCAACACTCAGCGCGACACAAACCTGATCAAGGGCAAGATCAACAAGCCCGACAGCGTTGATGCAATCTTTGCGAATGGCCCACTGGCAGCTTCGGGTGGGCATCCGCTCGAGTTGTATGACAAAGGTGCGGCTCTCGCCAAAGCAAAAAAGCCGGGGCCGGACGGGTCGTTTGAAAATTCTGCCTACTACATCGTCGACAATGAGAGCGATCTACAGAAGAAATGGCCGATGATCATGGCCGACAGATCGGACTTCATTAAGACGGAGCTTTTGTATTCGGAGGAGTTTGAGAAGCGGCGTGATGATCCTTCATATCATGGTTACAAAGGATTAGACTCCAAACTGTTACCTTTGATCGTGGCTAAGGCGCACGAAAATAATTTGGGAGTGGCTTGCCACATCGAAACAGCAGCCGATTTCCGCAATGTTCTGACGGCGGGAGTTGATGAAATCGCCCACATGCCGGGCTACTATCCTGATTTTTCTCCCCGCGCGAATCTGAGTTGGTTTCCGATTACTAAACAGGATGCCGCGCTCGCAGCCCGAAAAAAAGTAGATGTTGTAACCACGACATACGTTAGCCAAGCAGAACTCACGAAGCCGGATGAGTTGAAACAGGCGAGAGCGATCCAAGCCGGTAATTTGCGCTTGCTTCACAAAGCGGGCGTCAAACTAGCCATCGGCCCGGACATTTACGGTGTCACTTCGTTGGCGGAGACAATGAATCTGTATGACCTGAAAGTATTCGATAATCTCACGCTCCTTAAGATGTGGTGTGAGGCGACGCCGGAAGCAATCTTTCCGAACCGTAAGATCGGCCACTTGAAAGAGGGATATGAGTGTAGCTTTTTGGTCTTAAGCGGCGATCCGATTCAGGACTTCGCGAATGTCCGGAAGATTGAAATGAGAATCAAACAAGGTGAAATACTGTCAATGTAGGTGCATGATTTCATCGGACGCCGCCGGACAAATCGTTGGACCGGAGCGTGGGCAGGCACTCTTCAACTTGTTCTTTGGTTTCCACGTTGTTGCTAATCGCCGCGCCCGGTCAACTGGCGTTATGCGCTAGTCTTTCGAGGAACAAGCGTATGAGACGAAAGCAGGAAAGTTAAAACCCCGCGACGGGTATTCCATACTTGTTCTGTTAACACCTCACCATCTTTTCACGTCCTCTTAACGGTCTAGTTTTACCTACTCGTAATTGAATCTGCCCCAGGAGATTGTGCTTATGCCGAAATCCTTTGTCGTTAAAGTCGCGTTCTTCTTCTGCAGTATTTCCTTCGCTGCGGGACCAGCAGCACCTTATTCTCTTCAGCAAGAGTCAGCTGATTTGAGGCTCGAACCATATTCTCTGGTGACGGGTAGAGGTCAGAAAATAGATGCCGACTTGGGCTGGCTGACGGTACCGGAGAACCGGAGTAACCCTTCAAGCCGGTTGATCGAAATAGCTTTTGTGCGATTCAAGAGCACCGCCCAAAATCCAGGTCCACCGACTATCTACCTTGCCGGCGGACCGGGAGGCTCCGGCATCGATACAGCCAAGGGGCCTGCATTCCCTTTATTGATGGCCTTGCGGCAAATCGGTGATGTAATTCTGCTGGACCAACGGGGCACAGGAATATCTAAGCCCAGCTTGGTATGTTCCAAGGCTTGGGATTTTCCGCTGGGTCAGCCAGGCGCGCCGAAAGCAATGTTGCGACTCGCTAAGATCAGGATGAGCGAATGTGTGCATCAGCTGGAGAGCAGAGGTATCGACCTGAATGGATACAACACCAACGAGAGTGCCGATGATGTAGAAGCGCTATCTAAAGCTATCGGCGCAGCAAAAGTGAATCTATGGGGAATAAGCTACGGAACCCACCTGGCCTTAACCATCATCAGGCGGCATGAAGCGATTATCAATCGCGCCATCCTTAACGGAGTTGAAGGGCCAGATGAAGCAATGCTAAAGCTGCCAAGCACCATTCAAGGACAGCTGACCAAGCTCAATAACTTAAGTCACAGCGATGCGAAGCTCAATAATCTGCCTGAGATTCTTCCTCTAACACGGAATCTGCTCAATCAACTGGCTAAGAAACCAGTTACGTCTGAGGCTGTTGATCCTCAGACTAATCAGAAGATCAAAGTCACAGTCGGTAAATGGGATTTCCAGTTTTTCACGGCGAGTCCCATAACCCAGACATGGGGACTCAAGGGCTTGCCGTCCTTTTATTACGCTTTATTCAAAGGTGATTTCACGCCGCTGGCCCAAGCCGCCCTTAGCTTTCGGCGGGGACAAATTGGGTCAATGATGCCGTGGATGACTATTTGCGCTTCGGGTGCTTCGGAAGAACGTTCCCGAAGAATTAAGCGTGAAGCGGGGCAATCACTATTAGGAGATGCCATCAACTTTCCATTCCCTCAGATATGTTCGTTTCTGGGCAAGCCGAACTTGGGACGAGATTTTCGCGCTCCCGTGCGTTCCGCCGTACCTGTATTGTTTGTCAGCGGGACTCTTGATGGACGAACTCCAGTCGAACAGGCCGAAGAAGTTCAGAAAGGATTCTCACACGGCGAACATCTGGTTGTGGATGGAGCTAGTCATGGATTTGATCTGTTTTATTTCTTCCCGAAGGAAAGAGAAATCATGTTGGAGTTTCTGAAAGGGAATTCTATATCGACAACAAGAATTAGCATCTTACCCTTCCAATTTAATCCGGTGAATCCGTAGCAGTAATGACAACCGCCTGGCACGAAACAAGGACTTATATGAGAAGACCGATAAGGCTTTTTGCATTCTTGCTCCTGTTCGGCCATTTGAGCGGTTCTTTCTCGTTGACATGTGGGCGATCTCGACCAAGCAAGAATAACGGTCTAGCACTTGTCGGAGCAAAAATTTATCCCTCGCCTACGGCGCCACCAATAGCAGATGGCGTCGTTCTCATCAAAAATGGACGGATCGTTGCGGTGGGTGAGAAGCAACAGATCAAAATTCTCGGCGATGCTACTGTCATTGATTGTCGGGGACTGACGCTTGTCGCCGGATTCTGGAATAGTCACGTCCATTTCACAGAATCGAAATGGGAAAATGCTGCTGGTCTCGCAAAGGAACAGTTGAACCAACAGCTTCGAGATACGTTTACGCGATATGGATTCACTTCTGTTTTCGACCTCGGCTCATCCATAGATAACACGAAACTTATTCGTAATCGCATTGAGTCCGGCGAAGTTAATGGCCCAAGGATTTTTACTACCGGCACAGGCATAGTCCCTGAAGGTGGAACGCCTTTCTACGTCAAACCACTCAAATTCCCAGAAGCTCTCAGCCCAACGCAAGCAACTGCTTTGGTGCGTGACAAAGTAAAGAGTGGATCAGATGCGATCAAGATCTTCACCGGACCAATGCCTGTTGAGGGCGGTCCTCCATTAGTAATGCGGTTGGAGTTGGTCAGAGCTATCACCGCTGAAGCTCACCGTCACCGCAAGCTTGTCTTTACACACCCTGAAAATGACGCCGGCGTAAATGTTGCCGTGGACGACGGCGTTGATATTCTGGCGCACACAGCCCCGACTGGAACTAACTGGGATGACGCACGGGTTGCCAGGATGAAACGAGCGGAAGTCACATTGATCCC
>Ga0214473_10012083_pt1 | contig 10133 bp, 7 predicted proteins | sample RVTome_7_FD_203509 | JGI IMG/M metagenome (GOLD analysis project Ga0214473, IMG submission 203509) | Soil microbial communities from uranium-contaminated site in the Upper Colorado River Basin, Wyoming, United States - RVT98D197 | ecosystem: Environmental > Terrestrial > Soil > Contaminated >... | reverse complement strand
CGCCGTGGCCCCGAGCCAGGCCCCGCGCCCCTCGTCATCGGGGCCCTGGAGATAGGCAATGACATGGTGGGTGACCTGCGGGGCGGTCGGCCGTGCCTCGATCCGCCGGATCCACCGATCCTCCTCGAAGTCCGTCTTCACGAAGATGTAGCGGTAGTCCACCACCCCGCTGGCCGGCACGTCCTGCGGCTCCGGCAGCTCCACGACGGCGTCCGGCTCCTGCCCGAGCTGCCATCCGTCCACCCAGGCCAGCGGCCGGGGCGCGGCGGTCACATCCCCCTCGGGCGCGCCCGCCTCGATCCATGCGAGCACGTCGCGCCGGTCCCGCTCCGAGAGGGACGGATCGTTGCGGAAGGCGCCGTGCTCCGGGTTGGCGAACCAGGGCGGCATGCGTCCCTCCTCCAGCACGAACCTCACCATGCCCCTGAAGCCGAAGACGTCCTCGTATGCCTCGAGTGAGAAGGGCGCCACGCCGCCCGTGCGGTGGCAACTCACGCAGTTTTCCTGAATGATCCGTCCCACGCGTTCGTGATACGTGACGGACCGCTCCGGCACCAGCGCTGTCCGCTCGGCGGCAAGCTCCAGATAGCAGCCGGAGGCCTCCGTCTCAGGCACCTCCACCCGGCGCTCGTCGAGCACGGCGTCCAGCGCCGCAACCAGGTGGTGCTCACGCGGCGCGGGCTTGGCGAAGCTGATGCCGAACTGGTCATCCACGGCGCCGCGGTAGCGCAGCGTCCGGGCGGCGTCGATGACGAAGACCTCCGTGCTCACCTGGGCCTGCAGGAGCGTGGCGATCTCCCCATCCGGGTCCGCAACGTACGGCCCCGCCAGGCCGAACGTGGCAATGTCCTCATGGATCTTGGCGGGCGTGTCCTGCGGGCTGGCGTTCAGGTAGAGGAAGGCCACGCCGCGCTCACCATAGGCGCGCTCCAGCTCCGCCAGCCGGTGACCGTACTGCCTGGACACGGGGCATTCGGCGGTGCGCATCACCACCACCACCGCGCGGTGCTCCTCCAGCAAGCCAGAGAGCCGCCCACGCGCACCATCCACCGTCCGGAAACTGAAGTCGTGCGCCAGCTCACCAGGACGGAATCCGTACGCTCCGGGCGCTTCGGGCGGCACCATCGCGGGCGCGGCGAGCGCGCGGAACGCCATGGCGCCCGCGCCCAGGATAACAACGGTGACCACGACGCCTGTGGCGATTCGTGCCTGCATGGTGGAGCTCCCGATGTGCGGTTGGATCCGGCATGCCTGACGGCTGCGACGCACTCCCACTATCGCCCCGGCCTGCCGCTGAGGCAACAATCATGTATGGGCCCCACCGTGGAACGTGCCGCCAGGCGACGCTACGCGATGATCCGTGACGCGAATTCCGCTATGATGTCAGGGTTCGACTCTTGCATACCGCTCCAATGCATGTTTTCAACACAACCATGGAGGAAATTGTGAGGAAAAGTGTTTTCGTGCCGCTGCTCATCGCCGCCGTCGGCCTGGCGGCTTGCGACGATGACGATCCGACCGGCCCCGAGCAGGAGACCTTCACGGCCACCCTGACAGGGGCCGCGGAGCGACCGAATCCGGTCACCACCGACGCCACGGGCACCGCCACGCTGGTCTTCAACCCGTCGACGTCCACCTTCAGCTACACCCTGAACGTGAGCAACATCACCGCTATGACGGGCGCCCATATCCACGGCCCCGCCTCGGTGAACGAACCGGCGGGCATCCTGGTGCCACTCACCACGCCCACCGGCGCGTCGGTGACGGGCACGTTCACGAGCATCACCGGCGTCACGCTCAGTACGTTCCTGTCGCACCTGCGCGGCGGCATGACGTACGTCAACGTCCACACGGAAGCCAATGGGGCGGGGGAGATCCGCGGTCAACTGACGCAGCAGTAGCCACCCGCGCGCGCCGGGCTCCGGCCGATGTGAGGAGCCCGGCGCGCGCCCACCCGGGGAGGCACGGCGGAGCTCGCGCCGGCCATGATCCCGGGGGTGGGCCTCACCGCCGCGGCACCGCCAACGCGTTGAACAGCAGCGGCCAGGTGGCCACGGTCTGGGCCCGGTAATTGGGCTGGAACCCGAAGAGCACCACCGACCCCTCTCCCACCCCGGCCTCCACCACCGCCGGCCGCCCCGCCAGCTGCTCCGGTCCCAGGATCCAGCCGGAAGCAACCGGGTTCTCCGGGCCGTAGCGTGCCACTACGGTGGCCCGCGCCTCGTCCACCGCGAACGCCCGGCTGCTCCCCCAGTACCAGCCGTGCACCTGCGGGTCCAGGCCGGCTGTGAGCGGATGGCCGCCCGCCAGGTCGAGCCGCACGATGGAGCCGGGCACGTAGAAGTCCGTGTTGGGCAGATCGTCCACGGCGTCCTCGATGCCCAGACCCAGCAGCTCCGCCACGAACTCCGTGGCCTCCTCCACGGCCACGATGCGCCCGCCCTCCTCCACGAAGGCGCGCAGCGCCGCGGCGCCCTCCTCCCCGATCCCGCCCGTGTACTCCGCCGGCCGCGAGCCCTCCGCGTAGCCGCGCGTGATGGAGCCGCCCGACTGCGCCTGGAGCAGGATGACGTCGTAGTCGCGCCCCAGATCACCCGCACGCACCCGCGCGTCCTTCAGTGTGTCGTACGCCAGCTCGTGCTGATCGAACACCCAGCGCGTCCAGCCCCCCTCCATGGGCTCCTGCGCCGACTTGTAGTAGCCGATGCGCGGCGCGTTCGGACCGCGCAGCGCCGCCGGCAGGCTGAACGCAAAGTCCACTTCCCCGATCCGCTCCGAGAGCGCCGGCAGCGCCGCTTCCGCCACGGCCACGGCCTCCACGTCCATGAGCAGCGGGAGCGTGTGCGCCGTCACGTCGTAGGGGCGGAGCGGCGGCCCGCCCGGGTACTCCCGCAGGTCGGGATAGCGCTGCCGCTCGAGCATGGTCTGCGCGAAGGAGGCGTAGGGCTGGCGCATGGGCACCACGTACGTGCCTGCCGGGTAGGTCCGCCCGCCCGCGGTGAAGGCCGCGGTGGCCCGGTGCACCTCCACGTCCCCGAGCGTGAGCGTGCGGAGCACGTAGGCCAGTCCGCTCTCGTTGTCCTGCTCCGCGGGGATCACCCACATGGCCGGCCACTCCGGCCAGCCCTCCACCGCGCGCTGGTTGACACCGTAGAAGTTCTCCAGCCAGTACCGGCGGTTGCGCGCGGCGTTGCGCAGCAGGGCCATGGCACCCGCGTCCATGTAAGCGACGATCTCCGGGAGACCCCAGCGGCCTCCCTCCCACGGCGCCGGGAAGTTCCAGCTCCGCTGCGCGGCGTCGTAGTTGCGCCCGCCACGCACCCGTTCGGCCGGGACGTCGGTGGGCGAGGCCAGGTTGGCCGAGGCCGTCTCGCTCAGGATGCGCACGCCGCCGTGATAATGCATGTAGGCGCGCGCCGGCGTGAACGCGTCGTAGGTGGCGTTGATGACCGCGCCGCGCTTGCCCTCCGCCAGCAGGCTGGCCGCCATCCAGGAGCCGAGCTGGCTGACGCCGGCCGTGAGCGCCGGATCCACGTTCGGCTCCCAGGGCTCGATGTAGGGCGGGAAGAAGATGCGCGCGCCGCCGCCGCCCATCTGGTGGATGTCGTGCACGATCTGCGGGTGCCACGCGTTCTGCGCGCGCACCGTGTGCACGGTCTCCTCCTGCGTGAAGGCGTACCAGTCGCGGTTGTTGTCGTGACCCGTGTAGTAGTGGTAGAGCCACGGCGGGGAGGTCCCCTCGAACGGCCCGCCGACGGTCTCCATGTACCAGTCCGAGACCCAGTCGGTACCGTCCGGGTTCAGCGAGGGAATCTGCAGCAGGATGACGTTGTCCAGGATCTCCAGCACATCGGGCTCGGTAGAGCTGGCCAGCCGGTGCGCCAGCCGCCCCGCCACCTGCGCGCCGCCCACCTCCGTGGAGTGGATGTTGTGCGTGATCATGGCCACGGTGCGACCCTCGTCCAGCAGCCGCGCCAGTTCAGCGTCATTCCGAATGCCGCGAGGATCGGCCAGCCTGCGCTGCACCTCCTGCAGCTCAGCGAGCCGGGCATGGTTCGCCGCGCTCGTGATGGTGAGCATGATGAACGGCCGGCCCATGGTGGTGGTCCCTAGCGTGTCCACCCGCACGCGGTCGCTGGTCTCCGCCAGCCGCGTGTAGTAGGCGCTGAGTCGGGTCCAGTTGGCCAGTTGCCGGTCCTCCCCCAGGTCGAAGCCGAAGAACTGGCGCGGCGTGGGTACCTGCTGAGCGGCCAGCGGGCGGGCCAGGGAGGTGACCGGTTCCAGAATCGACGAACTGGCCAGGAGCAGGGCGGCGAGCAGTGGTGGCAGAGCGCGGCGACGCATGACGACCTCCGGAGTGGATGACGCTTCATGGTAGGGCGCGACGCGGCTCTCCGCCATCAGGAGGTGGGCCCTGCCCGCCAGGGCGCCCGGGCTCAGCGCTCCAGCCGCGCCACCAGCCAGTCCGCCAGCGTGCCCAGCAGGGCGCGCACCACCGCCGTGTCCTCGAGGGTGGCGTAGCCGGCCGGACTGCCGTCGGCATCCCGCAGCATGAGGTGGTTCACGTCCGGGAAGACCCGCACCGTCACATCCGGGTTGCCCCCCTCCCGGAGGGCGGCGGCCAGCTCTGCCGCCTGATCCGCGGTGACCTGGCGGTCGGTGGCGCCCTGCAGGATGAGGACGGGCGTGGCCTTTACCTGCCTGGCCACGGGAAGGGGGTCGTGCTCCAGGAAGAAACGCAGCCACGGCTGCCTCTCGGCCCCCTCCACCAACTGCTCCCGCGCCGCCGCAAGCGCCGAGTCCCGGCCGGCGGGTGTGAGGGACGCGTTGGCTTCGACAGCCTGGCGCTGCTGGTACGCGATGATCTCCCGCCCCGTCCGGGCCGGACCGGCAATGAGGACGATGCCCGCCAGGGCCGGATCCGCTGCCGCCACCATGGGCGCGATGAGCCCGCCTTCGCTGTGCCCCACGATCCCCACCCGCGCCGGGTCGATGTCCTCCCGCGCCCTCAGCCAGGCCATGGCGGCACGCACGTCATCGGCAAAGTCGGCCGAGGTGGCGCTGGCGGCGTCTCCGGTGGAGGCGCCGAAGCCGCGGTCGTCCAGGCGCAGCACGGCCACGCCGCGCCGGGAGAGCGTATCGGCAATCTCACGGAAGGGCCGGTAGCCCCGCACCATGGGGATGGCCTCGTCACGATCCTGACTGCCGGAGCCGGTCACGAGCACCACGGCGGGCACCCGGTCGCCGCCCCCCGGCCGTGTCAGGGTGCCCGCCAGGACGTGCCCGGCGGGCGTCCCGATACGCACGTCTTCGGCGGTGTACGGAGCGCCCGGAGGCGCGGCGTAGTCCGGTGGGGCCGCGGCGGGTGGGCGGACGTGGCCCGCCACCCTTTCGAAGGCCAGCTTCTGCGCCTGGATGGCGCCCGCCAGCAGCCGGCCCTCGGCGTCCGTGCGCGCCTCCACCACGCTGCCGGCAATCTCCAGGGTGACCGAGTCGGCGCCCCGCCACCGCACGTGCACCGGCACCGTGGCCCCGCCCTGCACCAGGAGCACGGGCACGGCCACGCTGTCCCCGCCCAGCGCCCGCGCCCGACGAGCAATCTGCTCGATGAGCATGAAGGACGGGTTCACCAGCGGGACGGCGCCCCGCTGCGTGGCCATGCGCTGGGGGGGCATGCCCGCCGGCACCGTGAACTCTCCCAGCGCCGAGTCCCCACCCAACGTCAGACGGAAGCGCTGTCCGGGTGTGCCCGTGGGATCCGTGCCCGGCTGCCAGGCGGTGAGCTCCAGCGTCTCCACCCTGGCCCGGGCGCCCAGCCCCAGTACCAGGTGCAGGCGCCCCAGCATGGCACCCGAGAGATCCGCCTCCACGCGGCCGGGGGTGCGGGAGACGTTCTCCACCGCGAAGGTGTCGGTCCCCATGCGCACCACGAATGCGTACTCCTCGGCCCCCTGGCTGAGCGCCATTCCCGGAAGAGCCGCAATACCCAGCGCCACCATCCACCCGGTGCTCCACCGTCGCCGTGTGGCCTGCCTCACCGCTCCTCCTCAAGCACCACCGCGGTTCCATAGCACATGATCTCGGCGGCGCCGCTCATGATCATGGACGTGGTGATGCGCATGGCCGTGATACCGTTGGCGCCGAGCTGCTCGGCTTCCTCCTTCATGCGGTCGATAGCCTGCTCCCGGGACTCCGCCATCATCTTGGTGTATTCGCGGATCTCGCCGCCTGCCAGGTTGCGCAGCACGGCCTGGATGTCCCGACCCACGTGCCGCGCCCGGATGGTGTTGCCGCGCACCAGCCCGAGCACCTTCGCGACCCGGTAGCCAGGGACGCCTTCCATCGTGGTGACGATCATAGCTGCACGTCCTTGTAACGGGTCTCTTGCCATTCCCTGTACTGCTCGTAGCCGATGCCCACCAGCAGCAGCGCCACGCCGATGACGGCCGCCGTCCCGGCCAGCCATTCCAGCGTGATCTCGGCGCGCCACCATTCGTAGATTGCCAGCCCACCCCAGATGGCGGCTCCCGCCACCAGCAGCACCCACCCCATCGGCTGGGTGATGCGCCGGTGGACGCCCTCCCAGACGCTGCGCCGCTCTCCCCGGTAAGTTGCGTTCCGCATGGCTCCTCCCAGTTGTCGCAGGATCATCGCTTCCCGGGCGCACTCGGTGCACCCCCGCACGTGGACCTCCACCGCCACGCTGTCCGCCGCTTCCAACTCGCCGTCGATCCAGGCGCCGAGGCGCTCACGGGGATGGCCGCCGCCCATACCATTCATGACACCGCCTCCGCGGCGGTGGCGCGCGCGAGCAGCGCCCGCTTGAGCGCCTCACGGGCGTGGTGCAGCCGGCTACCCACGGTTCCCTCGGGCACCCCGACCTCACGGGCGATCTCCGCGTAGCTCATTCCCTCCATCTCCTTCAACACAAGAACCTGCCGGTAGGCGGGACCGAGCGTGGCAAGGGCCGTCTGCACCTCCGCCGCCAGCTCGGCTCGCTCCAGCGCCGCCAGCGCCGTGGCCTCCACCCGTCCCGCCTGGCTCTCAGCGGCGTCCTCCACGGCCGCCCGCAGCCGGCGGTGCGCCGCCCGCAGGCCGTCCAGGCAGCGATTGCGGAGAATGACCCGGAACCAGGGCCCGAAGCCACTCCCGCGCTCCAGGCGATGCAGCGTGCGGTACGCCCGCACGAAGGCATCCTGCACCGCGTCCGCCGCCTCGTCCGGGTCGCCGAGCAGCGCCTCCGCCAACAGGAGCGCCGGTCCCTCGTAGCGGCGCACGAGCGGCTCGAAGGCGGTGGTGCTGCCGGCACGGCAGCGCTCGATCAGGGTCCAGTCGCTGGTTGTCTCCACGATACCTGAACGTATCAGCGTCCCGGTTTCTTCAGCAGGGTGCCCCACCTTGCCGGACCACCGCCCATCCCCGAGTGTAAACGCACACCCCACGAACCCGGCCCGAACCGTGCACGCGCAGCGGGCCGGTGAGCGGACGGGGGACGTCGCTTACATCTTCGTGACGCGCAGCGGGAGCCGGCCATGCGCTATACCACCTATCAGAAATATTCGGGCAGCTTCCTGGACGCGCTGAACATCCAGGATCTGCTGGAGCGCATGGCGGACTTCCTGCTGCAGAGCGGGTTCGAGGGCGGGCCGCACTTCCATCCGTGGTGGGGCTGGTCGGGGGACGAGGATGACCACTCCCTGGACAACCTGAAGCAGGCGCTCCTGCAGGCGCTCATCGAGAGTGATCAGCTCACGCCGGAGATGCTGGCCGAGTTGCGCGGCGAGGGCAACGACGCGGAGATCCGGAAGCGCATCGCGGAGCTGCTCGACGAGCTGGTGCGGAAGCTGGTGGAGGAGGGCTACCTGAACGTCACGCCGCAGGCGCCCGCCGGCCACACGGAGATGAACGCGGACGGCACGGTGGACGAGGCGCGCGCCGCCAGCGAGCAGGTGGAGTTCAACCTCACGCGCAAGGGCGTGGACTTCCTGGGCTTCCGCACGCTGCGCCACCTGCTCGGCGCCATGGGGCAGTCGAGTGCCGGCAGCCACGACACGCCGCGCCTGGCCACGGGCATCGAGGCGGACGCCGCCAGCCGCCCCTACCAGTTCGGGGACACGCTCAACCTGGACATCCCCGCCACGCTCACCAGGGCGCTGGCGCGCGGCGGGCTGGAGCTGCCGCTCGAGCTGGACTACCCCGACCTCATGGTGCACCAGGCCGAGTATCGGAGCTCGTGCGCCACGGTGCTCATGCTGGACGTCTCGCACAGCATGATCCTGTACGGTGAGGACCGCTTCGGCCCGGCCAAGAAGGTGGCGCTGGCGCTCAGCCACCTCATCCGCACGCAGTATCCGGGGGACACGCTGGAGGTGGTCACCTTCGGCGACCGCGCGGAGCAGATCCCGCTCTCCCGCCTGGCGCAGGCGCGCGTGGGGCCGTTCCACACGAACACGGCTGAGGGGCTGCGCGTGGCGCGCCGCCTGCTCATGGGGCAGAAGAAGGACATGCGGCAGATCATCATGATCACCGACGGCAAGCCCTCCGCGGTCACGCTTCCCGACGGGCGGGTCTACAAGAACCCGGCGGGGCTGGACCCGAAGGTGGTGCGCGAGACGCTACGCGAAGTGAACGCTTGCCGGAAGGGCGGCATCGTCATCAACACCTTCATGCTGGCGCGCGACGCCCTGCTGGTGCGCTTCGTGGCGGAGGTCAGCCAGCTCACGCGCGGCAAGGCTTACTTCACCAACACCATGACGCTGGGGGAGTATGTGATGCGGGATTTCCTCCGGAAGAAGACACGCCGCGTGCGTTAGCTCTGAAGCGACGTCCCCTGCACGCTCCATCGCCCGACTCACCACTCCATCGTGCCGTCCGACTCACCACTCCATCGTGTCGCGCGCCATTCCCCCGATCTGGTCCAGGGCGCGCTGCAGGCTGCGGATGGCTTCCTCCAGGGAGCGACGGATGCCCTGCAGCGTCTGGTTCTCGACGGACGCTGGCCCGGTCGGCTCCACGTCTTCGACGTCCACGGGCGGCGCCACCGGATCGAGCTGCCCTACGAGCGCCTGTACGGACGCGTCGAGCGTGGGGTGCATCACTACCTGGGCGGCGTCCGCCAGGATGATGCGCCGCAGCTCGGGGAACTCGAGCGTCTCGGGCTTCAGGAAGACCGGTTCCGCGTACAGCAGCGCGTCACCCAGCGGGATGACCAGCAGGATGCCGCGCATGACCTCCGAGCCCACCTGTCCCCACAGGGTGAACTGCTCCGAGATGATGGCGTCATTGTCGATGCGCGCCTCCACCTGGCTGGGACCGTCCACGTGGCGCCCCGACGGGAAACGGTAGAGCACCAGTTCACCGTAGCCCGCGCCGTCACTGCGCGCCGCCATCCACCCCACCAGGTTGTGGCGGTTGGCCGGCGTGAAGGGCTGGATGAGGAGGAACTCCTCGCGCTCCTCACCGGGGAGCCGTGCCACGATGTAGTAGGGCCGCAGCGGCTCGGAGCGGCCGAACGATGTCTGCACCGGCACGGACCACTGGTCCTCCTTGTTGTAGAAGACCACCGGGTCCTGCATGTGATATTCCAGCAGCATCTGCGTCTGGATGCTGAACTGGTCGAGCGGCACCCGCACGTGGCCGCGCAGCTCCGCGGGCATCTCCGCGGCGGGCTTGAAGAGGTTCGGGAAGATGCGCTGATAGGCCATTACCAGCGGATCCTCGGGCTCGAAGACGTACAGGTCCACACTGCCGTCGTAGGCGTTCACGACCGCCTTCACGCTGTTGCGGATGTAGTTGAAGCTGTTGCCCCAGCCGGTGGAATAGGGGTAGCGGTCCGTCACCGTGTAGGCGTCCTGGATCCAGACCAACCGGCCGTCCGCCACCACGCTGTAGGCCTGCCGATCCCTCAGCAGGAAGGGCGCGAGGGTGGAGAACCGCTCCGGCACCTCCCGGCGGAACTGGATGCGGCTCTCCGAGTTGATCTCGCCCGAGATGAGGATGTTCAGCTCCCGGAACTCCAGCGCGAACATCAGCCGCCGGAAGAATCCGGAGAGCTGCACGCCGCCCTGTCCCTGGTAGCTCGTGTAAACGGGACCGTCGGTGCCCGGGTAGTTGAACTCCTGCATGTCAGAGTT
>Ga0214473_10012081_pt1 | contig 10133 bp, 9 predicted proteins | sample RVTome_7_FD_203509 | JGI IMG/M metagenome (GOLD analysis project Ga0214473, IMG submission 203509) | Soil microbial communities from uranium-contaminated site in the Upper Colorado River Basin, Wyoming, United States - RVT98D197 | ecosystem: Environmental > Terrestrial > Soil > Contaminated >... | reverse complement strand
GTGTCTTCGATGATCTCCAGATTCCCTTCTGCGGTCAGGCGCAAAGCGTCCGTGACGTGCAGCATCCATGACTTGCCGAAGATAGTGACGACCGGCGTCTCGGCTTTGAGCAAAGACTGAATACTTGAATCTTCAGCGCACGATAAACTGTTCCGTCGCGTTGCTCCGAACGCAGCAAGCCGCGCATGTTCCAATTTAAGGGTCCGTGCCTTATGGAAGAAGTCCACGTCACGCGGGTTTGAGCCGGGCCAGCCGCCTTCTATAAAGTCTATGCCGAACGCATCGAGTTGAAGGGCAATGCGGCACTTATCCTCAACGGAGAAGTTGATGCCCTCGCCCTGCGTTCCATCACGCAAGGTTGTATCGTAGATTTCGATCCGGCTAGTCATATCCTTCTCGGGTTACTCTTCAACGAGATGACTGTCAGTCACGGCGCCAATGCTGCTGCTGGAGACCAGGGCGGCATATTTCGCCAGCACGCCAGAGGTATAGCGCTGCCTCGGTGGGCGCCAGGCAGCGCGGCGTCTATGCAATTCCTCGTTTGCGATATTCAGTTGTATTAGACGCGTTTCAGCATCGATAGTGATTGAGTCGCCTTCCTGTACGAGCGCAATGACGCCGCCCACTGCCGCCTCGGGCGCTACATGACCCACCACCATGCCGTGCGTTCCCCCCGAAAAACGACCGTCCGTGATGAGTCCGACAGCGTCGCCGAGACCAGCGCCTATGATCGCCGAAGTAGGGGCGAGCATTTCGCGCATGCCAGGGCCACCTTTCGGCCCTTCGTAGCGAATCACAATCACGTTGCCAGGTTTGATTTCTCCAGAAAGGATCGCCTGCAGGCATGATTCTTCGGAGTCAAAGACGCGGGCCGGTCCGGTGATCCTGGTATTACGCACTCCGCTGATCTTTGCGACCGCGCCTTCCAGCGCTAAGTTGCCACGCATGATTGCCAGGTGGCCCTGCGGATGGACAGCATCCTCCCACTGCCGGATCACATCTTGATCTCTTCGCGACCTCTCAGGCACATCTTTGAGCACATCGGTTACCGTCTCACCCGTGATGGTTAACGCATCCCCGTGAAGCACTCCATGTGCGAGCAGCATCCTCATCACCTGCGGAATTCCACCTGCCTTGTGTAGATCGGTCGTGACGTATTTCCCGGAAGGCTTCAAGTCACACAACACCGGCACGCGCGGACGAATTCTTTCAAAGTCATTCAGCGATAACCGCACCCTTGCAGCGTGGGCGATTGCTAGCAGGTGCAACACTGCATTGGTTGATCCACCGATGGCCATGAGCACAGCAATCGCATTCTCAAGACTCTTGCTGGTAAGAATGTGTTGGGGCAGTATCTCTTTGCCCACCGCTCTTGCCAAAACTTTCGCGGAGCGGGCAGCGCTCTCCGCCTTCTCCGGATCTTCAGCGGCCATTGTGGATGAGTAAGGCAAACTCAGGCCCATTGCTTCGATCACCGAAGACATTGTGTTTGCCGTAAACATTCCCCCACACGAGCCATAACCCGGACAGGCGCGCCTCTCGACCTCCAGCAACTCCAGATCGCCGATAGTCCCGGCACTGTACCGACCCACTGCCTCGAATGCGCTAACCACTGTTAGATCCTCGCCGGCGTAATGGCCCGGCTTAATCGTGCCGCCATAGACGAAGATAGCGGGAATGTTTAGCCGCGCAATCGCAATCATGGCCCCCGGCATGTTCTTGTCACAGCCACCAAGGGCCAGCAGCCCATCGACACACTGTGCCTGGCACACAGTCTCAATTGAATCAGCAATAACCTCGCGTGACACGAGTGAATACTTCATGCCTTCCGTGCCCATTGAGATACCGTCGCTGACTGTGATCGTCCCGAACATCTGAGGCATGACGCCCGCCTCGCGCAACGCAGCAACGGCCTCTGTGGCCAGCACATTCAGTCCAGCATTGCAGGGGGTGATCGTGCTGTACGCGTTAGCCACGCCGATGATCGGTTTCTCGAAGTCGCCCTCACGGAATCCTACAGCGCGCAACATTGCCCGGTTCGGCGTACGCTCGAATCCGGACGTAATCAAACTGCTTCGCCTGTTGTTATTCATCGTTGCGCGCCCAATTGCAAAACACCGCTTGGTATTCTCCTGAAGCCGTTGCCGAGACAGCTATGTGTCAGGCGTACCAACCCAATCGTGCAGGTCACTGAGCCGCTTCAGTTGAGTGCTTCTGAGAGTGGCTCTGTATCGTCCGCTGCGAGGTTCCGCGGTTCACTCAGCAACTGCGAGGTGACTGTGCGAACGATTCTCATGAACGCCTGGGCCGCGTGCGAGTGTGCATCACTGTGCCGTCTCGCAATCCAGAGGGTGCGTTCCTCACGGAAATCCTCGAGTTTAATTACCACTAACTCGCCCCTGGCCATTTCTTCCCGAACACACATGAGAGGCACAAAGCCTACCCCCATGTTCTTAGCGACCATCTTCTTTATCGCCTCAATAGTTGCACTCTCGACTCTGATGTTTAGTGGCGTTTGGAAGCGCGCAAAGGCTTCTACCACCTTCTCATGGAGGGAAGAGGAGACATCCTCCATAATCACAGGCTCTTCTCCGAGATCTGTGACCAGCGCTTGCTTGTCCCGAGCCAACTTGTGCTGCGGACTCGTGATCAGGACCACTTCGTCACGCATGATTAACTGGGCCTCCAGTTCCTCGTCCTGTGGTGGGTACGCCAGCAGAGCCAGTTCGATCCTTCGGTCCTTCAATTCAAGAAGCAATTTATCTGATTGCTTACAGATTACTTCTAGCTTGATCCGCGGGTATTTCTGATAAAAAGATTGTGTCAATGCGGGGAGCACATAGAAGCTGATACTCTCGGGAGCTCCTATACGAAGAGCGCCTCGTCGCAAATGGCTCAGTTCATCCAGAGCAAGGATGGCTTCATCGCGCAGCGCAAGCACTCTTTTGGCGTATTTGTAGAGTACTTCGCCTGCCTGAGTAAGTAGGTAGTCGTGGCGCTCGGAGCGATCGAACAAAGGAGAGCCAATCTCTTCTTCCAACTTCTTAAGAGCAATGCTCACTGCCGGTGGTGTACGAAATACACGTTCGGCCGCACGATGAACGCTTCGTTCCTCAACGACAGCGACCAACATCTCCAATTGCTTTAGTTCCATGACTCAGTTTGAATAGGCCTTCGGTCAGGGCAAGTCGCTGTAGCTGGTGAGCGCTGGCTCAGGCGCAACGAGCCGCAGCCAATGCTTATATTTCTCTTCCTGACCGGCGGTAGCAGCAAAGAAGGCTCTCTGGATCTGTGCAGTGACCTCTCCCCGTGCTCCGTTACCAATATGAGTCCCGTCCACTTCTCGAATTGGCGTTACTTCGGCGGCGGTGCCGGTAAGAAAAGCTTCGTCCGCTGTAAGCAGTTCCTCAAGCTGCAGCGCTCTTGTCTCTAACGTGTAGCCGAGGTCGTGTGCGATCTGAATCACCGAATCACGAGTTACTCCCAATAGTATGGATTGGTCCTCAGTGTTGGTTAGAAGTTTGCCCTGACGAACAATAAACAGGTTTTCACCTGAACCTTCCGCAATATCCCCATAAGAATCAAGCAACAGTGCTTCGTCATAGCCCCGAGCTGCCGCGTCGCGGATAGCAAGAATCGAGTTGAGATACTGACCACAGGCCTTCGCCGTAGTCGGCATCATTTGCGAGTGAAACTTCCGCCATGGGGAAACCGTCAAGCGCACGCCTCGTTCCAATCCTTTGGCGCCGAGGTAGGGGGCCCAGGGCCAGGCAAGCACAGCGACCTCAACCGGTGTGGAACGCGGGTGTAGACTTAACAATCCGCTTCCGCAGTAACATATGGGTCTGATATAACAACTTTCGAAGCCATTCCACTGAATTACCTCAGAGACGGCCGTGGTGAGTTCATCATGGGAGTAGGGAATTGTGATTCCATAAACTTCCGCAGAGGCGAAAAGACGGTCAAGATGCGCATCGAGACGGAACACAGCCGGGCCATCGTTTGTTGCATAACACCGAATGCCCTCAAAGACGCCGCTTCCATAATGCAGCGCGTGAGCCGAAACATGCAGCGTAGCCTCTTGCCAGCAAACGAGCTGGCCGTTCATCCAGATCCACTTTGTTTGGTCAAATGTCAATGCTTAACTCCTGGCGATGTGGGTCAGACAGCCCATAGATATTGATCCGGATCATCGTGGAGAACCTGGTCCTCCCCATTGAGCCAATCGCTCCGGGTTGGAGCGCAGATGTCCAGGGCGATTGTGTCTTCCAGCGCTTCGGAAGAGTGCTCAACGCCTGGCGGGATCCACAGCAGCTGATTCGGACCAATAGTCACATCACCGCTTGGCAGGCTAAACCGCCAGGCCCCCCTCAACACCATGATCACCTCTTCATTTTTGTGGGCGTGAGGCTGCGTGATGGAGCCCTCTTTCACCTCCACCCTGGCCACCGTGATGTTGTCACCGATGGCTACTTTCCGCAGATAGCTGGCGGAGATGTCCACCGGTTTCATGCTATTCCAGTCGTAGAAATTCATACTCCCCTTCCAATCAGTTCTTTGCTCGATCAACGAGCTTGGCCCGCGAAAGCCAAGGCATCATTTCTCTCAGCCGTACTCCGACAACTTCGATCTCATGTTCCAGCCCGGCAGCTTCCAGTTGTTTGAATCTGGGCTTGCCTGCTTCGCATTCCGACATCCATTCATCAGCAAACTTGCCTAACTGAATATCTTTAAGAATCTGACGCATCTCGCGGCGTGCAGATTCATTGATCACCCGCGGCCCTCTGGTTAGATCGCCATATTCAGCGGTGTTCGAAACCGAGTACCTCATGTTGCCAATACCGCCTTCGTAGATCAGATCTACAATCAGCTTGAGTTCATGGAGGCATTCGAAGTAAGCCATCTCGGGCGAGTATCCCGCTTCTACAAGCGTTTCAAAGCCCGCCTCGATTAGGGCAGTGAGTCCGCCGCACAACACAGCTTGCTCGCCAAACAGATCGGTCTCTGTCTCCTCCTTGAAAGTAGTTTCCAGAATACCGGCCCGTCCGCCTCCAATAGCTGAGGCGTACGCGAGAGCAATCTGACGGGTGTCTCCGCTGGGGTCTTGACGGATTGCAATCAAGCACGGAACGCCACGCCCTTGTGTGAACTCATAACGTTCGAGATGGCCGGGCGCTTTTGGCGCAACCATAAAGACGTTCACATGTTCTGAGGGAACAATCTTTTCGAAGTGGATTGAGAAGCCATGTGCGAAGGCCAGGTAGCTTGCCGGTCTAATGTTAGGCTCAATCTCATTTTTGTAAATTCCCGGCGCCAACTCGTCAGGTACAAGCATCATTACGATATCGGCCATCGCAGTAGCATCGGAGGTATTGATCACGTCCAAGCCGGCGGCTCGCGCCTTTTCTCGGGAGAGACTCTCCGGCCGCAGGCCTACCACCACATCGCAGCCAGAATCCTTCAAGTTGTTGGCATGGGCGTGTCCCTGGCTGCCGTAGCCTATGATCGCAATCTTCTTGCCTGTAAGATTTTCAAGATCCGCGTCTTTGTCGTAGTAGACTTTCATGGGTTGTCGTCTCCCTGTTCTGTGTGGTGGTCAGTCTTTTTCTTATCTCAGTAACTGCGAGTTCTGCTCTACTCTCTTCGCTGTTCGTCACCGGCAATCGTCCAATCGCCAGCGTCCCTGCGCGGACCATCTCGTGAATGCCAAACGGCGCCAGCAACCGAAGCAAGGCATCGATTTTGTTGCGGTCGCCAGTAGCTTCAACCGTGATGGCGGATTCTGATATGTCAATGACCTTCGCGCGAAAGACACCGACTAGATTGAGTACCTCCTGGCGCGCCAGCCCCGGTTCAGCATTGACGTGAATCAGAACCATCTCGCGCTCCGTATGATTCAAGGAGGTCAAGTCTACTACTGACAATACTCTGATCTGCTTGTTTAGCTGTTTGGTGATTTGTTCAACGATCTGATCATCGCCACAGGTGACAAGGGTCACACGCGAAACCTGTGGGTCAAGGGTTTCTGCTACCGTGAGACTTTCAATGTTGTAGCCGCGAGCGCTAAAGAGTCCTACGATGCGTGCCAGCTCCCCAAATCGGTTTTCAACCAGAATCGCCAACGTGTGTCTCATCGCAAAACCATCTCCTTAAGTCCAGCGCCTGGCGGGATCATTGGAAAGACGTTTTCCTCCTCGGAGACGACGATGTCCATTACCACAACGCCTTGCGTCGACAAGCCCTGTTCGAGTACGGCAGTCAGCTCACCAGGCATAGTGGCGCGTAGACCAATGGCGCCATAGGCCTCAGCAAGTTTGACGAAATCAGGCGTATTCTTCATGCCAACCGCAGAATACCTGCGATTATAAAGGAGGTCTTGCCACTGCCTGACCATGCCCAGATAGTTATTGTTCATGACAATAATTTTGGTGTTCGTATCGTACTGAACCGCAGTTGCCAACTCCTGAGCGGTCATCTGAAATCCACCATCCCCTACAAAGGCAATTACCGGGCGATCGGGGAAGGCGATTTGCGCTCCCAATGCGGCCGGAAACCCGAAGCCCATGGTCCCCAGACCACCAGAAGTTATTGACTGACGTGGCCCGTTGAAGCCGTAATATTGCGCCAGCCACATCTGATGTTGTCCAACGTCGGTTGCGATGATGGCGTCGCCTCCGGTCAGCCGGTAAAGCTCCTGACAAAGAAACTGAGGCTTGATCACCTCGTCAGAATTCTCGTAGGCGAGGGGAGCAAACTGTTTCCATTCCTCGATCTGCCGCCACCAGGGAGCAATCCTTTCCGCACTCGGCAACTGTCGCTCATCCGACAGCAACTCGAGCATCTGCCGCATCACAGTCTTCGCATCGCCCACGATTGGCAGGTGCGCCCGCACGTTCTTACTAACCGACGAGGCATCTACATCGATGTGAACGATTTCTGCCTGAGGCGCAAACTTCTCAATTGCTCCGGTCACACGATCGTCAAACCTTACCCCGATCGCGATAATCAGATCCGAATCCGAGATCGCCATATTGGCCCAGTAGGTCCCATGCATTCCCAACATGCCCAGGCACAAAGGATGGCCGGATGGGAAACATCCCAGTCCCATCAGGGTCGGAGTAACGGGTAGTTGTAATTTCTGTGCCAACTCCAACAATTCGTCTGAACCGTTTGCATGGATGACCCCCCCACCCACATATAGGATGGGCCGCCTTGCGTTAGTGATCCTCTCAACCGCCTCTTTGACCTGCTCGGCGTTACCGCGTGAAGTTGGACGATAACCCAGGAGTTGCACATCCTCGGGATAGAAGAATGGGGCTTGTTCTGCTGTGACGTCCTTCGGAATGTCAATTACCACAGGACCAGGCCGACCAGTACCGGCAACGAAGAAAGCCTCTCTGACAACTTCAGCCAGCTCGGCTGCCTCACGAACCATGTAGTTATACTTTGTGCAAGGTCGTGTGATTCCAACTGTGTCAACTTCCTGAAAAGCATCGGTACCAATCATCTTGCGAGGCACCTGGCCGGTGATAACCACGAGAGGCGTGGAATCCATGAAGGCGTTTGCGATTCCCGTGACTGCATTCGTAGCACCCGGCCCGGAGGTTACAAGCACTACGCCAACACGACCGGTGGCCTTCGCGTAACCTTCAGCCATGTGGACCGCGCCTTGCTCGTGGCGCGCAAGAATATGCCTGAGGTTATGCCGTGTATCGGCCAACTCATCATATATATGGAGTACGGCGCCACCTGGATATCCGAAGATGGTATCCACACCTTCCTGTACAAGCGTTTCACACAGTATGCGCGCGCCACGCATCAGCTCTCGGGACGGTGATTGGCGGTCTTCTGTTTCGCGGTCGCTTGTTCGTGCTTTTGCGGTAACTGAGCTCATGAATTTGGTCCTGTTCCCGACATTTCCAATCTCTGGCAAGCGAAAAGGCCATCACCTTTTTGGATGATGACCTTTGTTGCGGGTTCCTAATCTAGCAAATCGCCGGTCGTCATCCGCTGCTCTCAAGGAGCACAATGACGCCAATAATAAATACGCCGATCGATAGGAAACTGGAGGAAAGTTGATGAAATAGCGAAGTAGCCTGGCTACCTGGCCTATTGGTTCCTGCGTTGGATTTTAAGAGTGTCACAGTTGCTTGCATGAAATGGTCGTCTGGATAGTTTCGACAATCTGTATGAGTAACATGAATCCAGAAACCCGGGCAATTTAATTGTTTTTAACGCAAGTTAAACGAAATGGGGCTGCTCTCGAGGGACGCCGCATTGCCTCCAAGCCGCAGTCCAAGAGGGGTCTCAACCCCCAAAAAGCTGCTATTAATGAGAACAAGGGAGATGCGAGGAGATTAATTTCCGCTTATTCCAGGTTAAAAACAATAAAATATACATTCCGGGCCAGCTCCTATAGAGTCGCTAACGGTCGTCCACGTTATTCTTCAAATGCGGATTTACTACTCGTTCTACTGCTTCGCCTTTCCTTACCGCTTTTCGTTTAACAAGAGGAGCGGCTCTCGGCGAAGCTTGTGCACTGTCCGGCAATAAGTTCATTTAGACATACAGCACTTAGATCGCTCAGCAGCCGCAACCTCTTCCGAAGAGAGAGGTCGCGGCTTAGCTTTTTCATGAGCAAATTATTCAAGGTAAATCTCTTCGATTGGTTGAGGAGAAAGACATGAGTATTGAGGACTGGCGGGCGGAGATAGACGGGATCGACGACGAACTGCTCCAACTGATCAACAGGAGAGCGCGGCTGGCGCTCAAGATAGGCGAATTGAAGCGTTCTACCGGCCTGTCTCTTTGTGATCCTGAGCGTGAGCGGCAGGTAGTCCTGCGAATGCAGACATCAAACACGGGCCCCCTGGATGCCCGCGCGATCACCCTACTCTTCAGGTTCATCATCCGCGAGTCGCGTCGTATAGAAGCTGGCCTCGCAACAACCAATTAATCAGGTATTGTGAAGGTAGTTCATGACTAATTTCAGACTGAGAGCAAGTATCCTCTTTTGAGGAGAACATGGCGCTTTCAGCAGGTAGCTCGGGGAAGTGATCGATCCTGGGCCTCAAAAGCAGTTGTTAATTTCGCTAGAATTCAGAGGAGTACCAAGATGATTGTTAACATGAAGGCTGACGCTACCGACGCAGAGATACGCCACGTGGTGGAACGTATTGAGGAGTGCGGCTATCAGGCGCATATCATCCGCGGATCGGAACGTACAGTCATCGGGGCTGTGGGGAGCAGTGATCGCCGGAACGAAATTGCGGCATTGCAGGCCGCACCCGGTGTCGAAGCCATCGTTCCAATTGCCCATCCCTTCAAGCTTGTGAGTCGCCAGTTTCGACAGACTCGCACTGTCATCGACGTTGCGGGAGTTAAGATCGGAAACGGTAATCTAGTTGTGATAGCGGGTCCCTGCTCAGTCGAATCGCGCGAGCAGTTGTTGCAGACGGCCAGAGCGGTGCAATTGGTTGGAGCCAGCATGTTGCGTGGGGGCGCGTACAAACCTCGCACTTCTCCGTACGACTTTCAAGGTCTCGGTGTCGAAGCCCTTGAGTTACTGAGAGAAGCTAGTCGGGAGACTGGCTTACCGGTCGTGACCGAAGTGATGAGCACCGAAGACATAGACATAGTGTCGGAGTATGCTGACATGCTCCAGCTGGGCGCACGTAATATGCAAAACTTCGCATTGTTGCGCCGTTTGGCCAGCAATCGACGACCAATTCTTCTCAAGCGAGGGCCCGCAGCGACGATCAAAGAATGGCTTCTTGCAGCCGAGTACTTGCTTGCCGGCGGAAACCCCAATGTCGTCCTGTGCGAACGTGGAATAAAGACGTTTGAACCTGAGACGCGCAACACTCTCGACCTTGCGGCGGTTGCCCTGGTAAAAGAATTGTCCCACCTGCCCGTTATTGCCGACCCGTCACATGGCACAGGGAGACGCAGCCTCGTACCTCCAATGTCAAAAGCAGCCATCGGTGCAGGCGCAGACGGATTGATGATCGAGGTTCACCCGTGTCCGGAGCGAGCACTCTCTGACGGACCACAGTCGATGGATCTTGCCGGCTTCGCAGAAATGATGCACGAACTCGGATTCCGGCGACCTGTCCCTGCGCAGGTTGCCTGAC
>Ga0214473_10012079_pt1 | contig 10136 bp, 8 predicted proteins | sample RVTome_7_FD_203509 | JGI IMG/M metagenome (GOLD analysis project Ga0214473, IMG submission 203509) | Soil microbial communities from uranium-contaminated site in the Upper Colorado River Basin, Wyoming, United States - RVT98D197 | ecosystem: Environmental > Terrestrial > Soil > Contaminated >... | reverse complement strand
CGTACTGACCATCGGCCGCCAGTTGACCGAACCGCTGGAGATCCACCTGGGGATGAACGCCGAGCAGGCCCGCGACCGGGCAGCCGAGCTGCTCGAGATGGTCGGCATCCCACAGGCGCGCGAGCGCTTGAACGACTACCCCCACCAGTTCTCGGGCGGGATGCGTCAGCGGGTGATGATTGCCATGGCGCTATCCTGCACGCCGCAGATTCTCATCGCCGACGAGCCGACAACGGCCCTGGACGTGACCATCCAGGCGCAGATTGTGGAGCTCGTCAAGCGCTTGCGGGACGAGATCGGGATGGCCGTCATCTGGATCACCCACGATCTGGGCATCATCGCCGGCATCGCCCGACGCGTCATCGTCATGTACGGCGGCTACATCATCGAGCACGCCGCCGTGAAGGAACTCTACGCCAACCCCTCGCATCCCTACACGATCGGGCTCATCGGTAGCCTGCCGCGCCTGGACATGGTCAGGGAACGCCTGACATCCATCGACGGCCTGCCGCCCGTACTATATGAAGAGGCCAAGTCGTGCCCCTTCGCTCCGCGTTGCCCCTACGTCCAGGACAAGTGCCGGCAGGAGAACCCTCCGCTCATGGAGGTGGCGCCCAAGCATGAAATCGCCTGCTGGGTGGACGTCAAGACCGGAGGGCTACGCTCATGACCGGCGCGGACAACAACGTCCTGCTGCGCGTCGAGGGCCTGGTCAAGCATTTTCCCATCACGCGAGGCATCATCTTCCAACGCCAGATCGGCGCCGTGCGCGCCGTCGATGGATTGACGTTTGTCATCCACAAAGGCGAGACGTTCGGCCTGGTGGGGGAATCGGGCTGCGGCAAGTCGACCACCGGGCGAGCGATCCTGCAGCTTCACCGGCCGACGGCGGGCCATGTCTACTTTGAAGGCGTGGACTTGGTGGACCTCGACCGAGAAAAGCTCCGCCACATGCGAAAGCGGATGCAGATGATCTTCCAGGACCCCTACGCCAGCCTGAATCCCCGCATGACCGTCGGCGAGATCATCGCCGAGCCCCTGGTGGTCCACGGCGTGTCGCATGGGAACGAGGCCCAGAAGCGGGTGGACTACCTGCTTGAGCTGGTGGGCCTCAATCCGGCTTTCTCCAACCGCTACCCGCATGAGTTTTCAGGCGGCCAGCGACAACGCATCGGCGTCGCCCGGGCCCTGGCCCTTCAGCCCTCGTTCATCGTCTGCGACGAGCCGATCTCAGCCCTGGACGTCTCGATCCAAGCCCAGGTTGTAAACCTGCTGGAAGACCTGCAGAACCAGTTCGGCCTGACCTACCTGTTCATCGCCCACGACCTGTCGATGGTCCGCCACATCAGCGACCGGGTGGCCGTGATGTACCTGGGGGTGATCGTCGAGCTGGCCGGTCGGGACGAGCTGTACACCAAACCGCTGCACCCCTACACGTTCGCCCTGCTCTCCGCCGTTCCCGTGGCCGATCCGCTGGTCGAGGAGCGGCGACAACGTGTTATCCTTGAGGGAGACGTTCCCAGCCCAGCCAACCCGCCTTCGGGTTGCCGCTTCCGCACACGCTGCTCCTACGCCACCGAAATCTGCGCGGAGAAGGTCCCCGAATGGCGCGAGATGGTCAAGGACCACTGGGTGGCCTGCCATCATGTTGCCGAGGGCGGAATCCCGCCCTGGAAACGCATGTAAAGGAGGTGAGGACCGGGGCAAGTGTCGCAGTCGTCTTGTGAGAACGCCAAATGCAATTCCGTCGAATACCCACTAAGGAGGGGAAGGATGCGTACGAAGCTCTTCAGCCTAATCTCGCTGCTCATGATGGCGAGCCTCGTTCTGGCGGCCTGCGGCCAGGCGACCCCGGTCGTACAGACCGTGATCGTGGGCGGCGAGGTCCAGGTCGTGACGGCCACGCCCGGACCGGCGCCGGCCGGTCCCAAGGTAGTCAGGGGCCACTTCGGCGCAGGGGCGGGCGACGTGCCGACGCTCGACCCGGCCCTGTCCACCGACACCTCGTCCGTCTCGATCGTCAACTCCACGACGATCGGTCTGACGTGGATGAATGAGGCCGACGCCACCCTGCACCCGGGGATGGCCGAGACCTGGGACATCTCCGATGACGGCTTGACCTACACCTTCCACCTGCGCCAGGGCATCCCCTGGGTGCGGTGGGACGGAGAACAGGTCGTCGAGGTGATGGACTGCGAAGGCGCGGTCCGCAATGTGACGGCGCACGATTTCGAGTACGGCATCAAGCGCGCCGTGGCGCCCGAGACGGCCTCGGACTACGCCTACGTCATCGGTTTCGCCGTCCGCGGCGCGAATGAATACAACGCCGGGGAGGGCTCCGTCGACGACGTGGCCGTGAAGGCGATCGACGACTACACCCTGGAAGTCGGGTTCCTCGAGGATGTTGCGTACAACATCAACATCATCGGCCTGTGGACCGCGCACGCAACGCCCAAGTGGATCATCGAGGGCGATGACTGCACCGACGCCCGCGGCGACCGCTGGAGCGAGCCGGGCTTCAATCAGAGCTACGGCCCGTTCGCTCTGAAGGAATGGGTGCACGACTCGTACATCACCATCACCAAGAGCCCCTTCTGGCCTGGGACGCCCGAGATCCCCCAGCCCGCGCTCGATGAGGTGACGCACATGCTGGCCCTGGACGAAGCGGCCGCTCTGGCCGAATACGAGGCCGGCAACCTCGACTTCGTGTCGGCACCTTCGGCCGAGATGCAGCGCATCCAGGCCGACCCCGTGCTGTCGCAGGAGTTGCGGATCGCTCCGAGCCTGTGCACCTACTACTACGGCTTCAACACCCAGGCGCCCTTCGTCGATGATGTGCGCGTCCGGCGCGCCCTGTCCATGGCGCTCAACCGCCAGTCCTTGATCGACAACGTGCTTCAGGCCGGCCAGCAACCAGCCCAGTGGTTCGCCCGGCCGGGCCTGGTGGCCGCGCCCACGATGGACACGCACCCCGACCTGGGCATCGAGTACGATCCGGAAGCCGCCGCTGCCGAATTGCAGGCCTACCTGGACGAGAAGGGCCTGACCGCGGCCGACCTGGACATCACCCTGATGTTCAACACTTCGGCTGGTCACCAGCGCATCGCCGAAGCCATCCAGCAAATGTGGCGGGACACCCTCGGCCTGACGGTCAATCTGACCAACCAGGAGTGGCAGGTCTTCCTCGACACGATCCGCGACCCGGTCGCCACGCCTCAGATCTACCGCCTCGGCTGGTGCCTCGACTACCCGGATGCGAACAACTTCACCCGTGAAGTGTTCGCCAAGGGCGGTTCGGCCAATCCGCGCGAGGGCGGTGGGATCAACTGGCTGAACGAGGAGTTCGAGGGGATCGTCGTTGAAGCGGCCACGGAGCGTGACGAAGCCGCGCGCGTGGAGCTATACGCGCAGGCCGAGGAAATCCTGGTCGACACCGACGCCGCGATCATCCCGATCTACTGGTACACGAACGTAACCCTGACGAAGCCGTATGTGACCCGCTCCTACCCGGTGAGTGGCCACAACGAGTTCACGCAGTGGGATACCAGTAAGTAGGTCGGACCAACCTTGTGGGGGGAGGGGTCAACCCCTCCCCCCACATGCTCCCTCCGCCCGCCTGCGGGGCGCCGCCCTGAACCACCAGGGCGTCGGCCCGGACCGGGCTGAGGGACCCCGCTTCAGGAGTTGGTCATGGGACGCTACATCGTCCGACGACTGTTGTGGCTAGTGGTGGTGCTCCTCATGGTGTCGATGGTCACCTTCGGGCTGATGCATGCCGTCCCAGGCGGCCCGTTCGACCGGGAGAAGGCACTTCCCGCCGAAATCATGGCCAACCTCAATGCCCGGTACCACTTGGACGAACCGCTGGTCGTTCAGTACCTGCGCTATCTGTACGACATTATGGCCCCGCGGCTCTCCCACAGTCCCCCCGGTGTTTCGGTTCTGGACGACGCCCTCATCAATATGCGCGTTGGGGACAGCAGCTGGGTCAAGTGGATGAACTTCGGCCCGTCCTACGTTTCCCGCAATCGAACGGTCAACGACATCTTCCGCGACAACCTGCCCATCTCGTTCCAGTTGGGATTCATGGCGATCGTACTGGCCGTCCTCATCGGCCTGCCTCTGGGCATGCTGGCCGGGCTCAAGCAGAACACGGCGTGGGACTACTTCGGGATGAGCGTCGCCATCCTGGGGGTGAGCGTCCCGGTCATCGTCCTCGGGCCGATCCTGATCGCCATCTTCGGGGTCGTGCTGAAGTGGCTGCCTCCAACCGGCTGGGGCGCCCAACCGCCCTACGTGCTGGGCATCTTCCCGTCCAAGATCGATCTGGAGTTCTTCAAGTACGCCATCATGCCGGTCTTTGGCCTGGGCTTTGCTCAATCGGCGGTCATTGCCCGCCTGACCCGGGCCAGCCTGCTGCAGACCATCCGCGAGGACTACATTCGCACCGCACGCGCCAAGGGTCTTTCCGAACGCCTGGTCATGACCCGCCATGCACTGAAGAACTCCCTCATTCCGGTGGTGACCGTCCTCGGCCCGATCTTTGCCATCCTGGTGACGGGCACCTTTGTGACCGAGCTGATCTATGGCATTCCGGGCATGGGTAAGTACTTCGTCACGAGCATCAGTAACCGCGACTACCCGGTGATCATGGGCACGATCCTGCTCTTCGCTTTGCTGCTGGTGATCGCCAATCTCGTGGTGGACATCGTCTACGCGTTTCTCGACCCGCGCATCCGGTACGAGTAGCCGGGGGAGGTAGGGATGGCTGTCCGAGCAGATATGCTTCGGGCCGGCGCGGCTGGCCTGCCACTTACGCGCAAGCGTGAGAGCCTGTGGCAAGACGCCTTCGGCCGGCTGATCCGCAACCGGGCCGCCGTGGTCGGCGGCGTGATCGTCATTGTGCTTGCCCTGACCGCCATCTTCGCCCCGGTCGTCGCCCTGCGTCCATACGACCAGCAGGTCCTAGACGAGCATGACTCGGTGCCCTCCTGGCTGCTCAAAGTCTTCCCCTTCATGTCCGGCTACGTGTCACTCAACGAGGCCTACCCGTTGGGATCCGACTACGTCGGCCGAGATCTGTTCAGTCGCCTGGTCTATGGAGCGCGCGTGTCGTTGATGGTGGCGCTCATTGCCCCGATCATCAGCCTGCTCATCGGTGCGACGTACGGGAGCATTTCGGGCTTCTTCGGCGGCCGGACCGACAACCTGATGATGCGCATCGTGGACATCCTGTACGCCTTCCCCACCCTGTTGTTCATCATCCTGTTGATGGCTTTCTTCCGCTCAACCTTCGCCAAACCCGACACGGGGACGTTCACGTATGCCGTTGCCCAGCTCGACCAGAGGATGGGCGGCATGCTCTTCATCTTCGTTGGCATCGGCATCACCGCCTGGGAGACGATGGCCCGGTTGACCCGCGGCCAGGTGCTGTCGGTGCGGGAGAAGGAGTTCGTCGAGGCCGCCCGGACGGTTGGCTCGAGCAACATCCGCATCATGTTGCGGCACATCCTGCCCAACATCGTCGGCCCGCTGGTGGTGCAGGAAACGCTGACCATCCCCACCTACATTTCCTATGAGGCCTTCCTGTCGTTCATCGGCCTGGGGGTCAATCCCCCGACGCCTTCGTGGGGCATCATGATCTCCGACGGCTCGCGGGTGGTGCGAACTTATCCGAACCAGGTGCTCTTCCCGGCCGTGGCCCTGGCCATCACCATGTTCGCCTTCAACTTCCTGGGCGATGGGCTGCGCGACGCGCTCGATCCGCGCCTGCGCGGCACGCAATAGCCGTCCGCCGGTTGTCGTTCTGAGCCCTGCCGCCGAGCCCCGCTAGGGCTCGGCGGTGCTCCCGGTCCAGGCGGCAGGCCCGCGGAGGGGCGAAAGGGAATCCGGCTGACGGCCGCGCTCGGAACACAAGCGCGCCCCCGCCGATCTGGGAGGAAGGCATGGCCATCGCACTCACGCATCGCCCTCGCCGGCTTTGGCTCGCCATCGGCCTGGTCGGCGCCAGCCTTCTACTCTCTGCCTGCGCGACCGAAGCGATCACGCCCTCACCAGCCGCCCCCACCGCCGCCCCCACCGCCGCGCCGGCGGCGGCAGTCGATCCCGGTTCCCTGACGCGTCAGGTGGAACGCGCCGAGCCGATCTATCGGTTGTGGTGCAAGACGTGTCATGGAGATGCCGGCCAGGGGCTGACGGTTGAGTTCCGGATGACCTGGAACGAACAAGATCAGAACTGTTGGCAGTCGAAGTGTCATAGTGAGAATCATCCGCCGGACGGCTTCATCCTTCCACGCACGGTTCCCGCCGTTGTAGGGCCCGGGGCCCTGGGCAAGTTCGGCACGGCCGCGGATCTGTACGCCTTCATCCGCGCCGCCATGCCCTTCCAGGACCCGGGTGTCCTAGAAGACCAGGATTACTGGGACCTGACGGCTTACCTGCTGCGCAAGAACCACCTGCCTCTCGACGACTCGGGCGTCGGGCCGGGCAACGCTTCGTCGATCGAACTGGGATCTTGAAGGGCAGCCCGCGCCTTCGCAGGTGCTGGCGCCCTCCCCTCGGACCACTGCAGACGGACCACTGACAACTCGTGAGGTGAGGGTATACTCTCCTGCGGCGCGACCGACCGTGCCTTCTGGCGGGCGGCCGCTTTTACGACCGACGGATGGTGAGGATCCCGCCTTGACCATGGCCGAGTCGAACGTGCTCTCGTCCCCCACGCTCCTGGAAGTAGAAGACCTTCGCACCTACTTTTTCACCGACGACGGCGTTGTCAAGGCCGTCGACGGCGTGACCTTCTCCGTCCGCCAGGGCGAGGTGTACAGCCTGGTGGGCGAGTCGGGCTGCGGAAAGAGCGTCACCGCGTTGACGATCCTGCGCCTGATCGACAACCCCGGGAGAATCGTCGGCGGTTCGGTCCGGTTCACAGAGATCCCCCTGTTGGAGCTGGACGAGCGCGAGATGACCGAGCTGCGCGGCAGCCGGATCTCGATGATCTTCCAGCAGCCGCAGTCCAGCCTCAACCCGGTCTTCAGCATCGGCGAGCAGATCGCCGAGGTCCTTCAGCTCCACATGGCGATGAACAAGGAGCAGGCCTGGTCCCGCGCAGCCGACCTCCTCGGGCTGGTCGGCATCCCCGACGCCGACAGCCGCCTGCACGCGTACCCGCACGAGATGTCGGGGGGCCAGGCCCAGCGGGTGATGATCGCCATGGCCCTGGCGTGTGCGCCGGCGCTGTTGATCGCCGACGAGCCGACGACGGCCCTCGACGTGACCATCCAGGCGCAGATCCTCGACCTGATGCGTGAGCTGCGCGCCAAGACGGGGACGGCCATCATCCTGATCACGCACGATCTGGGCGTAGTGGCCGAGATGGCCGACCGAGTCGGTGTGATGTACGCCGGCGAGATCGTCGAGCAGACGGAAGTGCAGCGCCTGTTCGACAAGCCCCTGCATCCCTACACCCAGGGGCTGATGGCGTCCATCCCGGTGCTGGGCAAGGTCCAGCATCGGCTGGAAGTGATCCCCGGGTCGGTGCCGAACCTGATCGATCTGCCGCCGGCCTGCCGGTTCGCGCCGCGCTGCAAGTCGCGGCTGCAATACCAGCTCGACATCTGCACCGAGCGGACACCCAGCCTGATCGAGCACGAACCCGGCCATACGGTTCGCTGTTGGCTATACGAGCACGCCGAGGGATTTCGTGCCCCGTTGGCGGCCGGGGGGGACCGGCAGGGATGAGCGAAGCCACCCACGACGGCCAAGCCCTCATCGAAGTCAAGGACCTGGTCAAGTACTTCCCGGTGCGCGGGGGTGTGCTCCAGCGTGTGATCGCCTGGGTCAAGGCGGTCGACGGTGTCAGTTTCATCATTCGAAAAGGCGAGACGCTCGGCCTGGTGGGCGAGTCGGGCTGCGGCAAGACCACGGTCGGGCGGGCGATGCTGCGCCTGGTCGAGCCGACGGCCGGGTCGGTCCAGTTCGATGGCACCGATGTGCTGAGCCTGCGAGGCTCGTCGCTGAAGAGCATGCGCCGCAACATGCAGATCATCTTCCAGGACCCGTACTCGTCGCTCGATCCCCGCATGACCATCGGCGAATCGGTCGGTGAGGGCCTGCGGATTCACGGCATCGGAACGCGCGAGGAGCGACGGGGAGTTGTGCTCGACACGCTCCGCAAGGTGGGCCTGGAGGCCTATCACGCCCACCGCTACCCGCATGAGTTCTCCGGAGGGCAACGCCAGCGCATCGGGATCGCCCGGGCGCTGGCGCTCAGGCCCAAGTTCATCGTGGCGGACGAGCCCGTCTCGGCGCTGGACGTCTCCATCCAATCGCAAGTGCTCAACATCCTGAAGGACCTCCAGGAGGAGTTCCATCTGACGTATCTGTTCATCGCCCACAACATGAGCGTCGTCGAGCACGTGTCGGATCGCGTGGCGGTGATGTACCTGGGCAAGATCGTCGAGTTGGCGCCTCAGGAGGAACTCTTTCGCAATCCGCTGCACCCGTACACGCAGGCCCTCATGTCGGCCATCCCCATGCCGGATCCGCGCCTTCGGCGACAGAGGATCCTGCTCCCCGGCGACGTCCCGAGCCCGCTCAACCCTCCTTTCGGATGCCGATTCCATCCCCGATGCCCAGTGGCGTTCCCGCACTGCGCCGTGCAGGAGCCGCGCCTGGCGGAAGTCAGCCCCGAACACTGGGTCGCTTGCTGGCGAGTGGAATAAGGCCCGGGGCGAGCGAAGAGCTGCCCCGGAACGTTTGGCAAGGCGGCCTTCGCCTCACCCCGTCCCCCTCGCGCAGCAGCCTGTAGGCCTCTCCGCTGAGAAGCGGCCTTCGACAGGGCAGAGTCTGGCGGAGAGGGGGTAGAGAATCTCAAGGAGGCGGGGGCCGAAGGCACCCGCCTCCTTGAACACCTCTCCCCTCCCCCGGCTTAGTTGCCCACTGATGTCTTCCCTTTCGCTGGGGGAGGGGTAGGGGTGGGGGTGAAAGGCAACCACCCTTTTTGGACAAACTGCTAGAATGGCAGGTATGCCGGGACCGCGCGTCCTCTTGGTTGACGACCAACGTCAAGTCACGCGCATGTTGCGGACGAGCCTGGAGTTGTCGGGCCGGCCGTATGAGATCAGCGTCGTCGCATCGGCCGAGGAAGCCCTGCTGGAGCTGAACCGCGGGCCGATCGACATGGTCGTCACCGATCTGCGCCTGCCCGGCATGACCGGGTTGGAGCTCCTGGCGCGCATCCGCCAGACGAACCCGCGGATGCGAGCCATCCTCATCACCGGCCAGCCGACGCCCGATGTACGCCGTCAGGCCCAGGCCCTGGGTGTGGTGGCCTTCCTGCCCAAACCGGTGGGGACCAACCTGTTTCTGGCCGCCGTCGACCGCGCCTTGCAGCCCGGGGTCGAACCCGCCCCGCCGGAGCTGAGCGGGGATAAGGCGCTGTTGGCGGAGAAGCTGATGACCATGCGTCGCGAGCTCGGGGCGCGGGCCGGCTTCCTGATGAACCGGCAAGGCGAGTACGTCATGCGGGCCGGGGACATCGCCGACAGCCAGTTGGACGAGATCATCGGCGGCGTGATGCAGGCCTTCACGCAAGGTCTGCAGGCAAGCCTCGGGATGGGCACCGACTCCCCGCGCAACTTCCTCCATCTCGACGGGAATCCGTACCGGCTGTACCTGACCAACGTCGGCCGCGAGTACGCGCTCTTGATGGCCTTTCGTGGGGAACAGGAGCCCTGGCAGATGGGGGCGATCTTCCATTACGCTCAGCGGGTAGCGGACGAGCTGCTGCCTCTCCTGCCGACCCTGGCCACCATGCCGGCGATCCCGAGGGGAAAGCCGGAGCCCGTTGCCGAGCCGGCCGCGCCGGTCGCGCCGGCGCCGGCCTCGGCGCCGGTCGCTGCGCCCGTAAAGCGACAGGCCGATTCCCTCGATGCCGAGACCTTCTGGGAACAGGCGGCCGCCGGCTCCTCCGGTCAGGCGCCCGGAGGGGGCGAGGCCCTGAGTTACGAGCAGGCGCGCAAGCTCGGCCTCCTGCCGGACGACTCCAAACAGTAGTCAGTCCTCAGTCATCCATCGTGGGTTGCCTGCATCGGTGCCTCGGGCCTCGCGCATGTCGGGCGAAGTTTCCTGAGTTTGCG
>Ga0214473_10012078_pt1 | contig 10136 bp, 9 predicted proteins | sample RVTome_7_FD_203509 | JGI IMG/M metagenome (GOLD analysis project Ga0214473, IMG submission 203509) | Soil microbial communities from uranium-contaminated site in the Upper Colorado River Basin, Wyoming, United States - RVT98D197 | ecosystem: Environmental > Terrestrial > Soil > Contaminated >... | reverse complement strand
ATGGGCTACAAAGCCCCGAAATCGTGTCAAGGCGACCCGGCTTTCATAGTTTCTTCGGGGCTGGCTGAAACCTGACCGTTCACATGCCGGCGGCGAAAATGCTTGCCGCCTAAACTGTCACGGACCCGGATCGGCTGGTACTGCTACGCTATGTTCTTCCTTACCCCAGCGGGGCAAAGGGCTGTAGCCACCGGTGGAGTCCCGAGGCACATCGGGACGGAACCGGGGGACGCGTTGTTTGCAGCGATACCGCCCCGGCGCGGCGGTGGAAAACGTTTGAGGGACATGTCGGGGGGTTGTCACCGCGGTGGGCCTCCTCCGCGCCGCCGGGGCGGAAAGAGTAATGCGATCCGGTTTCCACGGGTTCCGCGTCGCGCGGCTGCGCCCGCGCGACGCGGAACCCGTGGCTACGGGCCGCGGCCCCTCCGGGGCCGAGAATCCTCGATTGCAACGGCAGGTGGGGACGCTGGGCGACTACGGCAGCGCCCCCTCCGGGGCCGAGAGTGCTTGATTGCCGGATTCCTTGGCAAACATAGCGTTGTAGTGCTGACAGCCTGTTGAACAAATGTCGAACGGCGGTGCGCCGGTGCGGTTTCGACCCGGTTACGGCCGCCACGGGGGCGGCCGCTACCTTGTTCAACAGGCGGCCGAGCCCGATCCGAAGCCGCCGGGTGGCAAGGCCGGTCCGGAATACGGCACGCTCGCGTTTCCCTCGGCCCGACGCCGCGGATGAGCCCGGGGCAGGTGGCCACGGGCGCCGCCGGTCGTCGAGTACGCGGTTGTGTGCAGGGCCTCCGAACGGAGCGGTGGCGCGCAGGGGATCAGACGCCTGCCTTCGTGCGTGTTTGGCGTCGTGGATGGCCGCCTCCTTACCAAGGAGGGGACGGGAGAGAGGTCGCCGAGGGCTGAGGCAACCCCCCTCAATCCCCCCTTGCCAAGGGGGGAGGCCAAAAGACGCTAAACACGTACCCGACTTGCAGGCGGGCTGGGCACGGGACGTCTTGCAGCATCGCCGCCGGCCTGAGAAGGTGGTGAGGACGGGCCGTTGGTGATTCTTGGGCGCGAGGAAGCGGCCAACGTTGCCGGTGAGCGCCTCCCGCCCATTGCGTCGCGGCGGGGCCGGGGCTCACACGGTTGTGCTGCGTGACCTGTCGCCGTTGTCGGCGACAGGGTGCGGCAGAGGGCTAGACCGCGGGCCGATACCAAGGAGCGCCCCTTGTCGGCGACCGAGTGAGGCGGCGGGCTACTTGTTCGACGCACCCTATTCTTCGGGGCGAGAGGGTCCGCGGGCTTGCGCCCCGCGGCTCGTTTCGCGCGCCCGCAGCCGAATGTCAGGCTGCGACGGGACACTACACACCGGGGCCGATACCAAGGAGCACCCCTGGTCGGCGACCGGGTGGGGCAGAGGGCGAAGCCGGTGGCCGGCCGGGTTCTCCTATGGAGCGATCGCCGCAGCGCGGGCGGCGCGGTGACAGGTCGAGTCACATACGTGAGCCGATGGGGAGCATGGCTGGGGCTCAATTCGTCCACGATGGCGCTTTTGGGCGCCATCCTGCTGGTGACGGCCAGCACGGAACTGTGGTCCCCGCTGGTGCCGGAGTACCTCAAGGCCCTGCGCGATCGGGCCCTGGCCGGCGACGCCGCCACCATCCTGCTGATCGGGGCGTACGGGTGGTATCGGGACGCTCTGGAGGCGGTGAACTACTACGCGGGCGGGGCCATCGCCGGGCGGTTCAACACCCGGCGGTCGCTGCTGGCGTTCAACGTGCTGCCGCTGGTGGGGCTGGCGATCCTGGGCCTGTGGGATTCGCCGGTGGGCGTGTTTGTGGCCGTCCCGTTCATCTTCGTGTGGGACAGCATCGCCGGTCCGGCCACCATCACCGTGGTGGGCGACAGCCTGCCGCCGGACCGGCGGACCATGGCCTTCTCGTTGCAGTCGATCTTCCGCCGCCTGTCGCGCGTTTTCGCCTACTGCCTCAGTGCCGTGCTGGTGGGGTCCTTGGACCGGATCAACGGGGTGCGCGTGGGGGCGGGGCTGGCGGTGCTGCTGGTCGGGGCAGCCATCGCGGTGCAGTACCGGTACATGCGGACGGTAAGCCGGGACGCGGTGCAGATCCTGCATCGCCCGAGAGAGCTGCTGCGACGGTTCGACCCGCAACTGCGCCGGTTACTGGCGGCCGACGTGTGCGCCCGGTGGGCGGAGGGGATGGCTGGGCCGTTTGTCATCCTGTACTGCGTGCCGCGGTTGTCGACGGACCTGGCCCACGGGGCAGCGTTGTACGTGGCCGTCCTGCTGAACATTCAGGCGGTGACCAGCGTCATTTGCTACCTGCTGGTGGGACCGTTGGCCAGCCGCGAAGGGCTGGGCAAGAAGCCGTACATCGGTCTGACGTTCGTGTTCTTCGCGCTGTTTCCGGTGGCGGTGGTGGTGCTGGGGGAGACGTTGGGCGCCGCGGGTCTGATGCTGGCGTTCGTGGTGGGCGGGCTGAGGGAGATCGGCGAGCCGGCCCGCAAGGCGATGGTGGCCGATTTGGCCCCCGCCCAGGTCCGGACGCAGGCGATCGGGCTGTACTGGAGCGTGCGCAGCGTGGCGGTGATGGGCGCCTCGCCGGTAGGGGCGGGGCTCTGGCTGCTGGGCGACGGGGTGAGGATCGGTACCGGACCGATGGTCGCATTCCTGGCGGCCGGGATGATCGGGATGATCGGGGCGCTGGTCTTCTTCGCACGATTCGGGCGCACCGAAGACGCGGGTTGAACCGACGGAGCCCGGCAGACCGCCGCTTTTCGCGGTGTCGTTGAACCGTCGGTCCGCCGCCCGCTATAGTTGCGGCGAATCGAGCCCGTCCCGTGGAGACACCGATGAGTCTGCTGACCGTGTCCATCGCCGCCGACACCCTGGCTGCGGTTGTGGAGGGCGCGGAGAAAGCCTCTCAAGGCGGGGCGGAGGCCGTCGAGCTGCGAATAGACGCGTTCGCGGACGACCCGCGGGCGCTGGCCGAGCACCTACGGACCCACCCGGACCGAACCTGGATCGTCGCCTGCCGGGGGGTCGCGGAAGGGGGGCGCTGCCGGGCCGACGCTCGCACCCGCGCCGCCCGGGCCGCCGCTGCGGCCGGCGCGCACGCCTACGTCGATTTCGAGTTGGCGGACTGGTCGCGAGAGCCGGCCGTCCGGGAGACCCTGGCCCGCGTCGCCGCGGGCGGGCGGCTGATTCTCTCGTCACATCACTTCGATGGTCCGCCGGATCGGCCGCGGGACCTGGTGCAGGGAATGCTCGAGGCCGAAGAGGCCGCGGTCGCCAAGGTCGCTTACCAGGCCCGCACCATCAGTGACAGCTTTGCGGCACTCGACATGATGCACGAGCACGGCGGCTCGGTCATCGCCGTGGCCATGGGCGAGGCGGGGCTGTGGACCCGCGTGCTCGCGGCCAAGCTGGGCGGATTCTGCACCTACTGTGCCCCGGCTTCGGAGTCGGCGACGGCTCCCGGACAACTCAGCCTCGCCGACATGCTCGAACGGTATCGGTGGAGAGCGATCGACCGGGACACGAAGGTCTACGGCGTGCTCGGCGATCCGGTGGGGCACTCCATGAGCCCGCGGCTGTTCAACCGCTGGTTCCATTGCGCCGGCGCGGACGCGGTGTACCTACCGTTGCACGTGCCGGCCGAGGAGTTGGAGGGCTTCCTCGAAGCATGCCGCCGGCGCCCCTGGCTCGACCTGGGCGGGTTCAGCGTCACCATCCCGCACAAAGCGAGGGCCTTCGCCTGGGTCGGCGGCGGCGCCGACTGGCTGTCCCGCGGCGTGGAGGCGGTGAACACGCTATCGCTGGACGCGGGCGGGCCGCGCGGCTACAACACCGACTGCCACGCGGCCGTCAGCTCGCTGGTCGAGGCTCTGGGCGGGGCCGGCGGGCCGGGGGCGGACCTGTTCGGGCGATCCATCGATGTCCTGGGCACGGGCGGGGCGGCGCGGGCGGTCGTCGCCGGGCTGCGTGAGTACGGGGCGGCGGTGACGGTTTACGGCCGGTCTCCGGAGAAGGGGCGGTCCCTGGCCGATCGCTTCCAATGCGACGCGGAGCCGTGGGAGCGCCGTGCGGCCGGGCGCGGCGAGGTCCTGGTGAACTGCACGAACGTGGGGATGTGGCCTCGCCTGGACGAATCGCCCATGCCGCCGGAAGGCCTGGAGTGCCGCCACCTGGTCTTTGACCTGATCTACAACCCCCTCGAAACCAGCCTGCTGCGCCAGGCGTCCGCCGTAGGAGCCCGCACGTTGAACGGGTTGGACATGTTTCTTCGCCAAGCCGCGGCGCAGTTCGAGCTGTGGACCTCGATGACGCCGGACCGCGCCCTCGGCCGCAGCGTGATCGCCGAAGCGTTGGAGGATCGCCCGGGCACGCCATGACGAACCCATCCGATCCGCAGCCTGACCGCCCGAGCATCGCCTTGATCGGATACCGCGGCGCCGGCAAGACCGCCGTCGGCCGCGAGTTGGCGGCTCGGCTCGGCGGCACGCACGGCGACACCGACGATCTGATCGTCGAGCGATCGCTCATGACCATCGCCCAGATCTTCAAGACCGAGGGCGAGGCCGGCTTCCGCAGGCGCGAGCGCGACGCCCTGGCCCAGCTCGTGGTGCGTACGCCCACGATCCTCAGCGTCGGGGGCGGGGCGGTCCTCGACGACACCAACATCGAGCGTTTGAGAACTGTTGCCATGATCGTGTGGCTCACCGCGGCACCGCGGGTGTTGTGGCAGCGCATCCGTAGCGACCCCTCCACCGGCACCACCCGCCCGGCCCTGTCGGAGCGCTCCGGCGAGCGCGAGGTTGAGGAGATCCTGGTGCAGCGCCGCCCGCTTTATCAGCGCGCCGCTGCATTGACCGTGGACACCGGCGGTAAGACGCCCGCGGCGGTCGCTGAGGAGATTCTGACCGCGCTGGGGCGAGCGGCGTCCCACCCGGCGGCGGGCTGATCGCACGGCGGTTCAGGTGCCGTGGCGCGGGTCGACAGAGGGCGCTTCCGCCGCGGCCGCAGGGCCGGGGGCCAGCGGGTTGGGCAACCCCTTCTCCTCACAGATCTCCGCGATGATCTCAGGAAGTCTGGCGATGACATAGCCGTCCAGCCGAGCCGTTGCTGTCCGTTCGCCGTCGGCATAAGTGATTTCGGCGGTCGCGGTTCGGCCGAATTCGTCGGCGCTCACGGCCCGCATCGCCTCCCAGGGGATGAGCGGCCGGCCCGGCGCCTTCAACCCAGCCTCGGACAGCGCGGCGCGGGTGGTCACCACTATCAGGAAACGAGCCACCAGGATAAGTGCGACGGCGGCCAGTCCGAATCCGATGACCTTCTGCCAGCGCAGGTCGGTCTCGGAGTGGGCCCCGGGAACCCATTCCGGGCGGACGATGCGGCCGCGCTCGATCTCGAAGCGAAGGTACCCTCCCGGTCCGACGTAGTAGACGTGCATCTCGTGCTGGAGGGAGGGCGGACCCCGACGGCGATAGACTTCCTCCGGGTCTCCGCCGCGCTCCAGCACCGCCACCTCCTGGCGGGCGGCCTCGGCGGTGACCGCCGGATCGATCGGCGGCGGCGCCGCACCCTCGCGGCCTAGCAGGGACAGCAAGGCCGCAAGGTTGGCCCGGGGGTAGCCGACGAAGCCGTCGTACAGATACCAGCCGGCGAAGACGCTGATGAGCAGCGCCACCAGGCCGCTGCGGAGCATACGCTCCGTGGTCGTCCCGGAGATGATGGGCTTCATGTCGCCGCGCTCCCGTGACCGGCCCCGCCTCCGCCCGCCGCGCCGTCGACTTCCGTATGATTCCGGTTATCGGCGAATTCCACAAGACCGATATAGGGGCAGGACCGGACCACGACCGCCGGCGGTTGCATTCGTGCCCCGACCCGCCAATAATTGTGTGGAGCACGGAGCTGATCCCCACACGCTGGTAGAGACATCCCATGGACGACGGCTTGGGCGCGGTGTGCGACTCGTTCCACGTGAGCAGCCGCCTCTTCCTCAAGCTCGAGATGACCCTCGAGCGGGACACGGTCCTGCACTTCTTCGACCGGATCCGCAAGGAGTATCCGGGGCTGCGCAAGCTGCGGCAGCGCGAGGACGGCTGCCTCATGCTCGAGGAGGAGCCGAGCGACGGCGGCTCCCGCCGATGGCTGCGGCTGGATCGCGGCAGCCTGCGCCTGGGGCATTCCGCCCCCGAGAATCTGGAGGACGTCCGCCAGTTCGGGCGGCTCATCCTCACCCAAGCTCCCTACCACCTGTCCTTCAGCGATATCGACTTCGATCACCTGGAGGTCATCTACGGGTTCGATCTGGAGTATCGCGGCAACCACGATCAGCTCGTGGCCGAGACGCTGCTGGGCGACCACGCCGGCGCCGGTTTCCTCTTCGGCCCCAGAACCAAGCACGTGATCGACGTGCAGCCCTACTTCGGCATCGCCCTCAACCCGGCGTGCGATCTGCAGGCCTACGTCGAGGTCAAATCACGGACCACGACCTACGAGGTACGCAGCGAAACCTACGAGAATGCGCCCATCGGGGTCTTTTTGACCACCCGCAAGTACTGGGGGGTGGAGGCGCCCAGCTCGCTGGTCGAGGCCCACGACGCCCTGTTCGATGCGGCGGATGAGCTATCCACCGACTTCGTCGTGCCGAGCTTTGTCAACCCGCTGGCCGCCGCGATTGCGAGCCGTTCGTGACCGCAGGGTTGCGGCCCACGGTGCTCCGCCCGGGATGATGTCCGAGCCGCTGACAACGCGAACCATCGTCGGGTTGGAGATCCACGTCCAACTGCGGACTCGGACCAAGATGTTCTGTGGCTGCCCGTTGCGGGTCGACGCTCCGCCGAACTCCTGCGTCTGCCCGGTGTGCCTGGGGCATCCCGGGGCCCTGCCGGTGATCAACCTCCAAGCGTTCCGCTACGCCGTATTGACGGGCATGGCCCTCAACTGCCGCATCGCCGAGGTGACCAAGTGGGACCGGAAGAGCTACTACTACCCCGACCTGCCCAAGAACTATCAGATCAGCCAGTACGATCTGCCCCTGGCGGCGGACGGCTACTTCGAGGTCGCCGCGAACGGCGGCTGGAAGAGGATCCGCATCCGCCGGGCCCACCTGGAGGAGGACGCCGGCAAGAACATTCACGACACGCCCGGCTGCACCCTGGTGGACCTGAACCGGGCCGGGACGCCGCTGCTGGAGATCGTCACCGAACCGGACCTGAGTTCCGCCGACGAGGCCTTCACCTTCTGCACCGAGCTGCAGCGGCTGGTGACCTATCTGGGCGTGAGCGAAGGCAGCATGCAGAAAGGGCAGATGCGTTTCGAGCCCAACGTCAATGTGGCCATTCAGGCCGGCGGGACAGAGTACCGCACGCCCATCGCGGAGATCAAGAACCTCAACAGCTTCCGCTCGGTGCGCCACGGCATCGAGTACGAGGCCCGGCGGCAGGTCGCCGCCTGGCAGCAGGACCACGATTACCAGCTCGGCAAGCGGCCCAACGAAAACCGGGGATGGAACGACGAGAAGGGCGTCACCGAGTATCAACGGGGCAAGGAGGCGGCCCATGACTACCGGTACTTTCCCGACCCCGACCTGGTCCCCGTGGCGCTGTCCCCGGCGATGGCTGAGGCGATCCGCGCCTCGCTGCCGGAGCTGCCCCTCGCCCGGCGGAACCGCCTGACCCTTGAGTACGGGCTTTCCGACAAGGACGCCGAGACCATCGTGGGCCACCGGGCGACCGCCGATCTGTTCGAGGCGGTGATCGCCGCGGGCGGGCCCGCCGACGTCGTCGGCAAACAGTTCGTCAACGTGTGGCTCAAGCTGGCCAACGACCGCGGTGCGGCGGTGACGGACCTGGGCGTCGATGCCAGCCGCATGGCAGCGCTGGCCCGGATCACCGCCGACGGCACGGTCAACAAGACCGCTGCGAACCAACTCGCCGAGGTGCTGGTGAGCCGTCCGGAACCGCCCGAAGCCCTGGCCGAGGAGCTGGGGCTGGTCCAGGTGCAAGACACCGACGCCACGGTCTCGTGGGTCGACCAAGCGTTCCGCGTCAATGAGCAGGCGGTCCGCGACGCGCTGGACCATCCCAAGAAGGCCAAGGCCGCCGCGGGCTTCCTGCGCGGGCAGGTCATGAAGATATCCGGCGGTCAGGCCGACCCCAGGCTGGTGGGGCAGTTGATCGAGCGCCGCCTGGCCGAACTCGGCGGCCACTGCTGAGGTGGAGGTCCGGCGCCTCTCCCAGGGTGCCGCAACCCTCGGCCACGGTGTCGCCGGGAGCGCATCGCTTTCGTGGATTCGGATGCGGATGTAGAATGCCAACGACGTACCGCCCGCCAGCGGCGGCACGGCGGCTGACCTGGGGTTGAGCATGGCGCCCGCGTGGTTGAAGTTCCTGATTTCTGCGCTCATCCTCGCAAGCGGCTGCGCTTGCGCCTGGCGCTATTTGCGCAGCGCCGAGGGCGGCGGGCAAGCCTCGCCGCTCCGTGGCCACCGGCCGTGGCGCCGAGTCGGGGCGGGCATCTGCCTGGTCCTGGCGATCATGTTCGTGCTGGGCGCCAACCTGATTGACATTCCCGATCGTCCCCGGGTGTACGGGGCGTTCTGGCTGGTCATGCTGGGTCTGCTGCTGTGGCTGTGCGGGCTCGCCCTCAAAGACCTCCACTACACGCGGCGCCTGCTCGCCGAAGCTCGGGCGCGCCACGCGGCCGCCGGGGCGTCCGGCACCGGGCCCGCTCCCGCGTCAACGGAGTTGAAGCCATGACCGCCCGTCTGGCGCCGATCCGGGGGGCGGCTCTTGTCGTGGGGATGGCGGTGACCGGCTGCGGACCCTCCGAACCGAATCGACTCGCCGAACTGCCCAAGGTGCGCATGACCATCGGCGGCCGACCCTTCGAGCTCTGGGTCGCCGACAGGTGGGACACGCAGTCCAAGGGACTCATGTTCGTCACTGCCGCCGAGATGGCCCCGTTACCGGACGGGACGGAACGCGGCATGATCTTCATCTTCGACCGTTCCGTGCGGGACAGTTTCTGGATGAAGAACACCGTCATTCCGCTGGACATCGCCTACATCGACTCCAAAGGCAAGATCGTGACCACCTACACGATGGCCCCGCTGGACAGCCGCAGCGGACACTATCGGCCCGACGCCCCCTACCGCTTCGCCATCGAGATCAACGCCAACCGCCTCACCGAACTCGGCATCGGTAAGGGCGCCGTGCTCGAGATTCCCCCCTCGGTGTTAAAGCGTACCCGCTAACCCGTCGAATGGCCTACAGACCGGCTCCCTGATCGTGTGGAGCAGACCGCTCCGGGTCCAGACGGCTGGCGACCGAAAAGGTGCGCGCCGCGTACCGGTCTCAAAGAGTTCGTACGTGGGTGCGGCTATGCAGGTCTTGGTCGTCGATCCACCAGGCTCCAGTCTTCCGGAGGGCACAATCCCCTTGCTGACCGGGGACGGCTGGAGGGTGGCGTCGGCGGAGGACTACGCCGAGGCCGTCGCCGCCACCCGGTCCGGGTCGCTCGATGCGGTCATCATCGGCGAGTGCGGCGCCGGCGCATCGGTCCGGCACCCCCAGCTCGACAATCTGCTCCGGATCATCGAAACCCAGCAAATCGCCGCGATCATGATCACGGACCGCCTGCCGCCCGCGTCCGGCCGGACGCGATCACTCATCGATTACGTCCTCCCGGAGGTCACCGCGGCGGAGATCCGCGGGCGCTTCGCCATGATCGAGCGCTACCAGGCCCACCTGAAGCGCTTGGAGCAGGAGCTCCGAAACATGGAGCGGCTGGGCAAGCGGCTCAACGAGCACTTCCGCGAGGTGGACCAGGAGATGCGGCTCGCCGCCCGGCTGCAGCACGACTTTCTTCCGCGGCTGCAGGAGCCCATCGAGAACGCCCGCTTCGCCAGCGTCTACCGGCCGGCGTCCTGGGTGTCGGGCGACATCTTCGACGTCTTCCGCATTGACGAGGAGTACACCGGCTTCTACGTGGCCGACGCCGTCGGGCACGGCATGGCCGCCAGCCTGCTGACGATGTTCATCCGGCAGGCCATGGTGCCGAAGCGGGTGGAGAACGGGTCGTACACCGTGCTGCGCCCCTCGGAGATGATCGCCAACCTCAA
>Ga0214473_10012076_pt1 | contig 10137 bp, 8 predicted proteins | sample RVTome_7_FD_203509 | JGI IMG/M metagenome (GOLD analysis project Ga0214473, IMG submission 203509) | Soil microbial communities from uranium-contaminated site in the Upper Colorado River Basin, Wyoming, United States - RVT98D197 | ecosystem: Environmental > Terrestrial > Soil > Contaminated >... | reverse complement strand
TGGCCGTCAGCGTTCTCTTCTGATCGCGTAGTCCGGCCAGCAGCCGACGGCCTCGTCCACTCCCGGGCCTCCTCCCGGTGTCGCGGGAGTCGCCGGCGCGGGCGGCGCGAACTTCGGGTCGAGCGTTTTCGCGACCTGATCCCGCGTATCTTCGAGGTGCAGGCGCGTCGGACGATCGGTCGTCCTGGCGAGCGCCGCCGCGACGCTGCGCGTGAGCGCGCGCAGCTCGCCGCGGTAGAACGCGCGCTGGTCGTCGGTCACGGCCTGGCGTCCGTTCAGCCGGTCGGCCACGAGATCGAGATACGCCCTCTGCAGGTTGCGCCGGTACGGATCGACGACGACCTGCGCGGCGTCGAGTTCGCTCCAGATGCCCTTACGCACGTCGGCGAGGAAATCGGTCGGGCGGTACGCGGCCGCTCCGTCGATCGCCTCCTGCTCGATCATCCGCTGCAGTCGAGCCGGGCTGAGGAGCGACGTCAGCGCGCGCTGCTGTGAGGTCCGCACGCGCGCCAGGACGCCGGTCGGTTCGATGCGCCGCAGGATCTCGGGGTTGACGGCGAAGGCCGGCGTCTTGAACGCCTGCTCGTTCAGGAACTTGACCGCCGCCTGCTGGCGATCGCGCGCGACCAGGGTGAAGCGGACGCCGGGCTGGCCCCCGTGGCGCTGCTGCGAGTCGAAGCCGCCGACGATGGCGGCGACGTGATTCATCTCGAGCACCCACTGGCCGAGCAGGCGGCCGTAGAGCTCTTCGAGATCGTTCGGCGGCTCGCCCGGCCGGGTGGTCGCGCCGAGCAGCATGTCACCCACGCGCGCGAGGTTCTTCATCCCGAGGGCGCTCGCCCAGACGGCGTTGGCATCGCCAACCGCTTCGGTCAAATCGCCGGGGTCGGACCCGGCCGCGCCCTCGGTCGAGAAACGCAGCCATGGCGTCTGGTCCTGCTGGCGCGCCCATTCGTCGAGCGTCCGCGTCTCGGCGGCGGGCGTCGTCGCGCCCGGGATGGGCTTGTAGCCCCACATGGTCGCAAACTTGTCGTACGGCCCGATGCGCGGGATGAGGTCGGCGACGTCGAGGTTGTCTTCGGGCTGCGCCACGTAGTTGAAGCGCGAGTAGTCCATGAGGGTGGGTGTGTGGCCCATCTTCTTGACCCACTCGCGGTCGCGCACCTTTTCGGCCGGATAAAGCGAGCTCGCCTTCATGTTGTGCTGGAAGCCGAGCGTGTGCCCCACCTCGTGCGCCGTGACGTAGGCGAGCAGTTCGCCCATCAGCTCTTCGGGCAGCGGGAGAGTCCTGGCGCGGGGGTCGAGCGGCCCGACCTGGACGAAGTACCAGTCGCGCGCGAGGTTCATGACGTTGTGGTAGAACTGGACGTCGGCCTCGAGGATCTCGCCCGTGCGCGGATCGTGGACGTGCGGCCCCGACGCGTTCTCGATCGTCGACGGCAGCCAGCGGATCACCGAGTAGCGCGCGTCCTCCGGGCTCCACTCCGGATCCTCCTGCGGCGTCGGGCCCTGCCTGGCGACGATCGCGTTCTTGAAGCCCGCCTCCTCGAACGCCGGCTGCCACCACTCGACACCGGCTTTCAGGTACGGCCGCCACCTGGCCGGGGTCGCGGGATCGATCCAATAGACGATCGGCTTCACCGGTTCGGACACGGCCGCGGCCGGGTCCTTCTTCTCCAGCCGGTACCGCGTGATGTAGCGGCGCTCCGGCGCCCGGTGCTCGTCCTGCCCGTAGTCCATCTGCCGCACCGAGAAGTAGCCGACGCGCTCGTCGAAGAGCCGCGGCATCATCGGCCGCTCGGGCAGCTTCACCATGCTGAAGTGCATCACGACGGTGGCGCTGCCGGGCCGCATCCCCTGCCCGCCGAACGGACTCGGCGCCGGCTGGGGCTGCGCCTGGCCTGTGGGCGGATCGACGGGTGTGGTGTAGGTGTGCGTCGCCTCGACCTCGATGTTCTCCGGGAACGACACGACGCGGTCGATGAACGAGCGCTGGGTATCCATCCCGCGCGCGCGCAGGCGGGCGCGCGCCGAGAGTTCCGGCACGTCGGTCGTGAACAGCCGCGACACGTCGATGACCGCCGAGTCGTCCTTGCCGAACGCCTCGATGTCGAAGACCATGATGATCGGCTCGTGGTTGGCCGCCTCGACCGCCATCGAGATGGGTTTCGACTTGTCGGCCACCACCTCGTACGACACGCTCCGCAGGAGGACGCGGTTGTTCCTCCGCTCCCACCGGACGACGCGATTGCCGAGCGCCTGCCCGCCGTACCCGACGCCGATCGTCGTCTTCGCGATCTGACTCACCCAGAGGAACTCCCGATCGATCTCGCTTTTCGGAATCTCGTAGTAGACCTTGTCCTTGATGCGGTGGACGATGAAGATCCCCGTGTCGGATTTCGCATCCTTGGTGATCACCTGGTCGTACGGCTTGGGCTCGGCCGGCTGGGCGCGGCCCGGGCGATCCTGCGAAGCGACGGGCGGCTCCTGCGCGAGCGACGGCATCGCGAGTGACACGACCGCCACGAGGGCAGCGAGAAGACGAGTGACCCAGGACATGGCGCAGCTCCTTGCTGATGTCGGGAAGGGGGTTGCGAACGCGGGGAAGATACCATACTGTGACTCGCCATGCCCGACGCCGCCAGCCGCCGCGGCTACCTCGACTGGCTCCGCGGACTCGCCGTGCTCATCATGATCGAGGCGCACGTGATCGACGCGTGGACGCGCGCGGCCGATCGATCGGGCGCCGCCTATTACTGGTCGATCGTCCTCGCCGGACTCGCCGCGCCGCTCTTCACGTTCCTCGCGGGCCTCACGGCCGTGCTGTCGGCCGAGTCGAAGGCGCGCCGCTCGGACGGCGCCACGGCAGCCGCCGCAGTCCGGCGCCGCGGATGGGAGATCTTCGGGCTCGCATTCCTCTTCCGCCTGCAGGCGATGATCGTGAGTCTCGGACGTCCGTCGCACCTCCTGAAGGTGGACATCCTCAACATCATGGGGCCGTCGATCGTCGCGTCCGTGGCGATCTGGCAGCTGGCGCGGTCGCGCGCCGGGCGCCTCGCCGCGTTCGCGTGCGCCACCGCCGCGGTGGCCGTGCTCACTCCGCTCGCGCGGACGACGGAATGGCTCGCCGTGCTGCCCGATCCGCTCGAGTGGTATCTGCGCCCACCCGCCGGCCGGAACTGGTTCTCCTTCTTCCCCTGGCTCGCCTTCCCCTTCGCCGGCGCGGGGGTGGGCCTGCTGATCGACGCCACGCGCGATGGCCGGCGCGAACGCCTCGTCATGCTGGGCCTCGCGCTCGGCGGCGCCGTGATGTGGGTCGCGTCCTACACATGGTCGCTCACGCCGGGCCTCTTTGACGAACGAGCGGTGTGGGTTGGCTCGCCGGCCTTCTTCTATCTGCGCCTCGGCGTCCTGCTGGCGACGGTGCCCCTGGGCTGGATGGCCGGGCGCGCGCGGTGGCTGCAGGAGTTCGGGCGCTCGTCGCTCTTCGTCTATTGGATCCACGTCGAGATGGTGTACGGCCTGGTGAGCTATCCACTCCACCGCGCGCTTCCGCTGCTCTGGTCGTGGATTGGGCTCGGGCTCTTCACGGTGTTCATCTATCGAATCGTGCTCGTGAAGAACCGCTGGGTTCCGGCGTGGCGCGCGCGCCGGCGCGCCGGCTCGATCGTCGGGCGGGTCGCCGATGCCGTGCTCGGCTGATCGCACCACATGACCGGCTCCCTGCCGGCTTCAGCGAACGTCGTCATCGTGGGCGCCGGCGCCGCCGGGCTGGCGACCGCCATCTTCACGCGGCGTCTGAATCCGGCCGTGTCCGTGCTGCTGCTGGACGGGGCGAAGAAGCCGGGCGCCAAGATCCTCGTCAGCGGCGGCGGGCGATGCAACGTCGCCAACGCCTCCGTGTCGGAGTCCGACTTCTGGGGCGGCCGGCCGGCGGTCGTCCGCCGCGTGCTGCGGGCGCTCCCCGTGCCCGACACGATCGCGTTCTTCCGCGAGATCGGCGTCGCGCTTCATGAAGAGGACCGGGGCCGGATGTTTCCCGACTCCAACCGGGCGCGCGACGTGCTCAGCGCGCTCCTGGGCGAAGTCGCCGGCCGCGGCGCGCTCCTGCTCGCTGACCATCGGGTGGTCGGTGTGCGCCAGACCGGTGCCGGATTCCTCGTTTCCACGCGGCGGGGCGACGTGCGGGCCGACGCGGTGGTGCTCGCCACGGGCGGCCAGGCGTTGCCGAGGTCCGGCAGCGACGGCGCCGGGTTCGAGTTCGCGCGAGCGCTCGGTCACGCCATCATCCCCACCACGCCGGCCCTGGTGCCGCTCGTGGCCGCCCGTACCGAAGACGAGGGCCTGCACCGCGAGTTGTCGGGTGTCTCCCAGGAGGTCGAGCTCGAGGTGTGGGTGGACGGGCGCGTCGCGGTACGGCTCGACGGATCGCTTCTATGGACGCATTTCGGCGTCAGCGGTCCGGCCGCGCTCGATGCGTCGCGACATTGGCTGAGGGCGAAACTCGAAGGCAGGGAAGTTCGCCTGACGGTGAACTTCTGCCCGGGGCAGCAGTTCGACGACCTGGAGTCGCGTTGGATCGCCCTGAGCCGGGAGCGTCCGAACGCGTCGGCTCAGAGTGCGCTGGGCACGATACTGCCCGCGGCGGTGGCCGCCGCGATCGCGCGCCGCCTGTGGCTGGCCCCCGATCTGACCCTGGCCCACCTCGCGCGCGACGAGCGACGCCGGATCGTCCATGCGCTCGTGCAGTGGCCGCTCGAAATCGCCGGCACGCGCGGCTACACGTATGCGGAGGCGACGGCCGGCGGGGTCAGCCTCGCCGGGATCACCCCTGCCACGATGGAATCGCGTGTGTGTCGTTCGCTCTTCCTCGTCGGCGAGATGCTCGACGTGGACGGCCGCCTCGGCGGCTTCAACTTTCAGTGGGCGTGGGCGAGCGCGCGCGTCGCGGCGCGCGCGCTCGCAGCCCGAGGAGCGCGCTAGGCCAGCTTGACGTTCTCCGCGCGCGGCCCTTTCGGACCCTGGCCCTTTTCGAACGTCACGGCCTGACCTTCCCGGAGGTCGTCAAACCGTGCGCCGACGCAGGCGGACTGGTGGAAGAAGTACTCGTTGCCGTCTCCCGCCGCCACGAACCCGAAGCCCTTTTCACTCACCAACCGCTTGATCGTGCCGTTCATCGTCGACATGTGTTCTCCTGTAGCACTTGAGGCTCCGCCGCCGGGCATCGATCGCAGCTTGTGTGAGGCTTGGATCCCCGGTTGATTCCCGGGTCTGTGACAGGACTCAGGAAAGCAAAGCGAACAGTACTATAGCACATCCGGGGGTTTCCTGCCGTGCTACGGTATAGACAAGGGCTAGGGGCTAGGCGCTGGGAGCCGGGAGCTGGGCGTCTGTGCATGAGATGTCGGTCGCGCAGAACATCGTGGACATCGTCCGGCAGCACGTGCCGGCGGCGCAGGCGCCTGGCGTGACCTCCGTGCGCGTGCGCGTCGGCAATCTGTCGGGGATCGTGCCTGAGTCGCTCGATTTCTGTTTCGGCGCGCTCGTGGCCGGCACGGACCTGAGCCGCGCCCGGCTCGACATCGAGCGTGTGCCGACCGTGTGCGTGTGCCACGAGTGCGGCGCGCGCTTCGAGCCGGAAGCGCTGATCTTCTTCTGCCCGTCCTGCGGCGGCGGACGGGCGCAGCTCGTCTCGGGATCCGACCTGCAGGTCGTGCACGTCGAGCTGGACGACGACCCGCGGGGCGCGCCAGCCCCTGCCGCGAATTGAGCCTGCTCATGCCCGTCATCACGATCGAGCGGAAAGTCCTCGCGAAGAACGACGAGATCGCGCAGCAGAATCGCGATCTGTTCGCGCGCCACGGCCTGTTCGTCTTCAACCTCGTGAGCTCCCCCGGCGCCGGCAAGACCAGTCTGCTCGAGCGCACGCTCGAGACGCTACGCGACCGGGTGCGCATCGCCGTCGTCGAAGGTGACGTGCAGACGGACTTCGACGCGCAGCGCGTCGCGCGGTACGGCGTGCCGGTCGTCCAGATCGTGACCAACGGCGGGTGCCACCTCGAGGCGAGGCTGGTCCAGGACGCGCTGGCGGCGATCGCCCTGCCCGGGCTGGACGTGCTGGTGATCGAGAATGTCGGCAACCTCGTCTGCCCCGCCAACTACGATCTCGGCGAGGCCCTGAAGGTCGTGCTGGTGAGCACGACCGAGGGCGACGACAAGCCCCTGAAGTACCCGGGCATGTTCCGGAACGCGTCCGTGCTGGTCATCAACAAGGTCGACCTGCTGCCCTACGTGCCGTGCGACCTGGCCGCGCTGCGCCGGAACGCGCTGCAAATCAATCCCGCGCTCCGGGTCTTCGAGACCTCCTGCACGACGAAAGCGGGCATCCCGGAGTGGTGCGAGTGGATCGCCGCCCAGAGCTCCCGACGGCCGTGACCCGGCGCGCGCGCATCGTCATCCGCGGCGCAGTGCAGGGCGTCGGGTTCCGCCCGTTCGTTTACCGCCTCGCGACGGGGCTGAACCTCGCGGGCTGGGTCATCAACTCCCCTCAGGGCGTGCACATCGAGGTCGAGGGCGCCCGGGAGACGATCGAGGCCTTCCTGCTGCGCGTCGAGCGGGAGCGCCCCCCGAGAGCCTCGATTCAGAGCGTCGAGTGCGTCTGGCTCGATCCGGCGGGCTATCGCGGATTCGAGATCCGCCACAGCTCGGCCGCCGGTGCGCCGACGACGCTGGTCCTGCCGGACATCGCGACGTGCGTGGACTGCCTGCGGGAGGTCTTCGACCCGCGCGATCGGCGCTACCGCTATCCGTTCACCAACTGCACGAACTGCGGCCCGCGTTTCACCATCATCGAGGCCCTGCCGTACGATCGCCCCCTCACATCGATGAAGGGCTTCACGATGTGCCCGGCGTGCGCCCGCGAGTACGCCGACCCGCTCGACCGCCGCTTCCACGCCCAGCCGAACGCCTGCCCGGCCTGCGGGCCGTCGCTGCAGCTGTGGGACGCCGGGGGCGCGGTGCTGGCGGAGCGCGACGACGCGCTGGCGGGGGCGGTCGCCGCGCTTCGCGAGGGGCGCGTCGTCGCCCTCAAGGGCATCGGCGGGTTCCTGTTGCTCGTCGACGCGTCGAAGCAGTCCGCCGTCGAGCGCCTGCGCGAGCGCAAGCACCGCGAGGAGAAGCCGCTCGCGCTGATGTATCCGTCGGTGGCGATCGCCCAGCTCGACTGCGAGGTGTCGCCGCTCGAAGAGCGCCTGCTCGTGTCGCCCGAGTCGCCGATTGTCCTGCTCCGCAGGCGGGCCGGCGCGCGCGGCGCGATTGCGGCCGCCGTCGCGCCGCGCAATCCGTACCTCGGCGTCATGCTCCCCTACTCGCCGCTGCATCACCTCCTAATGCACGACTTCGGACGGCCGGCGGTGGCCACGAGCGGCAACGCGTCGGACGAGCCGATCTGCACCGACGAACGCGAGGCGCTCGAGCGCCTGAGCGGAATCGCGGACGTGTTCCTCGTCCACGACCGGCCCATCGTCCGCCACATGGACGACTCGATCGCGCGGGTGCTGCTCGGCCGGGAGCTGGTGCTGCGGCGCGCGCGCGGCTACGCCCCCCTGCCCCTGCCGCTCGCGCATCCTTCGCCGCCCACGCTCGCCGTTGGCGGTCATCTGAAGAACACGATTGCCCTGGCCGTCGGTCGGAACGTCTTCGTGAGCCAGCACATCGGGGATCTCGAGACGGCCGAAGCGATCGAGGCGTTCGAGCGCGTGATTCGCAGCTTCCACGACCTGTACGAGGTGACACCGGAGCGGGTTGCGGCGGACCTGCACCCCGATTACCTGTCGACGAAGCACGCGAAGACGCTCTCGCTGCCCGTGGTACAGGTGCAGCACCACTACGCGCACGTGGCGGCCTGCATGGCCGAGAACGAGCTCGACGGCCAGGTGCTCGGCGTCTCGTGGGACGGCACCGGGTACGGACTGGACGGCACCATCTGGGGCGGTGAGTTTCTCCTGACCGACTCGTCGTCTTTTCGGCGCGTCGCGACCCTCAGGAGCTTCCGCCTGCCCGGCGGCGAGCGCGCGATCAGGGAACCGCGCCGGACCGCGCTGGGCGTCCTGCACGAGATGTGGGGGGCGCGCGCCGCCGAACGGATCGACCTCGCGCCGCTGCGCGCGTTCGGCGAGGCGGACCGTCGCGTGGTGTTCCAGATGCTCGAGAAGGGCCTGAACGCGCCCGCGACGACCAGCGCCGGGCGGCTGTTCGACGCGGTCGCGTCCCTCATCGATCTGCGGCAACAGATCAGCTTCGAGGGACAGGCGGCGATGGAGCTGGAGTTCGCCGTGGACGAGCGGGAGCCGCCGGAGCGCGGCTATCCCTGCCGCATCGACGAGCGGCCCTCGGCGGACGCCCGGGCTCCGCGCCTGATGGTGGTAGACTGGCAGCCGATCGTCGAAGGCATCCTGGCGGATTTGGATCGCGGCATGGCGGCGGCCGCGATCGCCGCGCGGTTCCATCACGCGCTCGCCGATCTCATCGTCGAGATCGCCCGGCGCGTCGGCGAGCCGCGGGTCGTCCTGACCGGCGGGTGTTTTCAGAACCGCTACCTGACCGAGCAGGCCGTCGTCCGGTTGGCGCGCGCGGGCTTCAGGCCGTACTGGCACCAGCGCATCCCGCCCAACGACGGCGGCATCGCGGTGGGACAGATCGTCGCGGCGCTGCGATCGGACCCGCGGCGGCACGAAGATTAGCCACGAAGGCACGAAGACACGAGGCACGACGCATATGTGCTTGGCGGTTCCAGGCAGGATCCTGAGCATCGAGGGCCACGACCCGATCCTGCGCAGCGGCAAGGTGGACTTCGCGGGCGTGGTCAAGCAGATCAACCTCGCCTACGTGCCCGACGCGAAGGTGGGCGACTACGTCCTCGTGCACGTCGGGTTTGCCATCAGCACCGTGGACGAGGCCGAGGCGCGGCAGGTCTTCGAGTACCTGCGGCAGATGGGGGATCTCGAGGAGCTGGAACCCGGCGAGCGGTCATGAAGTTCGTCGACGAGTATCGCGACGCCGACGCGGCGGCGCGCTTCGCCCAGGCGCTCCGCCGCGCCACCACGAGGCCGTGGACCTTGATGGAGATCTGCGGCGGCCAGACGCACGCCATCGTCAAGTTCGGCATCGACGAGTTCCTTCCGGAGCAGATCACCCTGGTGCACGGGCCGGGCTGCCCGGTCTGCGTGACGCCGCTCGAGCTGATCGAGAAGGCGATCGAGATCGCGGCACGGCCGAACGTCATCTTCTGCTCGTTCGGCGACATGCTCCGCGTGCCCGGCCGATCGAAGGACCTCTTGTCCGTGAAGGCGGAGGGCGGCGACATCCGCATCGTCTACTCGCCGCTCGACGCGCTGGCGATCGCCCGCGAGCACCCGTCGCAAGAGGTCGTCTTCTTCGCCGTCGGGTTCGAGACGACGGCGCCGGCCAACGCCATGGCGGTCTACCAGGCCGCGGAGCTCGGCGTCGAGAACTTCTCGGTCCTCGTGTCGCACGTGCTCGTCCCGCCCGCGATGGAGGCCATCCTGTCGTCGCCGGCCAACCGCGTGCAGGGCTTCCTCGCTGCGGGCCACGTGTGCGCGGTGATGGGGTACGCGGAATACGAGCCGATCGCGGCGAAGCACCGCGTGCCCATCGTCGTGACCGGCTTCGAGCCGCTCGACATCCTCCAGGGCGTGTTCATGTGCGTGAAGCAGCTCGAGGAGGGGCGGGCCGAGGTCGAGAACCAGTACGCGCGCGCGGTGCGCCGCGAGGGGAACATGGCCGCGCAGGCGCTCATCAGCGACGTGTTCGAGATCGTGCCGCGCAAGTGGCGCGGCATCGGCGAGATTCCGCGGAGCGGCCTGGGGCTGCGAGAGCGCTACCGGCGGTTCGACGCCGAGCTGAGGTTCGGCGTCGCGCATCTGATTGAGGAAGAGCCGACCGTCTGCATCAGCGGCGTGATCCTGCAGGGCCTGAAGAAACCGCACGAGTGCCCGGCGTTCGGCGGCGACTGCACGCCCGAGCGTCCGCTGGGCGCGACGATGGTGTCGTCCGAAGGCGCGTGCGCGGCGTACTATCGCTACCGGCGGGTGCCGCGTCACACCTCCCGTGCGGATT
>Ga0214473_10012075_pt1 | contig 10137 bp, 6 predicted proteins | sample RVTome_7_FD_203509 | JGI IMG/M metagenome (GOLD analysis project Ga0214473, IMG submission 203509) | Soil microbial communities from uranium-contaminated site in the Upper Colorado River Basin, Wyoming, United States - RVT98D197 | ecosystem: Environmental > Terrestrial > Soil > Contaminated >... | reverse complement strand
CTGCTGCAAAACGGCCAGCGTCGCCGCATTCGATGCGCGCACCGGCGATTCGTCGGTCGCCTCGAACAGCGTTCCCCCACCTCGCGCCCACGCCGATGATCCTGCCATCGCGTTCTGGTCCTCGATTGGCTGACCTGCAATCTCAGGTCGCGGCTCGACGTCAATCGCCGCGGTGGAGATGGCAGTCTCGGTGGAAGTCTCGCCCGTAGCCAATCGCTGCCGCGCCTTTGGCAATTGCTGGACCCCCGCCCTTTCGAGGCTCTCCAGCCGCCCCAGCAGCATCGATCGTAGCTCCTCCCGGTTATCTGTCATCGCTGTCGCACCTTTCCTCCACCGCCAGTGTAGGCGACGCTGTCGCAGGCGCAAGGGGGTTTGGCCCCCTCATTTTGTCGAGTTGCTAAGGCCGTGGCAGGAAATACCTTCCGGCATTGGCGGGTCACGGCCGGGACCTACTCATTCGCCGCGAGTTCATCTATGATAGAGACCTGGGAAGAGGGTGGGCTTAGAACGGTGTGGGCACCATTCACGTAATCGAGACTGCCGGTTGTGGGCCGGCAGCGAGATCATGCTGGGCACGACGCCTGGACCGCGCCTGTCGCGCGCCATTCTCCAACAGATCGTGCGTCGCCTCGTCGCAGGCAGTTCATCATGGGCGTTCCCCAGGTAGTCATCGTCGGTCGACCAAACGTCGGCAAGAGCAGCGTCTTGAACTGGCTCGCCGGCGTGCGGATTGCGATCGTCGACGACAAGCCGGGCGTCACGCGCGATCGGCTCACGCACCTGATGTGCCACGACGACCGCTTTTTCGAGCTCGTCGATACCGGCGGCATGGGCTTCGCCGACATGGACAACCTCACGCAGCACATCGAGGACCAGATCAATCTGGCAATCGACTCGGCGGCGGTGATTTTGTTCGTCGTCGACTCGCGCGACGGAATGCTGCCCTTGGACCAGGACGTGGCCAAACGACTCCGCTCCGTGAAATGCCCGATCATCCTGCTCGCCAACAAGACCGACAGCGAGTCGCTCGACACCCAAGCGGACGAGTTTTACCGGCTCGGCTGCGGCAAGCCGCTGCGCGTGAGCACGATCCAGAACCGCAATCGAGCGGTGCTGCTGAACATGATCGTGGCCCACTTGCCCCCGCCGCTCGCGGAAGATCCGCTCGAGATCGGCGAGCCGGAGATGAAAGTCGCCATCGTCGGCCGCCGCAACGTCGGCAAGAGCACGTTCGTCAACACGCTGGTGCAGGCCGAGCGGATGATCGTCAGTGAAATCCCCGGCACGACGCGCGACAGCGTCGACGTGCGGTTCGAGCTCGACGGCAAGAGCTTTGTGGCAATCGACACGCCCGGCATCCGCCGTACGAAGAGCCAGAAGACCGACATCGACTTTTACGGCACCCATCGCGCCCAGCGGAGCATTCGCCGGTCCGACGTGACGCTGCTGTTTTTCGACGCCACCGAGCGGATCAGCAAGGTCGACAAGCAGCTTTGCGATTACATTGCCGAGCAGTACCGGCCCTGCATTTTCGTCGTGAACAAGTGGGATCAGCTCGTCAACTCGATGCCCACGGAGAGGTGGGTCCGCTATCTGCACGACAATTTCCCGACCATGCGCTACGCGCCGATCGCGTTCATCACGGGCCAGACGGGCAAGAACGTGAAGGCCCTGTTGAACCACGCGCAAATGCTGTTCAAGCAGTCGCGGGCCCGGTCCACCACCGGCCAGCTCAACCGCATGCTCCGCGACGCGCTCAAGCGAAGTCCGCCGCCGTCGGCGGCCAATCGCACGCCGAAGATTTTCTACGCGACGCAGGTGGGCGTGCAGCCGCCGACGATCGTGCTCTTCTGTAGCGCGCCGAGCGCGATCTCGCGGACCTACCAGCGTTATCTGCTGGGCAAGTTCCGCGACGAGCTCGATTTTCCGGAAGTGCCGATCAAGCTGTACCTCCGCCGCCGACATCCGGCCGACTTGCGCGACGAGGTCGATTCGCAGCTGGCTTTGGGCGAAAAGGAATCGGGCCGCGGCAAGAAGCAACCTGGCTCGCGGAAGAGGGCGCCCGCCGACGCTTAGCATCACTTGCCGCGAGATCTTATTTGCGGGCTGGCTTATTTGCGGGCCTGCATCCCGCTGACGTCGGTCGAGATGGCGAAGGTCCGCGTGGCTGCGCGGTTGTCGACGGGCCGCTCGGCTGCAATCGCCATCAGCAGCGCGACCATCCATGCCGAAGCGAAGCAAATCACTTCGCCGTAGTTGAATAGCTGCTGCCAGTTCCAGCGTGTCCCGTGCATTCGAGAATGCCGATCCGTCGACGAGTTCCACCTCCACCAAAGTCTCACGGAAAATCTCTGCGCCGAGCCAGACCGACTCGGCAAGCGTGACGTCCCGTGCCACGCAGCCGTGAGAACCCCAGTGGAACTCAAGCCGTTGATTACATAGAATCTTCACACGGAGGGCAAGGCCGGTTGGGTCGTAAGTCGGTCGCTTGGCGGGAATTGGGGTTCCGCCCGGTAAGCCGGGGGGGCTGCGGCGTTCGGAAGGCCGCGTCGTGCCCACAGCGGACGCACTTGGGGTGGGTGAAAGCCGAGGCAAAAGCGGGAAAAACGACACCTTAGCCAGGGACTGCTGGCATGATATATTTGGCGGTTCGGCTCTTCGCACAGCGTGCGAGGAGCGCGAAGAGGGCGTGTAGCTCAGTTGGTTAGAGCGCTTGCTTGACATGCAAGAGGTCACAGATTCGAGTTCTGTCACGCCCACTTGTAGTTTTGTTCGCCAAATCAAGGGTTTCCTGATACCTGCTGACGGTCGGCAGTGTGGCATTTCCCCGAGGCCCAAAACGGTAACTACCGTTTTGGCGCCCCAACCTTGGGAGATTCCACCATGCCTAGATTGTCGGATTCGTTACCAAAGTACAGGAAACATCGAGCCACGGGCCAAGCCGTGGTAACACTGAGCGGCCGCGACTTCTATCTCGGCCCGCACGGCACCAAGTCCAGCCGGCGTGAATATGACCGGCTGATCGGCGAGTGGCTGGCCTGCGGCCGGCAACCGCTCCATGCTTCGACAGCCGATCTGAGTGTGGCCGAGTTGTGCGTTCGCTATCTGAAGTACGCTCGCAGCCGGTACGTCAAGAACGGTCGGCCGACAGGGGAGTGGTGTGCCATCCGGTCCGCGCTGCGGTCGGTCCGAACTTTCTACTCTCGCCAGCCAGCTGCTGAATTTGGACCACTCGCCCTGAAGGCGGTCCGCAACAAAATGATCGAGGCCAATCTGGCGATCTCGACGATCAACCAGCACATCGGCCGCATTCGGCGGATGTTTCGTTGGGGCGTAGCCGAGCAACTGGTCCGGCCCGATATATACCATGCGCTGGTCGCTCTCGCCGGCCTGCGTAGGGGCCGTGGCGAGGCCCGCGAGACAAAGCCGGTCATGCCGGTCGATGATGCGACGGTCGAAGCCACGCTCCCTCACTTGCCCGACATCGTGGCCGACATGGTCCGTTTCCAGCGCAGTACCGGCTGCCGGCCGGCGGAAGTATGTATCCTCCGACCTTGCGATGTGGATCGGTCGGACGACGTGTGGAGGTATGTGCCCGAATCGCACAAGTGTCAGCACCACGGTCGCGAGCGGATCATCTTCATCGGCCCGAAGGCGCAAGGAGTGGTCCTGCGCTACTTAGTCCGCGATCCGCAGGCGTTTTGTTTCCGACCGACCGACAGCGAAGCCAAGCGGCGGGCCGAACATCAAGCGAACCGCAAGACTCCGCTCTCCTGCGGCACCAAGCCCGGCGACCGACGTAAGCGGAAGCCCCAGAGAAAGCCGGGGGTACAGTACGCCACGGACGTTTACCGTCGGGCGATCGCCCGCGTCTGCGCTAAGTTCGGCATACCTCGATGGTCACCGAATCAGTTGCGTCACACGGCCGGGACGGAGATTCGCCGACATTTTGGCGTGGAGGCATCGCGGGTGACACTTGGCCACAGCAAGATCAGCACTACGGAGATTTATTCGGAGCGCGACTACGCCCTGGCCGCTCGCGTCGCACGGGAAGTGGGGTAGACTGGCACGATTGGAACGTGGCCGGCACCGCATACACGGCTGCCTGATGACCGCGACTTCGCAACAAGTCGACTTGGATTTGGCCGCCGACATTACCACCTGGCCGTCGCTGTCGGCCGACATGAGGCAACAAATCGTCGCGATAGCTCGCAGTGAAACGAGCGGCTGATCGGGGCGACAAGGGGGCCCCAAGGGCTCGGAAATCTTAACCATGCCCCCCACCCCATTCTGCCGACCCGCAGATGAACTATCTCGCCCGACTCGATTGTGATTTTGGAATCTTGGTTATTCTGCACCTGCATGACCCCGGAAATGGAGACGGAAGCCAATGGCCGGTAGACCACGAACGATGGCCCGAAGGGTGCAACAGCTCTTGGAGAGGCAATCCGCAATCGACGAGGAGCTGCAACAGCTGATGCCCAAGCAATACCTCGAACCCACCAACGATACACTCGGATCATGCTGGCAGAGTTCCGTTCAGGCGACTGGCCAAGCGTGCGAGTATCTCTTCGACTTGGCGTTCGACCTGGACTATAAGGCGAGGGAAGCCGAAAAGCGGGCCAAGGCAGCCCAGGCTGCGACGGATTCCAGCCCCCTTGTCGATAACCTACTTCCGTCCCAGGAAGAACACTCGACGGGCCGCGCCGGCAGTCAGTAGAGGTTATGGTCGAGCTGGCGGGAGCGTCACCGCTCCAGGCCACGGCCGCATTTTGTCTGGCACCAGCCCAAACTAAACCAACTGAGTCAAAAATGGTCGTTTGATGGGGCGCCTCGCAATCCATCAAGTTCATGAGACGAACTTCGAACTCGCTCTCGGATGGAGGCCCAGGCACACTGGATTTTGAGTCAAGAAATGGGGCGTTTCATTTGTCGTGCGTTCGCAGTGCAAACGTGTTGCAGGTCCTTCCAGCATTGAGGAATGGGACGAAACAACGTTGACATTGAATTGCGGCCGTAGTGCGGCCGCGTTGCCAACATTATCCCCAGTTTCTCCCCAGCGACAAGCGGCGACTTGAACTGTATGGGTAGTAAAGAGGGCGATTGCAATTGCGCTCGGTGCTCCGGCACGCGGCTCGCCGCCCGCGGCGACGCTGCTTCGTGACGTATAACCCCGACGCTCTCCGGTGCTGGTCCAGGTCGCTGGGGGACCTAACGCTGCGGCGCCGAGAAGCTAGATTTTGACGACTACTCGGCGTTTTGACAGGCGACATAAGTTTAGACATGTCGTAGTCCGAAGACTTGCCGGAGAAATGACTTACAGCGACGATTGCCGAGAAACGAACCGTTTTGATACGTATGCCAGTGGCAAGAAATCACAGCTGTCCGGCCAGAACATTGCTGATTCAGGTTTGTCGGCCGCGTGATTGAGTTCGAGTACGATGACCGAGTCAAAGTCGCTGCGTCGCCAAACTCGCGGGGCAACTGCGTGGCACTGAAAAGGACTTAGCGTTAATGTTGCTCGTGCTGCGTCGAATCCCAGTCGGCTTTCAACGCCGGCGCCGGATTTCTCGCATTCACGCGTGTGCCACGGCCCCCGAGGACTGTTGCTCGACATGCCAACGACTTGCCCAAGATCATTGAGATCCTGGGCCTCATCGTGAGGGTAATTCAGCAAGTTCCCCAGGTCGGTTGCTGATCCGGCGCGATAAAGAGCCGCATTCGACCGCGCGGCAAACTTTGGGCCGCCATACAAGGACCCGGCAACATCGCCACGAGCGTTCACAGCGATTCCCATGCTGCCCAGGTCGGTATCCAGCGGGCCAAATTCCGTCAAGCGGTAGGATCTGGCCAGCGCGAGCGAATTCCAATCGCCGGCGCCGAAGACGGCGAGAATAACGACGGCAGGGGCTAGCTCCCCGGACAACCCGAGTTCTTCAACGGGCTGCTAGCGGCGATGGGCAAACAACATCCCCCCGGCAACGAGCAACAACCAAAGCGAACTGGGCTCTGGAATCGCCAAGCCACCCCCGCCCGGGCCCGACGGCGAATACGTCACGGTCCCCCGAATCACGCCGCCGCCCGCAATGCCGGCGAAGAAGCGAATGTCGCGGTTCTCGACCGGGGTACTGGTCTTGAACACGTTCCCCAAGCTGATCGGAGCGCCCATCGCGATAGTACTGGAACCAACGTAGTTCCCCTCCGACAGAACAAAGTCGCCGTTGGCGCCGAGGCTGCCTTCGGCACGTCCCAACCAGTCAAGTAATCGTTCGTGACCGGCAGTCCGCCGTCGGCCGCGTCGAGACTGCTCCAATTGTCCGACTCCAACACGCCCAAGGTGCTGGTGATCTCGTAGTAATCCAGCGTAAACGGCGTCCCGAGATTATTGCGGATCTGCACGGCGCCAGTTGACGTATTGACGAACAGATCGAGCGTCTCGATCTGAGCGGTGGAGATGTCCACGTTTTGCAGTTGAACCTGATCGGCGTTCATCTGATTTCCAAACAGGAATCCGACGCGGTCGAAATCAAACGTCAGATGCGACGTGAACGGGACGGGCATCATGTTGTCGTCGAGTGCCGCCGGTGGACGTCCGTCGAAGTCCAGGCCGCCGCCCAGGTTAAGCACGTAGGGGCTGCCGCCGGTTGCCCCAAAATTCGCCTTCCACGAGGCGTAGTCGGCCTGGCTGACATTGCCTGTGTTCGCGGGATCACGATTGGGCAGCGCAAATCCGGACCCCAAATTGTTGCGCCAGACGGTGTAGTCCGCCGCATTGGTGGTGCCGTCGTCGTTGTAGTCGCCAATCGCCGGTACGGGATCGGCAACGAGGCTGCCACTGACGTCGACTTCATTTCCGTATCGGCCCACGCGAATCTCGAAGGAATGCCAGACATTGGGGTTATAAATCGCGTTATCCTTGGGGGGCGCCTCGGACAGGAGAAAATAGCGCCCCGTGCCCGTGCCCGCGTTGTTGAAATCAGTGAACTGACTTCCGGGCCCGGCGGCCGGAGCGGGACCGGACGTGGCCGCGATGCTCGTGCCGCCAAGGTTAGTGATAAAGGGTACCAGGCTAAATCTTGGGTCGTCCGGATTACGAGCCAATAACCGGCCTGGAGTAGCGCCCGACCCACCTTCCACCATGTAGCCGAGCCACGCGCCGGTAGGATTGGGCGCGCCGTTCTCGATTCGTTTCCACATCCCCCAGCGAAAATCACGCCCGTTACCAGGATTGGCGCCCGTCATGAGAATCCGGCCGCTGAGAATTGCCTCGAAGTTGGCGTCAAGGTGGACGTTGGACGTGGTGGCACCCCAGATGGCGACATTGTCGGCGCTCTCCTGCGCTCCAGTGCCAATCGTTGGACTGGGCGTATTAGGATAATCGATGTAGCAATCATCAGTCATATCGCATTGCCAGCCGGTCACGGCCACCGCGTGAGCTGTGGAGGTGAGAACGCATCTCACAACCAGCGCGAGCGCCGCAACGCCCAGCCGCTGCAGCCAATTGCCGCCTTGATTCATTGCTGCAGTATCCTTGTTGAAATCGCATTCTTGTGTCCGAACACGCCGGCGCGGACGCAGGCAGAAGAGCCCGCCACCCAACGCTGCCAACAACAGCGACGAAGGCTCGGGAACGTTGCCGCCCATGATCCTGGCAGCTTCCGCTGCCATCGCAGCAAAGCCGCCGGCCCCGGCGCCCGGATTGGCTTGGAGATACGCCGTGCGGAACAGGAAGAAGTCGTTACGATCAACCACATTGTCGTCGTTATAATCGCCATGGCGATAGTACTGTGTCCGCGTCAAGGTGCCTTGCGGCTTGTGCAGGTTTTCCATCAACGAAATGTAGTCGGCGACGCCGATCTCACCATCTCCCGTGAAGTCGCCACGCACGGCGGCCGTACCCGAGTAGGTGGGGAAAATGGTTACGTCCGTGGCGTCCGCCAGGTGCAAAATCACTTGCACGTCCTGGAACGGAGCAAGCTGCCAAAGGGCGCCAAGATCCAGCTCGGCGCCGGGCGCCACCACGATACCGTCCTGCGCGCCGGCCGGCAGGCCCTCGTCCTGCTCTCGCAGCTCCGTCGAGAAGGCCGACGGAGTGCCCACCACCGACCAGTCGTTATCCGTGTCGGTGAAGCCGGGGAGCGTTCCGGCGGTGAGGTTGTTCCACGGCGCGTTGTTCACGCCGCTACTGTCCAGGGAGCCAGCGGCCGAGACGATGCTATAGCCCGCGATCGTGAACGACTGGTTTGTGTCGTTGCGAACCGTCAGCGTTTGGTCGGTGCGATCGAGCTCGGCGCTCCAAAAGACATTGGTGCCGGCCGGGACGAACGCCAGGCCGTCAAACCAGGTTTGACGGTTGATGTTGGCGCCTGGCAGGTCGTCGAACCAGACGCGAATCTCTTTGGCGGCTGCGCCCGGCTGCGAGCCGGACGTAACCGTGCCCAAGAATCCCAGGAGCATGTTGCGGGCCGAGTTCGGCACGGAGGTCGACGGCGTGACATCTAGAAACGGGTCGCTGTTACTATCAGTCGCTCCGGTGGGGTCAGTCGCTCCGATGGGGTTCTCGTCGGTCGGATTGTCCAGCGGAAGCACATCCCACGCGGCGCTCGACGCGAACGTGCCCGGCGTTTCGCCCGCAACGGTCGTGTTGTAATTGCCGAACGCGGGCAGCGGTACTTCGGTCGTTCCGGGTTGGAGGCCGGCCCGAATCGCCCAGTTCCCACCCAAGTCCGACCAGTACACGATGTAAACGTCGTAGGCGGTCGAGGCGGCGACGTCGACCGTGCCGCCGATGCTGTTGCCGTCGTGCTGGCCGCCAACGAGCCGCATCTGGAGTTCGGGAACATTTTCGGAGCCGCCGGTCGATTGGTAGATGGACGCATAGTCCAAGTCCTCTACGCCCGGCGTCGGGTCGAAATAGATGTTGGTGGCGCCGAAGTTCCGCCAGCCCCAGGCGTTATCGGTGTTGAGATTGGTTTCCGAGTTGACCACGGTGAGATCACCCGGCGCGCCGATCGGCGTTCCGTTCGAGCGGAAGACGTTGGGTGGCTCGCCAAAGGTGGAGCCTGTCCTCCCGTCGATGTACGTCAGCCCGACGGCGAGTGTCGTGCCGGTGGCGCCCAGGGCCAGGATTACCGCCAGGCCGGCGGCGACGAAGAAAACATTTCGATTCAACCACTTGCTTCGATCGCTCGTACTGCAGAGAGTCATTGGTACTACCCTCGACAAGAACTTCCGAATCTTTCAAACACTCCCTCACAGACGGAAGGTTCAACCCGACAACCTTCGATCCCCCTTAGAACTCTCCGACTCCCCCTCGCTTCCACCATCGTTCGACCGCGCACCAGAACCAGCGCCTGTTGCTATCCCTTCTTACTTGGGCTTGGTGGCACGTCGAACGTGACTTCAATCGGTCCCTTACCCTGTTCGGCAATCAATTCCGGTGGCTGGTAGCTTGAGGGCACGAAACTGAACTCGTCCCATGGAGTCGTCGCGCTCGGCACGCCATCGGTGCTTTCGACCCTCACGTTGCACTTACCCGGCAGCAGTCCGTCGCCCTTTACAAACGTCATTGCGACGAAATGGCCGTCCGCTCCAAAACTCGCCCGCCCAGGTCGATTCGGCGTTCCCTCAACTTCCGTCCCCGGTACCTGGGAGAAAATGACTCGGCCATCCTTCGGCGGTGGTCCGCCGGCGCAGTTGCTGTCTCGGGCAGAAGTGACTTATCCTGTCCAAACAACCCCAATTGTAAAGCATGTCTCGTTCGACCCGCCTAAGTCGGAAGCGACGATCACGAACTATGAGACGTCGATCCGCCAAATCAGACCGAATGCGAACTTTCGAAAAGTTAGAACTAAAGCTCGCCTTTCCGCCTGTCATCCTAAATCACTGTTTACAAATCTGTCGATTGTTAGACGCGGCAAAGACTTATCGACTTTGCGACTAGAGCGGGCTTGGCCTCGAACTGGGCGCTCGCCGAAGTTTCCATAGTCAGCCGCGGGGAGAATTAAAGGGGGACGGGAGGCCCTTTTCGACGCCCCGGGCAGGTTCCGAAATCAAACGCGACAGCTAGCGTGGTGTAATTGGTGTTGGAGAAAACATCGCTGGGATGTCCGAATGTCTGGTTGTTTTCCAGAACAA
>Ga0214473_10012074_pt1 | contig 10137 bp, 8 predicted proteins | sample RVTome_7_FD_203509 | JGI IMG/M metagenome (GOLD analysis project Ga0214473, IMG submission 203509) | Soil microbial communities from uranium-contaminated site in the Upper Colorado River Basin, Wyoming, United States - RVT98D197 | ecosystem: Environmental > Terrestrial > Soil > Contaminated >... | reverse complement strand
GCCACCCCGCCTGGATCTCGCGGGGTGCGATCCCCTTGTCGACGCTGTCGAGGGCGCGGCAGTACGCCGTCTCGATCATCGCCTCGTAAGAGAGGTCGAACAGCTCCCCGAACGGGATCAGCCCCACACCCACCATGGCGACCCGGTTCCACCCCATGGCCGGCTCCTCAGGCCGGCCCGCCGCCCGGCGGCCGGCCGTGGTCCTCGCGGAACTTGTAGCCGTAGACGCGCGCTCCCCGCTCCTGGTAGAGGACACGCAGGCAGAGCTCGACCGGGAGCCCGATGCGGAGGACGTCCGGGGAGAGCTCGGTGCCGAGCGCCAGGTAGCGCGAGCCGTCCGCCATGTCCGCGACGATCACCGGCAGCGGGCTCTCGAGCGGCGGCGGCATGTAGTGGTTGATGCCGAAGGTGTGAACCGTCCCGGTCCGGGCGCGCGCGACCCGCGTCAGCTCCCGGTGGCCGCAGCGAACGCAGAGCCGCCGCGATTCGGGCGGGCTGTTGAGGTATCCGCAGGCGTCGCAGCGCGCCGCGAGGAGCCCGAGGAGGTCCGGGCCCTCGCGCCAGAGGAGCGGCGAGGTCGGAGGGAGCCCCGCCCGCGCGGCCTCGCCCCCCGGTTCGAGGGCGCCGGTCTGCCGGAGGAAGGCGGGGTACTCGAGCGGCACCACGTCCCGCGCGAGTCCCTCGAGCGTACCGGTCGTGTCGGGGCGCCGCGCGATCCGGAGGAGCAGCGAATCGGCCACGCCGGAGCCGTAAGCCAGCGCGAGGACGTGGTCGCCCACGGCCCCGCGCTCGAGCGCTCCGACGAGCGCGAGCGGCATGCCGGCCGACCCGAGGTCGCCGAGTCCCGCGGCCGCGTCCACGACCCGCTCGGACCCGACCCCGATGGCCTTCGCCATCAGGACGGCGGTACGGTCGTCGGGCTGCTGGACCGCGAGGTGCCGGACGTCCGCCACCGGCGACGGCGCGCCGAGCGCCGCCAGGGCCGCCTCGGCCGCGGGGCCGTGGCCGCGCTCCCGCGCGAACCGCGGGTCGTACCCCCGCACCCCTTCCGCCCCGGCGGGTCGCCAGCGGTCGAGCAGCGGCTGGCCGCCGCTCCCGGCGCGCTCGAAGGTGGCGAGCGCCTCGCCCTGACCCACCACGAACGCGACTGCGCCGGCCCCGAGCTGCCCCTCGAGGTCGGTCCCCGGGTCGCCGCGCCGCGCGTCGCTCGCAAGGACCAGGACGCGCCCGAGTCGCCCCGCGGCGACCGCGTCCCAGGCCTGCCGGAGCCCGGCCCCGCCCGCGCGCGGGGTCCCCCCGAGAATCGCCGTCTCGACGTCCGGGCGCGCGCGCAGCGCCTGGGCAATCGTGCCCACGCTGTCGTGCTCGGCGTAGGGGAGCGAGCAGGTCGCGAGGAGGATCGCGTCGATCCCGTCGGCCCCGTCCGGCCCGAGCGCCCGGTCGGCGGCCTCCACCGCCATCGTGATGGCGTCCTCGTCGGCGCCCGGCACGCTCCGGGTCCCGTGGCCGCCCGTGTTCCAATGGCGCCCGATCTCCTTCCGGTCGATGCGGTAGCGCGGCACGTAGACGCCGCAGGCGAGGAGGCCGACCCCGCCGCTCGAGGAGGGGGGGCGTGCCCCGCCCCCGCCGCCGGCAGGCCCGCGGGTTGACACCGGGTGCGTCATCGCCCGGCAACCGCCGCGGCGCGCGCCCGGCCCGCGAGGACCGAGTCGGGGACGTAGCTGGTGAGGAGGTCCGCCCCGCCGAGCCCGTCGATCTGGCGCCGGTCCGGGCTCCCCAGGATCCGGAGAACCACGCCGTCCCACTCGCCCGGGTCGGCCGGCAGCGCGTCCCGAGGAATGAAGACCGCCTTGCTGGTCCCGCCCCGCATGATCGTGCAGCGCACGCGCATCGCGTCGTCCTCCACCCGTCCCGGCCTCTCAGGGCCGGGGCGCCGTCGTCGCCTCTGCCACCATCACCAGGCTCGGACCGCGTCGGCGCCAGGCGGTAGCCGCGACCAGCCCCAGGAGCGCGAGCCCCACGCCGTCGGTCACGAGACCCGGAACGATCAGCAGCACCCCGCCGGCCATGGCCATCACCCGCTCGAGAACGCGCAGCGGGCCGACCCAGTAGCCCACGAGGGCGACCGACAGCGCGACGATCCCGAGCAGCGTGGTCACGGTCGCCTGCACCACCTCCAGGACGCTGCCCATCAAGAGCAGCGCCGGCGAGTAGATGAACATGAACGGGATGATGAATCCGGGGAGCGCGACGCGGGTCGCCGCGAACGCGACCTTGAGCCCCGGCTCCCCGGCGATGCCGCCCGCGATGAAGCACGACACGGCCGTGGGCGGCGTCAGGTCCGAGATCACGCCGAAGTAGAAGACGAAGAGGTGCGCGGCGAGGAGCGGGATCCCGATCTTCGCGAGCGCCGGCGCCACCAGAATCGCGACGATCAGGTAGGTCGCCGTCGTGGGGAGCCCGGTCCCGAGGAGGATCGAGGCCAGCATCGTGAGGATCAGCAGCACGAAGAGCGAGCCGCCCGAGTAGTTCAAGATGAGGGACGTGAACTTGAGTCCGAGCCCCGTCAGGTCGGTCACGTTCATGATGACGCCGACGGCGGCGCACGAGGCCGCGATCATGACGGCGCTCTTCGAGGACTCCTCGAGCGCCCCGAACACCGCCCTGGGGTCGATCGGCCGCCAGGCCCAGAGCTCGCGGCCGAGCCACAGCGGCACGAACGTGGCGACGGCCCACGCCCCGGCGCGACTCGGGGAGATTTGCTCGACGGCGAGAAAATAGATCAGGACCACGACGGGCACCAGAAAGTGCCAGCCGTCGCGGAGCGTCTCCCGGAGCGAGGGCAGCTCCTCCCGACGCATGCCCTTGAGCCCGTAGCGGGCGGCCTCGAGGTCCGCGGTGATGAAGAGCGCGACGAAGTAGAGCGTCGCCGGCAGCAGCGCCGCCTTGGCGATCGAGTAGTAGGGCACGCCGAGCAGGTCCGCCATGATGAACGCCGAGGCGCCCATGATCGGCGGCGTGATCTGCCCGCCGACCGACGCGGCCGCCTCCAGGGCGGCGGCCATCCGGCGCGGGTACCCGCTCCGGATCATGGTGGGGATCGTGACGATTCCCGCCGCCGCCACGTTGGCCGAGCCCGTGCCGGTGATGGTCGCGAAGAGGGCGCTCGCGAACACGGCGATCTTGGCGGACGCGCCGCGCACGGTGCCGATGGTCGCCTGCGCGAGGCGGATGAAGAAGTCCCCGCCTCCCATCCGCATCATGAAGGCGCCGAACAGCACGAAGATGTAGATGTAGGTCGCGCTTGCACCCGTGGCGAGGCCAAAGATCCCCTCGAGGCGGATGTACATCGAGGAGATCACCATCGGATACGAGAAGCCGGGGTGGCCGAGCAGTCCCGGGAGCGACGGCCCCACGAACGCGTAGGCGAAGAAGCAGAACGCGACGAGGGCGAGCGAGAGCCCGGCCGAGCGCCGCGTCGCCTCGAGGACGAGCAGTGTGAGCAGGGTCCCCATGCCGAGGTCGAGCCACGTCGGGTCGATGACCCTGAGGACGTCCGGCGCGGTGAACTCGACCGCCGCGTAGACCGCCCCCGCCACCCCCGCGGCGGCGGCGAGGCATCTGAGGTACCGGTCCCAGCGTCCCGCCCCCGTGTAGGCCGGCGTGATGAGGTAGAGGAGCGCCAGGGCGAAGGCGAGGTGGACGCTCCGCTGGATCATCGGCGAGAAGACGATGGTGAAGGCGGTGTAGAGCTGGAACGCGGCCATGCCGAGGGCCACCACCGTGGCGGTGGCCTGCATGCCGCGCTCGAGCGCGCCGCTCGTCCCGGGAGTCGTGCCCATGCAGCGTCGCCTGGCGCGACCGCTCCGGGGCCCGCCTCTCGCGGCCGGGCCCCGAGCGGACCGTCCCCTACTTCTGGAGTCCCTTCTCCTTGAGGTACTTCGCCGTCCCCGGGTGGAGCGGGAAGCCCGGGTACTTCGCGGTGTTCGCCGCGGTGGACGAGTTGGCCGCCTTGAACGCCGCGACCAGCTCCTCGTGCTTCTCCGCGAGCACCTTCGTGATCTGGTACGCGGTCTCCTCCGGGAAGTCGTCGCGCGCCGCGACGTAGTACCACTCGGTGAAGGACCGGACGTCCGTCGCCGCCTCCTTGAGCGCGTGGGTGTACCAGCTCTTCTCGATGGTGAACTCCGTGTAGTCCGGGTACTTCGCGAGCAGCTTCGGGACCTCCTCGGCCGATAGAGCGATCAGCCGCGCGCCCCGCGGGTGCGTGGCGAGCTCCGTGATCACGGGGCACGGGAGCGGGCAGAGGAACAGCATCCCGTCGAGCGTGCCGTCCTTGTAGGCGTTGACCGCTTCCCCCTTACCGAGGTACTCGGCCCGGAAGTCGGTCTCCTTCATCCCCAGCGCCTCCACCACGCGCTGGAAGAGGTACGCCTCGCCGCCCCCCTTGATCCCGACCGACACGCGCTTGTCCTTGAGGTCGGCGACGGACTTCACCGGCGAGTTCTTCGGCACCAGGATGTGGTAGGGCGCGTGGAACATCGCGAAGAGGGTCCGGATCCGGGTCTTGGCGAGGCCCTCCTTGCCGTAGAGCTTCAGGACCGCCCCGGTGTTGACCGCGGCGACCTTCGCGTCGCCACGCTCGAGGAGCGGCACGTTCTCCGTCGTGCCCCCGCTCCGGGCGCTCGCCTCCATGCCCGGGATGTGCTTGTTGAGGAGCGGCGCCAGAGCGGCGAAGTAGAGGTGCGCCGTCCCGCCGGAGGACGAGCCCGCCATCACGAGGCGCATCGGGTCGGCCGTCTCGCCGGGGACCACCGCCACGAGAAGAAGGCTCACCACCGCCAGCCAGTAGAGTCTCGTTCGCTTCATCGTTCGCTCCTTCGCGCTTGAGATTGACCGGTCACGTCGCCGTCACACCGCTTGCTCGGCCGCGAGCTCCGCGAGCGTCTCCGCGTCCACGCCGACCAGCCCGAGGACCGCGGCGTTATCGGCCCCGACGGGGGGCAGCACCTGCCGCACGCCGGCCGGCGTGCGGCTGAGACGTACCGGCACCCCCGTCAGGTGGACGGTCGTCCACGCCGGATGCGGACGCTCGTGGAGCATCTCGCGCTCCCGCGTCAGGGGATCGTGAAGGACCTCGGGCACCGTCAGGACCGGCGCCGCCGGCACGCCGGCCGCGTGGCATGCCTGGACGACCGCGTCCCGGGCCTGGCCCGACGTCCATGCGACGATCCACCCGTCGATCGCCGCCGCGTCCGCGGCGCGGCCCTCCGCGGTGGCCCAGCGCGCCTCGCCCGCGATCTCGGGCCGCCCGATCAGGGCCGCGAGGGCGCGCCAGGCATCATGCGACGACGCGTCGATCGCGACCCACCCGTCGGCCGTCGGATAGGTGTTGTGCGGCGCGCGCGCCGGGTGCCGGCTCCCGAGCCGCGGGCGTGTCGCGCCCCCGAGGGCCTCCGGCCACGCCTCTTGCGTGAGCCACACGCCGAGGTCGTGCATCGAGACATCGATCGCCTGACCCCGGCCCAGACGGTCCCGGGCGTGCACGGCCGCCAGGATCGCAACCATTCCGAAGAAGGCCCCGAAGCAGTCCATGGCCGACACGCCGATGCGGGTCGGCGGGCCGCCCTCGGCGCCCGTGAGGGCCATGATCCCGCTCATGGCCTGGATGACCATGTCGTAGGCCGGCTTGTCGGCGTAGGGCCCGTACTGGCCGTAGCCGTTGAGCGAGCAGAGGACGAGTCCGGGGTTCGCCTCCTCGAGCGTCTTCGTCCCGAGGCCGAGGCGGTCCATCACGCCGCGCGCGAAGTTCTCGATCAGCACCTCATGGCGCGCGGCGAGCCGCAGGAGGAGCTCGCGGCCCCGCGGGTGCTTCAGGTTCAGCGTGACCGCGCGCTTGTCACAATTGTTGAGCTGGGCGATGTAGCTCTCGCCGTCCCGGAGCGGCGGCCAGCGGCGGATCGGCTCGCCGCCGGGCGGCTCGACCTTGACCACCTCGGCCCCGAGGTTCGCGAGCAGGCGCGCCATGTAGGGTCCGGTCGTGTACGCGCCGATCTCGAGCACCCGGAGCCCGGCGAGCGGTCCCGCGCCCGCCGGGGGCGCGCCGCGCGGGCGCGGGCGGGCAGGCGCGGGCCGCTCGAGCTCGCCGAGAAGCCGCGCGGTGTCGCGCCCGAGCGCCGGCGCGAGCCCCCGGACCTGCCCCGGCGTCCGCGCGAGCTTGAGCGGCGAGCCGACGACGACCACACCCTCCCGCTCGATCACCATCTCCCGCGCGCGCACGTGCGGATCGGCCAGGACCTCGGGCAGCGTCGGAATCGGCGACACGGGGAACCGCACGGCCTCGAGCGTCCGCAGGACCTCGCCGAGCGGGCGCGCGCGCGTCCACGTCTCGATGAGGCGGTCGACCTCGTCGGCCCGCGGGACACGCGCCGCGACCGTCGCGTAGCGCGGGTCGCCGAGGAGGTCCTCGCGCCCCAGCACCTCGAGGAGGGTCTGCCAGTGCTGGTCGTTGCCGCTCGCGATCACGACCCAGCCGGCGGTGGTCGGATAGACGTTCCACGGCACCACCATCGGGTGGCGGTTCCCGAACCGCGCGACCGGCCGGCCGTCGAGGAAGTAGCCGGGAAGGTGCGTCGTCAGGTAGGCGATCAGGCCATCGCGCATCGCGACGTCTGCGCGCTGCCCCCAGCCCGTCCGGTCCCGGCAGTAGAGGGCGGCGAGCGCGGCCACGGCCGCGAAGGCGGCGCCCGTCAGCTCCGCGAGCGGGACACCGGCGCGCGTGGGGGGGTCCGTCTTGAACCCGGTCGCCTCGAGGATCCCCGCGGCCGCCTGGACCGTCAGGTCCGTCGCGGGCGCGCAGGCCCAGCGCCCGGTGAGCCCGAACGGCGTCAGGACCACCCCGATCAGCGTGGGCCAACGGTCGTCGAGGTCGTGCCACGCGATCCCCGCCGCCCCTAGCCAGTCGAGCCCCGCCCGGTCGGCGAGGAGGACGTCCGCCCGGTCGAGGAGGCACGCCATGCGGTCGGCCGTCCGGACATCGGCCGGGTCGAGGACGAGGCTCTCCTTGCCGGCGGAGGTCAGGTGGATCGCCCCCGCCTGGCCGTCCGCCGCGCGGATCGGCTCTCGCCGCAGGAGGTCGCCCGCAGGCGGCTCCACCTTGAGCACCCGCGCGCCCAGCTCCGCCAGGAGGCGCCCCGCAACCGGGATCCCCCACCCCTCGCCCAGCTCGACGACGGTGAGGTCTCCGAGGGCGGTCGGCGTGTCGGCCGCGCGGTCAGTCACGCCCTACCCTACATCATCGTGTAGCCGCCGTTCACGCTGATCACCTGGCCGGTGACCCACGCGGCGCGGCTCGACACGAGGAAGACGACCATGTTCGCGATATCCTCCGGCTCCCCGACCCGGCGAAGGGGGTAGGCCTGGAGTACCTTCCGCTGGCGCTCGGCGTACTTCTCGGGGCCGACCTTCGCCAGCACCGCGGCCTCGCGCGCCTTCCGCATGTCGGTGTTGGTGCTCCCGGGACACACGACGTTGACCGTGATCCCCTCGGGGCCCACCTCCTGCGCCAGCGACTTCGAGAAGGCGACGATCGCCGCCTTGGCCGCGGCGTAGACACTGATGCGCGCCTGGCCGCTCCGCGCCGAGTCCGACGCGATCGACACGATGCGCCCGCTCTTCCGCCGGAGCATGTGGGGGACGACCGCCCGGGTCACGTGGAGCGTCCCGTAGAGCCCCACGTCGATCTCGCGCTCCCATTCCTTCCGCTCGGACTCGGCGAAGAGCCGCTCGGTGACGACCCCGGCGTTGTTGACGAGGACGTCGACCCGATCGAGCTCCCGGACCGCGTCGGCGACCATCTGGTCGACCGCCGCGGGGTCGGTGATGTCCGTCACCAAGGCGAGCGCGCGCCGCCCCCGGGCCCGCACCTCGTCCGCGACGCGCTCGACGCCGTCCCGGTCGAGGTCGTTCACCGCCACGTCCACGGCCTCGTCCGCGAGCGTGAGCGCGATCCGCCGCCCGATCCCGCGGGCCGCGCCCGTCACGAGCGCCACCGTGTCGCGGAGCCCCAGGTCCATGTCGCCTGCTCCTCAGACCCCGCGGAAGACGGGCTTCCGCTTCTCGAGGAACGCCCGCATCCCTTCCTCGCGGTCCGCGGTCATGTAGATGGCGGTCGTCAGGCTGGTCTCGAGCTCGAGCGCCGACGCGAGGTCCATCTGCATCCCCTGCTGCGCCGCGGTCTTGAGGAGCTTCAGAGAGAAGGGCGCCCGCTCCGCCAGTACCTCGCACCAGCGGACCGCCTCGTCGAGCGCCGTGCCGCGCGGCACGACCCGGTTGACGAGCCCGATCCGGAACGCTTCCGCCGCGTCGACGAACTCGGCCAGGAACAGGAGTTCCTTCGCCTTCGCGAGCCCGACGAGGCGCGGGAGGCGCTGGGTGCCGCCCCAGCCGGCGACCGAGCCGATCTTGCTGCTGGTGACCCCGAACTGCGCCCCCTCGCCGGCGATCCGGCAGTCGCAGACCATCGCCAGCTCGAGCCCCCCGGTGAGACAGTACCCCTCGATCGCCGCGAGGACCGGCTTCGGGAGGGCCTCGATCTTCGCATGGAACGCCTTGTGGCGGCGGAGGAACTCGTGCATCCCCGCGGCGCCCTGGAGCGCCATCGCGTCGTTCAGGTCGGCCCCCGTCGAGAAGGCCTTCTCGGAGCCGGTGAGGACGACCGCCGAGACCCCCACCGTCGCCGCCGCCTCCCCGAGCGCCGCCTCGATCTCGCCGGCCATCTCGAGGCTCACGGCGTTCAGCTTCTCCGGTCGCTGGAGCCGGATCACGGAGGCCGGGCCCCGCCGCTCCACCTGGATGGTCTGGTATCCCACCGCCCGCTCCTCAGGCCCCCGGGCTCCCCCGGAACCTCCGGTAGTTCGGCTTCCGCTTCTCGAGGAACGCCGTGACCCCCTCCATGTTCTCCGTGTTGCCGGTCACCATGGACAGGAGCTCGGCCCCCGCGTGGAACGACGCGTGGAAGGTCGCGTCGCTCTCCAGGTTGAGGGCGAGCTTCGCGATCCGGAGGCTCTGGGGGCTCTTGTCCAGGATCTCCTGGCACCAGGCGCCGACCTCCTTCATGAGCTCCGCCGGGGGGACGACCTTGTTCACGAGCCCCATCTCGAGCGCCTCCTGGGCCGTGTACTGCTTGCAGAGGAACAGCATCTCGCGGGCCTTCTTCTCCCCGACGATGCGCGGCAGGAGCTGGGTCGCCCCCCAGATGGGGACGCTCCCCACCTTGGGGCCGACCTGGCCGAACCGCGCGGTCTCCGACGCGATCGTCAGGTCGCAGAAGAGGTGGAGCTCGTGGCCGCCGCCGATGGCGTAGCCGTTCACCGCGGCGATGACGGGCTTGCCGCAGCCGCGGATCACCGTCGAGAGCTTCTCGACGCGGCGGAGGTGCGCCCGCGCGATGTCGGGCGTGCGCACGGCCTGGCCTTCCACATCGCCGCCCGCGCTGAAGGCCTTGTCGCCGGCGCCGGTGAGCACGATGACGCCGACGCCTCCGTCCTGCGCGGCGTCCTCGAACGCGGCCGTCAGTTCCTCGTAGGTCTTCGCCCGGAGCGCGTTCCGCTTCTCCGGGCGGTTGATCGTGATCATCGCGACGCCGTCCTTCTTCTCGTAGAGGACGTCGGTAAACTCCATCAATCACTCCTCGATTCGGGCGATGCCGACGCCGTAGTTGCCCCAGAAGAACATGCGCCTTTCTCCTCGAGCGGAGAGCCGTCCGGGAGCAAGAGCACCTTGACGCCCCCGCGCGTCTCCGCCATCCGGAACGCCTCCGCCCAACGGGCCAGGGGGAAGCGCCCGCTGATCATCGGGGTGAGGTCGACGAGGCCCGACTCGATCAGCTTGACGGCGATCCGCCAACTCCCGTGCGTCTGGCTCACCGAGGGGATCCAGGTGGATGAGGCCCGCCAGCTCGTGACCCAGCACGACCGGGTACCGGAGCTCGACTGGCGGACGGCCGTGGAGGATGTGGAGATCGGTGCCGCAGATCCCGGCCGCGTGGACCCGGATCAGGACCTCGCCCCGTCCCGGCGCCGGCTCCGCGACCTCGAGGAGCTCGATCGCGCCGGGTCCGGGCATTCGCTTGACGAG
>Ga0214473_10012073_pt1 | contig 10137 bp, 5 predicted proteins | sample RVTome_7_FD_203509 | JGI IMG/M metagenome (GOLD analysis project Ga0214473, IMG submission 203509) | Soil microbial communities from uranium-contaminated site in the Upper Colorado River Basin, Wyoming, United States - RVT98D197 | ecosystem: Environmental > Terrestrial > Soil > Contaminated >... | reverse complement strand
GGAAAATCGGAGGCGTCCCAGGAAACGGTATGATTACCAGCGGCTTTTTCGCCGTCGAATAGGGTAGCCGCTTTTTGCCCGAGAATACTGTAAACGGAAAAAACAATATGACCAGTCTCGGGAAGGCTGAAATTGAAAACGGTGGCGGCATTGAACGGATTGGGGTAGTTCTGGAGCAGAGCTATTTCATTCGGGAGAACGTTTCCATCCTCCTCCACCCCCGTGCGGGTGAAACGAAGGAGCATCAGGGAGGAGCTATCGGCCACGGTGATGTAATCGCCCGAAACCGACAGATCCTGCGCCTTGCCGGGCGTATCGAAACTGGCCACAACGATCGGGTTTATGGGATCGGCCATGTCGGCTATATATACGCCCGCAGTTTCGACCGCCACCGCCAGATAATTATCGAATATCTCTATATCGTCAACAACATCGATGTACGATGGTCGGGGATCGAAACTGCCCGCCAAAACCGGAGCGGTCGGATCTGAAATATCGAATATCTGCACACCGGGTTGGCTGTCGGCAACATAAGCAAAATCCCCCGAAACTGCAATCTTCACGGCGTCCCCGGGAGTATCATAGCTTCTCACCAACACCGGATTGGCCGGGTTCGAAACATCCACAATCCTCAATCCATAGTAAGCGGCCATAAACGCGTAATTTCCCCGGACACAAACGTCATAAGGGTAACCGAAAATCTCGGTTTCGCCCAGTAATACCGGATCGGACGGATTCGCAATATCCACTATCTCCAGGAGCCCATCTCCTCCTATGTACGCCAGATTATCCACCAGGAATACCGTGGCCGGAACCTCGCCCGCGTAAAATCCCGCTTGAAAAGGATTCGCTGGATCGCTGACATCGACAATCTCAAGCCCGTAAGTCCCTTCCGGGACATAAGCGTAATCGCCGGATACGAAACAATCGACCGGGAACCATGGTGTGTGGCGGTCGCTCATTATCATGGGAAATTCCGGGTTTGATATGTCCACAATGCTCATACTCTGGGGCCAGCAATAGGCATAGGCATACTCCCCCGTGGCAAAGACGCCGTCCACCGACACCCGACCCTCATATCCCCCCACCGGCGTCGGATTCGTCGGGTCGCTGACGTCCCATGTTTCAATTACCAGCTCTGGCGAGCCTACGCCAACATAAACGTACGACCCGGTTGCCGCTACTCCGATACAGCCGTAATGATTTTCATCAATACAATCAATAAACCCGACAACCGCTGGATCCGATGGATTCGATATGTCGACAATCGCCACACCGGCTTCCTCAGAGAACCCGTCCACGGAAGTGGCGTAAGCATAATCCCCCGACACACAACACTCTATCGTAAAATCCAATGGTAGATTACATTGACCGGCCAGCACGGGATCGGTGGGATCAGATGCATCGATAACCAACAGCAACATATCCGAAATCACCACAGCGTAATAACCACGCAGGAAAAGGCTGGGACCATTCCCCACACCGCCTCCATATACCCCGACCTGCTGGGGATCGAGAGAATCTGAAATATCGAGTATGGTCATGCCCGGTGTCACACCAATAAGATATGCCAGAGTGTCAACTATGACGATATCCAGGGGGACTCCCGGCAATTCATATTGCCCGGCCAGAAATGGATCGTAAGCATCGCTAACGTCGAATATATATATCCTTTCCCCAAACAGGGATCCGCAGACATAGATATAATCACCGGAGACGTCCAAGCGTGTGAGAGTATGCTCGAAATCGAGCTCCGCTGTCAAAGTGGCCCGACTGATATCCGAAATATCAAGAATCTCCAATTTAAATCCGAAGAAATCGTAAGTCGAAAAGTAAACGTAATCTCCGGATCTGGCCATTCCGACTGCATTGGAGATAAACGTATTACCGCCTATCTGCTGTGGCGATAACGAATCGTCTATGGAGAATACCTGAAAGGTCCCCGGCCACCATCCCGTCAGAAGATAACCATCAATCTCCATATGCGTCGGGTATTCCCCCCCAAACAAAGTCGAGGAAACATATTCCAAATCCTGGGCATGTACGGCCATGGAATGGGCCATGCCCAGCAATAGAACGAGAATCGACCCCCCGATTATGCGGCCATATAATTTTCTCATGACAATACCTCTCTCCAGCCAATTCACTTCAATAATACCATTTTTTTGGTTATTGTCCTCTGGGCCTCCCTTAAAGTGTAAAAATAAATGCCGCTGCGGACCTGGTTTCCGGCCTGATCCTTGCCATCCCATAAAACGCTATGCTGACCGATGGCCATATCGGCGTTCAATAGCTCGATAACTTTACGTCCCAGAAGATCGTATACCGCTAACATCACTCTACCCTCTTCAGCAATGCCGAATTCGATCAAAGTTGAAGCATTGAAGGGGTTAGGGTAGTTTTGGAGCAGAGCTATTTGATTCGGGAGAATGCTCCCATCCTCCTCGACGTCGGTGCGGGTGAAACGAAGAAGCATCAGGGAGGTCTGATCGGCAACCAGGATATAATCATCGAAGACCGACAGCCCCTCCGGGCCGCCCGGCGTATCGAAGAACGCAACCTCCGCCGGATTCGTCGGATCGGATATATCCAACACATAGACTCCCAGGGATTCCTCGGCGACCGCCAGGTAATTGTCGAAAATCTCGATATCGTTTACGTAATTCTGGTAATAAGGCCGCGGATCGAAATTCCCCGCCAGAACCGGCTCGGTGGGATCGGTAATATCGAATATTTGCACCCCGGATTCACCGTCCGCTACATAGGCATAATCCCCGGAGATATCCACTTTGACGGCATGACCCGGAGTATCGTACCATCCGGCGACGAAGGGATTGGTCGGATCCGAAACATCCACAACCTGGAAACCACCCCAATTAAAGCAGGCGACGTAAGCGTAATTCCCCTGAACGTAAACACCCTGCGGCCAATCCGCTACCGCCGTTGTCCCCACCAGCGAAGGAATAGTCGGATCGGATATGTCGAAAATGAATAACCCCTCCCAAGCTTCCGTAACATAAGCATAATCGCCGCTCACAAAAATACCTGTCCCCCTCTCCAGAGCATACGATCCCACGTACTCCGGATCGTAAGAATCAGCGATATCCACTATCTCCAGCCCCAGATTCGTTCCCGCTAAATAGGCCAGCGTGGAATCTAGCGAAAGATCCTGCATATGCCAGGGAGAATCATACTGGCTGACGACCTCCGGTCTCTCGGGAACTGACATGTCCAGTATATTCAACCCGTTAACATAATCGGGAGCATAGGCGATACCCTCTATCATCACAACGTCCGGGATAAAACCCCGCCCCTGATACCCCCCCACCGGCGTCGGATTCGTCGGGTCGCTGATGTCCCATGTCTCCATGTCTAGTGGGCCGCCCACACCAATATAGGCGTACGACCCGGCAACCGCGATTCCAATGCAACCCTGTTGAGATTCATCAATAAACCCGACAACGGCCGGATCCGACGGATTCGATATATCAACAATTGCCACTCCGGCCTCTTCGGAGAACCCGTCGACGGAAGTGACATACGCGTAGTCCCCCGACACACAACACTCTATCGTAAAATCCAATGCTAGATAACATTGACCGGCTATTACAGGATCGGTGGGGACCGATACATCGACAACCAACAGCTGTTGATCTAAAATCAGAACAGCGTAACTGCCCTGAACGAAAAGGCGCGGGGGATTCCAAAAATCCCCTGCATATATGCCGATCTGCTCGGGACTGACAGGATCCGAAATATCGAGTATGGTCATGCCCAACCCGTCTATGGTCAAATATGCCAGAGTGTCGGCTATAACAATATCAAAGGGGTCACCCGGCGTATCATACCGCCCGGCCAGATACGGATTATGAGCATCGCTGACGTCGAAAATATATAACTCATCCCCGCAGGCATAAACATAATCCCCCGATACTGCCAGGAAGCCAAGACCATGCCCAAAATCGAGTTCGGCTATCAATGTTGTTCGACTGACATCGGAAATATCCAGAATCTTCAATTTAGAGCGACCGATCCAATCCGTTATGTAAACATGATCGCCAGCCCTGCCGATCCCGATTGCGCGACGAATAAAGGCGTTGCCACCCACCTGTTGTGGGGATAGAGAATCATCAACGGAAAATACCTGAAACGCGCCTTCCCACCACATCGTAAGAAGATAACCGTCAATCTCCATACGGCCCGGGTAGCTTCCCCCAAACAAAGTCGACGAGACATATTCTAAATCCTGCCCTAATGCCGCCATAGGCCTGGCCGCGACCACCAATGTAATCAGGATCAAGCCCGCAATAACGCGGCGATATAAACTCCTCATATCCTTACCCCCTGCAATTGTCTTACTTCAACAAAACCATTTTCTTAGTGATGGTCCTCTCTTGCTCCTTCAGAGAAGAATGCAACCAAAATCAAATACAAAATACGCCTTTAAGCGCAATCTTCCTGCTCATAATGAAACCGGGTTGATTTATTTTGTCAAGCTAATAATTGCGCAAAATCAACTTTTTTTTGAATTATATATATCAATATTGCTGTCAAATAATAGATGGGAATTCTCAAATGGATTTTAATACAGGCCTGCCGAATCGGGGTTCAGAGTGGGGCGAATTTTATCCGTGCATTCCCAGCAGGTTTGTCAGGATCGACTCGATCTCGTCGACCTTGAACGGCTTGTGTAAGAAACCGTCGGCCTTGGCGGTAATCTCATCCTCACGAGCGTCGCCCACGGCATAACCCGTAACCACGACCACCGGCATCGAGGGATGTTCGCTTTTGATGGCGTCCAATAGATCGTAACCGTCCATCTGGGGCATGCGTAGATCGGTGAAAACCATGTCGTATTTGGATTGACGCAGCCTGTCCAGGGCTTCTTTGCCATTTTCGGCGTGAAACCCCTCGAAATCGAAAATCTCCAGAATATCAGAAAGGAGGGTCGACATGTTGGGGTTATCGTCAACTATCAGAATTTTCCTGGTACCCATAAGAACCTCCAATGCGTTTATCGGCAGAATCTATATTTATATTTAGCGGGTCAAGACGGGATATATCGGGCGGGAGAAATTGCCGGGAGCAGAATCCGGTCTTACGGGCTCGGTTTTGCGCTCCATTTGTGGTCGTTGAATTTGAAATACATCAGGCCGGCCCTGACACACCAGTCTATCGGCATGGCCAGCCAGATGAAAAAAATGCCCAGGCCGAAATATTCGTGCAGTATATATGCCAGCGGAATCCTGACCGTCCAGGCTCCGATTATAGAAACATACATTACCCAACGCGTCTGGCCGGCCCCCTGCAATGATCCCGCCAGGATCATGGAAAAAGCCAGGGGAATCTGCAATACCGCCGCGAATTTGCAGAAGAGACTTCCGTATTCGATTACTGCCGGGTCATTGGAAAACAGCCTCATCCATAGCACGGGGAATAGCCAGAATGTCAGGCCTAAAAATCCCATCACACACAGGCCGATTATTAATGCCTGGTTGCCGTACTGTTTGGCCTTACGGGGAAGTTTGGCACCAAGATTCTGGCCGACCAGCGTTGTGGCCGCCTGGGCGAAACCGAAACCTGGCAGAAACGACACCGCCTCGATGGTCATGCCGACCGAATGGGCGGCGTAGGCGGCAACCGAGGTCAAAAGGACGAGCCTGGTATAAGCCATCTGCATGGCGGCGCCGGCGAAGCGCTCCACGTAAACCGGAAACCCCAGGGTAAATACATCCCTTAACCGGGCCGGATTCAGGCACTTGAAACACAGAAGTCCTTTCCTGTGGGCAGTCAGGATCAGGACCGCAGCCCCCAGGGTCTCGGAAATCCCCGTCGCCAGGGCGACCCCCCTAATCTCCAACCTGGGGAAACCGGCCAGCCCGAAAGTCAAAGGAAAGGCGATAAGAAGATGAATAATGTTGACACCCATGATCACCCTGAAGGGCGTTTTGGTATCGCCGAATCCCTGGAAAATCCCGCTGACCACGATAATCATTCCTTTGCTGATAAAGAACAGGCAGAGGATAAACATGTATGAATAGACACTGTCGGCCAAAGCCCTGTCCGCCCCGATGGCCGCAGCGATAGGCCTGGTCGCCAGGACGCCGAAAACCGCCATCGCCAGGGCCGCGGCCATGCCTGTCCAGAAACCGGAATCGCTCGCCGAAATCCTATTCTCGATGTCGTTCGCGCCGGAGTACCTGGCCACCTGGACAGTACATCCGATATTCACGGCCTGCATCGGGGCCATCAAGAGGTTGATTATCCATTGCGACATTCCCACTGCCGCCTGGGCCTCGGCGGAAATATGCCCCACCAGAGCGGTATCCACAATTCCCACCCCTCGCAGGAGAAGATGAGTTCCAACTATAGGCAAAGCCAGGGCATAGATTACCCGCCGCATCTGCTTCGAACCCAGATCTTCATGGAGAGGGATGTTCATAATAAGATGCCATAAAACCCAAAATAACACGATTGTCAAGAGAACTTAAGTCCGGATGTCGCCGCCGCCGGGCCAGTATAAGGTTGAACTCGAGCGCGGATTTAATTATAATTCGTTTTTGTCGAATCGGCCGCCGTCGGCCATACCGGAGGTGTTTCATGAAAAAGCTCCTGACAACGTTGATTCTGGTCGCCCTTCCTTTCTCCATACAGGCGAAAAAGGGAGAGATAGAGATCGACGTCAAATCTCACACGTTTTCCAACGGCTTGCAGCTGTTAGTAGTCGAAAGACATCTGTCGCCCACGTTCTCCGCAATTATCCGCTTTAAAGTGGGTTCGGTGGATGAAAAACCGGGCATAACCGGATCGGCTCACCTGCTGGAGCATATGCTGTTTAAAGGAACCAGGAATATCGGGACAACCGATTATGCCGCCGAGGTCCCGCTGATGGAAAGGATCGACAGACTCGCCAGCGAGCTGACCGATGCTATAGTGGAAACAGAAAGGCCGACCTACCGCGGCGGCGGCGGCAAGGTCGATTCTCTCAGAGCGCTTATAGCATCCCTACAGGACGAGCAGAAACAATATGTGGTCAAAGACGAACTCTGGGAAACCTACCTGAAAAACGGCGGGGCGGGATTGAATGCCTCGACCAGCAACGACGGCACCCAGTATTATGTTTCGCTGCCGTCGAACAGGCTCGAACTCTGGGCTTATCTCGAATCGGATCGCCTCGCCAATCCAGTTCTGAGAGAATTCTATTCCGAACGCGACGTGGTCTACGAGGAGCGCCGGCTGCGGACAGATAACAGCCCCAGCGGAAAGCTCGATGAGCAATTCAACGCGGCGGCTTTTGCCGCTCATCCCTACGGCTGGCCGGTGGTGGGCTGGGCCTCGGATCTCGAAACCGTTCTGCGGGAGGATGTCGAAGAATTCTTTTATCAATACTACTCGCCCAACAATATCGTCATAGGAATAGTCGGCGACGTCAAATTCGATAACGTCGTTAAGACCATCGACCGATATTTCGGCAAAATCCCGCCCTCGAAAAAACCGGTTCCCCCGGTGACAACAACCGAGCCCGAGCAGGACGGCCAGCGTCGAGTGGCAGTTGAATATGACGCCGAACCCAGCCTCGTTATCGGCTATCATATGCCTGCCGGCGGGGACGTCGATTCCGAGGTATTCGATATAATATCGAGCGTTTTGACAGGCGGCCGAACCAGCAGGCTCTATAAAAGCCTGGTGGAAAAAAGGCAACTGGTGACCTCCATCGGCGCCTGGGGCGGATTCAGCCGTTATCCCGACGTATTCACTATATCGGCCACGCCGAAGGCTCCTCACAAAGTAGAGGAAGTCGAACAGGCGATCTACGAGGAACTGGACAAATTCCGGAAAGAAGGGCCGACGGAATGGGAGCTTCAGAGGGTGAGAAATCAACTGGACGCCGATTATATACGGGGGATGCAATCCAATATGGGTCTGGCCTGGAGATTGGCCGATATGCAGGCCAAAGTCGACGACTGGAGTTTTCTTCTTACACTAAAAAAGCGAAGGCAGGCTGTTACGGCCGACGATATCAAACGGGTCATGGCCGAATATCTTATCCCCAACAACCGGACCGTAGCCTACTTGGTGAAACCCGAGCCCGAAAAATCCGAGGGACAGGCGGAAAAGGTCCAGCGTATAAAGCCAGATCAGGCGGTGGTGAAATGAAAAAGAGAATTACCTTAGCAATAGCGATGATTTTGGTTTTCGGGGCGGTTCTGCCCCGGGCGCAGGAGAAACAGTCTCCCGGCGCGGGCGTGATAGCCGAATTGAAATACCCCGAGATCAAATGGAACGTTCCAGAGGTCGGTAAAGAAGTAACAAGAACGGTGTTGGATAACGGGCTTATTCTATACCTTCTGGAGAATCATGAGCTTCCCCTTATATCGGCCCAGGCTCTTATTAGAACCGGCTCCGTCTACGACCCGCCCGAGAAAATGGCCGTCGCGGGAATAACCGGCTCCGTTATGAGGACCGGCGGTACGAAATCGTACTCCCCGGATTCGTTAAACGCCATCCTGGAATTTATCGCCGCATCGGTGGAGAGCGGCATAGGAACTGAATCGGGTTCGGCCTCGATGTCGGTAATGGCCGGAGATCTCAATCTGGGATTGCGGATTCTTTATGAAGTGCTTCGCTATCCCGCCTTCGATTCGGCCAAAATCGAGCTTGAGAAATCGCAGATCAAAGAGGCGATCAGGCGCCGCAACGACCATCCCAATTCCATTATTTCCCGCGAATTTGGCCATCTTATCTATTCCGATCATCCTTACGGACGAATTCTCGAATGGGATTTTGTGAAAGATATAAGCCGCGACGACCTGCTGAGATATCATCGAAAATATTACTGCCCGAACAATATCATGATGGCTTTTGCCGGTGACTTCGACACCCAAAAGGTCATTAAGAAGGTGAAAAACATATTTGGCGGATGGCCGAAGGCGGATTTATCCATACCACCCGAGCCGAGAGTCGAATACTCTTTCAATCCGGGCGTTTATGTCATCGACAAGAAACTGACCCAGGCCAATATCATGGTCGGGCATCTGGGAATAAAACGCGATAATCCCGATAGATACGCCGTATCGCTCATGAATTTCATCCTGGGCGGGGGCAGTTTCACGTCGCGGCTTACCACCCGGGTCAGATCGGACGAAGGTCTGGCCTACAGCGTAAGGTCGTCTTTTGATACAGGAAGCCGGGATTACGGCATGTTTCTGGCGTCTTCCCAGACCAAAACCCCGAGCGCCTATCGTGTCCTGCAGATCTTCAAAGAGGAATTCAGCAAGATCCGCCGGGAACCGCCCACGCAGGCGGAATTCGAGACGGCGCGCGACGCCTACATCAATAATTTCATCTTTCAATTCGATTCTCCCGGCCAGATCGTGAACCGCCTCATGAGCCTCGAATTCGACAATTACCCGCCGGATTATTATAACAAATACCTGGATAATATTCGGGCGGTAACTGTCAAGGATATCAGAACGGCGGCCGAAAGATATCTCAAACCGGAATCGTTGACCATAGTCGTTCTTGCCGATACCTCGAAAATAGCCGCCGACCTTTCGGATTTCGGGAAGGTCGCTAATCTGACTCTGAAAGAGCCGAAAGTCGATTGAGCGCCGGCGAGGGATACGGATATCTCAAGGCCAGGGATTACAAATATTGTCCCTGGTGCGGGGATACGTTGACCGGGAAAAAACTGGACGGCCGTATACGTCAGGTTTGCCCGGAATGCGGATTTGTCTGGTATAAAAATCCCGTGCCGGCCGCGGGGGCGGTCATCCATAACGACGGAACGTTGCTTCTGGTAAAAAGAAAATACCCTCCGATGGAAGGATTCTGGTGTTTACCGGCCGGATTCCAGGAATATGACGAATCACCCGTGGAGTGCTGTATCCGCGAGACAAAGGAGGAAACCGGACTGGATATCAGGATCGAGAAACTATTCTGGAATTATAAAGCTGGCGACGATCCCCGGACGATGGTTGTCCTGTTTCTCTATCTGGCCGAAATTGTCGGGGGAAAAATAACACCGGGTGATGACGCTATCGACGTCAGGTATTTTCGCATGGATTCGATTCCCGGGGATATCGCCTTCAGCGCCCACAAAAAAGCCATAGCTCATTTCGGAGAATATCTCAAAAA
>Ga0214473_10012072_pt1 | contig 10138 bp, 9 predicted proteins | sample RVTome_7_FD_203509 | JGI IMG/M metagenome (GOLD analysis project Ga0214473, IMG submission 203509) | Soil microbial communities from uranium-contaminated site in the Upper Colorado River Basin, Wyoming, United States - RVT98D197 | ecosystem: Environmental > Terrestrial > Soil > Contaminated >... | reverse complement strand
TTGATTGCAGAACACAAAAAGTACCATCCCAGAGAACTTGCCGGGAGTAGGCGCAAATGAACCGCCCCGTAAGCCCAGCTATCATTTTGCCTTATGCCAGACTGAGGTCAACCTCGACTTCTATTTGGAACAGTTTTTCAGCGACTGCCAAATCACCATCCACTATTTCAAGTCATTCGAACATCTGATTTCGGTCTGCCAGCGATTCCCCATTGATATTATTTTTCTGGCCAGCGCTGTACGGCTTGAGAACGAAATCGAAATTCTTCGTTCCATTAAGCAGAATGTTTTTTTGTCAATTGTGCCCGTAATTTTAGTCCATTCCAATCCGCCCGACAGCGATATCGTCGCTGCTTTTGAAAACGGCGCCGAAGAATTCATCCACGGCGAATGGGTCGAGCGGCTGGTTAAAGTCCGCATAAAAAAGGTAATCGATCGCAGTCGCCGCGACCTGGCGGTCAATCCTTCCACTAAACTGCCCGGGCCATCGATAATTGAGTCCGAAATCAACCGCCAGATCAATTTGAAAATAAAATTCGCGGTGTGCTACGCCGATCTCGACAATTTCAAGGCCTTCAACGACTATTATGGCTACAGCGAAGGCGACAAAGTTATCCGGCTGACCGCCCGCATTATCAAGGACATTGTTTTCGATTTATGCCGCGGCGGCTTTGTCGGTCATATCGCCGGTGATGATTTCATTTTTGTGATTCCGGAGAACTTGATTGAACCCACTTGTCAGGGAATTATCCGCACTTTTGACAAACTTATTCCGTTCTGGTACGACGACAAGGACCGCGAGCGTGGCTTTGTCACAACCGTCAACCGTCGCGGTGACGTCGAAAACTTTCCGATACTGACCATGTCGATAGCGGTACTTATCAATAAAAACGGCGAATATAAACATGTCGGTGAAATGTCCAAAATGCTGGCTGATTTGAAAAAACAGACCAAAGCCAAAGAAGGCAGTAACTACATGGTCGAACGCCGCCACAAATATTAGGCGGCTTCCCTCCCGGAACGGGATTCAAAATGAATACATCTCACACTTCCACTTTAGGATTTCCCTTTCATCGCTGACCTGAAAAGAACCATCGCCAGTACCGAAAACAGAATTAAGGCCAGCCAGGGACCGAACGCACCGGTCAGGGAATTCAGCATGCCCTCGTAATGATCATAATACTCTGCATAAGCGGCCCAACTGCCTATCAGAAACGCCACCAAAACTCCGACTAAGGCGTCACCGGCCACCAGCCCCGAAGCAAACAAAACGCCCCGCATATTCCGCTCGTGTGCTTGTTCTCCGGATTTTGAAAGCTTCTGCACCAGATAGGCAATCACGCCTCCCGCCATAATTGGCGTGGAAAGAGATATCGGCAGGTATAACCCAATGGCAAATGGGAGTGACTGCACTCCCAAAAGCTCCACCGCCAGGGCAATCATTATTCCGACAATAATGGGAATCCAGGGGAGATTGGCGTTCATTACACCCTGTACGACAGTGGCCATAACGTTCGCCTGTGGAGCCAGCAGTGGCGTTCTTCCTGACTCTCCGGCCACAAATCCAAAAGCATCGTTTAGGAAGTAAATCGTAAAGCCCATCGCCAAGGCGGGAAAGAATAATCCAATAAATTCGACCATCTGTTGTTTCCAGGGAGTGGCGCCGAGCAAATAACCGGTTTTCAAATCTTGCGCGATATCTCCTGACATGCAAACGGCAATACAAACCACTGTTCCAACCGACATTGCCGTTATCATTCCGCTGACTCCGGATTGACCGAAATATATAAGTATCAGACACGTCACCAGCAGTGTGGCAATAGTCATTCCTGAAACCGGCGACGACGATGAACCCACCAAGCCCACTATTCTCGCCGCAACTACCACAAAAAAGAACCCGAACAGGACTGCTAAGGCCGATCCCAAGAAACCCATATTGGTACCGGGGAATAACCACAAAGCGATAACTATTAACGCCGTCCCCAACAGAACCCATTTTATGGAAAGGTCCCGGTCGGTGCGGGGTTCAGCTGCCTCCAATTTTTTACCCAACAACTGGGCGAACCCCTTGCGGAAAGAATCAATGATTACCGGAAAGGCCTTTATCAAAGATACAAAACCGCCAAATGCGACTGCGCCGACCCCGAGATATTTGATATAGAAATTCCGAAGCTGTGAGGCCGACATTTCATCCAGTGGTATAGTCCCCGGTGAAATAATCTGCCCCGGAATCTGCTGACCTATGAAGGACAATAACGGCCCTATTCCCAGATATCCCAATACGGCTCCGCTTAACATAAACGCCGCAATTCTCGGCCCGATAATATAGCCGACTCCCATCAGCGCCGGAGTAGCGTCTATTCCGACAATTCCGCCCTTAAATAATTTCTGAAATTCGTAGGTCACGGATTCGGACCAGCCCTTAAACAAGTTGTATCCGATTTTGTACAGAGCTCCCAGCCCGATACCGGTGAAGACCAGTTTGGCCTTGCCGCCGCCTTCATCTCCGGCAATAATAATTTCAGCACAAGCAGTGCCCTCGGGGAAACTCAATTTTCCGTGTTCTTTTTCAACCAGGTACTTGCGCAGAGGAATCATCAGAAGAATTCCCAGGGTTCCGCCCAGAATGGCCAGCCAGAAAATTTGTAATTTGGAAACTTCATGCACATACCCTTGAGCGACCAACTCCGGATTCCCGGCCCAGATAAAAAATGCGGGAATTGTAAAAATTATGCCCGCGGCGAGTGACTCACCCGAAGAACCAATCGTCTGAACTATGTTGTTCTCCAGCACCGTAACTTTTTTACCAAATATTATACGGAGGACTGTCATGGATATCACAGCCGCCGGAATCGAGGCCGACACCGTCATTCCAAATTTCAACCCGAGATAGGCATTGGCCACTCCAAATACTAAGGCGATAATGGCGCCAAGAATGACAGTTTTCCAAGTTACTTCGGCGATTGTCTTACTTGCCGGGACTACCGGAACGTAGGGCTTTCTTGAAACATCAGAATCGGCCAAGGTGCCTCCTTTATGGTTCTTCGGATTCAAAGAATCGCCCAATGTTGTGCCAAAGCAATATATAGTCAAGCGCCGACATGGCTATGTCTGGCTTTTGTACTTCGCCAGAGTTGACCTGTTCTGCAGAAACTTAAAAAAGCGCCATCGCAGTATCTGCGACTACATCTAAGTTAAAAAAGTGTACTTTTTGGCAGGGTTTTTGTACTGTTTAGGGTGGCTAAAATGCTGTAAACATAGCTCTTCCAGCCGGATACGATTTGGCAAGGCCAACTGGAGAAGTCAAAAATGGCCATTCCGGGCGGAATCTATGCAAAAAAGCCATTAGATATTTGAACAAAAATCGGATAAAAAATGTTGACATTATTGAATCAGAGTGCATATTGTAATCAGATATTTGTACTAAAACCGATTGCCAAATGAGTACTCCAGCTCAAAACGATGAGCGAAAGTAAAAAAATTAATCGCGTTTTGGATAAGTCCCCGACTTTTTCGGGAAAATTGGATGTGGCTGTCATTACATGGAATTATTGTAATTGGCGGCAATGCAAGTTAACCAAGCTCTTTTAAGGAGGTGAACCTTGATGAAACGCTTACTTGTCGTGACAGTGGTCATGGCTCTGTTAGCAATGCCGTTGTCGCTGTTTGCCAAGGATCAGTTTGCTGTTGGTAAAATCCTGGCGCAAGGCGCAACATCGTTGATTGTTCCGTTGGAAATTGCCAACGCGGATAATCTGGTGGCCTTGGATCTTCCGCTCCGGTTCTCCGAGGGCGTGACGCTGAAGGAAGTCGATTTTGTCAATACTCGTATTGAATACTTTGACTTCAAGATCTCCAATATCAATAACGAAGAGAACACCGTGATTATCGGCGCTCTCCCGCAGATGTCGTCCGTGGTCAAACCGGATTTAAAAGCCGGTCGCGGCGTTATTGCTAATCTCGTCTTTGAAATTAACGATCCGGCGGTTACCTCGGTTAAAATCGAAGCCATTGAAATGACCGATCCGTTTCACTCGCTGATGTTTGTGTATCACGACTATAACGATGACGGCAGTATTGCCGCCATTCGCGCCGAATACCCGGCTATGGGTGATATCGTGGCATCGACTGATCCGACTGAAAACGGAGCGCTGCCGACGGTATATAACCTTGAGCAGAACTATCCGAATCCATTCAACCCGTCAACCGATATTGCGTTTGCCCTGCCGAACGCCGGTCAGGTCAAATTGGTTGTGTACAACATCTTGGGTCAGGAAGTTGCGACGCTTATTGACGGTCACATGGAAGCCGGAAATCATAGCGTGACTTTTGAAGCCGACAATTATTCCAGCGGCGTTTATTTCTATCGTCTGAATGCCGAAAGGTACACCCAGACGTTGAAGATGATGCTCCTGAAATAAGACTTGTCTCGAGCGAACTTGTCCCGAGGAGGGTCGAGTGAGTCGAGAGATTGGTTTGACTTGATTACTTGACTGGGACAGAGTAAAATTGTCTCAGTGACATGAAATACCGATTTAAGAAGCCCTTGTACTGTGGGTCATTACAAGGGCTTTATTATTTCCACTTCTGTCATTCCCGCGCTTGTCCTGAGCGTAGCCGAAGGGACGGCGGGAATCCATTTCCTAGTCAGCATCTTTTCGATGATGGAACAAATGGAGCAATCGGTGGGCTATTGGTATCAGCAAAACTCCGGTAATTGAAACAAACACCAACGCGCTAAAGAGCGCATAGCCAGAGGCAAACAGTTTTCCCGAGATAGTGGTCAACTCGTTGATTTGTCCCATGCCCGTTAAAATCATCGCCGCATTGAGTACAGAATCGATCCAGCTTAAACCGGCTATCCAGTGATACCCGGCGGCTCCGATCGCCAATGCGGCAAATACCACAACAAATGCGGCCCCCAAAGATTTCAATAACCGCAATGCAAACTTACGATGCGGTATTACTTCCTGGTGCCTTTTCTCAAACATTCATGGTAACCTCCTAAAACTCTCTTATCACGTCAAGAAAGAAGTCAGCAGTTAATGCGACAGAAACCATCAAACTCTGCGTTCAATCAATCAATTCTGTCGGATATACACACCGATGAAATCGTAAACCGTTGTCGTGCAACACAGGAAACAGAATTAGGGGCATTGGCACAGTATTTGATTCATTATTGGGCTGGCGGTGAATTAGCTCCGCTTTGAGGCGGAGCAGGTGAGGAGAAAGAGAGGCCCCGACACGACGTCGGGGCTTCTTGATTTTAATTGAAAGCGCCACGATTAAAAGCTTGACAACCCGGAAGAAACGGCGATACTTAGCAAATCAATTTCTAATGTGAATGAGTCCAAAACGTAAACATCCAAATGTGGGAGGAGCTCTATGAAGCGTCCATTCGCTCGTTCTCGCGGTGTACTTATGCTTTTAATAGGCGCCGCAATCCTTGTTTCACTCTTTATTTGGGGCTGTTCGGGTTCTGGCGACTCGCCAATCGGCCCTACTGACCAAGATGTCAGTGGTTTGAGTTTGGCGAATCCCAAAATACAGGCGATCATTCCAGTTCAAGAACGCCACACTAAAGATTTAATGGCTAATCCGGATGTTATTGGCACGGCGGTAACGCTTAATGACAAAGATGAGCCAGCGATAATGCTTTTGGTGACAACGGAAGCGGCCGGCAAGTTGGCACCGATGGAACTTGAGGGAGTGCCGGTACAATTGGTGTACACCGATAAAATCGTCGCCATGGATGGCGGTGCGATTCACAAGACCATACAGACTCCTCCAATTCAGCTCGGAACATCCGGCGGCTGGCGCACCGATCTGGCAAACGGCTTCTGTTGCGGAGGCACCTTGGGCTCCTTGATTAATGTTGGCGGCCAACAGCGGATTCTTAGTAACTATCACGTGTTCGAAGCCGATATAGTTAATGGCGGCAACGGCATCACGGCCCAGACCGGTGATTTTATCATTCAGCCCGGACTAATTGATGTGGGTTGCAATGCTAATAACGCGCAGAACGTGGCGACACTGGTAAAGACCAGTTCGTTGCCTGGCAGTAATGTTGATGCCTCAAGCGCTACGGTCATTTCCGGTATGGTCAGAACCGATGGAGCAATTCTGGACGTGGGGACTTTAACTTCGGCCACAATTGCAGCGTCTCTGAATCAGGCGGTCAAGAAGAGCGGGCGCACCTCCGGTCTTACCCGGGCTAAGGTTAACGGACTTAATGCGACTGTCAGCGTCGCTTATGATAATGAGTGCGCTGGCGGAGCCGCCTTTACCAAGACATATACAGGCCAGATTCTGACCACCAACAGGGGAAGCAGATTTTTGAGAGGCGGTGATTCCGGATCGCTGATGGTTCAAGACGTAACCACCAATCCGCGCGCGGTTGGATTGCTCTTTGCAGGTAGCAGTTCCATTGCGGTAGCCAATCCCATCGGACAGGTGTTGACATTCTTTGGCGCTTCGATGGTTGGACTCTAATTTGGCTTAAAGTCTTGCAGTCACGGTCAAAATTTCAAGATCGTGTCGGCGAAAGGGATTTTGTAATGGGCAATCAGAGAAAACGCTTCTCGGTTGCCCATTTACTATTTCTGGTTGTTATTGAATTCCTGATATGCGTATGCGCCTGTCAAAAGGAAAGTAATCATAAGGAACTCGTGCCGCAAAGTGACATCAATACTGTAATGGAAGCGCACACGGCAGAACTGATGGCCATCACCGGAGTCGTGGGTGTGGCCATTGGTGAAACCGAAGACAGAAAACCCTGCATTTTAGTTTTAATTATCGAAGAAAAAGACGAGATTATAAATAAAATTCCTAAGGTACTTGAGGGATTTCCGGTCTCTCTCTTGGTCAGCGGTGAAATAAAGCCGATGACGGGGAACTAATAGAAACTACCAGCCGATGCCGGTTTGAGCAAACCTGGCGTGAAGATCTTTCCTGGCTACAAAATTAACTCGTTCAGCCCAAATGTCCACCGGATTAAGTTCATCGGTCAGCACTTGAATTCCAGCCGTGTCCAGTACAAAACGATTGTCCCAGGCATGCGCTCGATGATATTCGGCGCTGAAACGATCAAGAGGAACTGGCGGCTCTACCTTTAGTTCAAGAGAGCGGTTCGATGCCAACAGAATGACATTCCCGAGTTGGTCGGGTGGTTCGGCCATTGGTAAAACGAGCACGTTGGCGAATTGTCGATTAGCGGTGGCCGACAATGAAAGAATAATTTGATCACGCCAGCCAACGGACTCAATGTTCATGGCTAGGATGCCATCTGCTGATAGATGCGATCGAATTAGTTCAAAGGCCTCTTCGGTAACCAAGTGAAAAGGGATAGCGCTACTGCCGAAGGCATCCATAACTATCAAATCATATTTCTTGTTGTTGCTGATTAAATACTGTCGGCCATCCATTTCGTAAACTTCCGCTTCTTCTTCTTTCAGTCCAAAGTATTCATAAGCGACTCGGACTACGGTGGCATCTATTTCCACCGCGTCCACGCTCCAGTCGTCGCGAGCGTAATTCCTTACCACTGAACCGCCGCCCAGACCGATTAACAGCATGTTTCCTGGGTGTTCATAAAATCCTTTGGGGATGTCCAGCACGTCCACATAGGGAAACCTCGAAAACCCGGTAACCGGGTCAATAACTGTATGAATGCCTCCGTCAATCAGCATATAGCGGACATCATCGAGGTCAACAACCCTGATTTCAGCGTATGGGCTCTGCTGGATGGCAATAAGACCTATCTCCGGATCTGCAGCCTCCGCCGGAGCCAGGCGCAGTCCGAGAATACTGACGACGGCTAAAGCTAGTGCCGAAACTTGTGCTGTTTTATGTTTCCAGGTTAGCGCCAGACCAAGCATAGCAATTGCAATGAGAACAACTCCAATTGAAAAAATGAGGGGATACAAGCCAATATTTGGGATGAGAAAAAATCCGGTAACAACGGCGGCCGCAACGCTGGCTACGGTCGAAACAGCGTAAAGATTTCCGGCGGTACGTCCCACCACATCCAAGCTCGACGCCATGAGCCGTATGGCGTAGGGCCCCACCATTCCTAAAAGCGCCAGAGGCAGGAAAAATAAAATCGTTGCCGCAATCAGGACAGCGGCGCGAAGTCCCAATGGTTCAGCGGCATTAAGAACTGGTGTTCGCAGCGATGGGATGAGAATAATCCATAAGCCCGCGGCCGCAATGACAATGCAAAAACGGCTTAGTTTCGGTCCCCGATCAGCCCAGCGTCCGCCTACTGCGTAACCAACACTAAGCGCTGCCAGCGTAACGCTGATAAGTCCTGACCAGGTGTAAAGACTGACGCCATAAAAGGGTGCAATTACTCTGGTGCCGAGAATCTCGATGGCCAGTACCGAAGCGCCGCAGACAATAACCGCTAGATAGATGTAGAAATTAATCATGAGTACCGATCCCAAGGTCTAAGTTGGACGCATAATACTCAAATCTCTTGAGCCGAACAATGCCATAATTAGAGGACTATTCTGGTAGGTCGAAATCCCGCCTTAAAGCGGGACAGTTTCGACAAGTAAACTCTTCAATGCGGGGCGTCATTCCACACTTGCTGAAAGTCCCCGCCTCGGCGGGGGACGTGGAATCCAGCCAGTGATACGATCAGAAAATTATAGTATTTGAATTGGACGAACCCACAGCAAGCTGTGGGCGACCATGGACTAGTAGTTGATGCGAAATCATTATTGAACGTGTATAGCCAATTCTTCAATTGCTACTCTCGTTGCATTATGGATTCGATCCAAATCGGATTTCCTAACTATTGCCCTGGGGTTGTGGGCACCGAGATCACCAAAGAATTTCAAATCCGGCAATATTCTTTTTGTTTCGCGAGTGAGTCTCAGTTTTGGTTCTGCGACTGACTTATCAATAAGTCTTTTAAAAGTAATGTACTCGCCATTCTCCTTTATTTCATTGCCTTTTCCTAATGCTTCGAAGGAATCTATAATTAGCATTTCTACCAATCGCCTAATCATTGCCGCACATGCGTTATAACAGGCGGCATCATATGAAGTATTAATTTCCCACAAGATCCGCGCACCTACAGAGTATCTACTAGAAATAATGTCATCTGGAAAAAACAAGGAAATGTTGCCTCCTTGAAGAGAATCGAAGGCATCGATCTCTGCACTGAGGTCTGACTCCATTTTAAATTCAATTTCTTGCAACAATAGCAGCATTTGTTTGGGCTCCCCAGGGAACAAAGAAACAACACGCCCAATTAATGGTTCAATAGTTAAAAGTTGAAAAGCGATACTTGCATATCTTTCCTTTGGATAGTTTTTTTGTAGAAGCAAAAAACTCTTTCTCAAACCTGCGAGACCTTCGCGGGCTTTAGGTGCGTAGAAAGTATGTGAAGAAAGGCTTATCTTTGATTTAGTGACTTTTGAAATTAGTGCTGCAAAAGCCTTTACTTGGTCGAGCAGTTCTTTGATAGGATGGGGAGGCATTTAAGAATATCAAGGATTTGAATATTTCCATACCCCTACTTTGTTTCCACTTTTCTTAACTTTAATACGCCTCAACTCTCTTTTCTTTACAAGTTCTTGTAATACACCACTTAAAGTAGTAATAGGATAGTGCCACCCGTAAGCCGAAAGTTCTTGTTTTACTTCCGAAATACTTTTTTGAGATTCAAAAAATTTTTCTTCCTTAAGCACTAAAATTCTTCCTGCACTACTTTGTTCATTGTGGCCTTTCGTAGAGCCCTTTCTTTCTATTGCTTCTGACTTCTCACTTGTGATGACTTCTTTTCTTGCTTGAATATTTTGTGGTGGCTGCAACAAACGTGAGAGGATAACTTCAAATGCCTTTACTTTAAGTTCCCCCTCGGGCATATCTGAAACAGCTTTCTCGGCTTCTTTTCTTAGTTTAATTAATTCTTTTGCGTCCATAAATGAATTCCTCTTCAATTAAGCATATATTTGAAATTTGTTTAAGCGCCAAAATCATTTCAGTTCTCGAAAATAGTAAATACGAATCAGCTTGTCAACTTTATTACCGCACCGGCGACATCGTCTCATTCTTCTCATCCACAGTCGGTGAAACCAAAAGTGTCTTCTCAAAATCTTTGCCGGTGACAGTTACAGGTACGATGGCA
>Ga0214473_10012071_pt1 | contig 10138 bp, 9 predicted proteins | sample RVTome_7_FD_203509 | JGI IMG/M metagenome (GOLD analysis project Ga0214473, IMG submission 203509) | Soil microbial communities from uranium-contaminated site in the Upper Colorado River Basin, Wyoming, United States - RVT98D197 | ecosystem: Environmental > Terrestrial > Soil > Contaminated >... | reverse complement strand
CCCCGCGCTCCCAGAAACCGATACCCCGCGGCCAGGACCGCGCCCAGCCCGATCGCGACGACGATAAACAGCGGCGCCATCCCCATCTCGTCGAAGTCCTCGGCCGCATCGACCCAACCGAAGATGATGACGCCGATGCCGCCGAGGATCAGGCCCAGAGGCATGGCGTCGACCCTTCCGAAGAGGTACAGAGCGACGGCCACCGCCAGCACGCCGAGGAGGCTGGCCACGATAAACACGACGCGGTGGTAGTCAGCGCGGTCGTCCAGGTACTTCTGGACTTTCGTCTCGTACTCCAGCTGGGCAATCCGCGCCTCCTCCTGCGCGGCGACCTCCGCCGGGTACAACCGCCGCGCCTCCTCCACGCTTATCTGCCCGTCCGTCTTGGGGTCGTAGCAGAAGCCCGACTGGAAATCGCAGCTCTGCAGCGGCGGTTTCTCCACAACGGAGAACCTCGATGGCGCCGGGTACTGAGGGGACTCGGGTTCGCCGTAGAAGGTCCGCGTGCCCAGGATGACGAATAGCACGAACAGTATCGCCACGGCCAGGCTGTAGGCGAGTCGAAAGACGATCTGCACCGGCGCGCCCCCTTTCCAGCTCTGCGTGCCGTGCGCTGCTCGAACCGCCCCCATTATAGGCGCCGGGCGCGATCGTTACCGGCGCCGCTGTCGCGTGGGTCCTGCCTCTCCGGCCGGGGGGACGAGGGCATGGAGATCGTGGCGCAGGCGCTGGGCGAACAGGTAGGGGCGACCGGCCGGTCGCCCCTACCTGGATGTCGCCGGCTTTACACCGTGGCGGGAGCGGGCGCCACGCCGAGCTGCTGCATCAGGTGCAGCATGTCCATGTACTCGCGCTCGGCGTAGATCTTGCCGTCGCGCACCTCGAGAATGGTGCACACCGGTAGGGTCATCGAGCGACCGGTCGGGGCGATGGCCATGAGGTCGCCCTGGTGGGTGCCGCGGCCGACGAACTCGACGATGGCGGTGTCGCCAGCGGCGTGGATGCGCTGGACATCGATCTTGCCGTCGGGGAAGGCGGCGGCGAACATCTGGCCCACGGCCAAACCGGCCTCCGGACCCTTCTGCTCTTGACCATCGCCGCCGGTGTAGGAGTAGGCGGGGTGGAACAGCTCCCGCCAGCGGGCCCAGTCACGGCGGTTCCAGGCTTCGAGGTAATCGCGGGCGATCGTGGCAGCATCGGACATGGTGGCCCTCCTTCGAACTGCTAGGCGACTCGTTGATCGCAGAATTCTAGCACGCATCCGGAAATCCCGCACGCGGCGCATATACTGAAGGCATGCAACGCGTGCTCTTTGTCTGCACCGGGAACCGGGCCCGCAGCCAGATGGCAGAGGGGCTCCTCCGCCACCTGGCCGGCGGCCGCTTCGATGTCTGTAGCGCCGGCACCGAACCGAAGGGGCTGGCCGGCGAGACCGTCCAGGTGATGCGGGAGATCGGGATCGACGTCTCCGGCCAGCGTTCGCAACACGTGGACGAGTTCGCCGGGCAGGAGTTCGACTACGTGATCACAGTCTGTGACTCGGCGCGTCAGGCCTGCCCCGTCTTTCCCGGCGCAGGCCGGCGGCTGCACTGGGACGTAGAGGACCCGGCGGACGCCGAAGCCCGCGGCCTTTCCCGAATCGATTCGTTCCGGGCCGCCCGGGACGAGCTGCGGCGGCGCGTGGCGGAGTTCGCTGCCGGGCCGGGCTGAGCGCCGCCTACAGGCCACGCCGCGAGGGGCCGGAACCGGGGCCGGGGCCGAGGCCGCCGCCGCGCAGCCTCGGGTCCGAGATGTCGCGGAAGGCGTCGCCCAGCATGTTGAACCCCAGGACCACGAGGCTCAGCGCCAGGCCCGGGAAGAAGACCACCCACCAGACCCCGTTGTTCGTGGCGTCTGTCCGGTTCGGCCCGGTCAGGTCCGCGCCCCAGGAAGGCGTGGGGTCCGGCACGCCGATGCCCAGGAAGCTGATGGCGGCCTCCGCCAGAATCGCGATGGGGAGGAAGACGCTACCCAGCACCACCACCAATGAGGCCACGTTCGGGAAGATGTGTCTGGTCATGATCCGCCAGTCGCTGGCGCCCATCGCCCGGGCCGCGTCGATGTAAACGTTCTCTTTCAGCGAAAGGACCGCGCCGCGCACTACCCGTGCGGTGCCCACGGCCACGGCGATGCCGATGCCAATGGCGATCACGAAGATATCGAGGAACACAGGCACCCCCAGGAAGGTGCCGTCCGGTATCGGCGTGTAGTCCGTCAGAAACCTCCGCACTGCCGAGTCCTCATCCCCGATGACAGTGATGATCGCCAGCAGCAGGACGACGGGCGGGAAGGCCAGCAGAATATCCACGGTCCTCTGGATGACGCTGTCCGCCAGCTTCCCCAGGTACCCGGAGAGGACGCCGAAGAAGGTGCCAATGGTGACGCCGAAGAGCACCGAGACCATGCCGACGAGCAGCGAAATGCGGGCTCCCCAGATCGTGCGGCTGAGCACGTCCCGGCCCAGGCGGTCCGTGCCGAAGGGGTGGGCCAGCGTAGGCGCCTCTTTGATGTGCGATCCGTTAATGAAATACGGGTCGTAGGGCGAGATGACGCCCGCAAGAATGCCGCAGAAGAAGAGCAGCGCGACGCAAAGCAGACCGAAGACGCCCAGCGGGTGCCGCCGCGCCAGCGCCCAGATGCGCACCCACGCCGGCGGCCGCGACAGCACTACCCGCTCGAACTCCAGCGGCGCCGCGATCTCCTGCGCCATCTCGCCGCTCTATCCGTACCTGATCCTGGGGTCGAGCCAGGCATAGGCCAGATCCACCACCAGGTTAGCGACGACAAACGTCACGGCGAACAGCAGGACCAGGCTCTGCACGACGAGGAGGTCCCGGCTCAGGATGGCCACCAGGAGGTAGAAGCCAATACCGTTCAGGGCGAAGACCGATTCGATAATTACGGAGCCCCCGATGAGTAGTCCCACCTGCACGCCAATGATGGTCAGCACGGGGATCATGGCGTTCTTCAGCGCGTGCCGCCAGACCACGGCCCTCTCCCGCAACCCCTTCGACCAGGCCGTCCGGATGTAGTCGTTGCGCATCACTTCCAGCATCGACGAGCGGGTCAGCCGCATGATCACGGCCGCGATGGCGAGGGCGAGGACGAGCGCCGGGAAGAAGAACGTCTGCAGGTTCCGCCACGGATCCTCGAAAAACCCCACCGTCTCGCCGGTGGCGAAGTTCGGCGGCGACCACCCGAACCACGTCGCTCCAAAGGTGATGATCAGTATTCCCAGGTAGAAATTGGGCACAGACAACCAGAGGACGCTGGAGAAGCGCGCCACCCAGTCCGCCATTGTCCCCGGCCGCACGGCCGATAAGACCCCCGGTGGAATCCCCAGCACCAGCGCCAGGATCAGCGCCATGATCGTCAGCTCTGCCGTCACGGGCAGCCTGCTCTCTAGCTCGCTAGTCACCGACAGCTTGGTGTGATACGACTCGCCGAGATCGCCGGTGACGACGCCCTTCAGCCAGTCTCCGTATTGCTCGTAAAACGGCTCATCCAGACCCAGCTCGTGCCGGATGTCGTGCAGAGTCTCGGGCGTGCATTGGAAACCGCAAATGATGACGGCGGCGTCGCCGGGGATCACCCGGAAGATGGCGAAGGTGAGGAAACTGACCCCGAGCATAATAGGAGCAAGCAGGAGCAGTCGGCGGATTATGAAGTCGCGCACGGATCAGAACCTCAGGGCCAAAGGTAAGACTACGCCTTATCCGTCCAGATGTCGACGCCGTTGGGCCCCGCGTCTTTCGGCGGGTCCTGCCCCAGCTCGTACGGGAAGTGAACATAGCTCCAGTGCGCGCTGTAGGCAAAGCCACCGGTGAGAGTGATCTGCGGCGCGTGCTCCAGCAGGATCATGCGCTGGGCCGCGTAGACGATCTCCTTGCGCTTGGCCTCGTCAAACTCCATGGCCTGCTGGTTGATCAGCTTGTCCAGCTGCGGGTTGGTGTAGTTGTTCCAGTTGCCGGACCCGGTGACGCCCGATGAGTGGTAGAAGGCGAGTGGCCGATCCGGCTCGTCGTAGGGGAGGTTAGGGAAGAAGGCCAGCTCAAAGTTCCCGGGGAGTAGCGTGGAGGCGATGAAGGCGCCCAGCTCCACCTCGTCCAGCTGGATGTTGATGCCCACCTTGCCCAGCTGCTGCGCCGCCACTGCCGCCGTATCGCTGATGAACGTGGCGCCCGCCAGCTTCGGCAGCTTCATCTTGGCCGAGAAGCCGTCCTTGAATCCGGCGTCCGCCAGCAGGCTCTTGGCCCTCTCCGGGTCGTACTTGTAGAACGCCCGCAGCTCTTCCTGCGGCAGCGCCCACTTCGCCTGCGGCCACTGGATGGGGCCGTTGTAGTTGCCCTCGCCACCCTGGGTCAGAGCGATGATCTCATCGCGGTTGAGGGCCAGGTCCATCGCCTCCCGCACCTTGATGTCGTTGAACGGCGGCTTCATCTTCATGTGAATGACGGGGTAGAAGAGGCTGGGGGCGCGGCTCACGACAATGTTCTCGTTCTTGGACAGCTGATCGAAGTCATCCTTCGTCAGGACCGAGCCGTTCACGTCGTGCTGGCCGTTCTTGAACGCGGAGAGCAGCGAGGACCCCTCCGTGATCACCACGTAGGTGATCCCGTCCAGCCACGGGCGGGGCTTCAGGAAGTGTTCCGGGTGCCTCTTGAGGACGATGCGCTGCGAACCCTTGAACTCCTCCAGCATGAAGGGTCCGCTGCCGAAGGCGCGCTGGGCCAGGCTGAGGTACTTCGATATGACCTTCGCCGGCACCATGGCCCACGTCGGGTTGGCCATCTCCCGGAGCGACGGCACAAACGGCTCGCTCATCTTGAACTTGAACGTAAGCGGGTCCGGCGTCTGCAGCGCCGCCGCCAGCGCCTCGGCATCAGAGCTGCCGGCTATCTTGCGCGGGAAACGCTTGTCGGGCGCCGTAATGGAGGTGCCCCGGCGGATGAAGCTCTGCTTGCAGTCCTCGGAGGACATGTCTTCGCCGGCGCCGGGGCCCCCGGCGTGAATCTTGACGCCGGGGCGCAGCGTAAAGATGAACTCCAGGTGCTGCGGGTCCGGCAGCTCCAGGTGCGCCGCCAGATTGTTGTAGATGATCTCTTCCTTCCCCGGAATCCAGTCGTAGAGATAGCTGTAGAGGAGCGTGTCTACGTCGAGACCGGTGAGGTCGATATGCGGATCGATTCCGAGGGAGGCGATGGCGCGGCCCCAGGTGATGCTGCCGCCAGGCGCCGGCGAGCCGCCGGGCGGGCGTGTGCGGACGGGCCCCGTCGGGCTTCCGCCGTTGCTATTGCCGGAGCCGCAGCCGACGACCAGAGCGGCCGCCCCTCCCAGGGCGGTGACGGCGCTGGCGCCCAGCAACCTCCTTCTGCTGATGCGTCCGCGGCTCAGGCGCGTCCAGTAGTTCGATTCCTCCATGCTGGCCTCCCACGGGGCCCCCGGGCGGGGCGACGCTTCCGTCAACGTTAACCCTATATAGTACGTTCCTTATAGACACTCGCGATGTAGTTTGTCAACGAGTTGCCGTGCGGAGTGGCGGCGTGCGACAGGCGGACTCCCCAGGGAGCGACCGCCGGACGTTATACTAGTGGTAGGCGATGAGAGGTAAGGAGTTTTAGATAGATGGGCGCCTTCCGCATCGGGAGCATCGCCGGAATAGACATACGGATCCACTGGAGCTGGTTCGCCATCTTCTTCCTGCTCATCTGGTGGCTGGCTGATGGTTTCTTCGGCGCAGTAGACGCCTATAGCGACTGGACGGCGGCCCAGCGGTGGACCGCGTCTGTCATCACCACCTGCCTGTTCTTCACCTCGGTACTCCTGCACGAGTTGTCGCATTCTCTGGTAGCCAGGCGGCTGGGGCTGCCTGTCACCAGCATCACCCTCTTCATCTTCGGCGGCGTCTCGGCGTTGGGCGCCGAACCGGAGAGTGCGCAGCAGGAGTTCAAGGTGGCCATCGTGGGCCCGCTGACCAGCTTCGCGCTGAGCGCCGTCTTCGCTGTCCTGGCGGTCATCTTCTGGCGATTGGGCTCGGCTGACTCGGCGCCTTCGGCCATCGCCCAGTACCTGGCGTTCATCAACGTGGCCGTCGGCATCTTCAATATGCTGCCGGGCTATCCACTGGACGGCGGCCGCGTCCTGCGGGCCAGCCTGTGGGCGCGCTCCGGGAACATGCTCAAGGCCACCAAGCTGGCCGCCAGCGCCGGCACCGTCATCTCCTTCGTGCTCATCGCCGTCGGCGTAGTCTCCGTGCTGGCTGGTTCCTTCATCGGCGGCGTCTGGTTCATCGTCATCGGCTGGTTCCTGCGCAACACCTCGGACTCGGCCTACCAGCAGTTGGTTATGCGGACGTCGCTGGAGGGGGCGCACGTCGGTGAAATGGTTAACCGCAGCTTTCGCAGCGCCTCCCCGGACATCATGCTCAGCGACCTGGTCGCGGAGTACCTGCTCGGTTACGGTCAGCGTTGTGTCCCTATCGCCGTCGCTGACAATCTACTGGGGCTGCTCTGCATGAGCGACCTGAAGCGTGTCCCGCAGGACCAGTGGCAAACGACCAGCGTCTTCCGCGCCATGACGCCGATGGAGAAGCTCTACGTGGTGGCGCCCCAGGACGAGCTGACCCGGGCGCTGGAGATGATGGCCACGCACGATGTCCACCAGTTGCCCGTGATCGACCAGCACACCTTCATCGGCTTCGTCACCCGGGCGGACGTCATCCGCCGCATCCAGATTAGGACCGAAGTGACCGGGGCCTGAGACGCCACCGGCGCTGACGAGCCGGAGCTAAGAAGCCCCCTGGCGACAGGGTCTGCTACCGCTGGCGAGGGCATGCAGCTCATCGATCAGCCCCCGCATGCCAATGTCCTTGAGGAGGCACTTGTTGACTCCCACGTTCATCCAGGCTTGCTTCTCGCCCGCGTCCAGATACGAAGTGAAGACCACCAGCAGCGAGGTGGGACTGGCGCGAGCGATTCGTCCCCACATCTCCTCGCGATACGGCGTGTGCGCCTTCACGTCCATGAGGATCACATCGGGCTGCCACCGCGATGCCAGTTCCGCGCCCTGCAGGAGGCTGCCCGTGTCGGCCACCACACGCAGTCCAGCAGCGGAGTTGAGGCGTCGGGCGAGCAGCGGGCGAACATCGTCGTGCTCGTCGATTATCAGGACGTCGACGCGATTTGGCGAGTCCACGCCCTCAGGGTAGTCGGCGCGGCGTTCGGTCGGGCAGGGTAAGTCGTCCCATAAGCGGGGGGCCATACGGCACAGACGCCGGCCCGCCCCGCTTCGGCGCTATAATCGTATTGTGGTGACCGATACGCCTTTCGCCGAACTGCGCACCCTGGCCGAGGCCTGCTGGTGCCTCACCTCCGAGCTGTCGCTGGACGGCGTTCTGCAGAGGCTGGTGGACGTGGCCCGCCAGCAGGTGGGCGCGCGATATGCGGCGCTCGCCGTGCGCGGTGAGGACGGCGAGATTGAGCGCTTCGTTTACAGCGGCGTGTCGCGGGCGCAGCGGGCCAGAATAGGCCACATCCCCAGGGGCGCTGGATTGCTGGGTGTGCTCCTGCGGGAAGGCGCACCGCTTCGCATCGACGACATCACCGCCGACCCGCGTCACGCCGGCTTTCCGCCCCGCCACCCGCAGATGCGGTCGCTGTTGGGCATGCCCATCGTGTCCGGTCAGCGCATCATCGGCAATCTCTACCTGACGGAGAAGATCAACAAGGGGTCGTTTGATGGGCGCGACGAAGAGATCGTCAACGTGCTGGCGACGCAGGCGGCCGTGGCCATCCACAACGCCGAGCTTTACGAGGCCGAACGGCGCCGGGCGGAGGAGTGGAAAGCCCTATTCGAGCTGGGGCGTGCCGTCAAGGCATCTCCGGACCTTCAGAAACTGCTGGACTCCGTCGCCTCCCAGGCCAGGCGGCTGCTGGATACGGACATCGCCGTCCTCATGCTCCTGGAGAGCGACGGCGGAATGCTGCGAATGGCCGCCAACGAGGGTCTGAAGACACGTGGCATGAAGACGATGCGCCTGACGTCTGACCACGGCCTGCAGGGTCTGGCGCTGCAGCTGAACCAGCCGGTCATCGTCTTCGATTACCAGGCAGACGAGCGGTTGAAGCACAGGCCGGCCGCGCTGGTGGCCAAGGAGAAGCTGATCTCGCAGATCGCCGTGCCGCTGCGGGGGAAAGAACGGCCGCTGGGCACCCTCACCGTGGGCAATCGAAAGCCCACCCGGTTCACGGAAAGACAGGCGGAGTTGCTGGAAGCGCTGGGGAACTGGGCCGCCGTGGCCATCGAGACCAGCCGCCTGTATGAGAAGCTGGAAAGCCTCGCCCGCCTGGAAGAACGGGAGCGCATAGGCATGGACCTGCACGACGGCGTGATCCAGTCCATCTACGCCGTGGGCCTGCACCTGGAGGACTGCCTGGAGCGGCTGGCTGAATGCAACGCGGACGTGAAGCCGCGCCTGGAAAAGGCGATGAGTGACCTCAACAACGTGATCCGCGATATCCGCAACTACATCTTCGACCTGCGACCCGGCGTCTCGCAGGTACCCAACCTGCCGGAGGCGATACATCACCTGGTGGAAGACGTGCGGGTGAACACGCTGATGGACGTTTCGATGCGGACTGAAGGCAGCCTCGATGGGCTGTTGGACGACGCCTCGGCTCTATCCTTCTTCCACATTGCGCAAGAAGCGCTTAACAACGTCAGCCGGCACTCCCGGGCCACGTCGGTCTCCGTAGTCCTCTCGGCCGAACCGGGGGGCGTGCGCCTGGAGGTGAGGGATAACGGGATCGGCATGCCTGCCGGCCAACCGGAAGGGCACGAGAAGCAGGGCCTGCGCAACATGAGGGACAGGGCCCGGAGCATGGGCGCCGATCTGGTAATGGATAGCGCACCAGGGCGAGGCACAACAGTCCGGGTGGAGCTGCCGGCAGCCCGGGGGGAGCATGAACGTGACTGAGCCACAGATACGCATAATGCTTGTGGACGACCACGAAGTGGTCCGCGCGGGGCTGCGTACCATCCTGGGCAAGCGCCCGGGATTCGCCATCGTGGGCGAGGCCGGCGACGTGCCGGAGGCCATAGCGGAAGCCATAAACCTGGAGCCGGATGTCATCGTCATGGACATCAGGTTGCCCAGTGGCACAGGCGTGGAGGCCTGCCGCGAGATCCGCGGCCGGCGGCCCGCTACCAAGGTGATCATGCTCACCTCCTACGCGGACGACGAGGCCGTCTATGGCTCCATCATGGCGGGGGCCTCCGGCTACCTGCTCAAGCAGACCCGCGGCCAGGACCTGGCGGAGGCCATCGAGCGCGTCGCGCGGGGTGAATCGCTCCTGGACCCCGCTGTCACCAACAAAGTCCTCGAGCGCATGCGACAACTGGCTCGAGGCGATTCCGACGAGCTATCGGCCCTCTCGTCGCAGGAGCGCAAGATCCTGGCCCTGATTGCCGAAGGCAAGACCAACAAAGAGATCGCCGAAGAGGTGTTCCTCAGCGATAAGACTGTAAAGAACTACGTCTCCAGCATCCTCAGCAAGCTGAACCTGCGCCGCCGATCAGAGGCTGCCGCCTTCATCGCCGAGCGCCGCGTCAAGGGACGAGACACCGGCGCCACTTAGACCGATCGCCGGCCAATCTAGTCGCACGTCATGAACTCGGGCTCAACAAAGGCCAAGTATGGCAGCTACTCAGGGTCGCCCCGCGCCCGCCGCATTTGTTCGACTTGGCGGATCAATCTCTCTGTCGCGGTATAGTTACCTCATCCTGCCTTCCTTCTCCACCACTTTGTGCCTTTGTGTCTTCGTGTCAAAAGCCCCCGCAGCACGATGACCACGAAGGCACCAAGACACAAAGATTCTGATTGGATGAACTGCACGGCCGAGGCTCAGCAGGATTGGCTCTGTCCGTCACTCCTGCCGACGGTCATCCCGTCACACCTCGCTCCAGGGCGACCAGCACGCGCTCCAGTTTCTGCCGCGCCAGACGCACGATCTCAGCCAGGCCGGGCGCCGCCGACAGTTCGGCCATCGTCATTGGGTCCAGGATGGAGACGATGGACGTCTCTCCCTCCTGGCGGACAGTG
>Ga0214473_10012070_pt1 | contig 10138 bp, 5 predicted proteins | sample RVTome_7_FD_203509 | JGI IMG/M metagenome (GOLD analysis project Ga0214473, IMG submission 203509) | Soil microbial communities from uranium-contaminated site in the Upper Colorado River Basin, Wyoming, United States - RVT98D197 | ecosystem: Environmental > Terrestrial > Soil > Contaminated >... | reverse complement strand
GGGCCCATCGCAAACGAACCATCCGACGATTACAGGCCATTGGAGTCAAACTCGAAGATCTACGCATGTGTCGCTGGCCAAGAAAGTAGCGTAGTAGTAGTAACTGCTGGTGGGCGTGAAATGAATGTGGAATCGTGGACCTCTTTCAACCACGTTGGAACGCCGCGGGTGCTCGTGCGTCGCGCAGGTTTCCGCGATCAGGTGCTGGTCCAGCTCCGGCGGCGATTCGACGTCGATCTGCTTCAGGAACTTCAGCCATTCGTGGTGTCGATACCGCTGTTGGCAACGACTGATGACCTTCCCATCGAGCGTGCTCAGGGCCGCGAACAGCGTCGTTGTGCCTCTCTGCTTGTGGTCATGCGCGATCGTACTGTAGCGGCCTTTTTCTTGAGCAGCAGACCCATCTGCGTGCGATCCAAGGCCTGTATCTAACTCTACCTGTCGCAACTGAGGACTAGGGCGTGCTCCGGCGGGTCGAGGCATAAACCCACGATGTCGGACAGCTACTCGACGAACTGCGCGTCGTTGCCGACCTTGAAGGTCTCCACGCGGTGCGGCTTGAGTTCCGTGGCCCGCCGGAAACGTTGCACCATCGACTTGTCGACGCTCAGAAACTTCGCCAGCGCATGCGTGCGACGGTGCGTCGTGTCTTACGGCGTCTGGTGCGTCGTAGTTTCGATGATCGTGCGGACCATCCCGGCCGCCGCCAAGCCATCCCCATTACCTTTGAGGTCCGCGGAGCGGCCCTTACGGTTGCGCGGTGCCGGTGCGTCCCAAGGCGGCGGTTATCCCCAACGTGGCGTGACCGCGCCCAGACTGTCCCGGTCCTGACCCGCAGCCTCTTTGCATCGACGTTGCCCCGTTGTCCCGCAGAGCCGAGCCTATCGTTGCGTGACAAGCCGAGTTACACTCAACGGATGCTCACGTGCCGTTGCGTTGCTCAAGGTCACCAGCGCGCTCGTTCGGAGGGTATGGTGAACTCGCCTACGCGCTGGAAGTGGACGCCTGATGGCTGACTCCGTCGTTGATACACGCCGTGCGCCGCGCTGTCCGAAATGCGGATACCTGCTCGTCGGGCTCCCGGAGTTGCGCTGCCCCGAATGCGGCCAGCGCATCGACCCCGCCTTTCTCGAGATGGGCGCCCTTCGTGACCGGCTCCTGCCGTGGGAACGGCTGGAGATGGGCGGTCCGACCCGCCGCCTGGCCCGCACGCTGGTAGGCGCCTTCTTTCACCCCGCCCGATACTGGACCCGCATCGCGGAGCGAAAGGACTACCCCATCGCCCGAGCGGGGCGCTTCATCATCGCTTGCGTAGGCGCTGCCCTTGTCCTGCATGTGGTCGCCTTCATCGCCGACGGCGCCCTTGAATTCCTGCGACTGTATTCCGGACGTGCTGATGCACGGGCGGCGTGGGACATGACGATTCAGTCCACACGTATAACTTGGTGGATTGTGGCGGTCTTTTCGTTTATCCAACTGGGAGTTCTGACGTTGTGGCTTCTGACCGTCGCGCTTCTGATACGACGCCTGTTTAGATTCCGCCTGGGAGGGGTCTCGACCGTTGAACTTATTGCTGCCCTTGGCCCAGTCGTTGCGCTCGGTGCATCGATTTGGATCGCTGCCGCGTTAGTCGTCGGGGCGTTTACAGGCTTGTCCATGGCGGCCGCGATCGCCCTCTTCGCGCAGGCTGCACTTCTGTTTCTTCATTTGTGGCATTGCTCCCGCAGAATGCTAGCACTCGGCCCCCGCAAGGCGATCGGTATGGAACTGCTTGGTGTCGCGGTGCTGTTCATCGCCGGTGTTACGATGGAAACGGTGCTCGATTTGTTCAACCTGGTCGTATAACGTTTAGCTGAACACTCCTAGCAGTCTGTTGAATTTATGCCGACAGGCTGTCCATCGGTGCGTCATCGAGTCCGGTACGGCCGCCGCGGGGGGCGGCCGCTACATTCAACAACCTGCTACCGTTGGTCGCGAGTGCCATTCACGCAATCACCGCTACACCTCCGCCGCCACCGGATTCTTCTCAAACCGGAAGACGTCACCGGCGACATCGACGTTGATATGGTCGCCGGGTCCGAACTCGCCGTCGAGGATGCGCCTGGCCAGCGGGTTCTCGATCTCCTGCTGGATGAGCCGCTTGAGCGGCCGGGCGCCGTACGAGGGGTCGAAGCCGTCTCTGGCCAGCTTCTGCTTCGCCGCTTCGGTCAGTGACAGAGCCATGTCCCTGTTCGCTAGCCGGTCGCGCAGATAGCGGATCTGGATCTCGGCGATCCGGGTCAGATTTTCGCGGGTGAGCTGGTGGAAGATGATGGTCTCGTCAATACGGTTGAGGAATTCCGGCCGGAAGGTCGCCTTGAGCACCTCCTTGACCTTCATCTCGATCTCGACGTCGGCGGCCGGGCTGTCGCCCGACCCGCTCTCGATGAGCTTCTGGATGTACTCGCTGCCGACGTTGCTGGTCATGGCGATGATGGTGTTGCGGAAGTCGACCGTCCGTCCGTGGCCGTCGGTCAGCCGGCCGTCGTCCAGCACCTGCAAGAGCACGTTGAACACGTCCGGATGGGCCTTCTCGATCTCGTCGAGCAGGATGACGCAGTACGGCTTGCGGTGGACGGCCTCGGTGAGCCGGCCGCCCTCCTCGTAACCGATATACCCCGGCGGCGCCCCGATGAGCCGGGCGACGCTGTGCGGCTCCATGAACTCGCTCATGTCGATGCGGACGAACGCTGCCTCGTCGTCAAAGAGAAACTCCGCCAGGGCCTTGCACAGCTCGGTCTTGCCCACGCCGGTGGGGCCAAGGAAGAGGAACGAGCCCACCGGCCGGTTGGCGTCGCCGAGCCCCGCCCGCGAGCGGCGCACCGCGTCCGCCACCGCCCGCACGCCTTCATCCTGACCGACCACCCGCTCGTGCAGGCGGTCCTCCATCTTCATGAGCTTCTCTTTTTCGCCCTCGAGCATGCGCGACACGGGGATGCCGGTCCACTTGCTGACCACTTCCGCGATCTCCTCGGCGGTGACCTCCTCGCGCAGCAGCCCGCCGCCCTCGCGGTGCAGGTCCGCAAGACGCTGCTCCCGCGTTTTCATGGCTTCCTCCATCTCGCGCACCTCCCCGTAGCGGATGCGAGCTGCCCGCTCCAGGTCGCCGCGCCGCTGAGCGTCTTCCAGCTCGGTCTGCTTCTCGGCGATCCGCTGTTTGATTTCCTTGATGGCCTCGAGCTCGCCCTTCTCATTCTCCCAGCGGGCGGTGAGGGTGCGGTTCTGCTCCTGAAGCTCGGCCAGTGTTTTCTTGAGCGTTTCGAGCTGCTTTTTGCTCCCTTCGTCTTTCTCCTTCTTCAGCGCTTCGCGCTCAATCTCGAGCTGCATGATTCGGCGGCGCAGCTCGTCCAGCTCGCCGGGCAGCGAGTCGTTCTCGATCCGCAGCCGGGCCGCGGCCTCGTCCATCAGGTCGATGGCCTTGTCCGGCAGATGCCGGTCGGTGATGTAGCGGTGCGACAGCGTCGCTGCGGTCACCAGCGCGGCATCCTGGATGCGGACACCGTGGTGGGCGTCGTAGCGGGGCTTCAGCCCGCGGAGGATCGCGATAGTGTCCTCCACCGTCGGCTCGCGCACGTACAGGGTCTGGAAACGGCGCTCCAAGGCCTTGTCCTTCTCGACGTGCTGGCGGTATTCGTCGAGGGTGGTCGCCCCGATGCAGCGCAGCTCTCCCCGGGCGAGGGCCGGCTTGAGCAGGTTGCCGGCGTCCACGGCCCCTTCCGCCCGGCCGGCGCCGACCACGGTGTGCAGCTCGTCGATGAAGAGAATGACCTGCCCGGCGGACTCGGTCACCTCGCGCACCACCGCCTTGAGCCGTTCCTCGAACTCGCCGCGGTATTTCGCCCCGGCGATCAAGGCCCCCATGTCCAGGGCGACGAGCCGCTTGTCCTTGAGCACCTCGGGCACGTCGCCTTCGAGCAGGCGCAGGGCCAGCCCCTCGACGATGGCGGTCTTGCCCACGCCGGCCTCGCCGACGAGCACGGGGTTGTTTTTCGTCCGACGGGCCAGGATTTGCATGCAGCGGCGGATCTCCTCGTCCCGCCCGATGACTGGGTCGATCTTCCCCTGGCGGGCGATGGCCACCAGGTCCCGCCCGTAACGCTCCAAGGCCTGAAAGGTGTCCTCAGCCGATGGTGACGTTACTGTGGCACCTTTGCGCAGATCTTTCAGGGCGGCGAGAAGAGCTTCCTTGCGTGCCCCGCTGACGGTAAGAATCTCCCGCGCCTCGCTCTTCACCTCCGCCAAAGCGACCAGCAGATGCTCCGTGGAGACGTACTGGTCCTTCATGGCGTCGGCCTGCTTCTGGGCCTCGCGAAGCACGTTCTGCAAGGAGCTGCTCATTCCCACCGAGGCGCCGGAGACCTGGGGAAGCCGCTTGAGTTCCGAATCGACGATCGAACAAATCTGGCCCGCGTGCGCTCCCGCCTTTTCCAGCAGCGGCACGACGATGCCGCCGCCGTTGCCCGTGCTACCGGCTTCGCCGCTGCCGACGAGAGCGGCGAGCAAGTGCAGGGCGGTGACTTCACCGTGGCCCATGGCCGAAGCCCGCCGCTCCGCGCCCTGAAGGGCCTCCGCCGACTTGATGGTGAACCGTTCCGTATTCATGCTTCGCCCTCGTAGGTCGCTTGGGTGCGTTGGGTGCCGACGATCGTCCTGATCTCACTAGAGCAACGAGCGTACCAGACTTGTGTCGTTACAACATCATTATTATAAATAGATTATATCCATAATGGCGACGTTGTGAACCGCCCCGCGCCTGCCGCTGCCGATTTGGCAGACCCGACCGGGCGGCGCTCGCGCACCGTTGACAGCTCGCCGCCCACTTCACTACGCCCGCCTTCCCCGTAGGTTGCGCTGCCTTGCGATTTTAAATCGCCTTGCATCCGTTGAGCTCGAGCGACCCGCTGATTACGTGATTGCCGCTTTCGAAGGGGCGTTGTGCATCAACGACAAGCATGGCGCAGCCACGGCAAGCCTGGCGTTCGGACGTGGATCCAGGTGCACTCGGTCAACGCGTAGCCGATGCACACGGACGCAGGCCTCAATAATTTTGCATCCGCCACGTAGGCTTCTTGGTGTTCTGCGAGTTGTGGTTTACGCGCAGGGCCCTCGGCCGGTATCCCGATCGGCCAACGGCCAGTGGCACGCATAGCGGCCGGACACACCCGCAGGTTCCGGCCGGATGCCGCAACCGTTGATAATCGCGACGCATCAAGTATGCTTAGCCTCGAACGCCGACGTAGCTCAGTTGGTTAGAGCGCCTGCCTGTGGAGCAGGATGTCGCTGGTTCGAGTCCAGCCGTCGGTACTTGCGGCGGGACGAGCGGCTAGGCGCTAAGGAACAGGTCAACCGCCGACAATGGTACGCAGGGCCGGGTGATTCGAGAATAGGACTCTTCTGCTAGGTGCCATGTTCGTTGAGGTCGCGTCGATTCCTGCAGAAAATCCTCGGGGCATCCGCGAGTTGCTTCACGCCGCGTGAACCTCCCGTTTCTTGGCGACCGCCGGTAGCGCGATTGTCCCGCACAGGTGCGCCGGCGTCAGCCGCCGCCAGTGCCGTTTCATCCACAGAGACACTTCGTATACCGGGTTACACTCTGCTTTTGGTCTTCTTGAATCGCTTGGCTGCGTTCGTTCGCAGTCGCGCCGATGCGAAGGGCGACTCAAACACGTTCGGCGTCCGCAGGTGCGACCCATGAGTCTCGGGGAACTGGTAGTACGTCAAGAAGCGGTCCAGATCCTCCTCCAGGCACGCCGCCGCTCGCTCACATCCGCCCGTGCGAAGATCGCGGCCCACGCCCGCGGACAGGTTTCGTGCCGCCGCCTCGCCCTCCGCGTGACCTCAACGAATACGCATACCGTTCTGACCGACCGAGCGAAGGCCCTGGACGCCCTTCCGGATGTCGCACGCCGGCCGACTGCTTAGCCGATGCGGGCCACCGGGGCACACGATTCGGGCGACGGTTTCTTACCGTCCTCCTTACCGGAACAGCGTACATCGTCAGTGTTACCGGTGGCATCGTCTGACAAACAAAACGGAATCCGGGCGGCATGTCGGAGCGCAGGAAACCCTACGAAAATAGTGGTTTCTGGCATCTCTGGCCGTCGCGTGTCCTCTCATGGCACTCACGCGCCGGGGGGGACTCGAACCCTCGACCGTCGGATTAGAAATCCGATGCTCTATCCATCTGAGCTACCGGCGCTGCGGCGAGCGACGGCGCGCCTCGCCGACGTTCCACCGACACGGCGCCATGGTTATCAGAATCCCGGCGGGCCGGCAACGTCGCGGCCGAAGCACCGCCTCGCCGGGTGCGGGAAGATCCCATGAAATCAGGAAGTCGCTTTCTTTGAGACCTCCCTCGTCCAGTCCGCCACGGCCTGGATCACGTTGTCGTTGAATGTGCCCCCGAAACCGGCCAGGAAGCTCTCCTCGGCGTCCTCGGCCGTGTCAAAATTGTGATCGATGTTCGGCAACGTCGAAAACCTCGCCAAGCCCGGATGCCGCTTGTTGACCGCGGACTCCACGAGCTGGCTGCAGGCCTTCCCCGCCACGAAATCGCACTCGCCCCACAGGGCCAGGACTGGTACGCCCACGTCCGCCCACGCCCCGGCCAGGTCCATCCCCGCCAACTCCTGGAAGAAGCTGAAGTGCGACCCCATGATGAAGGCCTCATCCTGGACCATCGCTCCGGTCGTCTCTTTCAGCTCCGGGTGTTTTTCGATGATCGCCTGCGGGCTCTCTCCCTTCAACAAGCACAGCTCTGTGAACCGGCGCAGGTTCTCCACGTTGGACTTGAGCTCGTCTTCGGGGACCAGCTCGAACTTCCAGCGGTTGGTCATGGTCTCCGTCTGATGCTCCTGCCACGGACGGGCGATCGCCGCGTAGGTGATCACCGCGCGGACCTTCCCTTCCCGGGCCAACGACGGGGCGATGACCGTGCCGAGCGACTGGGCGAAGACGAAGACACGGTCGGGATCGACAAACTCGTACGCCCGTAGATCGGCCAGCCCGTCGGAGAACGCCAGCACGTCGTCGGCGAGCTTGGGGTGCCGCGGGTCGTCGCCGTCGCTGTCGCCGTTGCCATACCGCTCGACGCGCATGGTCACGAATCCCGCTCGGGTCAAGCGGTCGACCAGTTGCTTGTATGGATGCCGGGCCTGCTGCGGCTGGGCGAACTCGATGGATGCGGGCATGAGACTCGGAATAAAGAGGATGGCCGGAAGCCGTCCTTCCGTCTTCGGCCGGGTGACGATGGTGCGCACCTGCTTGCCGGGCGAGCCCGCGGCGTCGTACATCACCTCGAACTCGGTTGACGTCTCCTTGGGCCGCTCGGCCAGGGCAAACTCCACTGCCACCGGTTGACCCGCGCGCATGACCGTGAGCTTGAGCGTATCGCCGGCGCGGTAGCGGCGGAGCAGGTTCAGCGAACCCTGAAAGTCCGCCACGGCCTCTTCCCCGATCTTGACGATTACGTCGTTGGCCTGAAGGCCGGCGGCCTCGGCCGGCGTCCCCGGCATGGTCCCCTGCACGACAATCCCACTCCCCGAGCCGAGCTGAAGGCGTTCGCGGTTTTCGTCGGTCACCGGGGCGATCTGCACCCCCATCATGCCCCGTCGGCGAAGCTCTTCGCCGTTCGCGGTCCCGACCATCGTGGCCAGTACCAACGCCGCCGGGCACACCGCGAACGCCCGCCTGAAGAACTGCTCATTCATCCTGGTCCCTTTCCATTGCTTTGTAGCTCGAGCCCCGCCCGACGGGGTTCCTCCGCCTGCCGAGCATACCAAACATCCTTGATCCATGCGCTCGATCAGCTTGTGGGTACGCTCTCTAAGCCGCGAATCTCGGCCTGTCCGAAGTCGCCCTTCTGGGTAAACACCAAGGCAACCAAGACGTCAGCGTCCCGGAATGCCTGCATCGCTTTCATCGCGGCGCCGGCACATCGTTGCCAAGCGGCTCAAGACACGCCCGACGACCGGATTCGGCAGAGAAGCCCACCCCTTGTCCCGGCGCGCAGCGGCTCGGACTCCCGCCCTACGCCCGCGTGCCATCGAATCCAAGTGTACCACAGCGTGTGCGCCCGCCGTGTCGAAACATGTCTCGTTTGGGACGCTTCGGGGCGAGGTCGGCACCAGCCGGGCCCCCGGCATGACGCCGAGCCCAGCGACGCGGCGATCTCGACCGATTCGCATCCGCGCTCAAAAGTCACCGGCCGCGAACGATGCGCCGCGCATCCCCTTCGGCAGCGAATCGGCTTGTTCAATCGGGTCGGACCCGGGAGAATGAGGTCGGTGCGTTTTGGCCGAGTTGCTCGGCGTTGCCCGTACTGACGCCTTTTGTCAATAGAACGATAAGATGACTGGGAAGCGATCGCGCGACGGCCTGCGGGTCCTGCAGTTCAGCGCAGGGGATCTCGTTTTCCTCGCCTTGGTCTCGGTACTGACCACGCTCACGATGCACGTTGTTCACGAGACCGGTTGGCCCTTCCTCGTCTGCATGTTGGTCGGGATGGCGGCCGCGATGATCGTGCAGACGCTGTTGGCGATCGGCGTGGCTCCACTTCTCGGCTCGATCGAGAGCATGGTCCCATCGATGATGATCGCGATGATCGCCCCGATGTCGGTCTGCACCTTGCACCTATGCGGTTGGAAACCGATGGCTGCGGCATGTGCCACCATCGGGGCGGTGTTTGGTGTGGGCCTGTTCGTGTTTGTACGAGGCTACGGAGCCGCATGTCGCGCTGCGATGCAGAAACGTTATCCGCAGGGATGAGGACGGCCCATGGCGACGATTTGGGACTACCGCGCAAGGTTGTACGATCTGTGCGAAGGATCCGGGTTGCGGCGCGGCCCCGATCGGGCGCGCCTCTTTGGACGCATGCGCGGCAAAGTGCTCTTCGTCGCCGTAGGCACGGGTTTGGACATCCGTCACTTTCCACCTGGCCTGGACATCGTCGCCATCGATATCAGCGAGGGAATGCTCCGGCGAGCGGCCAAGCGGGCAGCGCACTACCGGGGCGCGCTCTCGCTTGTCCGGGCGGACGCGATGAACCTGGGTTTCCAAGATGCCTCCTTCGATACCGTGGCCACCTCATGCACGATGTGCTCAATCCCAGACCCCATCCGCGCGTTGCGAGACCTGTACCGAGTCCTGCGTCCCGGAGGTCGACTGCTGATGTTCGAGCACGTACGCAGCCTCCACCCGGCGTTCGGGTTGGCCCTGGACCTGATGACCCTATGGACTCGGCCGATGGGCACCGAGATGAACCGCGACACCGTCGGCAACGTCCTCAAAGCCGGGTTCCAAGTCACCCGCGTTGAGAGCATCTGGTTGGATGTTATCCTCATCATCCATGCCGTCAGGCCGACGGAGATTCATCACGAACGGCTGGCACCGCTGAATCAGACCCGAACGACCCGCGACAAAGGCCCACCACGTGAGGCCGATCCCGCCGAGGCGGCCAATCATGAACGACGATAGCCCTGTGGAGCTCCAGGTGGCACACGCACCAAGTGCCTCGGCGACCCTGGGCGTCGACTTGGTACATGAAGGCAGCGGGACACCGACCGCAACGAGCGTCGGCTGAGACGCTCGGGCTGGTCTCAGTCACGTACGTGGCCGAGATCGTCAGTGTGTACGATCGCTCCGTCGCGGGCGCTGTCACCGAGCCTCGTACAAGCACCTGCGGCGAACCAGCCTGGGCGACGCCTTCGGTCGGCGCTCCCGTCGGCCGGCGCCCGCGGCGCAGTTCGATCGGCAACTGGCTATTTCAGGTGATGCAAAGTACCGGCCGGTGGTGACCGCTATCGGGCAGCGCCGCCGCGGAGCCGCTCCTCGAGGCGCCGGGCCACGTCGAGCGGGACCAGCCGAGAGAGATGGTCCGCATCGTATTGACCGATTTCCACAATCTGCTTGATGAGCGTGCTGGAGGTGAGAATGTGTTGGCGGTCGGTCATAAGGAAGACGGTCTCAATGTCGCCGATGATCTGGTTGGCGGTGGCGATCTCCAGCTCGGCGTGCAGATCCACGGTGTCGCGGATGCCGCGGAGGATCACGCCGGCCCCGACCTTCCTGGCGAACTCCACGGTCAGGCCGTTGTAGGTTC
>Ga0214473_10012069_pt1 | contig 10138 bp, 7 predicted proteins | sample RVTome_7_FD_203509 | JGI IMG/M metagenome (GOLD analysis project Ga0214473, IMG submission 203509) | Soil microbial communities from uranium-contaminated site in the Upper Colorado River Basin, Wyoming, United States - RVT98D197 | ecosystem: Environmental > Terrestrial > Soil > Contaminated >... | reverse complement strand
GAACCACGGAACCCCGCCCCGGCGGCAATCCCCCGCCCAGCGACGCGAAATGAACCTGTTCCGGAGGCTGTCCCGGCGTCTCGCCTCCCCACTTTCGCAGAGGGGACGTATTGGAGGAAGGCGCGGGTTCACGCTGATCGAGATCACCATCGTCCTCCTGCTCATCGGCATCCTTTCGGCCATGGCGATTACCACCTATCGCATGATGGTCAACAAGGCGCGGATGACCCAGGCGAAGACGGTGCTTGGCCATCTCACCAAGACGGAGGCCACCTACTTCAGCGACCACGACCGGTACACGGACAATATCGTGCTGCTCAATTTCGACCCGGTGAAGTACAGCTTCTACGATGTTTCGGTGGTGCTCGACAACGACGCGATGAATTACACGGGGATAGCCACGGGCGTCGGCGTCATGGCGGGGGACCGCTGGTACGTCACCAAGGACAGGGACCCTTACCAGGACAACACCTCCCCGTTCAGATAAAACCCGATCGGGATCACCATTTTCAGCCCCTCCCCGCCCTTCGCGTCGCGCACCCCTCCCCGGTTCCTCCAATGCATAGATGGCTGCCACCCCATCCCTGTAAAGAACGGGCAACTCCGCGAGAAATCGCTCAACGGCAATTCTATGGTCATTCGGCCACAGGGTCCGGTAATACGTGTCTCCAAGGCGGCGCCATTCGGGCCAGTTGACGAGCACGTGCGTGAACCCCAGCGCGCGCAGTTCCCGAAGGATTTCCTTCGGCTTTTTTTCCGGAGTCGCAATGCCCTGGAGGGGGTGAACGTCGAACGCGGAGGGGGCGACGAAATCACGTCGGTAATAGTACGTCGCGGTATCTCCGAGGAAAAGAAGGCGCGCATCCACCGGCAAGCGGGTGTTGACGAACCGCGCCGCATGCATGGTCGGAAGGATTCGGGAAACGAGCGCATTGGCCCTTTCCGGATGGCCGAGAAGAGACAAGGACGCCTTCCACACTCGGAAAGCGTCGGGGGGCTCGCGCAGGGAGGACGCCTGCGCGGAAAGCGCGATGGCGAGGATGCCCACAGCAAACCACGTTCCGGTTCTGCCCACTTTCCGGCTCAGCCCGTCGATCAGCGACCCGGAAAAGAGCGCCATCAACGGCAACACCGGGAGGAGGAACCGGGAGAACCAGGAGGTCAGAAACCAAATCATCACGAACACGGCCACCGCATTCCGGAGGAAGAACCAGCCCGGCGATAACGTCCGGCGGAATAAGAAGACGGCACCCCCGACAACGCCCGCTCCGAGCGCGGATCCGACGCCGGTGATCCCCGGACGAGGGAAGAAAGAGAAGGACGAAAGGAGCGCAGCCACGTCTCTCCAGGAGTGCAGCATGGCGGACATCGGGTGGGCGTCTCCGGAAAGAAGCGCCAGCCGTGCGGGCGACCACCCGGGCGAACGGAACAGGCCGGCCATGAGAGGATAGACGGGATTGCCGACAACCACGAGGTTCCGCAGGGGCCAGACGGCGTAGACCGCCGCGCAGCCGGCAAGAAACAGGAGAACATCGCCTCCCATGACGGATGCCTGCAGAGAATTCCCGTTGGCGCGCACGCGTCGGAACTTCGCGAGGAACCCGACGGCGGCGATCGCGGGGACGAAAGCGATCATGGTGTACTTGGCGGACAGCGCGGCGCCCGCGAATGCGCCCGAGAGAACCAGGAAGCTGCGTTTCACGCCTGACAGTCCGGAACGGTCTTCCCCGCTTTCGAGGTAAAGGAGGAACGCATAGGCGAATGCGAAGAAGAACAGCGTCGCCCCGATGTCGTTTTTCTGGAGGAAGAAGATATGGACGGCCGTCGAGGAAAACAGGAAGAGCGGCAGGGCGAACAGACCGGCGCGGCGGGCCCCGAGACGGTCGGAAAGGCATAGGATCCCCAAACCGCACAGGATATACAGGGCGAAGTTCGCCAGGTTGGCGCCAAAGTATCCTCCGTCGGACATTCCGACGAGGAACAGCATCTCGACCCCAAGCGGAAAGTGGGATTCCACGAAATACGGGATGGGAAACGTGGAGCCGGAACGTAAGAACAGGGAAGGCAGGCCGAAATGATAATGCAGCGTGTCGTAGAAAAACGGAGGCAGGAGACAGAACGGGAGCACCAGGAGGGCCGCAAGGCAAAGGGCGTACTCTCGGGGAGACGGGATCCCGGGAGGCGCGGACGCCTTCTTCCGGGACCGGATACCCAACGCAAGACCGCAGGCCCCCGTCGCCGCGGCCGCGAGGAAAAACGCAGGAACATTTGCCTGCCCGATCGCTCCAAGAAGCATCGCGGCAAGAGAGATCCACGCAAGTGCGGCAACACACGAGAAGAACAGCTCCTCTCCCACATGCAGCCAGGGGAACCGGAGCAGCCGGAACAGGGACAGGAAGAGAAGAATGGAGAGGAAACACCAAAGGGGAAGGAGCACCGGGATCACGTCAGGCCCTCTCCCCTCCTGTCGTCCGCGCTGGATACGTTCGTCGCGAAAAGGTACGATCCATCCTGTCCGGTGACACCGGTGAGAAGTGCCTCGGGATTATGAAAATGTATCCCGAAACGGGGGGAAGGGGAAGTTCCATGACGGACCCGGTCGCGCTGCTTACGGAGTACATTCGCATCGACACCACAAACCCGCCGGGGGATTGCCGGGAGGCGGCGGAACTGCTGTGCGTAGCGCTGCGGAAGAGCGGCTTATCACCGGTCACGTTCGGGGCGCGGCCGGAGAAGCCGAACATACTGTGCCACGTCGGGGGAACGGAGGAGCCGGGGCTGCTCCTCATCCACCACATGGACGTGGTGCCGGCAAGAGCGGAGGAATGGAGCGTACCGCCGTTTTCGGCCGAGGTGCGGGACGGGTTCCTGTACGGGCGCGGGACCCTGGATACGAAGGGCCTGGGGGCCGCGCACTGGTGCGCCGCGCTCCGAGCAGCGAAGGCGGGGATCCTGCGGAGGAAGCTGTTCCTGGTTGCGAACGCGGACGAGGAGGTCGGCGGGGGCGAGGGGGCCGAATATTTCGTGAGGAACCTGCCGTTTCCGATCGGCGTTGCGTACGGGATGAACGAGGGCGGCGTGGGGGTTACCGACATCTTCGGCGGTGGCGGGAAGTTCTTCCTGTTGAACCTGTGGGAGAAGGGGCCGGTGTGGATGAAGCTATCCGCGGCGGGGAGGGCGGGGCACGGCAGCCGCCCGTCGGCGAAGGACGCTCCGGCGCGGTTGGCGCGGGCGATGGCGCGGGTGGCCGAGCACCGGGAGCCGACGCGGTTGACGGAGCCGGTCCGGGACATGCTGCGGGTGCTGCGCTCGAAGGGATTCCTGGACCTCGACGTGGACGCGCTGCGCGGGGGCGCGGAGGAAGCGAAGGCGCTGGAGGCCCTCGCGGCGAAGTTCCCCGAGATCGATCCGCTGCTGCGGAACACGTACGCGGTGACGACGCTCGCGGCGGGGTTCAAGCCGAACGTGATCCCGTCCTCCGCGGAGGGGACGGTCGACGCGCGGATCGTGCCGGGGGAGGAGCCGGAGGCGGTGGCCGTCCGGGTGCGGGCGCTGGTGGCGGACCTCGACGTGTCGGTGGAGATCGTTTTCGCCGAGAAACCGAACGGCTCTCCGATGGGACCGCTCTACGGCGCGATGGAGGAGGCGATCCTGTCGATTCACCCGGACGCGGTCGTCGTGCCGTACATGTCGACCGGCTTCACCGACTCCCGCTTCTTCCGCTCGATCGGGATCCCGACGTACGGCCTGATGCCGGTCCTGCTGCCGCGCGCGGAGCACGGGAAGATCCACGGCGTGGACGAGCGGATCCCCCTGGCCGGGATCGCAGAGATGACGGACATCGTGTACAAGCTCATCGAGGGGTGGAACGGGACGTAGCCGCATCCCTGCCTTCAATGGAACGCCTCCCGGCGGCCACGTATAGGATGTCCCCCCGACCAAGCCGCCCGATAACCCTCTCGACGACCCGGTGGAACGTTCGCAATGGGGCAAGGAACGAGGTGGTCCGGATCCGGTCAACCTTCTCCGAGAGATCCACCATCTCCTCGATGGAGACGTCCGTCCCCCTGAGGTCCCGGTAGATCTGGATCGGGTTGAAGCCTCCCGTCGCCGCCGCGAGAACCTCGAACCCCGCAGACTCGAGGAGTCGCCTCAAACTTCCCGCGTCGAAGTAGTTCAGGTGCTCGACGCCGACGTAGCGGTTTCTCTTCCCGAGCACGATCTGGGTCAGGGATGCGAAGTTCGGGACGGTGAGGATGATGCGCCCCCCTTCCCGGAGGAGGGAGTGCGACGTTTCCAGGAAACACAGCGGCTCCGGGACGTGCTCCAGGCTGGCCCACAGGGTCACGTTCCCGAAACTCCCCTCCGGGAAAGGCCAGGTCAGGAAATCCCCCTGCACGGCGTCGAGCCCCCGGGATCGGCAGAACTCCACCGACGGCCCGGCGATGTCGATCCCGGTCGCATGCATCCCCTGCTCCTGCAGCGCGGCCAGGAAAGACCCGGTGGCGCACCCGATGTCCAGAGTAGGGCCCGGCGCGGAATACCGTCGGAAGAAGGCCATCTCCTTTTCGTATTTCAGTGGGGAAAAATCGATGGCAAGCTTCCGGGGTGAAGTGAAGTACCCGGAGCCATAGTGGTCGTATATCGCCGCCAGTTCCTCCCCGGTGGGGCGCGGGTTGACGTGGACCAGCCCGCACGTCGGGCACCGCGCGTAATCGGACCGGTCTTTCCGGAACAGGAACCGGACCGACTCCTCTCCGCACGCGGGGCACGGAGCACGGAGAGCTCCTTCGGCGCTCACGCCTTCCTGCCCCAAACAGCGCGGAAACACTCCCGCGCCACGTCTCCCACGTCCCGCAGGAGGAATTCCACGGGGCACGCTCCCTCCTGTCCTGTGACATTGGTGTGATGTGATTTCGGCATGCAGGAGACCCCCGGCGCATGATGTGAGCCGTTGGGTGCGATGTAGAAAATGTATTCCAAAAGGAAGGAGAAGTCCAACGAGGGAGACGGGCAACTGTGTGTTATCGTACAGGGATGCAGGATGGACGCCGAGCAATGAGGACCTCGGATTTTGCGGTTGAAAGCGCGCCGCCACCACCGGAAGAGCCAATGCTTGTCCTGGAACCCGGTCGGGCTGAAAAGAATTACTGGGCGGACTTGTGGCGTTACCGGGAGCTCTTTCTCATTCTTGCCTGGCGGGACATTTCCGTGCGTTACAAGCAAACCGTCATCGGAATCGTCTGGGCGGTTGTGAGACCACTTCTGACCATGGTGGTGTTCACGGTGCTTTTTCACCGGGTGGCCAAACTGCCCAGCGACGGCGATGCACCCTATGCGCTGATGGTCTTTGCCGCCATGCTGCCCTGGTTTCTGTTCTCCACGTCACTTAGCGATGCCTCCGGCAGCCTGATCAGCAGCTCCAGCTTGATCAGCAAGGTCTACTTTCCAAGATTGATTATTCCCACGGCTACGATCGTGGCCGCTTTTGCGGAGTTTCTCATCAGCTTTCTGATCCTGGTGGCACTGATGTTCCATTTCCGCTTCTCGCCCGGATGGAACATGCTGCTCCTTCCCGGATTCACCCTTCTGGCATTGCTGGCAAGCCTTGGGCCTGGCCTGTGGATCACGGCGTTGAACGTCAAGTATCGGGATTTTCGTTACGTGATCCCCTTTGTCGTGCAGATCGGCTTGTATGTATCCCCCGTGGGCTTTAGCAGCAGCGCCATCCCGGAACAGTGGCGATTGCTTTACAGTCTGAATCCGATGGTTGGCGTTATCGATGGCTTCCGCTGGTGCATACTGGGCGGTGACAGTCCCCTGTACGGGCCGGGTTTTGCTCTGAGCCTCGTCGTTGTGGCCTTCTTCCTCTGGCTGGGCATCTCCCGGTTCAGGGAGATGGAAAGAAGTTTTGCGGATATGATTTAGGCCATGTCCGACATCGTTATTACAGCCGAAAACCTGGGGAAAAAATACATCATCGGCCACCAGGCCGAGAGTGGTCGTTACGTGGCTATGCGCGATGTGTTGATGCAGAGCGCACGGGGTCTCTGGCACAAGACATTGGACCTGATGCAGGGCAAGCCCATCATCCCGGGCGACACCACGGAAGACGTTTGGGCGCTCAAGGATGTAAATTTCGAAATCAAGCGTGGGGAAGCGGTGGGCATCATCGGCCGGAACGGTGCGGGGAAAAGCACCTTGCTGAAGGTCCTGAGCCGCATTACGGAGCCCTCCGCCGGGCGGGTGACCATCAAGGGGCGGGTGGCCAGTCTACTGGAGGTAGGGACCGGGTTTCACCCGGAGTTAACCGGCAGAGAAAATATTTTCCTTAATGGCGCCATTTTGGGGATGACTCGGGCAGAGATCAGGAGAAAATTCGACGAGATCGTCGCCTTCGCCGAGGTGGAGAGATTTCTCGATACGCCGGTCAAGCGCTATTCCTCGGGAATGTATGTGCGGTTGGCGTTTGCGGTGGCAGCACATCTGGAGCCGGAAATCCTCATTGTTGATGAAGTGCTGGCGGTTGGCGATGCCGAATTTCAGAGGAAATGCATGGGCAAAATGGGGGAAGTAACAAAGGGTGGGAGGACAGTCCTTTTCGTCAGCCACAATATGAGCGCTGTCGAGGCTCTTTGCAGAAGGGGTATCGTGCTCAAAGCGGGGGGATTAATCCTTGATTCCGACGCGGAACAAGCAATCCAATCTTATCTTGATCGGTCGTATTCATTAATTGCCGATATGTCCCTTGGGGAGAGGCAGGACCGTTCGGGTACCGGGAGGGCGCGGAGTATCGGTTTTCGGATTCTCAGCAATTCCGGCTCTGAAGTGTCTTCTTTACAATCCGGGAGGAGTTATACATTTGAAATCGAATATCAGAACAACAGTGGGGCTGCAATATCCAATGTTATCTGCAGCATAGATTTTTATGATGAACGGAATGTACGACTTATGATGCTAAGAACAAGTTTTTCAAATATTACCCTCGCCTTAAAAGAGGGACGGGGGAGGTTTTCGTGTTCGGTAGATGATCTCCCGATTGCAAATGGCTCATATCGCTTGGCACTGTTCTTATCCCATGCGGAACGGGAAATATTGGACTACATCGAAGATGCCGCCTGTCTTCTGGTCGATGGTGGTGATTTTTTCGGTACAGGCAGCCAAGGGATGCCGACTCATTGCAGAATATTAACTCGATCTACATGGTCCAACGAGTAAATCCAGGAGTCTGACAGCATTGAGACCGTGATGGAAAATATCCAATATCATAATCTACCCACATCCACCCCGGTCCTCTTCATGGTTTTTAATCGTCTGGAAACCACCAAGCAGGTGTTGGCTGCCATCCGGCAGGCGAAACCAGCGCGGTTTTACATCGCGGCTGACGGTCCTAGACTTCAATGCCTCGGTGAGGAGCAAAAAGTGCAGGCGGTGCGCGACTATGTGCTCAGTCACCTCGATTGGGAGTGCGAAATCAAAACTCTCTTCCGCGACAAGAACTTAGGCTGCGGGCGTGCGGTCAGTACCGCTATCGACTGGTTTTTCGAGCATGAATCGGAAGGGGTCATCCTCGAAGACGATTGCGTTCCGGATCCCAGTTTTTTCAGGTATGCAGATGAATTGCTCGACCGCTATCGAGATGATGAGAGGATAATGGTAATTTCAGCGCTGCATTTGCACGGTCTGTCGCACACTCCCCCCCACAGTTACTTTTTCAGCCGCTACAATCATGTATGGGGTTGGGCCAGTTGGCGCCGTGCATGGCGGCACTATGACCGTGACATGGGTCTATGGCCCTCTCTGCGGGATACCGATTGGTTGCTGGCCGTGGGGCACGGCAGTAAACCTTTTCAGCGGTACTGGACGACCACTTTTGACGCCGTATTTGCCGGGAAAATCGATACGTGGGATTATCAATGGATGTTCTCCTGCTGGTCGCAGAGTGGACTCACCGTTCTTCCCGCGCGAAATCTGGTGACCAATGTCGGTTGTAAGGAAGGAACCCATACGTATGTCGATGGAGAGGCAACTGCAATCCTGCCCCTGGAGAAGTTGGAGTTTCCACTGTCCCATCCGCTGACAGTATCGCAGGATTTTGCAGCAGACGAGTGGTCAGACAGGCATGTGTTTGGCATAGAACCAATTCTTCCTTTCTACAAACGAGCTGTGCGCCGTATCCCTGGAACAAATCATTTGGCCGCAACCTTAAGGAAGGCATGCAAGAAATTACGAATATTCAGTTTTACTGCCTGAGCCCGATAACAAGTTGAATCTTTCCAAACAAAAACAGGACAGTCGTGGAGACATGCATTAGATGCGTAAATTGGCAATGAAATTATTGAAAAAGCTGAAACTGGAAATCTCAGAAAGGAAAATATTTCCGCAACCTGATCCGGGGGACTATTCCGCCACCATCGGAATCGGGACGGTAGTCCCTGCCCAAATAGAGGCATATTTCCTGGCATTGAATAAATATCTGAACGAAGGTGCCACGGTTCTCGATGTTGGTTTCGGTCTGGGATATGGACTGAACATATTGGCGATAAAAGCCAGGGAAGTAAGTGGCGTGGATGTCGACGTCAAGGTTCTTGATTACTGCAGAGACACGGTCGAGGGTCGAAATCCGCGACTGGTACATCTAGGTCTTTATGATGGATACAACTTGCCATTCCCTAACGGGCACTTTGACATTGTCACCTGTGTGGACGTCCTTGAGCATGTTGAAGATTACCACCGTTTCCTGGATGAGTTATTGAGGGTTGCAGATAAGGGAGTTTTCATCAGTACGCCGAATCGACGACCGGAGTATACGAATTCAGACGGGACACCCAAGAATTTCTGGCATTTGCGTGAGTGGACCTTCGGTGAGCTTGAGGCGATTTTGCAGCAGCACGGAAAAACGGAATGGATATTTCTAAACGGCCCCTTTGAGGGACCGTTTTCACAGTCAACAGAAGAACATATTGATACCATCGCCCTTTCTCCATTTATCCATAAAAGGATTTGACAAACGGGCTATGTCAACAGCAACAGAATTTTGAATGGTTGAGAGTTCCAAATTACTTCAGGATGGAACGATGAGCGTCATTTTCGAATGGAAAGAAGACGAAATAAAGGTATTGCTGGAAAGTTGTCAACGGGACGAGTCTTTATCAATTATTGAGCGACACTTTCCGCCTGGGTCTCGACTACTCGAGGCGGGTTGTGGTTTAGGTCGATGGGTACGCTTCCTGAATGACCGTGGCTACCGCATTACCGGACTTGAATATAATGCGGACACGGTAAGTATGGTCAAAAAGACCTGGCCAGATTTGGATGTAATTCAAGGAGATTGCGAAGCCTCGCCGTTTCAGGACAATCAATTCGACGGGGTTTTGTCATTTGGTGTGGTTGAGCACTGGATCGAAGGCCCTCAAAAACCGCTATGCGATCTTTTCCGCATCCTGAAATGGGGCGGCAAGGCTTACATCTCCGTGCCTTGCCATAATTCGTTACGGTCGCTGAAACGTTTTTTTTGGTGGGATGAATTGGTCAATTTCCCAAGGGTAATTGCTGGTACGCTCCTCCATCGTACTTTTAAACCCCTCACGCGATTGAATAGAAGATATCTTTTTCCAGTCTACCCATCTTGGGGGAATTTTTTCGAATATCGAATGAGTCCTGAGGACTTCAGACGAGAGGTTGAAGCAGCGGGATTCCACGTGGCAGAGCATTTGCCGTTGGGTCATATAGACGGAATCTACCATGATTTGAATCCATTTGGTTTGCTCGTCGGGTTTACGGATTGGCGTTTTCAATACGGCCGGATTGCGACGGCGCTCAACCATCTGTTGTCAAGACGACCATTTACACACTCTCACATGCAAACCATCATCGCTGTAAAAAGAAGACATGAGGAAAGAAGAGTCGATGGGAGAGGATTTGAAACACATTTCATTCGGGGTGTCCGTTGAAACGAGCATTCTTATCCTGTTTGAAGCAAATTCCGGTGTTGGATAATGTCATACGGGTAGTCGGTGAAAAAAGAATGATCAAGTTGAAGCCGGACAACAAGGTTACGGCGAAAGGGAACGTATTAATCTCTTACATAACCGCGCCCTTCAGGCAAAAAACTGAAGATGGCTGGCCAACGTCTCAC
>Ga0214473_10012068_pt1 | contig 10138 bp, 9 predicted proteins | sample RVTome_7_FD_203509 | JGI IMG/M metagenome (GOLD analysis project Ga0214473, IMG submission 203509) | Soil microbial communities from uranium-contaminated site in the Upper Colorado River Basin, Wyoming, United States - RVT98D197 | ecosystem: Environmental > Terrestrial > Soil > Contaminated >... | reverse complement strand
GTAGGTCCTGGCGCGTCGTGGGCTCGCCGCCGACCAAGACGGCGAGGCGCTGCCCGGTGCGCGCAGCTTCCCCGAGCGCCTCCGTGACACGCCCGGTGTCGAGCTCGGGGGCCGTGCCCTCACGGGCGCCCGGGCTGCGCGCGTTGGGGCGACCGCCGACGAGCACGACCGCCGCTTCCGTGAGGGGGATCATCAGCCGATGTGGAGCGATTCAAGGTGCCAGGCACCCCGAGGGGTGTCAACGCGGGGGGTCTCAACGCGGGAGAGCCGGGAGAGTCATGCCGGGTGTGATCCAGACCCGTTGGCCGCTCGTCGAGCGAGGCCGAGCGAGCAGCGAGCGCGCCCGAGCGAGCGCCCGAGGAATACTCATGTATTTCGCAGGGCGGGAGCGAGGTCGAAAGCCGCGGCGCAGCCGGCCTCGCTCGACGTCGTCGCCAGTGAGCAACCGTCTGCGATCACACCCAGTCATGCCCGTCGCGTTGACACCCCCACGGGCGGTTCCTATCGTGCAGCGATGTGCCTCGAACGAGGGGGGTCCGCTCCATGCGCGGCGTTCCGCTGACGCCGCCGGCGACGCACGGGCTCGGGGGACGGTTCGTGGCCGGTGGGCAGCGGAGCCGCCAGGCCCTGTCGCGCCTGCTCGGCATCGACGATGCCGGACAGCCCTACGAGGTCACGGCCGTGGCCTGGGTCAATCACGCCCTCGAGGCCGAGGTCCGAACCGGCGACGCAACGGCCGTCGTCTTCCGCCTCGAGCGGCGCGGGCCCGAGTCCCGCGGCCTGGTCGTCACCGATCACCTCAACGTGTATTCCCGGGGCACGTCCATGCCGGCCGGCCTGGCCGAGGCGGTGTCCGCATCGGTGACGGTGCGCCTCGCGACGCACACGATGGACGCCCTAGCCCGGATCATCGAGCGCGATGCCGACAGGGGCACACCGGGCCTCCCCATGCCCGCGCAGCCGGACGAGCAGCCGCGGCCGGCATCGCTCCTCGACACCTGGGGCGCCGAAGACAGCTGGGCCGACTTCTTCGCAGGCGGCGAGATGGCCCGGAGCCAGCTCGACTCGATCGATCCGTCCAAGCTCTTCCACTTCGTCCAGCACTGCGACGCGGAGTGCCTCTACGTGAATCCTCATTCGATCGGCCGCGTGGCCACGCTGGTCAACTTCCCTTGGGACAACCGGGTCCGCGAGCCGTCCCGGCCCTTCGACCAGGCCATGGGTAACCTCGCCGACGGCGAGTTCCTCGCCGAGGGCATGATCACGACCAACCTCGAAGAGGACGACGTGATCCGTGGGAACCCGCGCAAGCTCGAGACGCTCCTCGACTACGCCACGTCACGCCCCGGCCACGAAACGAAGACCCTGTTCGTGAGCAACACCTGCGTGCCCACCGTCATCGGCGAAGACGTGGAGTCCCTGGTCAAGCGCACCCGCGAGCGAACGGGCCAGGAAGTGCTCTACCTGACCGTGACCCCGCGCTCGATGAACAACGTGTTCAGCGGGATGCTCACCGAGCGCAGGCTCGAGGCCGAGCGCGTTGCTCCGGACCCGGACCCGAACACCATCAACCTCATCGGCTTCGGCGGCCAAAGGGCCAGAGACGAGATCGAGGAGGTTCTCACGCGCGTCGGCATTGTCGTCAACGCGCGCCTCCTCCCCGAGCTTTCGCCCGGCATCGTCGATGTCCTCCCGAGGGCCTCCCTCAACGTCTTTCACCCCAATGACCTCTGGCAGAATCTCTACGACCAGCTGATGGCGGCGAGCCGCACGCCCGCGATCGCCCTGCCCGCGCCCTACGGATTCGAGGCAACGCGCGCCTGGGTCACGAGCGTCGCCGAGGCGCTCGAGCACGATGTCGACGCCGAACCGGAGCGCCTGGCCGAGGCCTGGGCCGACCGATGGGAGAGCCTGCGCGAGCGGGCCGGTCGTCACCGACTCGGCTTCGTCGTCCGGGACCAGGAGGCCCACTACCTCACGACACCGGCTTCCACCTGGGGGATCCCCGTGCTGCGCGTTTGCGAGGAGATGGGCTTCGGCCTGGACGTGCTCATTCGCGCCACCGACAAGCGCGAGACGCGGCGCACGGCCCAGGCGATCCAAGCGCTCTTCCGCGAGCCGTCCCGGCACACCATCCTCGCGTTCAACGACTTCACGATGTTGCGCAAGCGCCTGCGCGCGAGCGAGGCCGAGGCGTTCCTCACCTATCACTTCTTCGACTGGCGCCTGTCGGAGGCGGGCAAGGGCGCCTTTTCGCTGCAGCACTTCGAGATGGGCTTCGCTGGGGCGATTCGCACGCTCACGCGGCTCCTGCGCGTGGTGCGGACGCCGTTCTATCGGGCCTATCACCGCTTCTTGCGACGTACGGGAGCGGGGCTCTGGCCCACGGACGACGACGCTGTCGACGCCGAGGTCACGCCGTGAGCTCCGACCCTCGCAACACATCCGGCCCGGACCCCGAGGTCGACTTCACGCAGCCCATGACCTTCAGCTACATGGTCGGGCTCTACCTCGCCGTCAACGCCATCCGCGATCTCTTCCTGCTCATCGAGGGCCCCGACTGCACGTACATGAAGACCCAGTTCGTCCAGGGCAACCACGACTGGTTCTCCACGCTCACGACCGTGTCAGGACGCCACCGCATCGCGAACACGGCGCTCCATCCCGATCACCTCAGCGGCAGCCGCGAGGAGCAGCTGCGGGCTCAGCTCTCCCGCATGGCCCGCGATCCCGACGTGCCGGCCCTTGCGCTCACGTCCATGCCCATGGCGTTCGTCACGGGCGCCGACTACGAGCGGCTCGTACGCGACGTCGCCGAGGAGAGCGGCAAGCCGATCATTCAGATCCCCGGCAAGTCCCTCTCCGGCGACTGGCTCGACGGCTACGAGGAGGCGCTGCTCGCCCTCGCGAGCCAGATCGATCTCTCAGGCGGGTCTCCCGCGCCGGACACCGTCGCCATCGTGGGCTACCTGTACGACCGAAACGAGGCCGATCACTCTGCCAACATCACCGAGCTGCGCCGCACCCTCGAGGCCCTCGGCCTGCGCCTCGCCACGGTGTGGCTCAGCGGCGAGAGCTTCGCGCGCCTGCGCGACGTGAGAGACGCCGGCACGATCATCTCACTGCCCTACGCGCGCAGAGCCGCCCGTCGTCTTGCCCGGCAAACGGGAGCGCGTCTCATCGAGCTCCCGGTCCCCTTCGGCCTCGGCGCGACCGAGCGGTGGGTGCGCGAGATCGGCGCGGCTCTGGGGCGCGAGGCGAAAGCGGAGGCCTTCATCGAACGCGAGCTCCAGCGGATCGTGCCGAGGCTCGAGTGGGTCGTCCCATTCCTATTCCAGAACCGGCGCATGGGCTACGTGGGCGAGCCGCACCTCGTCGCGGGTCTGCGCGAGCAGCTCGAGATGCTCGGCGCCGAGCTCTCGACGGTGATCGTGACCAACCGCGAGCGTCACGCCCGACATCTCCCCGAGGACATGGGCGATGCGAAGGTCCTGGTGGCTCCCAAGATGAAGACGATGCTCCGCCACATCATGAGCCTGACCGGCGAAGACGAGCTTCACCTGCTCATCACACACAACATGGGGATCATCGGCGACGTCCCGATCCTCGAGTTCGGCTTCCCCTCCCACTTCCGTCACGCCCTCTACGAGCGGCCATTCTTGGGATTCTCGGGTGCCCTCGCCTTCGTGGATTCGATGGCCACCGCCATGCGAATGCGAGAGGTGGAGCTGGCCGTGCGCGAGATGCGCGAGGCGGGAATCGGCCGCTTGGTGCCGTGATCTGATCTCAATCGATGTCGGAAGGCGCCGCGCTCGCCGCCCATGACTCGAGCACGGCCCGCTCCTCGGCGCTCGCGGCGCTGAGGCGCCCGAATGCCAGGTCGGCAAACCTCATCATGCGTTTGCACCACGAGCTGTCGGCCATGCGACCCTGGATCGTGCCCTGCTCGCAGTGATTGTGCGCTGGCGACTGCCCGCAGAAGGGCAGATAGGCGCAGTCGGTGCACCCGGGCTGACCTTCGAGGACAGTCGCGACGACCAGGGCCCGGACCGTGGCGTGGGCCACGATATCGCGGTAGCTGTCCTCGCCGGCGCGGCCGAGCCGGAAGCTCTCGTCGCCCTGGTCGTGGAGCACTCGGCCCTCGTCCGAGCTGCAAACGGTGCCGTCCGCGGCATAGGCGAGCCGCCCGACGCCGTCGGTGGCGGGCGAGCGGACGAGGGGATCGTGGGAGTCCCGTGGACGAAGGATGCGCGCGAGGAGCAGCGCGAAGGTGCTCTCGACGAGCGTCCCACCGGCCACGCCGCGAACGATGAGCGCCGCAACCGTCGTCTCGTAGAAGTCGAGCCATGCGTCGAGATCGCACGTGTCGACCTGCCCGAGGGCGAGAGGCGGCGGGGACGGGGGTGCGAGCCTCAGTCGTTCGACGCCGACGGCCGAGCACCGATCCAGGATCGCGTCGGCGAGACCGACGACCTCGCGCGTAGGCTCCACGACCACTTCGGGCGCGGGCACCGCGTGCTCGCCCTCGGCCGCGCTGCGCGCCTCGACGATGAGCCGCAGCCACTTCCACACGGGAGCGTCGGCGCGCACGAAATCAGCCGCCCGGACCTGAACCCGCATGCAGAACCCGCGGGCCAGGAGCCAGTCGAGCCGGTCCTGATCCAGTCCGTCGAGGTCGCTCACGAGCTCCAGGGTCAGCGGTTTGTGTACGTCGGCGTTGCGCTCGTGGGCCGCCGCCACGGCCCGCTCGAGGGCCTCCGCGTTGGCGAGGGCCGCCGGCCCTTGAAACGCGATGGTCAGCCGCGGGCTGGTCGACTTGAAAACGAAGTCCACGCACAGCTCGGCGGTCTCGGGAGACATCGGCGCCGTGTCCGCGGGCGAACCATGCGTGAGGTTGAGGGTGTGGTGAAACGGTCCCCAGAAAGCGGAGCTGCGGCGCTCCCCGATCTGGCGGCCCGCTTGCTCGGCCGAGACCGCATCGCGAATCAGGCCGCGCTCCGCGAGCGTAGCGAACGCCGGATCACTCGGCGCCATGCGGCCTTCGACGAAGGCACGCGCCTCGTCGGACTGGAGCACGGCCCACGCGCCCCAATCGGTCGTGATGACCCAGGAGCCGGCGATGCGCCGGAAGCGGACGAGCTCGAGGGGTTCGGGTGCGGCGGTGCTGGGCTGTTCGTCGATCATGTCGGGTCGTCGCCTCCCGAATCCTCACCCTTTCCCGGGCCGGATTCGGCAGCCGGTCCGGCCGAGCCCGCGCTCTCCTCCCAGGGAGTGGCGATCCCGAGGGGATCGTCGAGGAAGTCCAGATCGGAGAGGTCGTCGAGATCGCCGAACGCGTCGTCGCCGGAGCTCTCCGGGGGCGATCCTCCTCCGGCGCCGAACGTATCGCCGTGAATCGCGGCGAGCAGCTCCGCATTGTCCCGCCGGACGCGGGCGCGGAGCGTGTGGTCCTCGAGCTCCTGGGCGAGATCGGCGGACAGCTGTGCGAGCTCGCCCGCGGCGAGCGGACGCTTCGGGACGAGGCGGAGCAGGGTGCCGCCCTCAGACCGATCGAGGAACACCCAGGCCCGGTCGATGAAGCAGAAGGCAGCCCCGTACACGGCCTCGACCGGCACGTGCTCGGGGTCCAGCCTCGCTTCGAGCTGTGAGGCGGCGGTCGTCACGATGTCCGTTGTTTTCATGTTTCCGACGCGCGCCTCCCGCATCAAGCCACTACATCTAGCGACCGGACGTCCGCGTGTCAAAGGGTGCTCGCGTGGGCGGCGCCAGCCAGCGGGCGGGCCGCGGTCCCGAACAGATTGTCCGGTCTTGTTGTATGGTGCGCCGTGGCCGAGCGCAGACAGCGGGCTCCGTGGTGGGTGTGGCCGCTCCTCGTGGTCATCCTGATCGCGCCGCCGGTCGGGTGGCTCCTGGCACACCGGTTATCGAGCCCGACGAAACCGAGATGGACCGAGGCTGACCTCCCGACGCCCCCGCCCGACGCGGACAACGGGTGGATCACCTTGTGGCGCCGCAGCAGCCCCTTCCACCGTCCCGACCTCGAAGCGCTCCAGAACGCCCTCGACGGCTCCATCGAGAGGCCCGAGCGAGTCGATGGCGTCCGCGCCGACGCCGTGCTGCTCATCGCCGAGGCGAACGCACAACGAATCGCCATCGACGACGCCGAGGCCGCTTTCTCTCGGCGTCGCTTCGCCGACGCCTGCCCCATCGCGGTCGCGGCAGATTGCGGCGAGCTCAGCGTGCTCGGCGCGCAGAAGCTCGTGTCCCTCCGGGTCTTCGCTCTCGCCGTCGCAGCGGACTTTCCCCGCGCCTTCGAGATCGCCGGCACGATGACGCGCGCGCTGGTCGACTACGTGGGCTCGGCGCGGAGGTTCCTGTCCGCGGCCGCCGGGTCGGTGGCTCTGCTCGGCGCGTTCGCGACCGTGGAGGACCTCATCGCCCTCGCCCGGCGCTCGAATGTCGACGCCGAGTCCTGGAGCGCGAGCCGCAGCGCGCTCGAGGCCGCGATGGGCGAGCTCGACGCCCACCCGCCCGATCCAGCCCGCGCGGTCATCGGCGAATACGTCCTGGCGCGCTCGGCGCTCGCCTCCCTCGGCAGCAGCTCCCCGGATACCTCGCCCTGGCTCGTCGACCAGCGAGCCACCACCGCGCTCGTCGACGAGCAATACGCCGCCCTCCATGCCTACGCATCGGGCACGACCTCGACGCCACCCACAATTCGAGATCCAGTCGAGGAGCCCCTGTGGTGGATCTACAACCACGATGGCAAGATCCTGGTCTCGCTGCTGTCCGTCACGACCGCTTCGGCGGTCGCGCGAACGGTGGACTACCGCGATCAGGTGATCGCCCGCGGGCGCGCCCTGCGCGAGGAGCTAGGACGAATCGGCACGCCCTGACGCAGGGGGAGGCGCGCGCGATGCGCCGCCAGCACCTACAGCCGCGTGAGCGCCCAGTCCACGTCCGGATGCGGATGGGCGATGATCTCGCGCCCGGCGCGCAGCTCCGCCGCCACCGCGCCATCGCCAGCCTCTAAGGAGGCCTCGACGCTGTCCTGTGAGCCTGTGAACACGAAGTAGCCCTTGCCACCGATGCCCCGGGCGAGGTGCAGGGCCACGAGGGTCACGTCCGCGGCCTTCAGGGCCTTTTCGCAGGCGAGCAGCGTGGCGGCCACGGTGCGCATCTCGAGGACACCGAGGGAGCCGTCGATGGGCGGCGGCTCCACGCCCTCGAGGGCCGGTACGATCGCGCGGTGGGCCTCGGACAAGAGGAGCACGTCGATGTGCTCCGAGCCGGCCGCTTCCCGCCCCGCGTCGAGCGCCTCCTCGACCTCGGCGACCGAGCCCACGAACACCAGGACGTACTTGCCCGGGGTCACGGGGTCTGCCCGGAGAAGGCGCACGGCGGCGCGCTTGACGACCGCGTCGGCCACGACGAGCCCGCGCGCGATGGAGGCGACCTCCACGACGGCCAGGGCGGGAGGCGGGAGCGTCTCAGCCATCACACGATGCGGAAGTGATCCTTGAGAGTGCATCGCCGCTCGCGGGTGAAGGTCCGACACGTGGTGAGGCCCTCACCGGTGGGCGACGCGATCGTCCAGCTCGTGTATCCCTCTCCGCCCGCTCCGATGCCGGCGAAGTTCGGCGCGTTCTTCACGAAGATGCTCGCGTTGATGACGCGGGCCATGCGCGAGAGGTTGTCGATGTTCGTCGAGTACATGACCGCCGTGTGCCCGTACAAGTGCTCGACGCGCTTGGCGCACTGGATGGCGCTCTCGACGTCAGGCTGACGCACGAGCCCGAGCACGGGCATGAGCATCTCGGTCTGCACGAAGGGGTGGTCCTCGGGGAGCTCGGCGAAGAGCATCCGCAGGTCGTCGCTGCCGCTTCGACCCGCGGCCCCGAGCAGCACACCCGCGTTCCGACCGACGAAGTCGCGGTTCACGTGCCCCTCCGAGTCGAGGAGCGTCTTCTCGAGCTTGCGCAGCTCGTGGGGCGTGAGCTTGTGGGCGCCCTGCCGCTCGAGCTCGCGGACCAGGCGATCCGCGATGTCGGCGACGGCGATGATCTCCTTCTCGCACGTGCAGATGATGTTGTTGTCGAAGGAGGCCCCGGCGATGACGCCGCGCGCGGCAACCTCGAGGTGGGCCGTCTCGTCCACGACGACGGGCGGGTTGCCGGGACCGGCGCAGACCGCGCGCTTGCCGCTGTTCATCGCTTCGGTGACGACCGCACCGCCGCCCGTCACGACGACCAGGCGCACGCCCGGGTGGCGCATGGCGGCCTGGGCCGATTTGATCGACGGCTCCGCGAGCGTGTTGAGCAACTCGGCCGGTCCGCCGGCTGAAGCGATGGCCCGGTTGAGCAGCTCCACGTACCAGCAGCTCGTCTCCTTGGCGAGTGGGTGGACGTTGAAGAGAACGGAGTTGCCCCCGGCGACCATGCCGAGGCCGTTGCAGAAGATGGTCTCGGTCGGGTTCGTGCACGGGGTGATGGCACAGATGACGCCGAAGGGCGCACGCTCGAGGAGCATGAGCCCGTCGTCGCCGCTCATGGCGATGGGCTCGAGGAACTCGGGTCCGGGCGTCTTGGTGATGGCGACCCGGTTCTTGATGCGCTTGTCCTCCACGCGACCGAGCCTCGTCTCGGCCACGGCCCGCTCGCTCATCTCGTCGAGGACGTCGAGCGCGGCACGGCGCATGGCCCGGACCACGTCGTGGCGAACGGCCAGCGGCATGGCCTCGTACTGCTCGAAAGCGTCCCGCGCCGATTGCACCGCGCTGTCGAGGTCATCGTGGACGCCGGGCCTGGCGGAGCGGACCATCACCTCGGGTGCTCGCGCGACCTGCTTTCGCGCAACGAAGGGCGCGGCGATGTGCTCCGTCTCTTGACGCACGGCCGTCTCCACGCGCCTCGCCATGGGCGCCGGATCGTGTTGACGCCCGCAGCCACCCGTCTCGTGCCGATTCCGCTCGAGCCGGTTCTGGACCTTGCCTACGACCGCCTCGACGATGGCCTCGAGGTCGCCGTCCGAGAGCCCTGCCGAACCGTCACGCTTCACGGCCCGTCATCCCCCGACTTGTCGTAGCGGACCGCCCCGTCGGTCTCGACCGTGTCGACGATGGCCATGATGGTGGCGTCGACCGGCCGGTCCTTGGTGCTGACGGTCTGCCTCGCGCTCGAGCCCTGGGCGTAGAGCACGACCTCGCCCAACCCGGCGCCGACCGCGTCGGCGGCGACGAGCGTGGCGCCCGAAGCCGTGCCATCCAGCTCGCAGTTCTTGAGGAGGAGGAACTTGAGCCCCTCGAGCTCCTCCTCCTTGCGGCTGGCGACGACCGTTCCGATGACGCGCGCCAGATACATCGGGCGCTACTCGCTCTTCGGAGAGCGTCCGAGCGGCAACGCCTCGTCGACGTTCGCGTGGGGCCGCGGAATGACGTGGACGCTCACGAGCTCGCCCACGCGCTCGGCCGCACGGGACCCAGCCTCCGTCGCCGCCTTGACCGCCGCCACGTCTCCGCGGACGACGACCGTCACGTATCCGCCGCCGATCTTCTCGTAGCCGACGAGCTCCACGCGCGCGGCCTTCACCATCGCGTCGGAGGCCTCGACCATGGCCACGAATCCCCTCGTCTCGATCAATCCCAGAGCGTCTGCCATCGCGATCCTTCCTCGATCTTCCCGGTGTGACCGCCGTGTTCACCCCAAAAATCGTCAACGGTTGAGCTGCACCTCCACCTGACGGCCGGAGATCGACTCGACGGCCGCGCGCGCCGCGCTGGCAGCAGCATCGATCTCGGCCTCCGGACCGCTCATGTACAAGCGACCGAAGGCACCGTAGGGCTGGATGTTCACGAGGTAGACCCGCGCCGCCTTCTCGGCCTCGTTGGCCGCGAAGCACACGTAGCCAGCGGGATCGGTCTCCATGATGAAGAGGGACTGCCCGGGCAGGATCATCATGCCCGCGCTGTTGCGGTTGATGATCTGCGACTGGTAGGGCTCGATGGCTCGGATGATCTGGTGGGTGACCACGGCCGGCTTGATCCGGTCGGTCTCCTTCACCTCGAGCCCCTCGAGGATGGCCTTGCCCGCGTCGAGCACCTGCCCCTTGTCATCGTGGTGCACCTCGAGCAAACCGTAGG
>Ga0214473_10012067_pt1 | contig 10139 bp, 7 predicted proteins | sample RVTome_7_FD_203509 | JGI IMG/M metagenome (GOLD analysis project Ga0214473, IMG submission 203509) | Soil microbial communities from uranium-contaminated site in the Upper Colorado River Basin, Wyoming, United States - RVT98D197 | ecosystem: Environmental > Terrestrial > Soil > Contaminated >... | reverse complement strand
ATCGGCACAATCCACTGGGAGGAGTATCATGGCGTTGTTTCATCACGATAAAGAAGCGAAGAAGAGCTTTACCCGGATCACGATCAGTCTCGCGTCGTCCGACATGATCCTGCAGCGCTCGCACGGGGAGGTCACCAAGCCCGAGACGATCAACTATCGCTCGTTCCGCCCCGAAAAAGACGGACTCTTCTGCGAGAAGATCTTCGGGCCGGTGCGCGACTGGGAATGCCACTGCGGGAAATACAAACGCATCCGGTACCGCGGCATCATCTGTGACCGGTGCGGCGTCGAGGTGACGCAGAAAAGCGTCCGCCGCGAACGCATGGGACACATCGCCCTGGCCGTCCCGATCGTCCACATCTGGTACTTCCGCTCGCTCCCGTCGAAAATCGGCTACATCCTCGGGATGACGACCAAGGACCTCGAGAAGATCATCTATTATGAGTCGTATGTCGTCGTCAACCCGGGCACGACAGGACTGCAGAAGAAAGACCTGATCTCCGAGGAACAGTTCTTCGAGATCCTCTCGACGCTGCCGGACAACCACGACGATCTCGAGCAGACCGACAAGCGCAAGTTCATCGCGCAGATCGGCGGCGATGCGGTCAAGAGCCTGCTCAAACAGGTGGACGTCAGCGCGCTGGCAGCCGAGCTCCGCGCGCAAATCCTGGAGGAGACCTCCGTCCAGAAGAAGCAGGAAGCCCTGAAACGGCTCCGCGTCGTCGAGGCGTTCCGCGAGGCGGAAGGCGGACCGCTCAACCGGCCGGAATGGATGGTGCTCGACATTATTCCGGTCATCCCCCCGGAACTCCGCCCCCTCGTGCCCCTGGAAGGCGGACGGTTTGCGACGTCGGACCTGAACGATCTCTACCGGCGCGTCATCATCCGGAACAACCGCCTGAAACGCCTCATCGACATCAAGGCGCCGGACGTCATCCTCCGGAACGAGAAGCGGATGCTCCAGGAAGCGGTGGATTCGCTCTTTGACAATTCGCGCCGCGTCAATGCGGTGCGCAGCGACAACAACCGGGCCCTTAAGTCGCTCTCCGATATGCTCAAGGGGAAACAGGGCCGCTTCCGCCAGAACCTGCTCGGCAAACGCGTGGATTACTCCGGCCGGTCGGTCATCGTGGTCGGACCGGAACTCAAGCTGCATGAGTGCGGCCTGCCCAAGGATATGGCGGTGGAGCTCTTCAAGCCGTTCATCATCCGGAAGCTCATCGAGCGCGGCGTCGTCAAGACCGTCAAGAGCGCCAAGAAAATGGTCGACAAGAAGGGACCCGAGGTCTGGGAAATCCTCGAGAACATCATCGACGGACACCCGGTGCTGCTCAACCGCGCCCCCACGCTCCACCGCCTGGGGATCCAGGCGTTCCAGCCGGTGCTTGTGGAGGGGAAGGCCATCCGGATCCACCCGATGGTCTGCACCGCGTTCAACGCCGACTTCGACGGCGACCAGATGGCGGTCCACGTGCCGCTCTCCTTCGACGCCCAGCTCGAAGCGAGGATTCTCATGCTCTCGAGCCATAATATCCTCTCGCCGGCCAGCGGCGCGCCCATCATCACACCCACGCAGGACCAGGTGCTCGGGTGTTATTACCTGACTAAGTCGCGGAGCGGCGACCTCGGCGAAGGCATCCAGTTCGCCACCCCGGGCGAGACGATCATCGCGTACAACTACGGGAAGGTCGGACTCCACGCCCGGATCAAGGTGAAAGTCGATGGACGGATGATCGACACGACCACGGGGCGGGTGATCTTCAACCAGATCGTGCCGAAGGAAATCGGTTTCTTCAACGAGCTGCTCAACAAGAAGAGACTCGTGCAGATCATCGCGACCTCCTTCCGGCGCGTTGGCAACCTCAAGACCGCGGAATTCCTCGACAAGCTGAAGGAAATCGGCTTCCGCTATGCGACCAAAGGCGGACTCTCCGTCAGCATCGACGACGTCATCATCCCGAAGGAGAAAGAGGAAATCATCGCCCGCGCGCAAAAGAGCGTGGACGAGGTGGAAAGTCAGTACATCCGCGGGTTCATCACCAAGGGGGAACGGTACAACAAGGTGATCGACATCTGGACCCGCGTCACCAACCGCGTGGCCGAAAAGCTCTTTGACTCGCTCCAGCATTCGCGCGAGGGGTTCAACTCGCTCTATATGATGGTCGATTCCGGGGCCCGCGGCTCGAAGGAACAGGTCCGCCAGCTCGCAGGCATGCGCGGCCTCATGGCGAAGCCGCAAAAGAGTCTCTCGGGCGCGACGGGCGAATTGATCGAGAACCCGATCATCGCCAACTTCCGGGAAGGACTCTCGATCCTCGAATACTTCATCTCGACCCACGGCGCGCGCAAGGGTCTTGCCGATACTGCATTGAAAACGGCCGACGCGGGGTACCTCACCCGGCGGCTCGTGGACGTCGCGCAGGACGCCATCATCACCCTGGAAGACTGCGGCACAATCCGCGGGGTCGTGACCGGAGCCCTGAAGGAAGGCGAGGATGTGAAGGAGCCGCTGGCCGAACGGATCGTCGGACGGGTTTCCGTCCATGACGTGTCCGACCCCCTCAGCGGCGGCGTGATCGTCAAAGCGGGAGAGCTCATCGACGAGGAAACCTCCGACCGGATCGCGGAAACCTCCATCGAAGCCGTGGAAATCCGCTCGGTGCTTATGTGCGAGGCCAAGAGGGGCATCTGCGCCCTCTGCTACGGGCGGAACCTCACCACCGGAAAGCTCATCCAGCCCGGTGAAACGGTGGGCATCATCGCCGCACAGTCGATCGGGGAACCGGGCACGCAGCTGACCCTCCGCACGTTCCACACCGGGGGCACGGCCAGCCTCATCGCGTCGCAGTCCCAGGTGACCTCCAAGTTCGACGGCAGGTTGGTGTACGAAGGTGTGAAGTCCATCGAGATTCCCGATGAGGCCGGTTCCCGGATCATCGTCTCCGGCCGGAGCGGCGTGGTGAACGTGCTCGACCGCGACAACCGGATGCTCACGAAGTACGATGTGCCGTACGGCGCGACCATGCTCGTGCGCGACGCGGCGCCGGTGGCCAAGGGACAGATCATCTATGAGTGGGACCCGTATAACGCGGTCATCATCTCCGAACACGCGGGCGTCGTGAAATACCATCAGCTCAAGGAGAACGTCACGTACCGGGAGATCGACGACGAACAAACGGGCCACATACAAAAGGTCGTCATCGACTCGCGCGACCGGACGCTTGCTCCGACGCTCGAGGTCCACGCAAAGAAGGGGAAGACCGGCCAGTATATCGTCCCGACCCGCGCACATCTCGCGGTCAACGACGGGCAGGAGATCGTCGCAGGCACGGTGCTCGTCCGCATTCCGCGCGACATCGGCAAGACCCGCGATATCACCGGGGGACTGCCGCGCGTGACGGAACTGTTCGAGGCGCGCAGCCCCAACGATCCCGCGGTCGTCTCCGAAATCGATGGCATCGTGAGCTTCGGCGCTCAGAAGCGCGGTTCGCGCGAGGTGATCGTGACGAGCCATGACGGGAAGGACGTGCGCAAGTACCCGATCCCGCTGGGCAAGCACGTCCTCGTTCAGGCAAACGACGTCGTCCGCGCCGGCGAACGGCTGTCGGACGGTGCGATCGACCCGCATGACGTGCTCCGCATCAAGGGCGTGGGCGCCGTGCAGGAATACCTGGTGAATGAAATCCAGGAGGTCTACCGCATTCAGGGCGTCAAGATCAACGACAAGCACATCGAGATCATCGTCCGCCAGATGATGCAGAAGCTCCGCATCGTCGATTCGGGCGACACGAAGTTCCTCGAAGGCGACTACGTCGACAAGCTCAAGTTCGAGGAGGAGAACGAAAGCCTCCGGGACAAGGTGCTCGTCGTGAGCAAGGGCGATGCGAAGTTCAAAAACGGACAGCTCGTGACGAAGAAGAAGGCGCGCGAGACCAACGGCGACCTCCGGAAGAAGGCGAAGAAGGTGATCGAGTACCGCGACGCGGAACCCGCCACCTCGGAGCCCGTCCTGCTGGGCATCACGTCGGCTTCCCTCTCCACCGAGAGCTTCATCTCGGCTGCGTCGTTCCAGGAAACGACCAAGGTCCTGACCGACGCCGCGATTGAAGGAAAGGTCGATAATCTCCTCGGCCTCAAGGAAAACGTCATCATGGGCCACCTGATTCCGGCGGGCACGGGGCTGAAACATTTCCGCGACCTCGCCCTCGATTTCACCTCAGCGGTGGAGGCGGCGGCGGAGGAACCGGAGGAGGTGGAGCCGGAGGCTCCGGCGAAGAAATCGAAAGCCAAGGAGAAAATCGCCGCATCCTGATCGCATCAGGCAACTCCGGGCGTTCGCGGATGCCGACCCTGAAGGCGGACCCGCGGACGCCCCGGCGTCTCGAAGGGAAGGAATCGGCCAAAAACGGGCCGGTTGTTGACAATCTGCATCGTTTTTCGTACCTTAAAAAGCTTTGTTGAAATCCAGCCATCTAATGCAGTTCAGCGGAGATCCAGTGCCTACGATTCAACAGTTGGTCCGGAAAAGCAGGCGAAGCGCCACATGGAAGAGCAAAGCGCCCGCCATGGGGGGAAGTCCGCAGAAGCGCGGCGTCTGCACGCGCGTCTATACGACGACGCCGAAGAAGCCGAACTCGGCACTCCGGAAGGTCGCACGCGTGCGGCTGACGAACGGCATCGAGGTGACGGCCTATATTCCCGGCGAAGGCCATAACCTGCAGGAACACTCGATCGTCATGATCCGCGGCGGACGCGTCAAGGACCTTCCGGGGGTCCGGTACCATATCATCCGCGGCACGCTGGACACCGCCGGCGTCGCAGAACGCAAACAGGGGCGGTCAAAATACGGCGCCAAAAAGGGCAAGTAACACTTTCGCGATCAGGACATTCCGTGAGAAAGAAAAAAGCGGCACCCCGGCAGCCAGTACCCGACCCGAAGTACGGGGATGTCCTCGTTTCGGAATTCTGCAACAACATCATGAAGCAGGGGAAGAAGCACCTCGCGCGGCGGATCCTCTATGATGCGTTCGACCTGATCCAGGAGCGGACGCAGAAAACCGGGCTCGAGGTGTTCAAAAAGGCCGTCAGCAACACGCGTCCGATGCTGGAAGTGAAGGCCCGACGCGTCGGCGGCGCCACCTACCAGGTGCCGACGGAAGTCCGCGGCGAACGGAGCGTCGCCCTCGCGATCCGGTGGCTGATTTCCTATGCCAACGACCGGAAGGACCGCTCCATGTCGCAGAAGCTGGCCGCCGAGTTCATCGCGGCGTCCCAGGGCGAAGGAAACGCGATAAAGAAAAAGGAAGACACGCACAAAATGGCCGAGGCCAACAAGGCCTTCGCGCATTTTAAGTGGTGAGAGAACCGAAGAGAGAGAGCGAGTAGAAGACGCATGCCACGACTGTATCCCCTTGAACGGACCCGTAATATCGGGATTAGCGCACACATCGACGCCGGAAAAACGACGACGACCGAGCGCATCCTTTTTTATACGGGCGTCCTCCACCGGATGGGCGAGGTTCATGACGGCGCCGCGACGATGGACTGGATGGAGCAGGAGAAAGAGCGGGGGATCACCATCACGTCCGCGGCGACTACCTGTTTCTGGGACGACCATCGGATTAACATCATCGACACGCCGGGCCACGTGGACTTTACGGCCGAGGTGGAGCGATCACTGCGCGTGCTGGACGGCGCCGTGGCCCTCTTCTGCTCGGTGGGCGGCGTCGAACCGCAGTCGGAAACCGTCTGGCGCCAGATGGACAAATACGGGGTCCCGCGCATCGCGTTCGTCAACAAGATGGACCGCGTGGGCGCTGACTTCCTCGCCGTCGTCGAAATGATGAAGGAACGGCTCGGGGCCAATGCCATTCCCATCCAGCTCCCGGTGGGCGAGGGGGACCTGTTTGCGGGCATCATTGACCTCGTGACCATGAAGGCCCGGATGTACAGGGAATCGACCCTCGGGGCCGAATGGGACGATCTCGAGATCCCCCACGACATGCAGGCGCGCGCGCAGCAGTACCGCACGAAAATGCTCGAAGCGGTGTCCGACGAAGACGATACGCTCCTGGAAAAGTACCTGGAAGGGAAGGAGATTTCCCCCGCGGAGGTCATGGCCGTGCTGCGGCGCGCCTCCCTGAAGGTCAGCATCATTCCGGTTCTGTGCGGGTCGTCGTTCAAGAACAAAGGGGTTCAGATGCTGCTGGACGGCATCGTGAGCTACCTCCCGTCGCCGCTCGACCTGAATGACGGCACGGTCCTGGGACATCACGTCAACCTGACGGACCACATCACCCGCAAGGTCGCCGACAATGAACAGTTCGCGGCCCTGGCGTTCAAGATCATGTCGGATCCCTTCGTGGGACGGCTCACCTACTTCCGGGTGTATACCGGGACGCTCAAGTCGGGGTCGTACGTCTACAACTCCGTCTCCGACAAGAAGGAGCGGATCAGCCGCATCCTCCGGATGCACGCCAACTCGCGGGAAGATGTCGAGGTGGCGTACGCCGGCGACATTGTCGCCGCCGTGGGGCTCAAGCACACGCGCACGGGCGACACGCTCTGCGACGAAGACGATCCGATCATCCTGGAGAAGATGACGTTTCCGGAGCCGGTGATTCACGTGGCGATCGAGCCGAAGACGAAGGCCGACCAGGAGAAGATGGGCGAAGCGCTCCAGAAGCTGACGGAGGAAGACCCGACGCTCCGCGTGGCGACCAACGAGGAGACAGGACAGATCATCATCAGCGGCATGGGCGAGCTGCATCTGGAGATCATCATCGACCGGATGAAGCGGGAATTCCGCGTCGAGGCGAACATCGGCAAACCGCAGGTGGCCTACAAAGAGACGATCCGGAAGAAGGTGCAGGCGGAAGGGAAGTTCGTGCGGCAGTCCGGCGGGCGCGGCCAGTACGGCCACGTCTGGGTCGAGCTCGAACCGAACGAGAAGGGCAAGGGCTTCGAATTCGAGAACGCGATTGTCGGCGGAGTCGTGCCGAAGGAATACATCAAGCCGGTGGAACAGGGGATCGTCGAAGCAATGAAGAACGGCGTCCTTGCCGGGTATCCGGTGGAGGATGTGAAGGTGAAACTGTTTGACGGGTCGTTCCACGAAGTCGACTCGTCCGAGATGGCGTTTAAGGTGGCCGGTTCGATGGCGTTCAAGGAGGCGGCCCGCAAAGCAAGCCCCGCCATCCTCGAGCCGATCATGGCGGTCGAAGTGGTGACCCCGGAAGAGTACATGGGGGATGTCATCGGCGACCTGAACTCGCGGCGCGGAAAGATCGAGGGGATGACGCCGCGTAAGGACGCCCAGGTGATCAAGGCGGCGGTACCGCTGTCGGAGATGTTCGGCTATTCGACCACGTTGCGGTCGATGACGCAGGGCCGTGCGATCTACTCCATGGAACTGTCGCACTATGACGAGACGCCCAAAAGCGTCTCCGATCAGATCATTGAAAAGATCAAGGGTAAGGAAGCGGTGCACGCCTAGCTGCCCCGGAACCGTCCCCACCATATCCCCTTTATCCAGAGGAGAGACATCAAATGGCAAAAGAGAAATTCACTCGCGATAAACCACATCTCAACGTCGGCACGATCGGGCACGTCGATCACGGCAAGACAACGCTGACCGCCGCCATCACCATGGTGCTCGCCAAGAAGGGCCTGTCGGCCATCCGGACGTTCGACAGCATCGACAACGCCCCCGAAGAGCGCGAGCGCGGCATCACGATCGCGACGGCCCATGTGGAGTATTCCACCGCGAAGCGCCACTACGCGCACGTCGACTGCCCGGGCCACGCCGACTACGTGAAGAATATGATCACGGGCGCCGCGCAGATGGACGGCGCCATCCTCGTGGTTGCGGCGACCGACGGACCGATGCCCCAGACGCGCGAGCATATCCTCCTCGCCCGCCAGGTCGGCGTGCCGCGGATCGTCGTGTTTATGAACAAGGTGGATGCGGTGGACGACCCGGAGCTCCTCGACCTCGTCGAGCTCGAGCTGCGCGACCTGCTCAAGAAGTATGAGTTCCCCGGCGACGAAATCCCCATCATCCGGGGAAGCGCGCTCAAAGCGATGGAAGCGGCGATCAGACCCGAAACCAAGTTGGACGACCCCGCCTTCAAGTGCATCCAGGAGCTGATGGACGCCGTGGATTCGTATATCCCCGTCCCCCAGCGCGATGTGGACAAACCGTTCCTGATGCCGGTCGAGGACGTCTTCTCGATCACCGGCCGCGGCACGGTCGGGACGGGACGCGTCGAGCGCGGCCATGCGAAGGTCGGCGACGAAGTCGAGGTCATCGGCCTGGGCGCGCACATGAAGACCGTCATCACCGGCGCCGAGATGTTCCGCAAGGAGCTGGACGAAGTGCAGGCGGGCGACAACGCGGGCCTGCTCCTGCGCGGCGTGGACAAGAATCAGCTCGAGCGCGGCATGGTCATCGCCAAGCCGGGATCGATCACGCCGCATAAGAAGTTCCTCGCCCAGACCTACGTCCTGAAGAAAGAGGAAGGCGGCCGCCATACGCCGTTCTTTACCGGGTACCGCCCGCAGTTCTATTTCCGGACGACCGACGTCACGGGCGTGGCGACGCTCGCCGCAGGGACCGAGATGATTATGCCGGGCGACAACGTGGACGGCATGAACGTAGAGCTGATCAGCACGATCGCCATGGAAGAGGGACTCCGCTTCGCCATCCGCGAGGGCGGGAGGACCGTCGGCGCGGGCGTCGTGACCAAAATCGTCGAATAAGCGTCACTCAGGGGGAGCACGCGCCGTCAGGCACGCTCCCCGATGTTTCAGTTCACAGAGGGAGTACCCCACAACGTGGCCGGGCAGAAGATTCGCATCAAGCTGAAATCATACGATCACAACCTGATCGACAAGTCTGCGGAGAAGATCATCAAGACTGTGAAGTCAACAGGCGCTGTGGTCTCAGGCCCGATTCCATTACCCACGAAGCGTACGGTGTACACTGTGCTTCGATCTCCTCACGTTGACAAGAAGTCGAGGGAGCAATTCGAGACGCGCGCGCACAAGCGGCTGATCGACATTCTCAACTCGACCAACAAGACTGTCGACTCCCTGATGAAGCTCGATCTCCCCGCGGGCGTCGACGTCGAGATCAAAGTGTAATCCGCAATCGTTCTCGTATTTCGGGTGTTCGGTGCGCGCCGGAGGAGCATCCCTCCCCCGGCCCGGCCGGCAAGCGGCGACGGCAGCGTCCCCGCGCAGGGAAGAACGGCGTTCCACGCCGCGATACCCCGCACACGGACCGGCCGGCGTCGCAGCGGTCGGACTATGGTGTTGTCTCCTTTATAACGGATGATGGCATGAACGGACTGTTGGGCAAAAAAATCGGGATGACCAGCATCTTCGATGATGCGGGTCAGGTCATTCCCTGCACGGTGATCGAGGCCGGTCCCTGCTACGTCACGCAGATCAAGACGAAGGAACGCGACGGCTACGAGGCGGTGCAGCTCGGGTTCGAGACCGCGAAGGAACGCCTGGTGAAGAAGCCCGCCCGGGGACACTTTGCGAAGGCAAAATCCCCCGCGACGCGCATCGTGCGCGAGTTCCGCGCGGAGGGGAACGCCGAGGTCCAGCCGGGACAGGAGATCAAGGTGTCGACCGTGTTCGCCAAAGGCGACGTGGTCTCCGTGATCGGGACATCGAAAGGACGCGGTTTCCAGGGGGTCGTGAAACGCCACCACTTCGGCGGCGGGTTCCGCACCCACGGGCAGAGCGACCGCGAGCGCGCCCCGGGTTCCATCGGTTCCTCGTCCTACCCGTCCCGCGTGTTCAAAGGCATGCGGATGGCCGGCAGGATGGGTGGCGAACAGGTGACCGTGCGCAACCTCAAGGTCGTCGGCATCATCCCGGATTCCAATCTGCTGCTGGTGAAGGGATCGGTCCCCGGCGCAATCAATGGTTATGTCGAGATTCATAAAAAAGTGGTCCTCTAATACACGGACGCGGCGATGGAACTGGAAGTCTATAAGAAGGACGGCTCAAAGTCGGGAGAGAAGGTGAAGCTCTCCGCCGATATCTTCGGCATCGAGCCGAACCAGCATGCAATTTACCGGGCGGTCCGCACCTACCTGGACAACCAGCGGCAGGGGACGTCCAAG
>Ga0214473_10012066_pt1 | contig 10140 bp, 10 predicted proteins | sample RVTome_7_FD_203509 | JGI IMG/M metagenome (GOLD analysis project Ga0214473, IMG submission 203509) | Soil microbial communities from uranium-contaminated site in the Upper Colorado River Basin, Wyoming, United States - RVT98D197 | ecosystem: Environmental > Terrestrial > Soil > Contaminated >... | reverse complement strand
CCTCGTGGAGCGGAGCGATGCCCGCCTGATCATGCTCGCGTCGAACCTGCTCCGCGCCGGCGGGATCGTCCTCTTCCTGGTGGTGGGCAGCAACGTCGGCCTCATCTTCGTCATCAACCTGGTGGTCTCCACCGTGACCGCCTTCTTCGTGCCGGCCGAGCTCACCGCCATCCCGCGGCTCGTCGACCGGCGACAGCTGATGGCCGCCAACTCGACCTTCGTCCTGACGATCAACGCCACGTTCGCGATCGGCTTTGGCTTCTTCGGGCCGCTGCTGCTGACGACCGCCGGTGTCAATGCCGTGTACATCTCGGTGGCGGTCATGTTCGGCCTTGCCGCGCTGGCGATCGTGCCTCTCCCCGCAGTCCCGCCGGAGAAGCACGAGGAGATCAGCGTCAAGGAGACCGAGCAGGCGCTCACCGCGGTCTTCGCTCAGCTCAACGAAGGGATCGCCTTCGTCCGCAGCCACCGGCAGATCGCGTGGTCGCTGGCGTACCTCGGAATCGCTGCCAGCCTGATCGCGGTGATGGGGGCGATCGGACCCGGCTTTGCGACCGACATCCTCCGGCTGCGGCCCCAGGACTTCTTCTTCGTGATGGGACCGGCGGGGATGGGGGCGGTGATGGGGATCCTGTTCCTCAACGCCTATGGGCGCGATCTGCCCCGCAGGCTGCTGATCGATGGCGGCCTGGTGGCGATGGGCGTGACCCTCATCGGCCTGGCGCTGGTGAAGCCGATCACGGTCTTCCTGTCACCCGCCTTCCAGCCGATCGAGCAGGGGCTGCCGGAGGCGATCAGCCCGATCATCTCGCTGATCGCCGCGGTCGTGGTCATCGCCATCACCGCCGGCGTCGAGTACGCCTTCGTGGCCATCCCGGCCCAGACTGCGCTCCAGGAGGATCTGCCGGTCGACGTCCGGGGCCGCATCTTCGGTATCCTCAACACGCTCCTCTCGGTCGCCTCGTTCCTGCCGGTGCTGGTCGCCCCGGCTGCGGCAGACCTCCTCAACATCGTGTTCCCGGGAGCGGGGATCCCGGTGGTCATGGCCGCGCTGGGGCTCATCACCCTGTGGCTGGGGATCGCCTCGTGGCGGCGTAACGAGGCCGCCGGCCTGCACCGCGGCGGCCCGCCGCCATCCGCGCCGCCGCATGACGACTAGGGCCCCCGCAGCAGTCGTCCTGGCGGCGTCCGCTTTCCTGGCCTGGGCGGCGATCGCGTTCACCCTTGTCGCTCGCGCGCTGCAGGCGGTGATCGCCATCTCGCTGCTGTACGTCGCCTACCTGGCGTTGCGCGGCTACCGGGCGATGCGCGAGTCGCGATCGGCGACGCCGGCCGTCGGCGATCGACCGTGGGTCACGCTCGTGGTCGCTGCACGCAACGAGGCCCCGGTCATCGAAGCCACGCTCCGGGGCCTGATTCGACAGGACTACGCCGAGGGCAGCTCCCCCCGATTTGACGTGCTCGTCGTCGACGACGGATCGAGCGACGAGACCGGCGCGCTGGCTGGCGCGGTGGCAGCGCAGCATCCCGACCGGGTGCGGGTGTTGCGACGCGAGCCGGATGACGGGCCACGTATGAAGGCAGCGGCCCTCAGCTACGCGCACCCCCACGTGCGCGGCGACGTGATCGGCGTCGTGGACGCAGACGCGAGTGTCGCCGACGACTTCATCTCACGCGTCATGCAGGCATGGCGGTCGGATCCGGAGGCCGTCGCCATCCAGGCCCAGCGTCGTGCACACAACCGTGGCAGCGGCTGGTTTGCCGCCGCGCAGGACGAAGAGCTGCTGATGGACATGGCCAGCCAGTGCGGCCGCCGCGCCACCGATGGGACCGCCGAGCTGCGCGGCAACGGCATGTTCGTGCGGCGCGATGCCCTGGAGCGGACCGGCGGGTGGTCGGCGACCGCGCTGACGGAGGACCTGGAGCTCTCCACCCGGTTGGTTGCCGCCGGTGAGCGGATCGCCCTTGCGCCCCAGGCCGAGGTGGGGGAAGAGGCGGTCATCACCCTGCCTGCCCTGTGGCGCCAGCGTCAGCGCTGGGCTGAGGGGAGCATTCGGCGCCTGATCGAGCTCGGTCCCGCCCTGCTGCGAGCGCGGCACGTGCCGCTGAGTCGCAAGTTGGACTTCATCGTCTTCACGACCGAGTTCCTGATCCCGCCGCTCTTCGTCACCACCGTCGTCGCCAGCCTCCTGACCATCCCTCTGCCAGGTGCGACCGACTGGACGGTTCCCGTATCGCTGTTCATGGGCTACGGCATCGGTACCTTCCTGCTCGCGCTGGCGGGCATCGCGGCCCAGGGTCAGCGCGGGGCAGGACTGATCGGTCGGGGCGGTCGGGGATCACTCTTCCTCTCCCATTGGCTCCTGGTCGTCCCGGCGGCGCTCCTCCGGATCGCGGTCGGTCGGGAGGCGACGAGCTTCGTGCAGACCCGTCGCATCGGGCACCTGCCGGAGCGCTAGCGAAGGGCGCGAACCCTGTACAGCAACCGTCCGCTGAGCGTAGGATCGCGCCGATCGGCTGGAGGCGATTGGCATGTCAGAGAAGTCCGACGAACCCCAGGCGTTCCGTATCCAGGACGATTCCCGGCAGCCGGTCGGTCCGGGCCACGACCCGCCGCCCGCGCCGTCCTTTGACCCGACTCGACTGGACTTCGGCCACCACGCCGGGAGCACGATCGAGGAGCTTGCCAGGGTCGACCCCGACTACCTGCACTGGCTGGCGCGACATCCCTCCGGCGTGCGGTACCGGGCCGAGATCCATCGCGTCCTCGGCCTGGTCCCGTACTCAACCGACTGGGATCGCTGAGGTACGCGGAGGACGTCCGTGGCAGGGATCGAGCGACGGAGCTTCAACGAGCCTGACGAGGTCTTTGCCTCGGATGATGGCAGCCGCACCGACTTCATCCAGCTCGGCGACAACGTTGTGATGCGCTCGGTGATGAAGGCCGGCTGGAGCTGGGAGCAGTACGTCAAGCCGATGGGCGACGACGCGTCCTGCCCGCTGGACCATCGCGAGGTGATCCTGTCGGGCCGCATCAGATACCTGATGGACGATGGGACCGAGGTGATCGGCCAGGCCGGGGATTACCTCGAGATCTCGCCCGGTCACCTGGCCTGGGTGCTCGGCGACGAGCCCTGCGTCACGATCGACTGGTAGTCGACGTGATCTGGACCGTCCGTTCTTTCATCGCGATGGTGCTCTGGGTTGCTGCCGGTCTCCTGACCCTCTTCTTCGTTCTCTCCGGCTGGTGGATCTACGCCCCGTTCGCATTCGCCGCCGCCGGCGGCGGGGAGATGCTCACCCTCGTGCTCGCCATCGGCATGCTGGCCCTCGCCGCACACCTGATCGGACGTCGCTCGCCTGGTTGAGCGATCGTGGCCTGGTTCCTCGCGATCCCGTTGCTCATCGGGGTGCTCGTGCCCATCGGCGTCTTCATGTTCGCGATGGCCGTCTACACGTTCATCCATGAGGGGCGCAAGGCCGTGGCTACGCGCCGAGCAGGCGGCGAGTCGGCACCACGCGGATGACGCGGCGTACACCTCCTCAGGAATGTGCTGTAATACCTCTCCGCTCGGTCTGAACGCCACGCTGCCCTGGGAGGCTGTGGGTCAATCTGAGCACGAAACCGCGGGGCGGCTAGCTCAGCTGGTTAGAGCACTTGCTTGACATGCAAGAGGTCACTGGTTCGAGTCCAGTGTCGCCCACCATCTACCCCCGCCCGGCGATGGCGCCGGTCCTCGAGCTCCTCGCCGCCGGCTAATCTCGGCCCCCTCCTCCATTCCCGGTGGCGCTCGTCGGGCATCCGCTCGTACTCCCCGGGTACTGCACGAGACTGCACTCGGGCAAAAAGGTCCTGTCGGGCGGGCGGCGGCGATGTGCCGGATGTACTACTTCGTCATGGCCCTTCCGACGGTGCGGCGCCATCCTGCATGCATGTTCAGGTCATATCTCCTCCGCCATGACCGCGAATTCACGCCGCGCCGCTCTCGGATGCCGGTTGCTCTCGCTGGTGCGGCGGTGCTCGGAATGGCCCTGCTGCTGAGCGTTGCTCCAGTCCTCGGGGCCGCAAACGGCAACAACGGCAACAACGGCAACGCAGGCGGAGGGACTGGCTCGAGCAACGTGAAGGTGCACGATGCCTCGACCGGCGTGGAGGCGCTGGGGAGCGACAACGAGCCGCACGTGTGCGACTTCTGGCTCGAGTTCTCGATGCCCGATCCCTACGAGGCCGGCACGTGGGTCCTGCTCAGCTGGGCTCCCACCGGCGATGGGTCGACCGTCGCGTCCGGGACGTACGACACGACCGGCGACGGCACGGACTCCTCGAGCGTCGTCGAGGTGGCGGCCGGCCATTACCGGGTCGAATGGGCAGCTACCGGTGAATCCGTGACCAAGAAGAAGACCTTCTGGGTCGATGCCGGCTGCGACGACGCCGCGCCGCCAGTGGAGGAGCCTCCGGTCGAGGACGTGACGCCGCCAGTGGAGGAACCTCCGGTCGAGGAGCCCACGACGGCCGGCGAGGGATCGACTGGGGAGGCCGCACCGCCGGTCGACGAGCCGGCCACCGACATCGGCCAACAGGACGTCCTGTCCCAGCTCGGCGCCGGTGGCGAGTCCACCGCCGAGGAGCCAGCGTCGCCGGCGGATGAGGAGGTGGAGCAAGATCCCGCGCTGCCTTCCGACGAGTCTCCCGTCACACCCGTCAACGAACCGGCGGCCGAGGCGCCCGCGCAGGCTGAGGACCCGGGTGCGACCGATCCGGGGAGTCCGCCCTCGCAGGACCAGCTCGACGGCCAGGGCGACGCGGGTGGCTCCACCATGCCGGACACCGCCACCGCGAGGCATGTGCCAAGTGGCCTGGCGGCGACCATCAGCCTGCTCCTGGTGATGGCCTGGTACGCCGCGGCGCGCCGCTTTCGACTTCTCGATCGGGGGTAGGCGAACGCGGGCGCCCCAGGCACGACAATCCGGCTACCCTAGCGCCCGCTGTTGTCCCACTCGAGGTCAACCGTGAGTTTCTGGTCGAGACGCCGCCGCGGGGGGGCGGAAGAGTCTCCAACCGCGGTCGGGCCGACGACGACGCGCCTGGCGGTGGTCGAGTTCTGGGCGGGCAGCCACAGGACTGTTGCGGGCGTGGATCTCAGCCAGGACCGGCTGACGGACCTCATCAACCACGGCGAGGTCCTGGCGGTCGTCCTGCTCGACGAGGTGCCGGAGGATCCGTCCCAGCCGATCGGAATGACCGCCGGTCAGGCATGGACGCAGCTCTCGGTCGGGGAGGCGCTTCTCATCCTGCCTCCTCCACAGGTGACCGATCCACGGCGGCGGCTGCATCGGCCAAGGCAGCCGGTCGAGATCACCATCGGCCCTTTCGTGGTATCCGGAATGGCCCACGTCCCGCCTGGAGCGCAGGCAGCGGGCTTCCTGATTCGGCAGACGGCTCGTTTCGTCCCCGTGACGCGCGCCTCGGTGCGTGATACGGGCCTGCAGGGGTTCGAGCAGCGTGCCGAGGTCGTCCTCGTCAACATGCGGCGCGTCGACAAGATCCTGGACGTCGGCCTCGACCAGCCAGACCCGCTCCCTTCCACCGAGGCGAGCGCACCGATCGCCTAGGGCTCGGTCAGGCCGCCCCGGAGAGCGTCAGCGCGTTTCGGATGCGCTCGGCATCCTCGGCATCGGCGAGGCGCGCCAGCCAGTTCGGCTCCAGGTCGCGCACCGCCGACTCGAGGTCGTCCGCCTCGAGCTCGCGAAGGAGCCCGTTCGCACACAGGGCCAACAGGACCGATGCGATCTGCGGGTCATACCAGGTCCCGGAGCGGGCATGGATGGTTGTGATGGCCGCATGGGCACCCTCCTCCGTGGCGGCAATGTCGAGACCATCGACAAGCGCCACGATGCGAGCGAACAGCGGGATCGCCTCGCCGGTGAGCCCTATTGGCAGGCCGCGACCGTCCCAGTGCTCGTGCAGCGCCATCACCGTGACGACAACCTCCGGACCGAACCCCGCTCGCGTTGCGAACTGCGCCCCACGGCGAACTCGAAGGTGCTCAGCCGCCCGGCGCTCCTCGTCCGTCCCCCGAGCCACCGGCATCAGCCGGCGCATCATCGCGGGTCGCGCCGAGTCGGGATCGACGTCGGAGACGCTGCCGGCGTCGTGCATGAGCGCTGCATAGAAGAGTCCGAGGCGGTCGCGATCGGCGATGCTCATCGCCTCGGCCAGGCGCATCGCCATGTAGCAGCTGCGAACGGCGTGCCCCGGCTCGTGACCGGCGAGCTCGTCAAGGGTGGGTGCCATCTCAAGCATCAGATCGGCCACGCGGGTGGCATGCCGTGGATACGCGTTGCGCGCCGTTGCCTCGGCTCTCATGCGGCCCAGTCTCGGACGCCTGCCTGAGAGGGGGAATGACCCCAAGGTACCCCCGGGTACCGCCGCTCACGCTCGAAGCGCGTCCTCGATCGCGGAGGGGAGCGCGCCCGCCAGGCGTTCGAACTGGTCCAGGTCGTTGTAGGCGGCCGCGCTGATGCGCACCAGACGTCGCCATGGGCCGTTCTCGGGCCGCTGCGGCCAGGGCGTGACCATCACCTGCATGCCCAGGCTGGCCAGGTGGTCGTGGACCGGGTCGCCGTACAGGTCGATCCCCTGGACGGCTCCTGCCCGCCGCTCGAGGGGCAGGGGAACCGAGGCCATGCTGCCGAGCATCGCATCGGGCGCGGGAGCCTCGATATCGAGGGCCGAGCACAGGAGGTCGCGTCCGGCGATGGCGAGGGCGTGGTTGCGAGCCCGCAGCGCCGCCCAGCCGCCGGGCAGCAGCTCCTCGCCAAAGCGGATCGCCTCGGGCACGGCCAGGTACGCCGAGGGGTCGGCGGTCCCGGTCCAGTCAAACTCGGCGCGGCCCCGGGCCGGGCCGCCCCGCGGCGAGTTGGCGCCGTGGCTGATGGCAAGCGGCCGAATCGCGGACTGGCGGTCGGGCTTCACCCAGAGGAAGCCTGCCCCCTTCGGCGCGCAGACCCACTTGTGCAGGTTGGCCGTGTAGTAGGTCGCCCCGATGGCAGGCACGTCCAGGGCAACCTGCCCCGGAGCGTGCGCACCGTCTACCAGGGTCTCGATGCCGCGGGCGACCAGCTCAGCGACCAGCTCCTCGATCGGGAAGATCAGCGCCGTGGCCGAGGTGATGTGATCGAGCACCGCAATCCGGGTGCGAGGCGTGACGGCGGCGAGGACCTCCGCCGCCACTGACTGCGGTGAAGCGCCAGGAAAGGGCACGGCCGCGATCACCACGGCAGCACCATCGCGCTGGGCGGCGTACTCCATCGCGTTCTTCGCGGCGTTGTACGCGTGATCGGTGGTCAGCAGCTCCTCGCCGGGCGCGAAGTGGAGCGATCGCAGCACCGTGTTGAAGCCCGCAGTCGCATTCGGCACGAAGGCCAGGTCGTCGGGATCGGCTCCCACGAACGCACCGAGCGCGGCTCGAGCGCGGTCCATGGCTGGCTCCAGGTCGTTCGAGAAGAAGAGGACCGGCTCAGCCTCCATCCGGTCGCGGCACGCCTGCTGCGCGGCCAGCACCGGGCGGGGGGCTGCGCCGTAGGAGCCGTGGTTGAGGAAGGCGATGGCCGGATCCAGGGTCCAGTGCCGGGCGAACTCGGAGGGCATCGCGGGCTATCGTAGACCGATGTCCGAGCCCATCGGCGCGGTGCCACGGCCCGCCGCCGTCATCTTCGACCTGGACGGGACACTTGTGGACACGGTCGGGGCGCGTATCAGGGCCTGGCTCACCGTCTTCGGCGAGGAAGGCATTCCAGCCGACCGTCGTGAAGTGGCCGAGCTGATTGGCCTGGACGGGAAACGGCTGGCCCACGAGGTCGCGGAACGCGCGGGGATCACGCTGGAGCCGGGCCGTGACGAGGCGATCGATGCCCGTTGCGGCGGCATCTTCGAGGAGCTGAACCGGCGGCCACGGCCACTGCCCGGCGTCGACGGTCTCCTGGGCCGCCTCGAGGTGGCCCGCATCCCGTGGGCGATCGCCACCTCCAGCCGCCGCGATCAGACCTCGACCTCGGTCGAGGCCCTGGGACTGTCAACGCCACCGCTTATCGTCGATGGCCGGCACGTGGAGCACGCGAAGCCGGCACCCGATCTCCTGCTTCTCGCGGCACGTAAGCTTCACGTCGAGCCGGCCGACTGCTGGTATGTCGGCGACTCGAGGTGGGACATGCTGGCCGCCACCGCCGCCCGCATGGTTCCGATTGGCGTCACCAGCGGAGCGGCCAGTTCCGCGACCCTGCTCGACGCCGGTGCGCGCCGGGTGGTCGCCTCGCTGGCGGAGCTCGAGGTCTGAGCCGGGTGCCGCTCGAGACGTATCGGTCCAAACGAAACTTCTCGCGTACCCCTGAGCCGGAGCCGGGCACGGTCGGGGAGGGGAGCGGGCGCTTCGTCGTGCAGCGGCATCGGGCCACTCGCCTCCACTACGATCTGCGCCTCGAGATCGGCGGGGTGCTCGTCAGCTGGGCGGTCCCGCGCGGGCCGACCCTGGATCCGGATCAGCGCCGGATGGCGATGCGGACCGAGGACCATCCGGTCGAGTACTTCGACTTCGAGGGGACGATCCCCGCCGGCGAATACGGCGCCGGGGACGTGATCGTGTGGGATTGGGGCACCTTCACACCCGAGGAGACCGATGATCCCGCCGCAGCGTTGGCCGCCGGTGAGCTCAAGTTTCGCCTCGATGGCGAGCGCCTCCGTGGCCGCTACACGATCATCCAGACCGGCGGCAAGCGCGACGCCTTCGACCGCAGGTCCGAGCCGGCTCAGTGGCTGCTCATCCACAAGCGCGACGAGGCCGCGGTCTCCGGCTGGGATGCGGAGGAGCATCCGACCAGCGTCAAGACCAGCCGTACCAATGATGAGGTGGCGGCCGGGGTCGAGCCACGCATGGTTGCCCCGCCGCCGAGCGTCGAGGAGGAGCCGGACCTCTCGGCAGCCCGCCCCGCCGCGTTGCCGGACTTCGTTCGACCGATGCTCGCCACCCTGACCGAGGGCGCCTTCGACGATCCGGGTTGGCTGTACGAGATCAAGTGGGACGGCTACCGGGTGGAGGCGGTCGTGCATCCGAAGGGGGTTCGGCTCTGGACGCGCAACCGCATCGACGCGGCCGGCTACTTTCCCGACCTGGCCGGCCCGCCCAATTGGATCGAAGCCCGCGAAGCGGTCGTCGACGGGGAGGTCGTGGCGCTCGATCCGGAAGGCCGGCCTGACTTCTCGCTCCTCCAGGACCGGACCGGGCTGCGGGGCCTGGAGGCCGCCACGGGGCGGCGCTCGCCGGACGGCCCGCGCCTCACGGCGGATGAGCGCAAGGCGATTCCGCTCGTCTACATGGTCTTCGACCTGCTCCACCTCGACGGCAGCTCCCTGCTCGACGTTCCGCTCGAGGAGCGCAAGCGGCTGCTGCGACGGGTGATCCGGCCGCATCCGCTGGTTCGCTACGCCGCTCACGTGGTCGGCGAGGGGGAGGCCTTCATGCGCGCCGCCGCCGCCCGCGGCCTGGAGGGGGTCGTCGCCAAGCGGCGGGCGAGCCGCTATGAGCCCGGGAAGCGTTCGCGCGACTGGCTCAAGATCAAGCTTCGCCGGGAGCAGGAGCTCGTGGTCGCGGGTTGGCTGCCCGGCAAGGGGAGCCACGCCGACCTTGGATCGCTGATCGTCGCCGTCAACGCCGATGGCCGCCTCCGGCATGCGGGCCAGGTCGGCAGCGGCATCTCCTCGGTGATGCGCCGTCGCCTGCTCGACGCCATGGCGCCGCTGCGCCGCGACGAGTCGCCGCTGGATCCGGTGCCACGCCTGCCGGCCGCGCGCTGGGTCGAGCCGCGCATCGTGATCCGCGCCGAATTCGCAGAATGGACCTCCGACGGAGTCCTGCGACAGGCAGCCTTCAAGGGGATCGAGGTGGGGAAGGAGCCCGCGGCGGTGGTCCGCGAGGAGGCGATGCCTGCCGCGCGGGTCGTGGCTCATGCTCCCGCCGCATCCGGCAGGAAGAGGTCAGATCACTTGAACAGTGGGGTGGTAGAGGTGACCGCAGCCGAGCTCGCGGCCCTCGACGCCATGGAGCGCGACGGGACGTGGCAGGTCGCCGGCCACGAGCTCCGCGT
>Ga0214473_10012065_pt1 | contig 10140 bp, 9 predicted proteins | sample RVTome_7_FD_203509 | JGI IMG/M metagenome (GOLD analysis project Ga0214473, IMG submission 203509) | Soil microbial communities from uranium-contaminated site in the Upper Colorado River Basin, Wyoming, United States - RVT98D197 | ecosystem: Environmental > Terrestrial > Soil > Contaminated >... | reverse complement strand
CGTGAGACCCGGTCCCATTACCGGAGGCATGGTGCATCCCTATCTGCGCCGGCGTAACGGGGAAGAGCCGGTGGACTATCCGCATCCCTTGCTGAAGCCGGTGCTGGAAAAGACTCTGGGAGTGCCGCTTTTTCAAGAACAGGTGATGCGTCTGGCGGTGGTGGCGGCGGACTACACTCCCGGCGAGGCCGATCAGCTCCGGCGCGACATGGCGGCCTGGCGTCGCACCGGTCGCATCGAGAAGCACCGCGAGCGGCTGATCTCTCGCATGCAGGCGAAGGGGATTACGCCGGAGTTTGCGGAGAGAGTGTTTCAGCAGATCCGTGGTTTCGGCGAGTACGGCTTTCCGGAGAGTCACGCCGCGAGCTTCGCCCTGGTGGCCTACGCCGCCGCCTATCTCTTGAGACACTATCCGGCCGAGTTCTGCTGTGCCCTTTTGAACGCTCAGCCGATGGGCTTTTATTCTCCCGCCACCATCATCGACGATGCCAAGCGGCGAGGTGTGGAGGTCCGTCCGGTGGCCGCTCGTTTGAGTCACTGGGATTGCACTTTGGAGCCGGTACCTCACGAGAACGGGCCGCCGAGCTTCGCGGTTCGTATGGGCCTTCGTTACGTCAAGGGTCTGGGTGAAGGCGATTGGAAAAAGGTCGAAGTCGCCCGCAGTGAGAGCGAATTTACCTCGCTGGAAGACTTCGTGCGCCGAACCCGATTGGACCAAGGGGCTCTTCAGGTCCTGGCGGAAGCGGGTGCCTTCGATGGATTCGGAGCAGCGAGAAGGGCCGCGCTATGGAATGTTCGGGGTCTGGCGCGAGAAACGTTACGGTCTTTGCCTCTCGAAAGCGTTGAGGAAACTCCGGAGTTCCCGGCTCTCGACGCGTTCGAGACCATCGCCTGGGATTACCACGCGTCCTCGCACAGCACGCGCGGCCATCCCTTGGGGCCGCTGCGGGAAGCGCTTCGTGTGCAGGGGTTGCCGGATGCCGCAACGGTAGGGAAGATGCGTCACGGCAAGCACGTGCGTTACGCGGGGCTGGTGATCTGTCGCCAGCGCCCGGGAACCGCTTCCGGAGTCACCTTCATGACCCTGGAAGACGAGACGGGCTTCGTCAATCTGGTGATTTGGACGAGGGTCTTCGAGCGCTACGCCGTTCTCGCCAAGACCGCGGCCTTCCTCGGCGTCACTGGAAAGCTCGAGGCCCGCGACGGCGTCGTACACGTCATCGCAGACGAGCTCTGGACGCCGCGGCTCAGCGTCCAGCCCCAGCACGGTGGAAGCCGGGACTTTCACTAGCCATCGGTTCTGTCAGTTTCCCCCGAGGTTGACAGCCCTCGGGTTATACGCCGGAGATATGGCGGTATCGCATTGGAGCATGGCAATTCTTCTATGAGATCGATGACGATGAGCGAACGGTTTTTATGACGGCGGCCTCGCACCGCAGCTCTGCCTACTGAAAGCGGCGGTTCACCTAAAGCCGGGACTTCTGTGGCTCAGGCGGCCACCGGCACACCGGGTGGCCAAGAGATCGTCCTTCAAGGGAACCGCGGCGGCAGTCAAATCTCCCATCCTTCAGCTAACTCTGGAAACAGCGTGCCGTTGCTGGTAGACTTCGCGGCGCAGGAGGCGGCATGCCGCGTCTTTGGAGGGTGAGTTCACTCGGTCTCGCGGGCGCGCTTGCGGTCGTGGTCCTACTGCTGCCGTCCTGCCGCCAGGACCCACCTCCCCAACCACCTTCGGCGGGAGAGGAGACTCCCGCGACCCCGCAACCGACTGTCGCCTGGGCGGGAATCGACCTGAACGGGAAGGCCCTCTATTCGCAGCACAACGAAGAGCTGATCATAAGGGACTTCTTTCAAGATCGCAGGGATGGATTCTTCTTGGACGTGGGCTGCTTCACACCCATCATCTACAACAACACGTACTATCTCGAGAAGCACCTGGGTTGGTCTGGAATTGCCGTCGATGCCTTGCCGGAATACGAGGCGCGCTGGAAGCGGAGGCGCCCGAAGAGCAAATTCTTCAACTACCTGATCACCGACCACGACGATACCGTAGAGCCGTTCTATCGCTCCGAGCTGCCGGGTATATCTTCCATTGAAAAACCGCTCAAAGGGCCGGCGGGAGACGATCTGACCTTCGAGGAGATCCAGGTCCCGACGATCACCCTAACCCGCCTGCTCGAGCAGAACGGGGTTTCCAGAATCGACTTCCTATCGATGGACATCGAGGGCGCCGAGCTGCTCGCCCTGGCGGGCTTCGATATCGAGCGCTTCCGGCCAGAGCTGGCCTGCATCGAAGCGAAGCCCGCCAACCGCGAAGCGATCTTGAAGTACTTCGCGGACCACGGCTACCAGCGGATCGAGAGATACTTCAAGTACGACGAGCATAATTACTATTTCACGCCGAAGGTCGCTCGCCGCTAGCTCCCTTTTCGACGTGACGGTTAGCCCTGGGCCCGGCCGACGCGGAGGGTTCTAATCCATCGGCAACCATCCAGTGCCGCCGTCACGCGTTTCCACGAATAGATAGTCACCGAAACGACCGAGCACGGGAATCGCTTCCCCGGGGGCCAGGCGATCCCGGACCGGAGCGTGGGGAGCGGCGGCGTCCAGCACCACGCGCTCCTGCGTCACCTCATCGAGTCGGATGGGTTGCGCCGCGGCCTCCAAGGAACGGCCCTCGGCGAAACCGATCGAACCCTCCGGCAGACCCACCCGGTAAAGGCCGACGGTTCCCCCCAGAATCCTGACCGGAGCGTGGCGATCGAAGGTGGTTAAGATCTCGGCATCGCCGTGAGGAGAGAGACGTACCGGGGTGCGATCGCTACGAGTGCGCGCCCATCCTCCCAACAGCTCGAGATCCACGGTCACTCGGCGCGCGTCTCCTTCCGCCTGGTGAATGAAGGGAAACGGGTCGATGGGACCCTCGCCCTGCGCGTACATGCCGAAGTGGAGATGAGGGGGCGTGGTGCGAGCGTTTCCGGAGTTCCCTACCGTGCCGATGACCTGCCCGGGCTCGACCCATTCTCCTTCCACCACCTGCTGTGTCTGGAGGTGGGCGAAGTACAGGCTCAAGGCGCGCTCCTCGTCGCGAAGCCACACCACCCGCCCTCCCAGATCGCGTTCGCCCACGCGCCGCACCCAGGCGCGCGAGGGAGCCCGCACCGGCGTATGGCGGGGCGCGAAGATGTCGACGCCGTGGTGGGAACGGCGACCGCCGTCGCGGGGAGCTCCGAAACCGCTCCAGATGGATTGAACGCTCTGTCCGTCCACCGGGAAATCGAGCGAGGCGACGTTGCGAATGTTCACCGTCAGCCGTCCTCCCCGCAGGAGCTCGGGTTGGATCCTCAGAAGATAATCTCCGTCTCGCCGTGGCTCGAAAGCCAGCCTCAGCGCTTCCTGCGAGCCGGTCGCCACGTGCACCGGCGGGCCGCCTTCCTCGCTCACACGAAAGAGATCCATGAACAAACGCATGCGCTGGATCGCCTGGAGCGAGACCACGACCTCGGCTCTCTGCCCCCTCAGCACGTGGAAACGGTAACCGACCGCGAAGGGCTGGGTCTGATCCACGTAGAGACTTTCCTGGTAGGGAGTGGATATGGAGAGAGCCTGATGGAGGGCCCGGTGGTTGGCTGCCAGCCAGTCCCTTCCCAACGCCGTTCCCACCAGCTGCGCCCTCTGCAGGGAGTGTAGGTAGGCTTCGTGGGCGTTGGTGGGACGGTAGGGTTCGGGCACGATCTCTTCTTCCTTACAGGACATTGAGAGAAGAAGAAGGATCCCTGGCCAAAACCGGAAGCCCGGTTTGGCAAGACGCATCACTCTGCTCAATGCGCTCTCCACGAAACGTGAGTCGTAGCTTCGGCGCATTCGAGCTTATCGCACGCCACCTCCCAAGGCGAGCGCTAGGCCAAGTGACGGTCCGCCACATGAGAACGCCTGCTGGGTCTCCTCATTATCGGCCTCGGTCTCTTCGAAGCCTGGAGATTGAACCGCTACCAGCCTTTGCCGATAGAGGGCCCTTTAGGCCTGGCCAGTCTCGGACCAGCCAAGGGTGACGTTCTTCCAGGCTCATCATTGGGGAAGCGGCGTCTTACGGAACGCGAAATAAAGCGACTCTTTGCACATATCGAGGAGCTCCTCCCGAGAGGCATAGGGCCATTCCACGACCGCTCTCTGAGCCAATTGCCCGGAAATCTCCCTCTCTCGGATCTTGCCGGTGAGCATCTGAGCAACGTCGCCCTCATCCCGGAAACTCAAGCCGCGGAGGAGTCGCGTGCGCACCATCAGGACGTCTTCCAGGCTCCGTTGAAGCTCCTGCTGTAAGGCCCTCGCTTGCGCCGCAGAAATCGCTGATGGAGGTAGGGCGCGATCCATCCTATTCGCGAGCTCGGGGGCTACCGCCAGGATGTAGAGCTCTTCCAATCGATCTCCTTGCTCCTGGCTAACCAAGGTCTGTCCTCTCTCCACCACTTCAATCAGTGAATCCACGGAGCTCCGTAGCTGGTCGTAACGTGTCTGTGCTCTGGGCTCCATGATCAACACGTAATACAGCACCAAGAAAACGGCCAATCCAAACGTGCCGACGAGCTGTACCGCCAAGGACCAGGCGCCGCGGATGCCGGGCTCTTGGGTTGCGGGATCTCCGTTGTTGTTCATGGCACACCTCTAGGAACCCTGTAGTCCAGTCTAGCGCTCTGGTAGCCGGGATGGGTGCGTGAAGGACCGATCCGGTGTTTAGAAATGAACGTGGGGGGATCGCTACGAAGGAAGAAGGAGGCTCGGAAGCGTGCCGATTGGTTCCAGCTGCGGAGCCATGGACGTTAGTGAATCAGCGGACGGCGTCTTTTTCGCGCGGCTCTTCCAGGTAGGTGTAGCCCTCCAGCCCGCGCTCGTAGAAGCGCAGCAGGCGTCCCGACTCCTCGTAGCCGATCTTGCCGTCGCGGAGCGCCGCCTCCACATCACGCCGAAATGCCGCGAGCAGGTTCTCGGCGGAAAACTCGACATAGCTCAACACCTCGCGCACGGTATCTCCCTTGACGACCGTGTCCAGCACCACTTCACCCTTGGCACCCAGGCTGACGTGAACGGCGTTGGTGTCACCCAGAAGGTTGTGCAAATCGCCCAGGATCTCTTGATAGGCACCGACCAGGAAGGCGCCGATGTAATACGGCGTGCCGTTGAAGGGGTGGAGAGGCAACGTTTGCTTGAGCTCTCTGCGATCGATGAAGCGGTCGAGCTTCCCGTCAGAGTCGCAAGAGATATCGCCCAGCACCGCCTGGCGGCTCGGCCGCTCGTTCAGACGTTGTATGGGCATGATGGGAAACAGCTGCTTGATAGCCCAGGCGTCGGGCATACTCTGGAAGACCGAGAAGTTGCAGTAATAAGTGTCAGAGAGCGCCGCCTCCAGCCCCACCAGCTCATCGGGAACGTAGTCCAATTGAGAGGCCAGTTGCGACACGCGCCGGCGAATCGCCCAATACAGACTCTCGGCTAAGACCCTTTGCTCCAGGGGAAGGTACCCGAGACTGAAGAGATTCAACGTCTGCTCGAAGGCCTGATGGGCGTCGTGATAACTCTCCAGCATGTTCTCGATGTGAAGCGCCTTGTAGGTTTCTTGAAGATCGATGAGGGGCTGGGCCGCGTCCTTGGGTGCGAAAGGAAGGGGCTCGTCCTCCTTCGGCCCCAGCTCGCTGACACCGAGCACGTTGAAGACCAGCACGCTATGGTAGGCAACGATGGCCCGCCCGCTTTCGGAAATGATGGTGGGGTGCGGGATCTTGGCTTGGTTACATACGTTCTGAATGTGATACACGACGTCGTTGGCGTACTCTTGGAGCGTGTAGTTGACGCTGGAGTCGAAGTCGGTCTGCGAGCCGTCATAGTCGATGCCCAGACCTCCTCCTACGTCGAGAAACTTCATGCCGGCTCCGTTGCGGGCCAGCTCCACGTAGATGCGAGCCGCCTCGTTGACCGCCGCCTTGACCTGATGGATATCGCTGATCTGACTGCCCAGATGAAAATGGAGAAGCTCGATGGAATCGGCCATACCCGCGGCCTTCAACCGCTCGACAGCGAGGAGTGCCTCGCCGGCGGTTAGTCCGAACTTGGCCCGGTATCCTCCCGATTCCGTCCACCGGCCCGCTCCCCGGCTCGCTAGCCTCACCCGCAGGCCGATGCTGGGACGCACGCCCACCCGTTGCGAGTGGCGCATGATGAAGTCCAGCTCGGTGGATTTCTCGACGACCGGTATGATTTTGCGGCCAATCTTCTTGGCCAGCATCACCGCTTCGATGTACTCATCATCCTTGAACCCGTTGCAAATGATGGGAGTGTCGTTGTCGGCGATGGCCAACACCGCCAGGAGCTCGGCCTTGGAGCCCGCCTCCAGACCATAGCCGTAGGGCCTGCCGAACTGAAATACCTCTTCCACCACCTGGCGCTGCTGGTTGACCTTGATGGGATAGACGCAGCAATAGCCGCCCTGGTAGGCGTGGTCGTTCATCGCCTCCCGGAATGCCTCGTGGATCTCACCCAGACGCTGCTTGAGGATGTCGGCGAAACGGATGAGCAGGGGAGGAGAAATACCGCGCAGGACCAGGGTATCGGTCAGCTCTTTGAGGTCGATGGCTTGCTCGGGGTCCTTGGTGGGATGAACAAGAAGGTGTCCGTTGTCACCGACCGAGAAGTAGCCCTTGCCCCAGCGCGGCACGTCGTACAGCTCACTCGAGTCCGAGACCGCCCACGTCTCGGTTCCGTTGAGCACGGCTTTCGCCGAGGGCTTACTCTGCAATTCGCCTCCTGGAGAACCTGAAAGTACATTTTGCGTCCTAATGCCACTAGACGCAAATAAAAAAAACGCCCTGGAGCGAAATTCCGGGGCTTGCCCTCGGGGGAGGGAGCTGGCATAGTCCCAAAGACCGGTGAAGGAGCCGGAGCCTGGAATGCCGGATCGGGAGAGTCAGCGGCGGGCGGCCGAGTCGGTTGGGGTGTCTTTGGCCCGGCGACACATCTTCCTCTGTTGTGACCAGACCAAGCCCAAATGCAGCGAGAGGGATCGGTCGCTGGCGGCCTGGGACTACCTCAAGCAGCGTCTCAAGGAGCTCGGTCTCTCCGAGCAGGGAGGCATCTATCGGACCAAGGCCAACTGCCTCCGGATCTGTGAAGGAGGGCCGATCGCGGTGATCTACCCGGAAGGAGCATGGTACGCGGGATGCGATCCCCCGGTGCTGGAACGGATCATCCAGGAGCACCTGGTCAACGGGCGGATTGTGGAAGAGCACCTCATTCTAGTGCGGCAACTTCCCGGGACGATGCCGCGGGAGTGACTCGTCCGAAGTCTCCCGCGCCGGCGGTTAGGCGGGCGGCGGGTATCTATTCACCAATGTCCTCTGCCCAGAGGTCTGGCTTTTCTCGCTGCAAGCGCTCCATCAAGCGGACGCAACGGGGGTCGTCCAGGCGAATGATCTCGATCCCCTGTCTTTGCATCCAATCCTCGGCACCCAGATAGGTCCGATTCTCTCCGATGACGACCCGTGGGATCTTGAAGAGGATGGCCGTGCCCGAGCACATGGGGCAGGGGCTCAGCGTGGAGACCAGGGTGAGCTGGTTCCAGTCCCTCCTTCGTCCGGCGCTCCGAATGCATGCCACTTCGGCATGGGCGGTCGGGTCTCCACTTTGCACGCGCTCATTGTGGCCTCGCGCTACGATGTGACCTTCCCGGTCCACCAGGACGGAGCCGATCGGAATCCCACCTTGCTTCCAGGACTCGTCCGCCTGAAGGAGGGCCGCTTCCAACCATTCCCCGAAGGAGTCCTTACCCATCGAGTTTCCAATGGGAGCGATCTTTGACGAAAACATCCGGAGCAAGCAAACCGAAGAGCCGAACGAAGAGGGGAAGCGGCGGGGGGACGCTCTAGATTAAGTTGGCTTTGGTCAGAGTGTCTTCTACCAGTTCGTACACGTAGTTTCGCAGACGCCCGCGGCTGCTCTCGTCGAAGTTGAGAAACTGGACCCCGGCGCCTTCCAAGAGACTGTTCTTGCGGCTACCCGAGGGGTTCTTCCAAGCGACCCGCCCCTCCAGCTCCAGGGGCATTTCGTCGCGGAAGGTGCAAAAGGTCAAGCGCAGCCAGCTTCCCTCCGGGAAGGGAACCATCGCGTGAACATAGGCGCCGCCGGTGCTGATGTCTTGAAGTCTTCCCGAAAAGAAGTTAAGCGGGGTTTCACAGAGCACATCCACTTCGGTGGGGATGCGGAGATACTCAATGGGAAGCTGCGAGCGCAGCTCGGACCGATGCGGCTTCTTGTCCTTTCGGTCTTCCGCTCGGGGCTGGTACATTCCGGAGAAAATGCTCTCCAGCGTGAACACGATTTGCTGCCACTCTTTTTCGAGCTGAGGCTCCAGCTTCCCGCCCTGGAGATTGCGTAGCTGGAACAGCGTGGAGTACTGGCGAAAGATCTGCACGATGGGAACGCTGGTAGTCGCCATGATGCCTCTCTCTAACTCCACTCTGATTTCTCCGAACCTCGCCTGAACCGCCTTTCACCATCTACAAGATCCATTCCAGAGTCGGCTGTCTGGCGCCGCCCCGCTCCGTCGTCCGCCGGGAAGCGGTCTGGAATGAAATGGTTAGATTCTAGAGTGCCCGCGCAAGCATGGATCCTGGAGGCAGGCTCAGCCCCTGGGAGAGGGTCAGATCTGCGCGAACCACATAGGGCTTTCCCTACGTGCCCGTGTGCGAACTCCCACGTAGACAGAGAGAAACGCGACGTGCGGTTATCGAGCCGGCGTTAGCCTGGACGAATCTTGAAACGGCGCGATTTGAGCTCGTAGCGCGGCAGGCTCCCCGCGGCAACCGCCTTGACCGTGGCGCGCAGACCGAGCCGTGTCGCCAGCGCCTCGGCCAGCTCGGAACGAACGCCTTCCCGCTTGCTCTCCGGCACTACCTCGACCCGCACTTCCATCTCCCACATCTCCCGGAGTCGGAAGACCTCCACCTCGAACTCGGTGACCTCCTGGCGCGCCCGGATCAGATTTTCCACTGCACTGGGATATACGTTGATGCCCTTTACTTGAATCATGTCGTCGGACCGACCCACCACGCCTCCCGGGAAACGCAGATAGGGTCGGCCGCAGGAACAAGGCTCTTCGCTCAACCGAACCATGTCGCCACTCCGATAACGTATCACCGGCATGTCCCACCGGCCGAGGTTGGTCAAGACCAACTCCCCGGTTGCACCGGGGCCGACCGGTTCGTCGCCGCCCGGCTCGAGCACTTCTCCGATGAAGTCGCTCTCCAGGAGGTGCAATCCCGATGCCTCGGGGCATTCGAATCCCCAGGGTCCGACCTCGGTCGAGCCGGCATGATCGAACGGGCGGGCACCCCAGGCCTCCTGGATGCGGGCGCGGGTCGTTTGAATGCTGGCCCCGGGCTCTCCGCCGTGAATCGTGATCCGTACCGGGCCCGCCGAGAGATCCATGCCCTTGCCTCGCGCCACCTCGGCCAGCCGAAGAGCGTAGGTTGGCGTGGAGAGAAGAACCGTGGCGCGAGTGTCCTGGATCCAATCGAGCCTCTCCGCCGAGCTCTGGGCGCCTCCGGCGATCACCATTGCCCCCAGACTCTGGGCGGCTTCGAAGCCAGCCCAGAATCCCAGGAATGGTCCGAACCCGAAGGCGGCGAAAACCACGTCGTTTGGACCCACCCCGGCCGCCCGATAGACCTCCCGCCAGCAATGGAGGACCCATGCCCAGCTGCGCCTGGTGTCGAGCCACTTGAGACGTTGGCCGCTGGTGCCGGAGGTGGCGTGGGTCCGCGTATATCGCGGGAGGGGAGCGGTGAGATTGGTGCCGCAGGGTGGGTTCTGCTCCTGGTCACGTACCAGCTCTTCCTTGACGGTGAAGGGAAGGACGGCCAGATCCGCGGGCTGTTTGAGGGGCAGTGCAATGCCCCCGAGCTTTTCCTTGTAGAAGCGATTTCGTCGGCGCAGCAGAGTGAGACCCCGATTGAGTTTGGCGAGCTGGAGCCGGGAAAGCGCCCGTCGTTCTCTCGCTTCCTCGCCGGGGCTCGGCTTCGCCGACATGTTCCTTCGCGCCAACCGAGGTCAATCAGTACCCGAAAGGAATATTGAGGTCAAACGCTCGGGCGG
>Ga0214473_10012064_pt1 | contig 10140 bp, 8 predicted proteins | sample RVTome_7_FD_203509 | JGI IMG/M metagenome (GOLD analysis project Ga0214473, IMG submission 203509) | Soil microbial communities from uranium-contaminated site in the Upper Colorado River Basin, Wyoming, United States - RVT98D197 | ecosystem: Environmental > Terrestrial > Soil > Contaminated >... | reverse complement strand
TGGTCAAATACAGAGACCTTGGCTTCTTCTTCGCTCACAAAACTACCATTGACATATACGATCATACAAAATCCCTCCTTCGGGTAAATTCAATTCTTTCACATAAGAACCTGTTAGTACGAACACATTAAATTATCTGACATGTAGGGCAAGGCTTTAGCCTTGTCTAAAGCAACCCTGAAGGGTTGCCCTACGAAAGGCATAATGCATCTGCATTAGTACTTTATCTCCCTGAAGCGCCCCCGGATGATCTCTCCAAGAAAATCGAGAATCGCTACATCAATCTTTGCTGGGATGGCATCAAGAAAGGGTCGAGGAACTTTTGCAGGCCCATCCAGTCCGCCCGCATCAATACATTCCCGGATGATCCTTAGCGCCTCCCCCTCTGTATGGAGCGCCTCTGACTTCCCTGTGATGGCAGCCAGACACGCTTCGATTCCATAAGCGCCCCAATTCGAAACGGTGGCGACCACAGCTACGTCCACAAGGGTGCTGTCCGCAATGCCACAATTGGTGGGACACTTACAATGGTCACCATAAGGAACCACCTTCCTGACCGTATCGTAGATGTTCCCCATCCCGATCTCATTGCCTCCGTCTCCAATTCCTATGGTCAGGATTCCTTGCTTCCGGCATTCCTCAAAAAGCCTGCCAATCCTCGCTTCATAAGGGGCCATGTCCAGACCATTCCATGCATGATAGACTCCATTTTTACTGACCCCTCTTCTCTCAATCGCCACAATCGCTTTCGGTTTAAAATCTTTGATTAATTGTTTTGATTTCTTCTCCGCCTCCCCTTCCTCCGTGGGAAAGTCAATCACGGAACTTAAAGGCAAGTCAATTTCGGGTAAGGCCTTCGCCGGGACAATCGCACACTCCCCGCCATTTACCGTCTTGGAGAGCATATCAACAAGTACCTTATCTGTCACAAAAATCGTTTTGGCGCCGAGTGCGATCCGAAGGGCCCGCGCCAGGGCAGCTCCACCCACTGGGCCATCGTTCTCACCCATGCCCAGATGCTGGAAAGGATAAATAATCATACCCGTCGCAATGAATACGATGTCATTGGGTTTAACTGCTTCGGCTAATTTCTTGGCTGCCAGAAGGCACAAAGGAGACCGATGTAGAGCACGGGCAGCTTCGTACAGTTTACCAATCACCCCTCTCCCCGCGATATCAAGGGTTAACAACCGATCGACTGTTTCACCAATGATGTCCAAGAAATCTTCTCCCATTCTTTCTCCTTTTAATTCTCATTTCCCCCGTTAGATTCTTAAATTATCAATCTGAGAATTTCCTTCTAACATTTTCGCCCCCTCCCTCTCCCCTCAGAGACTGTGTCGCAATATGAAAAGACCGACTTTTTGAAAAGGGGGAGAGGCGGTCGGGTGGAAAAGATTTAGAGCGGTAACCTTTAACCGTTCGGATTCAGGCGTGCCAAGCGTATGAAAAAATTTAATTCTATATAAGTGATAATTTTCCATTAACTAAAAGACCCGCATTCTAAAGCTTTGGAACCTGACTGCCTCTCCCCCTTTTCTTGCGATCCTGCTCGGTATCGAGTCGCAACGACTGGCGCTCCTAAGCAGATTTACGAATCGCGGGTGGCGGCCAGGGGGCGTCATGTTCGGGATCGGTGACCACATCGACCACTGCAGCCACATCCGCCTCAAGGGCTTTCTTGAAGGCCTTCGAAAGTTCTTCAGGACGCTCCACACGAATTCCAAAACATCCCATGTCCTGCGCAATCTTCGCAAAGTCAGTGTCCCGAAACTTATACATATCTTCCCTGCTCCCGGAATCGTCACCATAGGCCCGATTAACTCCTCGCATGCACTGTTTAAAACAGCTATTATTATTGACGATGGTGATTGTTTTTATATTTTTGCGCCTTGCGGTCTCAAGTTCGGTTAAATGGTACCAGAATCCTCCGTCTCCCGTAAAACAGACTACCGGTCTTTTAGGCTCACCACATTTTGCTCCCAAAGAAGCAGGGAATGCCCAACCCAGAGAGCCAGCGGAGCGAATAGACAATTGATCGGGACGGGTGAGATAGACCATGGTTCCTGCCCAAACGCTTGCGAAGCCAGTATCTGAAACGAGAATGGCATTTGACGGGAGAAAGTCCGTAATTTCTTTACACAGTCTTTCGGGAAGGATGGGGATGGTATTTGAATCGCGGAATGGCTTTATTTCCTCTCGCCAATTCTGAACACATTGTTGGGCCCTTTGAGCCCATTCGTTTTTAGTATATCTCCGATCAACGTTTTCAATCAGGCCGCGAACCGCTACTTTTGCATCGGCCATCAATCCAACCCGATTGGGATAGCTTCTTCCCAATTCTAAAGGATCGATATCGATCTGGATGACAGGCGTGCCTGGCTTTGGAACAGTCCAGGCATTCGTAACCTGGTCTCCCGTATGGCTTCCTATAAATATCACAAGGTCCGCCTCTGAAACGACTTGATTTGCGCACCATCGAGAGTAGGAACCCACGATACCTATGCTGAGGGGGTGCGTTTCCACTATCGTCCCTTTTCCATTGAGCGAGGTCGCAACAGGAATGGAAAGCATCTCAGCTAATTTTACAATTTCTGGACCGGCGTACGAGGCAGTCGCCCCGCCTCCTGCCACGATCACGGGTCGCTCAGCATCTTCGATCACCCGTGCGGCCTCACGCACAGACGCCATGTCAGGCTCCGGTCGAATGGATGGATAGTGAGTAAAAACATCTTCAACCATGACTTCCAAATCTGCCTCAGCCAAAGCAGTGACCTCCCCTTCGGCCCCTATTACATCCAGATGAACCGGACCGGGGGCTCCTGAGGTTGCCTCACGGAAGGCCTGCCGGAGAAGATAAGGAAGTTGTTCTATGGTCTCGACGATGACATTATACTTTGTCACGGGCCCGAACATGGAATAGTGATCAATTTCCTGGTAGGCATTTCGATGTTGCGCCATAGCGGGTTTGCGCCCTGTCAGGGCAATGACCGGTGAAAGGCCGAGGTATGGATCCTGAAGTCCGGAGGCCAGATTAGCTCCCCCCACCGATTGCGACATGCATATCCCCGGACGATGACTGATTCTTGCGTATCCATCTGCCATATAAGCCGCTGCCTTTTCGGAGTGTGTCAGAACACGGTTTATTCCAAGAGTTTCCATTTCAACAAGGCCCCGTCTCAAAATAGCCTCGACAAAAAATACATGGGTTACCCCATACCCTTTGAACGTTTCAGCGATGAACCTGGCTCCAGACATTCTCATAATCTTTCGACTACCTCTCTTTCTATTCTCCCACCCATTTCCGATGAAATCTTAAGTCCCGTTTCCTTCACCATGTTTCCGAAGTAAGAGACTTCTTTTATTCTTATCCGGTTGGAAGGCGCGACAAGAACCACTGCTCCAATGACCTTTGGCCCCATACCTATGATCGGGGCCCCAATTGCCCTCAGGTACTTGTCATATTCCCTATCACAAAATGAAAACCCCGTTCTTTTAATTGCCTTGAGCTCTTTTCTTAAATGCCTCATGGAGGTTATTGTCTTATCCGTGAGACGGGTAAGAGTCAAATCATTAAGGATATTCTCCAATTCATCTTCCTTGAGGAAAGCTAAGACACTTTTTCCTGCCGCTGTACAATGAAGAGGCCCTCTGTTTCCGATTCGTAGACGCAACTGAAAGATATCGGTCCCTTCCACCTGGTCTATATAAACCACCTCATTCCCCACTAAAATAGTCAATTGAACAGTGTGTGAGGTTTTCATCGATAATTCTTCTAAATATTTCCTTGCTATCTCCCTGATTTTATTTTGATTCATAAAACCGGAGGCGAGTTTTAGGATCTTATATCCCAAGGTATATTTGTTGGTATGATCATCCTGATTGACATAGCCCCTCGTTCGAAGCGCTTGCACCATTCGATAGGTAGTGCTCTTATTCAGCTTGACACGGCGACTCAGTTCGGTGATCCCCAGGGCTTCGTTTGATTCCATGAAAGCTTCAAGAATATCTAAGGCTCTTTCTACGGTTTGGGGCAGGTTATTGATCCGGGGAGACGTTAAAGGGGCCATTTGAGGATGTTTTAATATATGAAATATTGTTTTACAATGGAAAACTAACAAACCTCCTCCTTATTGTCAAGCAAAATATTGAATTGACAATCTATTCATTTGTCTTTATATTTCATACTCAATATGAAGAAGAGTCTGTCAGATAAAATTCGAATTCTTCAGGAGGGCCGATGATGTTCAGGGTAAGCGTAATGTATCCGAATCAGGGAGCGGTTAAGTTCGATATCGATTATTATCGAACGAAGCACATGGAATTAGTGAAAACAATTTTAAAGCCATTTGGATTGCTCAAAACGGAAGTGGACAGGGGGGTTTCAGGCGGAGGGAATTTATCCGCACCTTACGTTTGTATCGGTCACCTCTACTTTGATTCCCAGGATGGTTATGACCGTGGGGTGGCCGAGAAGGGGTCGATCATCCGAGGGGACATCCCTAATTTTACAAACGCCACCCCAGTCCGACAGATCAGCGAAATTCTCGATTAATCCAAGGAAATAGGACCTCCCCAGTATCCCACACGGACTTTTCTGACGTTATAGCGCCGTCTTCCCTTCTCATCCTCAAACTCGCTAAACGTACCCTCCCCAGTCCATCAATGATCACTATGTCCAAGATATAATCCTTTCTTGGGGATTATTCCTCAAATTCTCGATACTCGTGCCGGCGTTTTTTAATGTAAGGGAAAATATTTGAAAGAAGCAGAAGAAATGCGAAACTGAGCGTCGAACAGGCAATCGGCCGAGTGAAAAAGATCGTAAAGCTCCCTCCTGAAATCATCAGGGATCGCCGAAGAGACTGTTCTAATATTGGGCCTAAGACGAAGGCGAGAACAAGAGGCGCACCATCATACTTAAATTTTTTCATCAGGTAACCCAAAATTCCGAAGAGGATCATTAGAATAAGATCGAAGGAAGAGCTGTTCAGACTATAGGCGCCGATCAAACAGAATAGGAGGATCAGTGGGAAGAGAATTCGATAAGGGACTTTCAAAACTTGGACCCATAAACCGATCATGGGAAGGTTGAGAAGGAGAAGCAGAACATTCCCCAGATACATACTCGCCACGAGTCCCCAAAAGAGATCAGGGTTGTTTTTTATAAATAGGGGACCGGGCTGAATCCCATAGATGATGAGGGCAGAAAAGAGCATCGCCATGGCCGGATTAGCAGGAATCCCCAGGGAAACCAATGGGATCAGGGAGCCTCCTGCGGCAGCGTTATTCGCCGATTCAGGAGCAGCTACCCCTTCGATCACCCCTTTCCCAAATTTCTCCGGATGTTTGGAAACCTTCTTCTCAACCGCATAGGAGACGAAGGAAGAAAGAACCGCTCCCCCACCTGGAAGGATTCCAAGGAAGAAACCAATAATAGAACCCCTTGCAATGGCCCATTTTGCATCGGCCCAATCCTTCAAAGATGGCCACACATTACGAATCCGGGTTTGAAAGATTTCTCTTTGACCCAGGCCTTGCTCAAGATTATTAAGGACTTCAGATATCCCGAAGAGCCCCATGACCATCGGGACAATCCCAACACCATCCTCTAGCTCAATCAATCCAAAAGTGAAGCGCGGCAGGGCGTTCACCATATCAAGTCCTATATTTCCAATAAGGATACCTACGAGGGCCATCATCAATGCCTTCAAAATAGAACCCTGGCTTAAGTAGGTGACGAGGATTAATCCGGTACAGATCAGGGCGAAATATTCTGGAGGACCAAAACGGAGGGCCACCCTAGCAAGAGGATTGGCAACCAATATTAGCCCGATAATGCTCAGTGTTCCTGCAATGAAGGAACCCCACGCTGCGATCCCTAACGCAGGACCCGCACGCCCCTGCCGGGCCATTTGATATCCATCCAGGCATGTGACCACAGAAGCGGCTTCTCCGGGAATATTAACCAGTATGGAGGTTGTGGATCCGCCATACATCGCTCCATAATATATCCCAGCCAGCATAATAATGGCTGAGGTTGGTGACATTCTAAACGTTGCTGGGAGAAGGAGTCCGATGGCACCGGCTGGACCAATCCCAGGTAGCACTCCCACTAACGTCCCCACCACGACGCCTATAAAACAGAAAAGGAGGTTGTTGGGATCAAGGGCAACCTGAAAGCCAAATAGAAGATTATCCAAAACACCCATTTCGCTCTCTCAAAGACCGATGAACCCCTCTGGAAGCTGGCCTTTTAACCATATCGAAAAAACATAATAAGTGATAAGAGTGGTCAGAAAGGATGAAATCAGAACCCACCACCACTTCTGCCCTTTGACAATCCAGAACAGAAAACTCATCAAAAAAAAGGTGCTGACAAGATATCCCGCCATGGGCATCAGCTTGGCATAGATCAGAAGGGCAACCAGAACAAGGAGCACCCTTTTCCATAATTTTCCAGCAAAAAGAGGCTCGGTTTTGGCATGCTTTCTTCTCAGAGTGGTTCGAACAAATAGGGCGAGAGAGAGAATCCCTAATAATACGGAAGTTCCAAAGGTTATAAAACCCATGCCCGGTTTTTGGAGAGTACCAACACCCATTTGGATGGATTCGATAGAGGCATAAATTGAGACAAGTAACCAAAAAAGGCTACTTACTTGGTCATGAGCCTTCACAGTCTTTAGATACATCGAACCATTGAATGATATTGACCTCAGGGCGCTCTGAGATTTCTAACATTCTTAAAAACTGATCCTAATTTACTTATCCTTCCAAAACTTACTCTTCTTTTATCCCTAATGTCTTGATAATCTCTCCGTAAAATTCGTCGTCTTCCTTGATTGCCCTTTTCAACTCTTCACCCTTTAGAATCGGTTCGTAGATTGTCCATAACTTATCTGCAACCATGCCATAGTTAGGTTCTTTCATGGCCTTAACAGACAGAGTTTGGATCTTCTCTACAATCTCAGCAGGGGTTCCTTTCGGAGCAATAATTAAAAAATTACTCTCGGCAGTTACCTTATATCCGTTCTCCATCAACGTGGGTACGTCTGTATAGAATTTTATTCTCTGCTTTGAAAAAATGGCCAGCAATCTCAGGTCTCCGCTCTTAACATACGGCCCAAATCCCCCTGTCGTTCCAGCTCCGGCCATGACATGACCGCCCAACAATGCTGTTATCATTTCCGAATCGCCCTTGTAAGGAACGGGACTACATTTAATCCCATACTTAACTTCCAATGCACCCATCCCAAGATGAGGCGAACTTCCAGAGCCCGGATGGCTATAGGTGAGTTTCCCAGGATTTTTCTTTGTGTAATCAATAAAATCCTGCAACGTCTTTATTGAGCTGTCTGATTTGACCACCAAGCCCGCAATAGAGACATTAGTCCGAATGACCGGGATGATATCTTCCATGGGATGATAGGTCACCTTCCTCATATGAGGAATTCGTACTAACGGAGAATCCGAGATTGCACCCAAAGTATATCCATCCGCTTTGGCTTTTGCTATGAAAGCTGTCGCAATCCCCGAAGCGCCACCCGGTTTGTTCTCAACCACAATTGGACTTCCAAGATATTTCCCTAATGAATCCGCCAAGGCCCGAGTGAGAGTATCCGCTTGTCCACCTGGAGCCCATCCCACGACGATTTTAATCGGTTTGGTGGGATAGTTTACCTCAGCTGAAAGCGCATTTCCAAAAAGAACCAAAACATAAGCAACAATAATTGGAATAAAAAAAGATCTTTTCATCGATCATCTCCTCCTTCTTGTACAGCTGACCTCAGTGTCGTTTGAGACCGGTTTACGCATTCTTCTTCATTGGATCATTAGAAAGAATCCCTGAAAATGACCCGATGGCTCCTTTTTCTCATATTCGCCCTTTGAACCAGTATCACTACGTCTTGATATAGATACCCATGGGTCCAAAATCCTTACTGAGCTTATCAAATCCGTTCTTGGTGATCAGGTAGACATCTTCCGGCATATTGGCCATCTTTCCTTTCTTGTCAAAGACCGGAATCTCTAAAGAGATGGTCATTCCCTCTCTTAAAACGAAATCCGAGTCCTTCACCAAGTACGGAAGTTCATGCTCATTAAGTCCCTCGCCATGACCAACCCAGCCAATCCACTCTCTTGAGCTTGCCAATTCCCAAATACGCGGCTCTTCTTCAGCAACTTTTGAGTAGCCCACCTTCCAGAGTTCTCCTGCAGTGATACCTGGTTTCAAGATGTCCTCCACTGCTTCATGGGCTCGCGCGGCCAGACGCCCTAATCGCCTAATCTCTTTCCCAGGGTCCCCGATATGGAGCATCCTCTGGACATCAGCCACATACCCTTTATAGGAAGGGCCTCCGTCGAATACAATAAAATCCCCCTTTTTCAAAATTCGATCACGGTAGGGTGATACATAGGTGCTGAAGTGAACAACATTTAACCGATAATTCATAGAATCCACGATCCCTAAATCCATCCACACCCTCAGGGCATCGTAAAACAGCTCTTTCTCATTCTTGCCGGGTTCGGCATTATTGATGATCTGGAAATATCCTTTGGCAGTCGCTCGGTAAAGGTACCTCATCACCTCAATTTCCCATTTGGACTTTATCACCCTCATTTCCCAGATTAAATCCGTCGCATCAACAAATTTTGCATGGGGAAGCTCTTTTTTAAATTGTTCCCATTGATTGATATTGAATCCTTCCCACCAGAGGAAAGGGCCGAACTCCATGCCGATTTTCTTGTTTCCGAGTTTTAGCTCTTCCATGACTTCAGCTACGAGTTTAACCGGGTCAGGGGCCGTGGGTGTCGGAGCCCTACTATCTCCTGAATAGGCAATGTTTTGTTCGACATATCCCTCCTTGATCACCAGATTAGCGTCGATCGTCTCCGAGATTAAGGTGGTTGGCCCCTCTCGGGGAATAATTCCTACATTCGGATACTCATACTTATATGGTTTTCCGCGTCCGAAGAAGTAGAGTCGGTCTTCATTATTCAATATCATGATCGCATCTAACCCTCTCTTCTCCATGAGACTACGCGCTTTCTTTATCCTTGAGCTCCACTCGGTCTTTGGCATATAAGGAAACTCAGGATTCAATGCTTTTTTCACCACCGCCTTTTTAAATTCTTTTCCCATCACTCTGCCTCCTTCCTAAGGGTTGATAATAGAAAATGTTTTATCCTTCCTGCTCTACGCAGGCAACAATCTTTCAAGTAAAATGACTCGAGACTAACCGGTATAACCGAGCTTTGATGAAATCTTTCTAGAACAATCGACAACCAAATCCCTGTATTCCGCGACTTTTTTACCGGCAAACCGATGGACCGGTCCTGCGACGCTTAATCCTGCAATGGCCCTCCCGAAGAAATCAAAAATAGGAGCGGAAACAGCTTTCGCCCCCATGTCAAGTTCCTGGTCGCTGAAAGCAAATCCCAGCTTCTTTATCTCCCTTAGGTTCTTTCGAAGCTTGTGAGGGTCAGTGATTGTATAATCCGTGAATTTTTTAAGTCCTTTTTTAATGATTCTGTCCTGTTCCTCATCCGATAAATAAGCCATCAAAATTCTCGCAGTTGCGCTGGCGTGCAAAGGGAATGATTCCCCGCGGTTTATCGAAAGGCGAATCGGATGATCGCTCTCAATTCTCTCGATGCATATTGCCCTATCCCTATTCAAGGCAGCTAAATAGACAGTTTCTATCGTCTTTTTAGCTAATTCTTCCATAAACGGTATGGCGATCTTTCTCAGTTCTATTTGATGATAAGCCGTGGCACCTAATTCAAGAATCTTAAGGCCAAGTTCGTATTTCTTGGTGGCAGGATCATATTCCAATATGGATTCCTGGATTAAGGTGTTGAGATATCTGTAGACTGAACTTTTAGGGATATCGATGGCTTGGCTGATTCTATCTGCATCAAGATTAGGATTTTGTTTATTAAATAAAGATAGAATTCTGAAACAATTTCTTATCGATTTTATTTCTTTGGTCGGCATAGTAATCTTACAATGTAAGAATCAGTTATCATTTTTACTTGAACCAAAAATAAATGTCAAGAAAATTTTCATCAACCTGTCTGCTAAGAAAGTCTTGTCACCGAGGAGCCAATAAAAAAAAGGTTTTTAAAAAATACGTTCAG
>Ga0214473_10012063_pt1 | contig 10140 bp, 8 predicted proteins | sample RVTome_7_FD_203509 | JGI IMG/M metagenome (GOLD analysis project Ga0214473, IMG submission 203509) | Soil microbial communities from uranium-contaminated site in the Upper Colorado River Basin, Wyoming, United States - RVT98D197 | ecosystem: Environmental > Terrestrial > Soil > Contaminated >... | reverse complement strand
CTCTTCATCAAAACGAATCCGGTACTTCTTCATTTTATATCGGAGCACCCTCTCACTGATGCCGAGGCTCTCAGCAGCCTTCGTCTGAACTCCCTGGTGTTGATGGAGGGCCCTGAGAATGGAGTCCCTTTCAATCTCTTCCAAAGATTCGGGGAGACTCTTTTCTTTTTTCGAAGATTCCCATAGCTTCTCTGATTTTTCCTCTTTGAGGTGAAAAGGGAGGTCTTGGGTGGTGATGATCTCCCCGCGGCAGAGAACCACAGCCCGTTCAATAAGGTTCTCCAGCTCCCTGACATTTCCGGGATAGGGGTAGCGGAGGAGAAGGGTTCTCGCCTCTTTGGAAATGTCGGAGATCGGTTTCTGGTTCTGTTTCGAATATTTTTTTAAGAAATAGTCGATCAGAAGAGGGATGTCCTCTCTCCTCTCTCTCAGAAGCGGGAGGGTGATTGAGATTACATTGAGGCGATAGTAGAGGTCCTCTCTAAAGAGTCCTGTCTTAATCGATTCCTCAAGATTTCGATGAGTGGCAGTGATCACCCTCACATCGGTCTTGAAGCTGAGATTCGATCCCAGCCGTTGAAATTCTTTGTCCTGCAAGATCCTCAGAAGCTTCACTTGGGTGCTCGGTGAGAGGTCTCCAATCTCATCAAGAAAGATAGAACCGCCGTCCGCCTCTTCAAACCGACCTATTCTTCTCTGGGTCGCCCCTGTGAAAGCTCCTTTTTCATGGCCGAAGAGCTCACTTTCAAGGAGGGTTTCGGGGATCGCCGCGCAACTGACCTTTACCCAGGGCTTTTCGGAGCGAGGGCTGGCATAATGAATGGCATTGGCGATCAGTTCTTTTCCCGTTCCACTCTCCCCGCGGATGAGGATAGTGGCTTGACTGGGGGCCACCCGGGCCACCAGTCCCATGACCTCCTCCATCTTTGGACTCCCGTAGACGATATGGGTAAACGCAAAGCGGTCCTGAAGTTGGGCCTTCAGCTCCTTATTTTCTCTGATCAGGTAGGACCTCTCAATTACTTTTTGAAGCATAAGGAGGAGTTCATCCAGATCGATAGGTTTGGTGAGATAGTCCAGAGCCCCTTCTTTCATCGAGGCCACAGCTGTCTCGACTGTTCCATAGGCTGTCATCATGACGACAGGGAGGTCGGGATAGAACTTTCGAATTTCCCGAAGCGTTTGCAGGCCATCGAGCTCAGGCATTTTATAGTCGATCAAGGCCATATCGAAAAAATTCCCTTGAAGCTTCTGAAAAGCCTCTCTGCCATTTGCTGCGGACTCGACGGTGAAGCCTTCCTTTTTCAGAAACCCTTCCAAAAGGTCCCTTTGGTTTTTTTCATCCTCCGCAATGAGTATTCTGGCCTTTTCCATTTTTTATTGTTTGCTGTTTGTTATCAGTTTTTTATCGTTTTTTAGCTGCCTTCTGCTTACTGCCTACTGCCTTCTTGTCCCTGCCTGGTGCTGATGGGCAGTAAGACCGTTACTTTGGTTCCAGACCCCACTCGACTTCCTATTTTCAATTGGCCACCATGGGCTTCGATAATTCGATGGGCAATGGGAAGTCCCAACCCCACCCCTTTTTCCTTCGTCGTATAGTAATAATTGAAGATCTTCTCCATCTGGTCTGGCAGAATTCCAGAGCCTGAATCTGAAATAATTACCTCCACGCTGTCCTTTAGAGATTTGATCTCAATATAAAGGGTCCCACCTTGTCCCATGGCCTGCATACCATTCTTCATAATATTGATCAAGGCCTGTGTCAACCTCTCAGGATCCATCCGGATGAAAGGCAGGACGGAAGGGATTTCTGCCTGGAGGGTGATCCCCAGCGAGGAAGCCTCTTCCTGAAAGAGAGTGATCAAATTTTTAAGAAGATCTTGGAGGGAAGATTCCTTCAGGTTGAGTTGAAAAGGCCTGGAGAGGGTCAGAAACTGTTCGATGATTTCATTGACCCTTCTGATCTCTTTGAGGATCAGCTCCAAAAAGGAGATGTACTCTTCCCTTTTCGGTTCATCCAGAGGGAGAAATTCTCTTTTGAGCCTCTGGAGGCCCATGCCCATGGCATTGAGAGGATTTCGGATCTCGTGGGCGACACCCGCGGCTAAGTGACCGAGAGACGAAAGTCTCTCTGCTAATTGGATCCGATCCTCCAACTCTTTCATTTTTCTGAGGTGCCGGTTCTGGTTCACCCATATGAGCGTGGTGGCTGAGACCCCCAGGATGAGGAAAAAGAAGATCGAGAGGACGACGTTCTTCTTGATCTGGCTGAGGACAGGATGGATTTCTTTTGCGGAGTATCCGATCCGGATCAGCCCCATGGTTTTGTCCATCAGAGAGAAGGATTTGACCACATCAAAGATTTCCTCTCTATTGTTCGACCGATAGTGCCGAGAAAGCACCTGGCTGCTATGGAGAGAGCTTTTTAAAAAAGGATCCTCCTCTCTCCTTCCAATGAGGGTCGGGTCCGTATGGGCGAGGATGTTGAGGGAAATATCCTGGATAGAGATATAGAGGATGCCCTCTCTGAGACCGATATCTGAGATCGCCCTTTGAATGGCGAACTGCCGGAGAAGCTTTTTTATCTGTTCTCCATTGAGGTAGAGAGCAATGATTCCCGGATTCGCCCTCCTCCAAATGGCCATTGAGAACCAATGTGTTTCGGAAAGGGGTTTGCCAAAAAGGTCAATGGCGACCGGGCGTCTTTTCTCGATCAATTCATGGAGAAGGGTTTTTTTTTCGGAAAAAGTAAATGGAGAAGGCCAGCCTTTGAGCAGGTTCCCTTTAGCGTCGTAGATTTCTATCGAGGCGATGTGGTATCGGTCGATGAGGGTTTGGAGGTCTGGGGGATTTAAAGGTTTTTCTCGGTCGAGTTGATCCACTCGATGGATGGCCTCGAGAAGGTATTCAGCAATGGAATCCTCCAGGCCGAAAAAGAGTCCCGAACCAGGGGGGTTGATGGGATGCTTTCCGGGTCCGATTTCCACCCATTGGAGGGAGGCGAGGGTTTCCTGGATATTCTTCTCAAAGTGTTGAATGAGGACGATCGCCTCTCTTTCCAGCAAACGATAGAATCCATTTTTAGCTCGATTGATTTCCAAAAGGCCGTTGATGATAAGGATGATGAGAATAATTCCGGAGAAGATCCCTAAATAGATGGGTGAGAAACTTCTTTTTGTTTTATTCTCTTGCATGAGCAAAAGGCACCCCCGTCTTTACCCCGTTAGAAAGCCCCAGCATTTATGCTGGGGATGGTGGGAATAGAAAGTATCAGCTCCTTATCGAGGGCGGGGTCAAAGTCCTGCCCTTTCCAACGGGGTTTATTCTTCTCTAAATCTCTTCGGTCCCAGTGGGCCCGTTCCATACATCATTTGTCGAAAAAGAGGGAACTCCTGCTCCGGACACCAACTCTGGAGTTGCTCCAGGGTGAGGAGGCTTTTCACCTTGATCAGATATTCGATGGCCTTCTCCTCCTGTTTCGATTGGAGATCGATGATTTCCAAATATTTAGCGCGAATGGACTCTATCCGGATGGTGGGATGGATGAGGAGTTCACGGAGCTCAAGACGTTTTGTAAAAAGCTGGGCCCGGATCAGTTGGGCTTCGCGGAAGTAAGTCTGTTGAATCAGAGCCAGACTTTTTTTCTGCTCTGGAGAAAGATTGAGTTCCGATGCACTCCAGCATGGGCCTTCTCCTCTCCACTTTTTCATTCCCATTCCTGGAGGTTGTGAAAAGGAAGAAGAAGTCATAAGGATTAAAATAAAACAAGAGAGAAGGATAGTTGTTTTAAGTTTCATCGCCGTCTTGATAAATTCCTTTGCCCTCTTAAAAAGGGAAAGGGCTTTCTTTAAAACATATCGAAATGATTTTAAAAAGTCAAAAGTAAAAGGGGAAGGATAAAAACCTTCCCCTTTTATCAGGGGTGAGGAGGGTTGAGGTTACTGCATCATTCCATGACCGCGGCCCATTTCCATTCCCTGGCCCATCATATGGCCACGACCAAAACCAGGACCCATCCCACAACCAGGTCCAAAACCAGCAATCTGTTCAGGTGTGAGGAACTTTCGAGCCTCCAACCTCATTTGGACAGCCTTATCCTTCATCTGGTTTTGAAGGTCTCTCAATTCTCTCTCCTTATCGAGAATCGCCTTGGAATCAGCTTTTGGATTCGTCCATAAAGACTGAAGCTCCAACCGCTTGGTCACGATTGCACCGATCAGTTTTGCATTTTCCTCTCTGAACGTCCGGCGCAATTCTTGGAATTTGGTCTTCTGCTCGGGAGTCAAGGGATGGTCTTTCTCAGGGCCCCAAGATTCGTGCATTCCTCTATGTCCAGGACCCATGCCCGGTCCTTGAGCGTAAACATAGGTCACGGCTAAAAGCATGGCTGCTGCCAATCCTAATGCAATGATCATTTTTCTCATCTTTTTCACCTCCTTTAATATTAATTTAATCATTGATTTATAATTAGAGCAAGGACTGTGCCAATTGATTTTTAAAAAGTTGGATGACTCTATTCTTGGTACTTAATTTGATAATTTTCCCAAGATTTTCGAGGAGTTTTAATCAATTTGGGAATTAAGCCCATTGGATTTTTATTGAAATTAATTTCCGAAGATTTAAATCCATAAAGGAAAGACTTGTCGAAAGATTTTAAGATAATAGATATTTCTTGTCAGTTATAATATATCATACACAGAAAACCCATTCCAAGGAGCGATTGAAATACAATAGGTTAAGAGTGCTGGCCGTACTCGCCAGCAGTAGTCAGGAGAAGAGACACCTTATATTTTAGGGTTCGACAATTTTGGCGATATGTTCGACAAGGGTTTCCTAAAAACGGTGAGCTATTTATTTAAAGTCCTATGCGAAATTGTTGAACTAATGTAGTGCGTTAAAAATCCCTTTAATTTGATTGTCATTCCGGGCTTGACCCGAAATCCAGATAAATAAAGACTGGATGCCGCATCAAGTGCGGCATGACATGCAAAATAGGAGTAAAGAAGTGTCGGACGCACTATACTGGATGGATGAAGAGGTTATAAAATTTCCCTTGAAAAAGAAAGATAGAAAAGGTAAAAAAATGAAGTAGATAACCTATTCGGTTTTAATACTTAAATAAAAAGGGGAATACGATAATGGCTCAGAATGAGAAGATCAATCCTTTTGAGATGGCACAAAAACAAGTTGATATTGCGGCTAAATATTTGAATCTGGATGCTGGATCGATTGAGAAGTTGAAAAATACGAAGAGGGAGTTGATTGTCCATTTTCCCGTTGAGATGGATGATAAGAAGGTCAAAATCTTCACAGGGTACCGGGTACAGCATAATGTGGCGAGGGGGCCTGCCAAAGGGGGAATAAGGTACCATCCCGATGTCGATCTCGATGAGATGAGGGCTTTGGCAATGTGGATGACCTGGAAGTCCGCTGTGGTCAATATTCCATTTGGAGGGGCCAAAGGTGGGGTCGAATGTAATCCCAAGGAGATGTCACTTCATGAAATAGAACATTTGACAAGAAGATTTACCTGGGAGATCTCCATGATGCTGGGCCCTGAACAGGATATTCCTGCCCCGGATGTCAATACCAACCCACAGGTGATGGCTTGGATCATGGATACATTTAGCATTCTAAAAGGCTACTCTGTCCCGGGTGTGGTGACAGGCAAACCCATAGAGTTAGGAGGATCTCTCGGAAGGTTTGAAGCCACGGGCAGGGGGGTGGTCATCACCTCACTCGAGGCAATGAAATACTTAGGAATACCTATCGAAGGAGCGAAAGTGGTCATCCAGGGATGCGGGAATGTAGGAGGAATTGCTGCCATGCACTTCAATCGTCTGGGGGCAAAGGTCATTGCCATCAGCGATTCACAGAGAGGACTCTACAATGAGAAGGGACTGGATGTGAAGAAAACCTTGGAATACAAGGCAAAATATAAATGCTTTGTTTGCGAGGCAAAGGATGAAACCGAGATCACTAATCAAGAGTTGTTAGAGTTGAAATGCGATATCCTGGTTCCCGCTGCGATTGAGAATCAGATTACAGAAAAGAACGCCTCTCGGATCAAGGCGAAGGTTATCGCTGAGGGGGCGAATGGACCCACGACGCCAGAGGCGGATGAGATTTTGAATGACAAAGGGGTTTTCATTGTTCCTGACATCTTGGCCAATGCAGGAGGAGTGACGGTTTCCTATTTTGAGTGGGTGCAAAACCTTCAGGAACTGATCTGGAGTGAGGAAGAGGTCTTGGACCGATTGACCCGGATCATGCAGAAGGGTTTCAAAGAAGTTCTGGATATCTCCCTCTCTAAAAAAATCCCCATGAGAACAGCAGCCCTTGTGCTCGGGATCGGAAGGGTCGCTGAAGCCTCAAGGCTCAGAGGAATCTATCCATAGATCTAAGGATCAATCATTCAATGATCAATTACCAATAATCAATGGTCAATCATCAATGAGCAATGAAAATTCCTAACCAATCCCCTCCACCTCGACGGGGGAAGGTGCGGGTGGGGGTGATAATTTAGGAGAAGGGAAGTAATCTAATTAGTTTATCATTCAATGATCAATTACCAATAATCAATGGTCAATAGTCAATGGATACAGCTTTTAATCGTTAAATCATCATTGGGAATTGATAATTGCTCATTGGACATTGAGGTAGTATATGGAAAGGTGATATGGAAAAGTTGATTATTACCGTTGGCCTTACAGGTTCTCGAATCACACGACAACAAACGCCCTATATCCCAGTTACTCCCCAAGAGATCGCCCAGTCAGGGATTGAGGCCTGGAGGGCTGGGGCTTCCGTCCTTCATATCCATGTCAGAGATCCAAAGACAGGATTGGGAACCCAGGACTATTCTATCTTTAAAGAAGTGGTGGACCGCATCCGGGGTGAGACCAATGCAATCCTCTGCCTGACCACGAGTGGCATTCCAGGAAGAAATCTCCAGTTTCAAGAAAGGCTCGTCCCTTTATCCTTTAATCCAGAATTGGTCTCCTTTGATGCAGGCACTATCAACATGAGGGAGAATGTCTTCCTCAATCCTCCTGAGTTTCTGGAGCTATTGGCCAAAGAGACACTGGCAAAGGGAATTAAGCCTGAGCTCGAGGTATTTGAGGTCGGAATGGCTCAAACCTGTATCCGATATTTGGAAAAAGGTCTTCTTAAGCCTCCGCTCCACTTTCAATTTGTTTTGGGTATTCTCGGAGGCATGCCTGCTACGGCAAAGTCTCTTCTCCATCTTTCAGAAATTATCCCTCAGGATTCAACCTGGTCTGTGATTGGGATTGGCCCGGACCAGCTCCCCATGGCCATGGTAGCCATGACAATGGGTGGACATGTCCGTGTTGGATTGGAGGACAACATCTATTATTCGAAGGGTGTCCTGGCCAAGACCAACGCCCAATTGGTCGAAAGAGTGGTCAGGATTGCAAAAGAATTTGGAAGAGAAATTGCGACCCCTGCAGAAGCCCGGAAAATCCTAAATATTTAAGGTGTCAGGTCTACACTATTGACAAGGTTTTTTGATTTTGGTATCCTTATTCTATGGGACGGCCTTTAAGGATTGAGTACCCCGATGCATTTTACCATGTTACATCCCGAGGGAATGAGCGAAGGCCGATCTTTAAAACAAAAGGAGATTATGAAAGGTTCATTGGATATTTAGAATCAGCGACCGAGAGGTATGGAGCAAGGATTCATTGTTTCTGCTTGATGCCCAACCATTATCATTTGCTCTTAGAAACTCCGAGGGCAAACCTGCATGTGATCCTTCATCATCTTAATACCAGTTATACAAATTATTTCAATGTGAAAAATCAAAGAGTAGGTCATCTTTTTCAGGGCCGGTATCGTGCGATTTTGGTGGAAAAAGATACTTATGCCTTGGAACTTTCTCGCTATATTCACTTGAATCCTGTTAGAGCTCAATTGGTGGGAGATCCATTACAATATCCATGGAGCAGTTATTTTGTTTATGTAAGGGGAAAAGGTGGATGGAATTGGCTCCAAACGGAAATTATTTTAGGTCAGTTTAGTTTGGATGAAAACGAATCCAGGAAGAAATATAGGAAATATGTGGAGGAGGCGATGAGGCAACTTCTTCCAGATCCGTTAAAGAATGTGGTTGCTTCGACCTTGTTGGGATCGGAGAAGTTTGTAGATTGGGTGAAGAGTGGTTGGCTTAAGAAGGCTATGCCCCACCGGGATATACCTGCTCTGAGAAAGCTTTCTTTTTGGCCAGAACTTTCATCAATCGTGAAGGAGTCGGAGAGAGTATTTGGGAGAGGGACCATAGAATCAAGGAGGATGGCTCTTTACCTTTCTCATCAACTAAGTGGACTTTCATTGGGGGAGATCGGAAAACATTTTGGAGGGATTAGTTCTTCTGGAGTTAGCCAAAATTCCCGGAGGTTTGAGGAAAAGCTGCAAGATGATAGGAAGTTATCTGAAAAAGTAGAGAAGGTGAAAGAGATATTGAGTCAATAGTGTAGACCTGACACCTAAAACCCTGCTAATTTAAAGTAACAGTTTAGTCCTTTTAGAACTTTTTTAGTCATGCGTCCACAATGTTCTTGACATGTGGGCGTTTTTATGGTTTAAATATATGAGTATAAATACTCATATTAGAAGGAGGGATAGATGAGCCGAGCAGACATCCTGAAGAAGCGCCAGGCCCGGTTGAGGGAGGACATTGCGGCGATGCTCGATAGTTTCTTAATCGGGACCATCTCAAAGTCGCCCTCCATGAGCGGCCATAGCCTGACGACCAAGGTGGAAAGAAAAACCGTAACGCTCTATGTACGAAAAGGCATTGTTCCCAAAGCTTTGGAGATGGGCAGGCGCTACCAGAGGCTCTGGGAGCTTATCCAGGCGCTTTCCAAAGTCAACTGGGAGATCCTGAACCTGGAGAACCGGTAGGCGTGCCCCGTTACCCCTACCCGCCGCATGATTTTGAATGTTTATACAGGCATAGCTGCCCGTATCTGGATGGATTGTCCACCCAGTGGATATTGGAGGAGTACCGACGGGCCCATGAGGTGTATCAGGAGCATCTAAGGATCATCGATCTTTTTGATGGCCACTTAAAAGCCAGGGATGAGCGGATACGGGTTCTGGAACGGGACAATGCGCAGCTTAGGGCGAAACTTCAGGCCTTGCACCGACGGCAATTTAAGCCGAATAAGAAGAAAGAAGTGCAAACGGGTGGAAACAATGCTGAGAGTCCCTCGTCGTCCCATGAGGGGGAGAAGAAAAAACGTGGGGCACCCGTGGGACATCCGGGATGGGTACGGCCCAAGCCGGGGCATATTGATAGGACCGTTGGAGTGCCTGCTCCGACGATCTGCCCCCACTGTCAATCCGACCACTTGAGGCCGATCCAAGAAACGACGGAGCACATCCAGGAAGATATCGTGATCCAGCCCCGGACCCTGGTCACATGCTATCGGCATGGACAGGCGTTTTGCCCACGGTGCAACCGTTCCGTGGTTCAGGCAGCAGAGGGGGAACTGTTGAATGCCCCGATCGGGCCGGTCGCAAAATCCGTGGCGATCTATCTACGCTATCGGATCGGGATTCCCTATCGAAAAACAACGGAGTTGCTCCGGGAGTTATTCGGCCTGAAGTTTGTTCCTGCCTCCGCCCTGGGGTTCGACCGCAAAGCGGCCTCACAGGGTACGCCGCTCTATGAAGATTTGCGCGACAAGATCAGGGTCTCCGACGTGGTCCATGCCGATGAAACCTCCTGGCGCGGTGACGGCGTGGGGCATTACGTATGGTTCGCAGGAAATCAGCGTCTCGCCTTGTTTCATATCGACCGGCATCGGTCTGCTGAGGTGGCCAAAAGCATCTTCGGAGAAAACTTTGACGGAATCCTGGTGCGCGACCGCTACGCCGCCTATAACGGGATCGGTCTGGACTGGCAGGCTTGCATCGCCCATATCACCACAAAAGCTAAGGAAATCCGCGCAGAACATGCACTCCTGCCGCAAACCGACCAGGACCCTGCTGTCGGGCCCTTCTGCAACCGCCTCATCGATCTCTGCTCCCAGCTCTGCGACATGGGGCAGAAGCTCAAATCCGGCGATATCCCCCGGAAGAGGACCACCAAGATCCAAAACGGTTTCATTAGAG
>Ga0214473_10012062_pt1 | contig 10141 bp, 12 predicted proteins | sample RVTome_7_FD_203509 | JGI IMG/M metagenome (GOLD analysis project Ga0214473, IMG submission 203509) | Soil microbial communities from uranium-contaminated site in the Upper Colorado River Basin, Wyoming, United States - RVT98D197 | ecosystem: Environmental > Terrestrial > Soil > Contaminated >... | reverse complement strand
GCGCCCGTCAAGGTCTGATACCGCTGCTTCTCGCTCGCGCTCAGCGCGGTCCACTCGGCGGGCGCAGTAGCGTTCACGATCTCGTAGCTCGGGATCACGCCGCGATCAATGCTGATCGTGTCGCGCACGGCGTTGAGCAGGTCGGCCACCGTGCCATCTGCCCCCGCCGCCAGCAGGGGCGCGTAGCCGAGCCCCGCCGGGTCGGCAAGAAGTTCGGCCTTGAGGATCGCAAGGTCCATCGTTCAGTTCTCGCTCGCCAGTCTGTAGGCTAGGGCCGTGATGCTCGCTGTCGTCAGCGAGGGCTCGGCCGTCACGCTCAGCAGTTTGGCCGTGGTGGTGTCCACCGTGACCGCTGCGAGGCTTGCGGCCGGCAGCATGTCGGGCGTGATATCCGCAACCACTGCCGCCGCGCAGTTGCCGCGCTGCGCCACGCCCCAGGTGAGGAACGTGCCCGTCGCGCCGACCGTCAGGCACATGATCCAGACGTCGAGCGTCCAGGTCTTGTCGGTCTGTGCGATGACGTTCTGGGCCAGCGCGGCGCTCGCCACCAGCACCGTGCCCGCGAGGCCGCCCCAGCGCACCCGGAACGTGAGCGTGCCGGGCGTCGTGACGGCGTTGCTCGCCTTCCCGGCGAGGTGCAGGTGCAGGACGCGGCCTGGGTACATGTAGCCCGCTTGGATGGACACATCCGTCACCAACAGGGCCTCGGCCGCCGCCGTCAGGGCCGAGCCCGCGCCTTGGGTGTAGACCGTCTCAACCCACGATTGCATGGACATCGCTACCTCCTACGGCCGCACCAGCGGCGTGAACATGTTTGGACCCGTTAGGCCGGACAGGCCGCCGCGACCGATGCCACAGAGAATCGGCTGCATCAGGTAGAGCGTCGTCGGCGCCTCTGTCCAAGCACCGGCGCCGGTCCGGCTGACGCCCTTGAGGTTCTCCATCGCCATCAGGGGCATCGCCGCCGCGTTGCCCAGCGTGTGGGTTAACAGCCGCACGTTGTTGGTCGTCGTCGGCTTGATCGTCAGCTGGTAATCGGTGTCCGGGTCAATCGGGTACGGGCCTGCCGGAAACAGCAGTCCCATCCAGTATTGACTCGCGGTGCCCCCCAGCCGGGCAGCGATGAACGACAGGCTGCGCAGCGTGGTTCCGGCGGCATCCGTAAGCAGCACGTCGAAGTTGCAGCCCGCCACGAATTGCCGCACGTTGACCCGCAGGCCGAGACATTCGGCCTCGCCGCGCACCCGGAACCGGAGCCCCCGGTCGTTCGGCGTGCTGCCGCTGTTGAAGTCCGCCGGGGCCACCATTGTGGTGAACGCGGTCCCGCCATGAATGATCCCGTAGGAGCCGTCGGTGAAGATCAGGAGCACGTTCGGGCGGCAGGTGATGACGCCCCAGGCTGCGCCCGTATAGAGCGCCGTGAAGGCACTCCCGGTGGCCTCGTTCGACACGCCGAGTCGCAACGAGTCGCCCGCCTCGAACGTGCTGAACTCCCAGACCACGGCGAGGGGATCATACAGGCCCACCTCACGGGCCACGTCGAAGTCGGGCGATGTCTTCCATCCCGTGCTCAGGGCCGCATTCGCGATCGTCGCGACCGACCCCTCCACGCCGTCCGGATAGGGCGTCGTCGTGGAAAGCCCTTGCAGCGTCAGTTTTACCGCCGTCGTAGCGCCCTTCGTCACAGCCGCCCAGTAGAACTCCACCGCCCGGATGTACCGCTTCGAGCCATCGAGGAGCTGCGGGGCGTAGACGTAGCCGTGCTGCGAGGCTTTTTCGCCGTTCGCGTCGATCAGCAGGTTGGGCGTAGACATTCCCGACGTGAGGTTCTCGTACCACGCCGGCATCGCGCCGAATGGACCGTCAATCCGGCTGAGACTCATGCGCCCTCCACCCAGGCCCGCAGCGCCTTGAGCACGAGCGCGTTGGTCCACGTGACGCCCGGACACGCGGCCTGCAATCGTGTCTTGAGGTCGGCGAACGCCGTCAGCGTGGTAGCCGCGCCACGCCAGGCTACGAGCGCGGGCAACACCGTCGCGAGCCGCGTGTGCGCGCAGCCCGGCCCGGTGCCCGCCAGCAGGTCCGAGGCGTCGAGTGGGTCGGCCATGCTAGGCGAACGTCACATCAAGGTCGCCGACGGCAAAGGCTGGGGCCGGGTCGCCGTTGTTCACGTTCTTCGGCGCCGCCAGGGCGCCGTAGAACAGGTAGTTCACGCTCTGGTCCTTGATGGCCATGTGGGTCACCTGCCCCCAGTCGGCCGTAGGCGTGGGGAAGGTGATCGCGGCCGCATTGTCCGTCAGCCCGTCGGTGGCACTGGCCGCCGTCCAGTTGGCGTCCAACGGGTTGCGGGCCACGCTGGCGTAGCTGCCGCCAGTGACCTCCGTGCCACCACCCGTCTCCCCTGGCGCCGCGGTGTAGAGGTGGATGGTGAGCCCCGTCGGCTTGGCGAACGTGGCGGTGCGAAAGATGTGGGCGCGAATCTGGCCCTCGAGATAATCGGTCATCGCGGACATCGCCCTAGCCCTCGCTCACGATGTAGGTCACACCCTCGGGCTTGTCGCCGCCGAGCCAGCGCCATGCCCGCCGCACGTCGTCAGCGCTGAAGGCAGCGGGCCAGTTGTACTCGGCCTCACCGTAGCGGGCCACCAGGAGCGCCGTCAGCCAGTCCAGGGTCTGGGCAAACACCATGACCCGTGGCCCCTGGAGGTCGGTCATCTGCCGGGCCCATTCGGCCAACTGCTCTGGCACCTTCATGGCTGCCACCAACGGCCGCCACCGCTCTATGCGGTCAGCCGCTATGGCCCCGATGACGGCCTTCACTGGCAGGCCGCGCATCTCGCGGGCGATCGTCTTCTCCCGCTCCGCGCTCTCGGCCTGCGTTAGCTTGGTTGCTGCTGTGCTCACGAGCCACCTCCTCCTTTAGGTACAGTGTCATTATTATCGTTATCGTTGAACCCCGGCGGTGGCGGCACCGCCGGCATGTCCTCGCTAATCGTCAGGCTCCCGTTCGCCGCCCCGCTGGGCCGTAGCTTGATCCCGAAGGCGGTGCCGAGGAAGGGCAGCTTCTTCACCGCCGCCTTGATGAGGCTGTCCATCGCATAGCCAACCGCCAGCGCCGTGACCCAGTGATAGGGTAGGACGTCGCGGATGTTGTAGCCCTGGATACCCACGTTAGCCACCCAGCAACCGATCAACGTCAGCCCTAGGACCGTGGCCCCAGCCCGGCGGCGGTCCAGCGCATAGGCCCACAGGGTCAGGCCCGCGGTGTACTTCTTCTTCTCTCCCCACTTGATATAGGTATGCCACAGCATCCCAAGCACCGCGATCAGTGCTGGCCGATCGTACCAGGCCCCCGTCTTCCCGGCCAGCCCACGGGCTGCTTCCGCCGTGTCCTTTACCACAGCCAAGGCACTATCCTGCCACACCGCCACCGTAGCCATTAGTTCGGGGAAGATCATAGCTCCTCCTCTTCGTCCTCAGGCGGCGGAGGTAGTGGCGGCTCCTCCAGGCCCTGCTCCGTCGGTAGCAGCCAGACGTTGCGGTCCTCATCCACTTCGACCAACTCCATCGGGTCGCCGCCCTGAGCGGTCAGCGCCTTGGCCGCCTCGGCCCGCAGCTTGTTGGCTTCGGCGGTCTCCTTTTCAGTAAGCTCGAATAAGTTGGGCCACAGGACCGTGTACTCCCCGACCCCGGCCTCTGGGGGTGGCAGCGCCCCAGCCCCCACCAACCGATCAATGAAGGCGCGCAGCACGGTAGGTTCGGCAAACTGCTCCTGCCGCTCGTTGATCATCCCGAAGTAGTTGCGCTCGTCCTGGCTGCTGGCCAGCTCCCCCTTCTCGCTGCCGAAAAAGACCCGCGTGGGGATGCCGGTGGCCACGCTGAGCAGGACCTTGAAGACCTCCAGTGCGCTGGTGGGGTCGGGCGTCGTGGTGTCCAGCCAACCAAGCTCCACCCCATGGCCCACGAACTGGCGCCGCAGGTCGTGGACAATGGCCTCCAGGTCTTCCCCCAGTTCAGTGAGCGCGGCCTTGCTGCTAACGCCCTCGGGAAACGCCATCGTGGGATCAAGCTTCGCCGTGAGCACCCGAGCGGCCAGTTGCCAGTAGGCCTCGCCCGTACTAGCGCTGACCTTCAGCATATCGGCCAGCGCATTGAGGGCGCGCTGCAATGCGGGGCGCCCATAGACGTCGTCCACCAGCGGGTCCTCCGCCACATGGATCACCCGGCTATGGTGGACCACGACGTTCTTGGTCCCGAAGCCGGCAATCCCACTCGACAGCTCTATCTTGTAGCTCTCCGGCAGCCCGAAGCGTGCACTACTTGGATTGCGTTGCCAGGTGCTGATCACCGCATAGCGCTCCGCAAAGCTCGAGAGGTAGAGCAGGTCGGCGGGCCCCCCAAGGCCTTCGAGCGGAGTGGCAAGGGCGCGATCATCCCCGCCCCTCGCCCCCAGGAACAGGAGGCTGTAGCGGCCCACGCGGGCCAGGCGGTCGGCGCGCTCGAAGTGCCGCCACACCCGCAGCCGCTTGGCCAGCGCAGCCCAAGCGGCCTCGAACGCAGTGGGCATATGGGTCTCCACATCTTCGTGCTCCCCCTCGAACACCTCCGGCGGGGTGCGCCAGGTGGTCTTCGCCGGCATATCGACCACCCGCCCCGCCACCGGGTCCCTGGTGTACAGGCTCCAGTAGTGGTCGAAGGTCTCCGCACCTTCCGCCACATAACCGGCAGCAGCATAGATGTCGCGGACGCCCTTGTACTGCAACCCAGCCTGGCGCATGAAGCGCAGGCGCCCAGTGAGACTAGGCACCTCCTCCCCTTCTCCATGCCCCACTAGGCGCCGCGTGAGCGCTGAGCCCACGGCAGCGCCCTTCCTGCCGCTGGCCTTCTTCGGTGGCTTCCGCTTCATCGCCACGTCCCCATTCTCCCCTCAGTGCTCAGGCCCATGCAAGCACGGCCTTTCGCGGCGCCCCTGGACCAGAGAGCCTAAGGTGGCGGTGGATCGCCTGGACGAACGCATCGTTAAGGTCCAACCCGCCAGTACCAGCGCTCAATGCCTCGGCGGTGACGCGCAAAAGGCCCTGTCCCTCACCACTTAAGAGAGTGTCATAGATGAGCCGCCTCACCCACACCCTCCCACTAGCCACGGCTGGCTGAGCCTTGCTGGCCCGCACCAGCTTGTCACCCTCCACGGCGACCTCAGTGGCCGTGATCCCGTAGACCTTCAGGGCCTGGACCACGCTCTTCCCCGTCGCCTTCTCCTCCACATAGTGAGGCCCAGGGAGGTCCTTCATCCAGGTCACCAAGCCCGGGAACTCCCGCCACTCCCACGCCACGTTTTCGATGTAGATGTCAAAGCTCCTGTCCGTCGCCGAGCGCGCAGGCCCCCGGTAGCTCTCCACCCAAGCGCTCGCCGCATTCCTAGCATCCTGGGTGTAGGCGGTGTCCCAGTCCTTCCCGCCATCATGGGCCCCGGGGGGTAGCTGGTCGTAGAGCTTAAACCAGTCCTTGCGCCAGAAGTCCCCAGTAGGTCTCATTGGGCGCTGCTGGCGCTGTGCTGAAGTAGTGGTGCTGGCCGTCTCGGCGTGGATCTTCTTCACCTCACTAGCGCTCACAAAACTGGGGCTCAGGATCGCCCCAGGCCGCCGCCCATCGCTGATCAGCGTACAGGTGGGGGGCAGGCCCTGGGGGCCGCTCCAGTGGCCGAAGGGTTCAGTGCTCTTCACCTCATCGCACACCAGTACGTGCCAGCTCAGCGGGGCCGCTTCGGTATTCTCCCCCACCTCACGCCTAAACAAATAACCGGCGGGATCCTCCACCCCCAACCTCTGCATCACGAGCACTAGCTGGGCCCCGGCACCGGGCTCGCGGCGGCTCAGCCACTTCTCCGGCCACCAGGCTACGAAGCGCTGCTGGTAGGTGCTGCTACGGGCTTTGTCAGGGTCCACTGGATCGTCGCAGATACCCAAGTGCATGCCCCGGCCCAACGTGCCCTCGGCCACACCAACGGCCCAGAACAGACCCCCGGCCGCTGGGCCCCAGAAGCTCTTGGCCTCCTGCCCGGGTTTGAGCACCCCACCAGCGTGCTCCACAAAGTAGTCCCTCGCCCCGACGCTCACCTCCCGCGCCTTGCTGGCGTTGTAGCTACTGAGCCCGACGCTGCGATATGGGTTGCGCACCATCATGTAGCTGCCAAGCAGCTTGCTGAACACTTCCGTCTTGAAGTACCGCGGAGCGATGAGCACCATAAGGTTAGTGATCTCACCACTCACTACCCGCTCGGCCGTTGCTACCAGTAGCTCCACGTGCTCAAACCTCAGCAACGTCGGGTTGATGTAGCTGACATAGCTCCTGAAGGTGGGCCAGGGATTGAGCCCCCTCCTAATGGCTTCCCGGATGTATAGCTCGTGCTCCAGGTCAGGGGGAATGGGGAGGCGCCGCCGCCGTGCCTCAGCTACCAAGACGGCGGCCTCATCTAGCGTGGCCTGGGTGCTCATGTTGCTACCGCCGTCCCTGTCCGCCGGCCCCTACCACCATTACCCCCACCACCTCCATCACCATCACTGAAGGCGGCATCAACCCGCACCGGCCCAACCAGCTGTGCCCTCGTAGCAGAGATGCGCTTCTGTAGCTCATCGTTCGTCACGTCCTGGAGGTTGAAGATGTTGATGATCGGGCTGTCACTGAACAGCCGCCTAATGCGGGCCAAGTCACGCCTCGCCGCCTGGCTGTCGTTGAGCTTCACGCGAACGATGGCACCGGTCTCAGGATCAGTCTCTATCTCCCTGATCAGCGGCCCATAGCGCTCCAGCGTTTCGGGGGTGAGGTCGAGCAGCACAATACCACCATCCCCGACCCTCAGTAGGCCTTGAACGTCAAGCCGCGCATCATCGGTCATGCGCTTGAGGATCTCCTCGCTGGGCGCTGTCAGCTCATCCCACCGCTTGAGCAGGGCCTTCTTGATCTTGGGCCTCCTGAGCAGGCCCGAGCCGGTCATCTGCAAACTAGCCCTGGTTACGTGCGGCCCACCGTAGCCGGCGAGCTTCGCTGCTTCGGTGGCATTGGCATTAGCTCGCCCGCAGTATTCGACCACAAAGGCGGCCTCACGCGTGGTGAGGCTAAGGTCGGGGAACATCTGTTCCTGCGGCCCGCGCATCCGACGTGGGAGTCGGCGCGGGTCATGGTCCCTGCACAGCGCAAAGTGCCCTTGGGTTGCGTCCTCACGGCCCCAACCACCAGGCCTCGTGCAGGGCTTCCCACTATGGGTCCGCCCCCCAACGTCGCCGCACCTATGGGCACAGCTAGCTGTGCAACAGTGCGGATGATGTTTGCGAGCGCCCTTTGGCGCCCCGCCGCGCTTTCCCCTAGTCACGAGCAGAAGCCTAATGACACGCACGCGGCCATAGCAATTCCGCGCACTGCTTTGTCTCGCAAAGTAGTATGCAATTCATTGTGCATAAGTGCATAAAGCCACCTGCGTAAAGGGGGCCTAAACCCTTGTCCTACAAGGGCTTAGGACCCGCATAGATACTCGCTTCCAAAACCCCAGGAAGAGCCTCTAAACCCTTACCCCACAAGAGGTTACAAAACCCTTGCTCTTTTGGAGCTACCCTGCTACATTCCAATTGCGGGCCACAGGGCCCGCTAGGCGGATGGCAGCATTGCCGACCCAAGACCGCCGATCCATAGCCGAAGAGCAGCACGGGAAGCCACCGCAGTGACGGCGCCAGCAACGGGCCCGACGCAGCAAGCGGGGGAGCCAAGAGGCAGAGGGGTAGGACCCCAAGGGCAACCCGGAACGCTCAGCGGTACTGCGCAGCCGGCGAGGGTTCCTCGCCGCCAGGGGCTCAGCCCCAACGCAGCTAACCGGATACGATGTCGCGGTTGCCTGGCCGCCAAGGCCGGCAGGGTGCTGGAGACCGGAAGCAGGTAGTCCAGCCCGGCAGTACGCCAGACGTTGCACATCCGGAGCTTACAGTGTTCGATGCCTAGGGAACCCGGCAAGGGCAGTAAGTGAGTCGCTGGGTTCGGCATCGACACACCTCCTTACTTATGGTAACCAAGCTGAAACGTGGTGCACGCCGTCACGCTAGCCTAGGCGTGGTGCATCACGTCGCGCCCAGGTTGGGGAACCTGGCGCCTGATGAGGCAACCCACACCATAGGGAGGAACAGATGACCACCACCGAATTGCTGTCCCGCTACGCCACTGGTGAACGCAACTTCCAGGACGCCGACCTCCGGGGCGCCGACCTCCGGGGCGCCGACCTCCGGGGCGCGACCTTCGCGGAGGGTTGGAAGATCGTGAAGAAAGCGTGACAGCCGCCGAAACCGAGTACCTGTTAGGTGCTCGGTCTATCTGGATTGGGTATCCAGGTACTGATGAGGCAACCCACACCATAGGGGAGGAACAGATGAAGACGCAGAAGCCAATTCCCGCTCCGCTCGATCTCGAGGGTCTCGTGAAGCTGGCCGTCACGCGCGGCAGCAATTCCTACGACGCGAGTCTCCGCCGGCAGCTCAACGCCGCATGGGGGCCGGCGCCGGCCAAAGAGTATGTCCTCGAGAGCCAGAATCGGGGAAGCAGCCGCTGGAGCAGAAACGCACAGCGCCTGCCCGTAGCTGATGAACTGGCCGCGATGTTGCTGGCCATTTTCCCACAGCCATCGGCGGCGAACCACTTCACGCGGTGCCATTCGTGGCTGACGCTCGCGGGCATCTGCAAGAGGCTCGGCCACTCCGACGTCGCTACCAAGGTAGCAACGGCACTGAAGGCCGCCGAGGCCGCCAAGGCCGCAGCGCAGTCGATCGCAGCCCAGCGCAGGCTGAGTGATGTGTGCGTAGAGTTTTCGCGCACGCTCTCGAAGCTGCTACTCAACAGTGGCGTCATCCCGTTGCCGACGGCGCCGTACACCGCGCTACTCGCCGCCGAGCCGCTCCGCAGTGCACTCGCCGCGTTCATCGAGGCAGTGCCATACCAGGCCCAGTTCGAGGCCGGGGCGGTCGTCAAGGTTCCAGGGACTGGCTACAGCACCCGGGAAGGCATCGTACTCAGTACTGCTGGGCGCCAGGTCCGCGTGGATCTCAAGCAGCCCGACAACTCAGCGGCGGTCGAAGAGTTCGACGTCCTTGATGTCAGGGCGCAGTAGAAGCCGAAACCGCTTCCCTATGGGGAAGCGGTCTACCGAAGCTGGGTGCTTCGGTACTGATGAGGCAACCCAACCATAAGGAGGAACAGATGGCCAAGAAGAAAACGGCCACAGTAGATCCGGCACTCCGCCAAGAGATGATCACAGCGTGGGAAGCCGGCGTCCGCTTCCCCGCCCTCGGTCGCGAGTTGACCGAGCGTCTTGGCAAGCCAACCGCCGGTACAGTCGTGAGGCAGTGGCTTATCGCCCACTACGGCGGTCAGGCTGGCTACGAGGCCGCCGCCGCCAAGCGCGAGGCAGAACATCCACGGGCTAAGCCAACGCCGCCCCGCCGCCCTCCACGGAAACCAAGCGCTGCCGCCCAGGTGATAGATGACACCGACGTACCGGCTGTCACCTCGGGACGCTATGCCGACGGGTGGAAGGATCACACCATACTTATCGGTGCCTTTCAGGAGACCGTCCTGATAGCCCCCGACGGCACTGAGTACGTGCGCGCCGGTGCTGCACAGCGGGCGGATCTGATCGCACAGACCTCGATGGGTCCCACGCGCTGGCGCCTGTTCGCTACCAGCACACAAGCCAAGCAGCTAAAGCATGAGGAGAAGGTGCTCAACCATCACGCCAACCACAAGGCCGCGAAGAAGAAGCAGAAGAAAATCACCCGCAAGCGCTGAGGGTGAAGTGCCGAAACGCAGTGCCCCAATAGCACTGCGTCTACTGCGGAACGGGTACCGCAGTACTGATGAGGCAACCCAAAACCATAAGGAGGAAGCAATGCCAAGGAAACAAGAAGCGGCCGCGAAGAAGGACGCTGTCAAGCGGGCCGCAGTGGTCGCAAAGGACCCGCCCAGCCTACCCACCCAACCACGCACTTTCTCGCTCCACGAGCGCGCGATGCTGGTCTCCCTTGACCTGTCGCGGTGGAACGGCAGCACTGCCGACGGCACCACGACGGCCGAGGTCCTTAGCGCCAAGAAGGCCGAGGCGGACGCA
>Ga0214473_10012060_pt1 | contig 10143 bp, 15 predicted proteins | sample RVTome_7_FD_203509 | JGI IMG/M metagenome (GOLD analysis project Ga0214473, IMG submission 203509) | Soil microbial communities from uranium-contaminated site in the Upper Colorado River Basin, Wyoming, United States - RVT98D197 | ecosystem: Environmental > Terrestrial > Soil > Contaminated >... | reverse complement strand
AACGGAAAGGCAAGCAGATGGCCTTGCATGTAAGAAAAGGCGATACGGTAGAGATCATTGCCGGGGATCAGAAGGGGGCGACCGGCCGGGTTCTGCACGTGTATCCGGAAAAGAACGTGGTCATTGTTCAGGGGCACAATATTGCCAAGAAACACGTGCGGCCTTCGCGACGTAATCCCCAGGGGGGGCGGATCAGCGTCGAGCAGCCGATTCATATGAGCAACGTCCTGCCGGTAAATCCGAAGACGTCGAAGGGCAGCCGCGTTCGGTATCAGCAGGAAGGCAGCAGCAAGAAACGGGTGGCGGCGGATGGCACGGAAATCGGGGTCGTGAAGAGAGCGACGTAAAGAACGCTCCCGGTCCGGCCCGGTTCGGTCGAGGATTGGCAAGAGAGCAAAGAAGACTATGGCACGTTTGAAGGACTTATACAAAGCGAAGATTGTTCCGGAGCTGCAGAAGGAGTTCCAGTACAGCAGCGTGATGGCCGTGCCCCGCATGGAGAAGGTGGTGGTCTCCATGGGCATCGGCAAGGCCACGCAGGATAAGAAGTATCTGGAGCTCGCCCGCAAGGACCTGGCGATGATCAGCGGCCAGCAGCCGTTGGTTTGCAAGGCCAAAAAGAGCGTGTCGAACTTCAAGGTCCGGCAGGGGCAGGAAACCGGCCTGAAGGTCACGCTGCGGGGCGTTCGGATGTATGAATTCATGGACCGGCTGATCAATCTGGCGATCCCGCGGGTCCGCGACTTCCGCGGCCTGAACCCGAACAGTTTCGACGGGCGGGGTAATTACTCGATGGGCCTGGGCGAGCAGAGCGTCTTTCCGGAGATCAACCCGGCCAAGGTCGAGTTCCAGCAGGGTATGAATATCACGTTCACGACGACCGCGCGAACGGATGAAGAGGCACGGCGATTGCTGGCGTTGTTCGGCATGCCGTTCCGGAGCCAGACGGCGGCGTTGGCTCGATAGACTGACAGGAAGACGTAAGCTGGGAGTGTGTGGATGTCCACCAAGGCACTGGAAAACAAGGCCAAGAGAAAGCAGAAGTTCCGCGTCCGACAGTATACCCGGTGCGAGTTGTGCGGCAGGTCGCACGCCGTGTATCGCAAGTTCAAAGTCTGCCGCATCTGTTTCCGAACCTTAGCCAATGAAGGCAAGATCCCGGGAGTGAGAAAGGCAAGCTGGTAGTTCCGGGCGCGTCGCAGGGACCAAAGGCCGGAACGCACAGGATAGGAATTATGAGTTGGAGCGATCCCATAGCGGACATGCTGACGCGAATTCGCAACGCGACCCGCACCGGCAAGACCGAGGTCAACGTGAAGGCGTCGAAGATATGTCAAGGCATTGCGGCCGTCCTCAAGAAGGAGGGGTACATTGTGGATTACGACCGCATCGAGGACGGCAAGCAGGGCATTCTCCGGATCAAGCTGAAGTACGATCGGGAGGGACAGCCCGTCATCAATGAAATCAAGAGAGTGAGCAAGCCCGGGTGTCGGGTGTACTCGTCCGTGGATGACCTGCCGGTAATCCTCGGGGGCCTGGGCATTGCCGTCGTGTCCACCAGCAAGGGGATAGTCAGTGATCGGAACTGCCGCGAGACCCGAATGGGCGGCGAGATTCTTTGCATGGTAAGCTAAATGAGTCGAATAGGAAACAAACCAATCGCGATACCGAAGGGCGTGAAGGTCGAGCAGAAAGACCAGACGATCAAGCTCACAGGACCGCTGGGGACCCTGGAGTTGAACTACGACCCATGCCTGAGCGTCAAGGTCGAGGATTCCGGCAGTCGAGTCGAGGTCGTCAATCCTGAGCCGGAGAGCCGCCGCAACAAGGAGCTCCACGGCACGACGCGGGCGTTGCTCGCCAACATGGTCGAGGGCGTCACCAAGGGTTTCCAGAAGAAGATGGAAATCTACGGCACCGGCTACGGCGTGAAGCAGCAGGGGACCAACTTGGTGCTCCAGGTGGGTTTCGCCCACACGGTCGATATGCCGATTCCCAAGGGGGTGAAGGTCGATATCGAAGTGGCGGCGACCCGCGGCAACGACGTTCCGGCCAAGTTTGCGGTCTCCGGGATGGACAAATGCACCGTCGCGCAGTTCGCGTCGGACATTCGAAAAGTGAAGCCGCCCGAGCCGTATAAGGGCAAGGGCATTCGTTACGCCGATGAGCACATCAAGCGAAAAGTGGGCAAGGCGTTTGCATCAGGCGCGGCATAAGAGAGAATGCGGTCGGTATGAGAACGGTAAAACTCAAAAGAGCGGCGCTGCGGCGCAAATATCACGTGCGGAAGAAGGTTTCTGGGACGGCGGAGCGGCCGCGGCTGTCGGTGTTTCGCTCGAACAGACATGTTTACGCCCAGTTGATCGACGATACGGCGGGAACCACCTTAGTGGCGACCAGTACCAAGGCCAAGGCACTCCGCGACCAGATCCCCGGCGGGAACAACAAGAAAGCGGCAGAGATCGTGGGCGAGGCCCTGGCCAAGAAGGCGCTGGACGTCGGCATCAAGTGCGCCTGTTTCGATCGAGGCCGCTACAAGTATCATGGTCGGCTCAAGGCCCTGGCCGACGCGGCACGAAAAGCGGGTCTGGCTTTTTGACAAAAGCTGTTTGAAACTGGGAGACCAAATTGGCAACAGAACCGGTGAGAGCACCTGAATACACGGAAGAGAAGCCGTTGGAAGACACGGTGGTCAAGATCTATCGGTGCGCGAAAGTCGTCAAGGGTGGCCGGCGCTTCAGCTTTGCGGCCCTGGTCGTCGTGGGAGACCGGACCGGCTCCGTGGGAATCGGCTACGGCAAGGCCAACGAAGTTCCGGCGGCGGTCGAGAAGGGCATCAAGGACGCCAAGAAACTGCTGTACAAGATTCCGCTGGTGGGCACGACGATCCCGCACCAGGTGATCGGCAAATACCGGGCCACGAAGATCATCATGGCCCCGGCGGCACCGGGAACCGGTGTGATCGCCGGCTCCAGTGCCCGCGCGGTGCTCGAGTTCGCGGGTGTCCGCGACGCCTTGACCAAGGTCTACGGCAGCACCTCCGCCAAGAACGTCGTCAAGGCTACCATCGACGGTTTACTGAAGCTGCGAAGCAGACAAATGGTCGAAGCTCTACGAGGCGTTGCCCTTTCTTAGCAACCATAGCCAAGTGGGTGATTTGCATGTTAAGTCATGAGATAACTTCTGTCGTAGGCAAGCATCAAGCACGCAAGCGTGTGGGAAGAGGCCGGGGCTCCGGTCTGGGCAAGACGGCCGGCCGGGGAAGCAAGGGAAGCCTCAGCCGGGCGGGCGCCAAGCGGTACTCGCTATTCGCCGGCGGCCAGATTCCCATGTTCCGGCACCTGCCGAAACGGGGGTTCAATAATAAGAACTTCACCACCCGCTTTGAAGTGGTGAACGTGGCCCAGTTGGAGCGCTTCGAAGACGGGGCGCAGATCGGCGTGGAGCAGCTCTCGCAGGCAGGCCTGGTGGGGGGCGCCGCCAGCAGAGTCAAGATCCTCGGCGATGGCGAGTTGACCAAGCGACTCCAGGTGGCCGCCCACAAATTCAGCAAGGCCGCCGAGCAGAAGATCATCGGCTGTGGCGGCACGGCGACCAAAATCCAGATGGAAGTCAAGCCGCTGAAGCGAAAACACGGTTAGAAGTCTCATATGCGTGTGTGATCCGGACGGACCATACGATATGTGGAGAATGCTGCAGTGATTGGAACGATTGTCAATATCTTCAGAATCGAGGACCTGCGCAAGAAGATCCTCTTTACGGTCGCGTTGCTGGTCATGTACCGGGTGGGCTTCCATATCCCGATTCCGGGTTTCGACCAGAACCGCATCCTGGCAGCCGCGGAGAGCCGCGATACCAGCAGCCCGCTCGGCCGGGCCGCGGAGTACCTGCAGATCTTCACCGGGGGCACCCTGAGCCAGAGCAGCCTTTTCGGCTTGGGGATCATGCCCTACATTACGGCATCCATCATTCTCATGCTCTTGGGCGAGGTGATTCCCTCGTTGAAAAAGCTGCGGCAGGAAGGGCAGACCGGATACAAGAAGATTCAGGAGTATACGCGCTATCTGACGGTTCTCGTCTGCGTCATCCAGGCGCTGATGTACATGCGCATGTTGGGCGGCACCGAATACATTTATCCGGGCATGCGCAGCCAGGCGATCATGATGGGTGTGATCAGCATGACCGCCGGCACGATTTTCCTGATGTGGCTCGGCGAGCAGATCGATGAGTACGGCATCGGCAACGGCATCAGCTTGATCATCATGGCCGGCATCATCGCTCGCATGCCGTGGGCCATTACCGAATTGTACCAGCAGATGGACTTCCGCGTGGGCGCCCCGGCGGGAAGCATCGGAGTCGGAAAGGTTCTCTTCCTGGGGGTGGCTTTCGTCTGCGTCGTCGCCGGCGCGATTCTGATCACCCAGGGCCAGCGGCGAATTCCGATCCAGCAGGCCAAGCAGATGCGGGGCCGGCGCATGTACGGCGGGCAGCGCCATTACCTGCCCCTGCGGGTCAATCACGGCGGCGTCATGCCCATTATCTTCGCATCGAGCTTCATGATGTTCCCGCCGATTTTTGCCGACCAGCTCGTGCGGATCTTCCCCAATTCTGGCATCCTGATGCAGATCCGGGCGGCCCTGGAGGGCCACGCCTATACGTATAACGTCCTGTACATGCTGTTGATCTTCCTGTTCGCCTACTTCTGGGTCACCGTGCAGTTCCAGCCCCGGGAAATGGCGAAGAACCTGCGCGATTCCGGCAGCTTCATCCCGGGCCTGCGTCCGGGGCGGAGAACGGCCGAGTACCTCGAAACCGTGATGACGCGCATCACGTATTATGGAGCATCGTTCCTCGCGGCGATCTCGATCATCCCCACGGTGGTCTCGTATGCCTTGAATCTCGACTGGCGCGTCACGACCTTCCTGGGGGGCACCGGCTTGCTGATCGTCGTCAGCGTCTCGCTGGACCTGGTGCAGAAGATCGAGGCCAACCTCCTGATGCGCAGCTACGAAGGCTTTACGGCTTCCGGCCGAATCAAGGGAGCGTATGCATGAGAATTGTCCTGCTGGGTGCACCCGGTGCGGGCAAGGGCACGCACTGCAAACGAGTCGCGGAGCGCTATGGGATCGTCCATCTGTCCAGCGGCGATATCCTGCGACGCGAGCGGGCCGAAGGCACCCCACTGGGCCAGCAGGCGCAGCAGTATATGGACGCCGGCGCGTTGGTGCCGGACGATCTGATCGTCGAAATGATGAGCGGGGCGGTCCGCAAGGCTTCGGCCGGCTACGTTCTGGACGGTTTTCCCAGGACGGTCAACCAAGCCGAGGTGCTGGATCGAGCGCTGGCGCAGAACCGGCAGGAGATCGATGCGGTGATCAACCTGCAGGTGGATGACCGCGTGGTCCTTGAGCGGATCACCGGCCGCCGAAGCTGTCCGAAGTGCGGCGCGGTGTACCATGTGAAGAACATGCCGCCGAAGGTGGCCGGGGTTTGTGACAAGGACGGCACGCCGCTGGTGCAGCGGCCGGACGATACGGAAGGGGTGGTTCGCAACCGCCTCGAAACCTACTCCCGGCAGACCAGGCCGGTGGTGGATTACTACCGGGCCAGGCGAACGGTCCATGATATGGACGCCAACGGTGACGCCGATGCCGTGGCGGCAGCGATTTTCCAGAGACTGGACCCTCTGGCGAAACGGTGAGACGGTCGCCGTCGGACGAGGCGACGTCGAGTATGAAGCTGAGTCGATGGCTATAACGCTTCGCAGCCGAAGAGAAATCGAGTTGATGCGGCGGGCGGGAGCCGTCGTAGCTGAGGTTCTTTCAAAATTGCAGAAGATCGCGGAGCCGGGGGTGACGACGGCTCATCTGGACCGGGTCGCCCAGCAGATGACGGCCGCGGCCGGGGCCGAGCCGCTGTTCAAAGGCGTTCGCAGCCCGCAGGCGCGGAGTCCCTTTCCGGGTGTCATTTGCGCTTCGGTCAACGAGCAGGTCGTCCATGGCATCCCGTCGGAAACGCCGGCGTTGCGCGAAGGCGATCTGCTGAGCATCGATTTCGGCGTGCGCCTGAACGGCTACTGCGGCGACGCCGCCGTGACCGTTCCGCTCGGCCGGATCGCCCCGGAGAATCGCCGGCTGCTCGAAACGACCAGACAGGTGCTGGGTATCGCGATTGCCGGGGCCCGACCCGGTGTCAAGTGGAGCCGGATCGCCGGCAAGATGCAGCGCCAGGCGGAGTCGGCCGGCTTTTCCGTGGTGCGGGATTTCGTGGGGCACGGGATCGGCACCAAGATGCACGAGGACCCGAAGGTCCCGAATTTCGTCAGCGAGGAGTTGCTGGCGGATGATATTCTGCTGGTCGAGGGCATGGTGCTGGCGGTCGAGCCGATGATCAATGCCGGGACCAGCGCGGTCCGAACGTTGAGCAACGGGTGGACCGTCGTGACGAAAGACGGGCGGTATTCCGCCCATTTTGAGCATACGATCGCGATCGTCAAGGATGGCTGTGAGGTTCTGACAAGGAACGAAGACATGGGAACGGATGTGGCGGAAGGAATGGACCAGGCGGTGGCCGGATAGCCCCCGCCCGGCGGGTACGGTGCCCGGCCGGGTTCCGCACGTTCGTAGAGGTGCATGGCGAAAAAAGACGCAATCAGGTTGCAGGCGAAGGTGATCGAAGCTCTGCCGAACGCGATGTTTCGGGTGGAGTTGGAGAACGGCCATAAGGTGTTGGCCCATGTCTCCGGGAAGATGCGAATGAACTTCATTCGCATCCTGGCCGGGGATGTGGTGACCGTGGAAATGTCGCCCTATGACTTGAGTCGAGGCCGGATCGTGCTGCGCCATTGAGGTCGGCTGGGGCCCCCGGGCCCGGGCGGACCTCCTGGCGAACAGGGAAACGCATATGAAGGTAAGAAGCTCCGTAAAACGTATTTGTGAGAATTGTAAGATCGTTCGGCGTCGAGGCGTCGTGCGGGTGATCTGTTCGAATCCCCGGCACAAGCAGCGCCAGGGGTGATCGGCTGCGCCTGAACGAGGAATGCCTCGGCTGGCAGTCATTGCAAAAAGGAAACCGATATGCCGCGTATAGTTGGTATTGATATTCCGGATAATAAGGCGATCTGGGTCTCGCTGACGTATATTCCCGGGATTGGACCGCATACGGCCCAGCTGATCCTGAAGGAAGCCCAGATCGAGAGCGTGATGAAGGCCAACAAGCTGACGGAAGACGAGCTCAGCCGGATCACGCAGATCATCGACCGCAACTATGTCGTCGGGGGCCAGCTCCGCCGCCAGGTGGCGCAGAATATCGCGCGGCTCCGCGATATCAACTGCTATCGGGGCATTCGGCATCGAAGAGGTCTGCCCGTCCGCGGCCAGCGGACGCAAAGCAACGCCCGGACCCGCAAGGGCCCGCGCAAGACCGTGGCCGGCAAGAAGGGTGTGAAGGAACAGAGATAAGCGCGGAAGCGCAGCGCCGGGGCGCGGCGGGAAACGTCCGGCGCCCGGTGGAAGACCAACGGATAAGAGAAGAGACGCTCATGGCAAAAGGTGCGAAACGGAAAATTCGGAAGAACGTCGTCCGGGCGATCGTGCACATCAAGGCCACGTTCAACAACACGTTGATCACCATCACCGACATGGATGGTGACACCGTCTGCTCGAGCTCGGCCGGCTGCATCGGGTTCAAAGGCTCGCGCAAGAGCACGCCCTTTGCCGCCCAGCAGGCGGCCCAGAGCTGTGCCAACGCGGCCATGCGGAACGGCGTGCGCGAGGTCGAGATCAAGGTCAAAGGCCCCGGCGCCGGGCGGGAATCGGCGATTTCCGCGCTGCAATCGGCGGGGCTGCGGATTACCTCGATTGAGGACGTGACGCCGCTGCCGCACAATGGGTGCCGACCGCCGAAGCGTAGGCGCGTCTAAGGCTCCGTGGAAGTTTAGGAGATCGATTGTTATGGGACGCTACACAGGTCCATCTTGTAGGGTGTGTCGCCGCGAGGGCATGAAATTGTTCCTCAAGGGCGCCAAATGTGAGACGGCCAAGTGCCAGATCGAACGGCGCCAGCGGAGTCTGGCCCCGGGTATGCACGGCTGGCGCCGCGGTCGGCTGAGCGAGTACGGCGTGCGGCTGCGCGAAAAACAGAAAATCAAGAGATATTATGGTGTTTACGAACAGCAGTTCATGCGCTTCTTCCGCAAGGCCTCGCGCCTCAAGGGCAACACCGGGGAGAACCTGCTGCAACTGCTGGAGAGACGCCTGGACAACGTGATCTACAAGCTGAATTTCGCGGCTTCGCGCAAGGCGGCGCGGCAGCTCATCACGCACGGGCACATCCACGTGAACGGGCGCAAGGTCGACATCGGCGATTACGTCATCGCCATCGGGGATAAGATCAGCGTGAAGGACTCTGAGAAGAGCGTGAAGCGAGTGAAACAGCAGCTCGAGAGCAATCCCAATTTCACCACCCAGGGCTGGCTGCAGTTGGATCGGGAAAAGCCGGCGGCCACGATCGTGGCCCTGCCGACGCGCACGGACGTCCAGATTCCCGTGGAAGAGCACCTGGTCGTGGAGTTCTGTTCGAGGTAAGTGCGGAGACGACAATGCGGAAGGACGACGGACAAATAGCTCGCGGGGAGAGTTCTGCATTCTGCTGTGTATTGGGCGAAGACAGTTCAAATCGGAGGCCTATATGCGCGTGACTTGGCGTGGCTTGGAGTTGCCGACTCGTGTGGAAAAGGACCCGGTCATTTCGACGGACCGGTACGGTCGATTCTATATCGAGCCGTTCGAGCGCGGTTTCGGCACGACGGTTGGCAACAGCCTGAGGCGGGTCTTACTCTCCTCCCTGGAAGGCAGTGCCGTTACCTCGATCAAGATCGCCGGCGTGGACCATGAATTTACCTCCATTCCCGGTGTGATGGAAGACACCACGGACATCGTTCTCAACGTCAAGAGTCTGGTGATTCGGTTGCAGGGCGACGGGCCCAAGGTGATGAAGGTCTCGGCGAACAAGGCGGGCGTCCTTACGGCCGCCCAGATTGTGGCCGATCCGGCCATCGAGGTGATCAGCAAGGACACGGTGCTGGTGACGCTGACCGAAAACGTGAATTTCGAGATGGAAATGGTCGTGGAGAACGGCCGGGGCTACGTGCCGGTCTCGGATCGGATCGCCGACGCGGATCGCTTCGAGCAGGAGATCGGGCGGATCCACCTGGATGCGGTGTACTCCCCGGTGACGCGGGTCCGCTATACCACGGAGAACACCCGGGTCGGCCAGCGGACGAACTACGACAAGCTGATCCTGGAGATCTGGACCAACGGCACGATCTCGCCGGAAATGGCGCTGGTCGAGGCGGCGAAGATCCTGCGCAAGCATATCAATCCGTTCGTGCAGTATTTCGAGCTGGGCGAGGAGACCGTCGCCGGCGAGATCCCGATGGAGGCGCCGGAAAAACAGGTCGATCAGGAGTTGGAAGCGAAGCTCAATACGCCGATTCAGGAGCTGGAACTCTCGGTCCGGGCCAGCAACTGTCTCGAGTCCGTCAAAGTGGAAACCGTCCGCCAGCTCGTGCAGATGACCGATGCGGACCTGCTGAAAATCCGCAGCTTCGGCAAGACCTCGCTGCGCGAGATCAAGCGGAAACTCGCGGATATCGGCCTGTCCCTGGGCATGAAAGACGTGGCGAAGCCGCCCGAAGGGTAAAGAGAAACATTTAGAAGTCTGCAGTAGAAGAGGTATCTTGGCATATGCGTCATAGAGTTGCAGGGCGCCAGTTGAGCAGGACGACCGCACATCGCCGGGCGATGCGCCGGAACCTGGTCCAATCGCTGATCGAGCACGAGACGGTTTCGACCACCATCCAGAAGGCGAAGGAGGTCAAGCCCTTTGTGGAACGGCTGATTACGTTGGCCAAGAAGGGCAAGCTCCAGCACCGGCGGCGGGCGATCTCGCTGCTCGGCAACCGCCGCATCGTGGCGATTGAAGACGGCGAGCCGGTGAAGAAGGGCACGGTCGTGGGCAAGCTCTTCAGCGAGCTGGGCCCGCGCTACCTCGACCGGACCGGCGGGTACACCCGCATCGTGCGCCTGTCCCTGCGACGGCTGGGCGATAATGGCGAGTTGGTCCTGCTGCAGTTGCTGGGCA